>Ga0209736_1000508_pt1 | contig 12425 bp, 13 predicted proteins | sample BlaSpr_A8_Ref_M3_FD_187992 | JGI IMG/M metagenome (GOLD analysis project Ga0209736, IMG submission 187992) | Forest soil microbial communities from Thunder Bay, Ontario, Canada - Black Spruce, Ontario site 2_A8_Ref_M3 (SPAdes) (version 2) | ecosystem: Environmental > Terrestrial > Soil > Boreal... | reverse complement strand
CGACGTACTGATGACCGACATCCGGATGCCGGGACGCAGCGGTCTCGACCTGCTCAAGGAAATTCAAGCGTCGCGGCCCGGCTTGCCCGTCATCGTGATGACCGCACACTCCGACTTGGACGCGGCGGTCGCGGCCTATCAGGGCGGCGCATTCGAGTACCTGCCCAAGCCCTTCGACATCGACAAGGCCGTGGATCTGGTGCGCCGCGCCGCGCAGCAGGCCACCGTCTCCATCGATGCCGAAGCCGCACGGCGCAGCATCCCGGAATTGCTCGGCCAGGCGGCAGCGATGCAACAAGTGTTTCGTGCGGTGGGCAGGCTGTCGCGCTCGAGCATGACGGTGTTGATCACCGGCGAATCGGGCACGGGCAAGGAGCTCGTGGCGCGTGCTCTGCATCGCCACAGTCCGCGCTCCAGCAAAGCCTTCGTCGCCCTCAATACGGCGGCCTTCACTGCGGATCTCTTGGAGTCGGAGCTGTTCGGCCACGAGAAGGGCGCATTCACCGGCGCCGATGCCCTGCGCCGCGGACGCTTCGAGCAAGCCGACGGCGGCACCCTGTTCCTCGACGAAATCGGCGACATGTCTCCGGCGCTGCAGACGCGGCTGCTGCGCGTGCTGGCGGAAGGCGAGTTCTATCGAGTCGGCGGCCAAACGCCCGTCAAGGTCGATGTGCGCGTCATCGCGGCAACCCATCAAGACTTGGAGGCGCGCGTCAATTCCGGCCACTTTCGCGAGGACCTGCTGCACCGGCTCAACGTGATTCGCATCGAAATCCCGCCCTTGCGCGAGCGGCGCGAGGATATCCCCGAACTATTGCGGCATTACCTGGCGGTTGCCGGACAGGAGCTCGGCGTCGAGCCCAAATTGCTGACCTCGCCGGCGGAGACCGCACTCGTGACCTTCGATTGGCCCGGCAATGTCCGCCAACTCGTCAATGCCTGCCGGCGTCTGACCGTAACCGCGCCCGGGCGAGAGATTCGCGCCGAGGACATCCCGCCCGATCTCGGCGGCGTCCCGGCCGGCCACGCCGCGAATCATGATTGGATGGCGAAGCTTTCGCATTGGGCCGAGCAGGAATTGGACGCGGGCACGCAGCGGCTGCTGGATCAAGCCGTACCCGAGGTCGAACGCATCCTTATCCGCGTTGCCTTGCGCAAGGCCGACGGCCTCAAGCAGGATGCGGCCAAGCTTCTCGGCTGGGGCCGCAACACCTTGTCTCGAAAAATGAAGGAGCTGGGGATGGAGGACGTCGCTTAGGAGCCTGTCTGAGTATTCCACGTGGACGCGGCTCACGCGGAATACTCAGACAGGCTCCTAGCCACCCGCATGTTTCATGTCGTGCTATTCGAGCCTGAGATTCCTCCGAATACCGGTAACGCCATACGCCTGTGCGCGAACACCGGCGCGGCTCTGCACTTGGTCAGGCCGTTGGGCTTCCGCCTGGATGACAAGAGCCTGCAGCGATCGGGGCTCGACTATCACGATCTCGCATCCGTCAAAGTTCATGCGAATCTCGGCGATTGTTTGCTCGAACTTGGCCAAGCACGCCTATTCGCGGTGGAGACCGGAGGGCGCCGCTGCTACAGCGACGTTGAGTACCGTGCCGGTGATGCGTTCTTGTTCGGACCCGAAACGCGCGGGTTGCCGGACGCCGTTCTTACCCGGGTCGGGCGCGATCAGAGCGTATACATTCCGATGCGGGGCAACAACCGGAGCGTCAATCTATCCAATTCCGTGGCACTGATCGCCTACGAGGCGTGGCGGCAGATCGGCTTTGTCGGTGCCGCGATGGCAATCGAGCCCAAGCAATCATAGCTTAGAGCAACCAGTCCGCCAGTTCCGCGCGACGCAGCCAGGCAGTCAGCGCGATTGCCACTCCCACTGCGGCGCCGACGCTCGGCACGGCGTACGCGGCACTCCATCCAAGGGCGGCCGTGATCCAAGGTATGGCTGCCGCCGTCGTCGCCCCGGCCGTGAAAGCGACCCCGATCAACGCACCCAGGGTGCGGCGCCGTATCCGAATGAAGTCGGCACGCAGCGCCGCCAATTGTTCATGGTGTTCGCCCTCCAAATCGCGACGTCGAGTCGTGTGATCGAGCGCCGGCACGCATGCGCTCGCCGCCAGTAGTCGAGCGCGAAAACCGTCGGGAAGTTCCGGTCCCGGGAGACTCCGTGCGAGTGCCTTATGCAACGCCACATTGAGCAGATCATCCGGATGGTCAGGGCTGCTCATATCGCGCCCTCGAGCCACAGCCCTGGATCGGCCAATCCCAATTGATTTATTCGTTGCAACAACAGCGCGCGGGCGCGAAATAGGATGGTTTTCACCGTGCCCTCCGGTATGCCCAGCATGAGAGCAGCTTCAGCAACCGATTGATCTTCGTAGTAATACAAGGTCAGGGTCCGGCGGTATCGTTCAGGCAGAGCCGCGACCAACTCGCGTAACAGTTTGCTCGAGTCATCGACGTTGGCAGGTTCGATGGCAGGGATTTCGAGTTCTGGAGCGGAATCCAAATCGGCCAGCGACTCGTTGAGGCGCCGGCGGTCGATGGCCGTGAGACAGCGGTTTCGCGTGATGGCATAAATCCAGGTGGATAGCGAGGCGCGTCGATCATAGCGATGCAACGCCTTCCATATCCTAAGTAGGCTCTCCTGGGCGGCGTCTTCGGCGAGGACGCGGTCCCGCAGTATGCTGCAACAGAGGCGATAGATCTTGTGTTCATAGCGCTCCACGAGAGTATCGAAGGCAGCGGCCTCCGCACCGGTCCGCAGTAGTTCGGCGATGTCCTGGTCGCGTTGTGCGGCATCGGCCGCTCCTGTCATCTGCACGAATGGCTTCCCTCAGGACCTTATACCCTTAGGTTGGGTGCGGCGGTTTCAGCGAGTGCGCTGGTTCGCCGTTCTTGAAACCCAGCATGGCTCAGGCGGGTATAAACGTCGTTCAGCGGCCATTTTATGAGGGTTACACCATGGACAATGATCCAAATTCCATCGCTCAAATGGCGCAAGCGACGAGCCACCACATGGCGCAGATCTTGGCCCTCTCGATTCCCATCGTCGCCATCGTCATGGGCATAGGCCTTGCGATGCTTGGGCTCTGGTTCGACTATCGCAAGAAGAAAGAAATGTTCGAGCTGCATCACAAGGAGCGGATGGCTGCCATCGAGAAGGGCGTTGACGTGCCGCCGCTGCCGGCCGAATTCTTCCAGATCACGAGAAGGCAGGGATTCAATGACCCAGCAATTCTATTGCGCCGGGGCTTGATATTGCTGCTGGCCGGGGTGGCTTTGATATTCGCAGCGTCATACAGCTTGAAAGAGCTTTCGTTCTGGGGATTGATTCCGGCGGCGGTGGGATTGGCTTACCTGATTTCCTATCTCGTCGAACGCAAACGATCACCCGCCGGGGGCGACCAGTCTCACTCGTCGATGTAGGGTACCGCCGGAATCGGGCATGCCGCGCTGCGCTCCGGCTCGGTACGGTGGCTGTCGTGGTCATCCTCATCGAACCGCTATCCATATCATTCCGTCTCCGAGCGCACTTCCCGCTCCATCAGCGCTTGGACGGCGGCTCGAACCGACTTTCCCTCATGCATCACCCGGTATATTTCCCGGCATATCGGCATCTCGACGGCCAGGCGCTGCGCAACGGCATGGATCGCGCCGGCGGCGGGCACCCCTTCGACGACTTGATGAATCCTTGCCTGTGCTTGGCTCGTGGATTGACCTTGGCCGAGAGCGATGCCGAACCGGCGATTGCGCGATTGATCGTCGGTGCAGGTCAAGACGAGATCGCCCAAACCGGCGAGCCCCATGAAGGTTTCGCGCACCGCGCCGAGTTTTACGCCGAGACGCATCATCTCGGCGAGCCCGCGCGCGATGAGCGCCACCCGAGTGTTGGCGCCGAAGCCCATGCCGTCGGCGATGCCCGATCCGATCGCTATGACATTCTTGACCGCGCCTCCGACCTCGACACCGGTGATATCGGTTTGCGTATATGCGCGGAAGTTCGGTCCCGACAGGCTCAATGCGAGCTCCTTGGCGAAGCGCACATCCCGAGAGGCAACCGTCATTGCGGTCGGCAGGCCGGCACCGACTTCCTTCGCGAACGTAGGGCCGGATAACACCGCCCCCGGCCGGGAACCCAAAATCTGATGGGCAACCTGGTGCGGCAATAGTCCGGTCTCTATCTCGAATCCCTTGGTTGCCCAGGCGACGCGCGTGTCCGGACCCAGGTGCGGTTTGATGCTTTCCAAGGTTGCGCGAAAGGCGTGCGACGGCACGGCGATCAGCGCATCGCCTGCCGCGTCAAGCGCTTCACTCAGTTCGTTTACGACACGCAAAGTACCGGGGAAGGCGGCGTCCGGCAGATAGCGCTCGTTGCACCGCGCACGGCGCATCGCATCGAGTTGGGCGCCATCGCGTCCCCACAACTGCGTGGCATGTCCTTCACGAGCCAGTTGAATGGCGAGCGCCGTACCCCAGGAACCGGCGCCGATGACCGTGATCGGTTCTGTGCGCCGGTACTGCATCGGTGATTCTTACCTGGCGAGCGGATCCGGTCTAGTTGACCAGACCCTGTTGCTGCTGCGGCATTTCCGACGCCTGCGCAAACAAGGCGTCGAAGTTGACCAAGGGGAGGAGAAAATTCGGGAAGCCACCCTTCACGATCAGGTCCGAAATCACTTCGCGGGCGTAAGGAAACAGGACGGCGGGGCAAAAGCTGCCGATCAGGCGTTTCAAGTCCTCCACCGACGCTCCGACGATCGAGAACACACCCGCCTGCTTCACTTCGACGAGGTACAGCGTCGCCTCGCCTTGCTTCGCCTCGAGCGTGATGGTCAACAGTACCTCGCGGACGTCAGCCGCAATTTCCTCGGCGGAGGTATTCATGTTGAGCTGAAACTTCGGCTCCCACGTTTGATTGTTCGGCAGCCGCGGTCCGTTCGGGGATTCATAGGAGCAATCCTTCAAGTAGACGCTTTGCAGGCTCACTTGCACGCCGCCGATATTGGCCTCCGGCCCCGGAGTTCTAACCTCGTTCATCAAACCCCCTGAATTAGTCGATCGAGTTCCCCACTGCGATCGAGTTCGAATAGATCGTCGCATCCGCCGACGTGCTGGTCGCCGATGAATATTTGCGGGACCGTGCGCTGTTTGCTGCGCGCGATCATATCTTCGCGGAACATGGCCTGCTCCTCGACGTTGATCTCGTTGAACACCACATTCTTTTGAGTCAACAGCTCCTTGGCCCGCTGGCAGTACGGACACCAGTCCGACACGTACAGCGTCACGACGGGCCGGGTCATTTTGAGGCTCCCTTTCCGCCCGGCGAAGTCTTCGCCAACGGCAAGTTGTCCTTGACCCAGGCATTCAAACCGCCGTGCAGATTGAACACTTTGGTGAAGCCGAGCTTCATCAGCGTCCGTGCGGCCCCGGCGCCGCTGGTGCCGCTGTCACAATACGTAATCACGGTTTTATCGCGCCATTTCTTCAAACTATCGGCGTGCGATTCGAGTTCCGCCACCGGCACGTTGCGGGCGTCGCCGATGTGGCCGGCGTCGTACGATTCCTTGCCGCGAAGGTCGATCACGAGAGCGCCCTGATTCATCAGCCGCACGGCCTGCATCGCGGAGAGCGCGGCAAAGGCCTGCAGCCGCTCGCGAATCTCGTAAAAAGCCACGAAGGCCGCCGCGAGCACAGCTCCGGCCGACAAGTAAGGATGATGGCCAATGAACTCGAACAATCGCTGCATTCGGCTCGCACATATTGGTTTTTCGGGCCGATAAGTATAGCAGCGGGCACAAGGCTTGTATGCTTGCCAACCACCATGAGCCTTAACTGCAACCGCCGCCTCAGACGCTTCTGCGTAGCCGTCGCGTTGACCGCCCTGTCTTGCGGCGGCGCCGGGGCGGGGTCCCCCGCGCCCAAGGACTCCGAGCAGGCGAAGGCGAAGCTCGCGGCCGTGCGCGCGAGGATCGCGGCGCTCACGAACCGCTTGGGCGGGGAACTCAAGGAGCGTGACGCATTGAGCTCGCGTCTGCGCGAGGCGGAACTCCTCATCACCGCCAAGCGCCAACGGCTCGAAGCGCTGCGCGCGGAAAAGACCGCGGCGGAGCGGCACCGAACGGAGCTGCGCGGCGAGCAGGCAGCGACGATAAATGGGCTGCAGGCGGAGCGGGCCGCCTTGGGCCGGCAAGTGCGGGCGGCGTACATGATCGGCCGGCAAGAACAACTCAAGCTGTTGTTGAACCAGAAGAGTCCGGCCGGCCTCGGGCGTACGCTCACCTACTATGGATATTTCGCACAGGATCGCAGCAGTAAAATCGAGATCATTCAGGGACGAGTATTGCGGCTGCAGCAGCTGGTCGCGGAAATCGATCAGCAAAGCGTACGACTGCAGGCTCTGGAAAACGACGCGAGCCGCGAAATGGCCGGCGTGGAACATGCCCGCACCGAGCGCGCCGGCGCCCTGGCGGAGCTCTCCAAACAGGTGGCGAACGGCAACCAGGAGCTTGCCAATTTAAAGCGCGAAGAACAGGCAGTGGAGTCGCTGGTGGCGGACCTCGCGCGGGTAATGCAGGACTATCCCGTCGATGCGACACAGAGTTTCGATCGGATGCGCGGCAAACTGCCGTGGCCCGTGCCCGGGCGAGTGACGGCGCGCTATCAGGAGCAACACGCAATTTCCGCGCCCGGCATCCGCTGGAACGGCGAAATGATAGAAACGGCGCGCGGCGCCAAAGTGCGCGCACCCTACTTTGGCCGCGTCGTGTACGCCGATTGGCTGCAGGGCTTGGGACTCCTTCTCATCATCGGGCACAGCGGCGGCTACATGACGCTGTACGGCCACGCCGAGGTTCTCTACAAATCGGTGGGCGACTGGGTCGCTCCGGGCGACGTGATCGCGGCCTTGAGCGACACCAACGGCGCCGCCCCGCAGCTGTATTTTGAAATACGCGAAGGACGCAAAACCGTGGACCCCAGGATTTGGCTGAAGACGAATCCGTGAGCAACGGGGTCGGCGCCTGCGCCGCACAATTGGGGTCGACTGCGGCCCGGCGGAAGCGCTCGGCGGCGGCGCTCCGCGACGGCTGGCGGCGGATCGCCGCCGCACGTATGCTGCTGCGTGATGATTACGAAATCACGCAATGTCCTGCTGCTCGTCATAGGAATGGGCATCGGCGTGTCGCTTGGGCTCGCGAGCGGGGTGCTCGCCGATAAGCCCGCGGCGATCCGGACCGACCTGCCATGGCAAGACGCGCGGATGCTGGCCGACGTGCTGGAGCGAGTGAAGCATGAGTACGTGAATCCCGTGGACGATCACCAGCTGCTGCAGGCGGCGATTCGCGGCATGGTTTCCTCGCTGGATCCCTATTCGGCCTATCTCGACGGGGACGAGTACGACGAGGTCAAGATCTCAAGTTCGGGCCAATACTCGGGCGTGGGCATCGAAGTGTCGATGGAGGACGACCAAGTCGTGGTGGTGTCGCCGTTCGAGGGCTCGCCCGCGGCCGCGGCCGGGATTCGCACCGGCGATGTCATCGCGACGATCGACGGGATTCCGGTGAACACGACCACCCTCACGGACACGATCGGCCGCATGCGCGGCAAGGAAGGAACCGTGGTCAAGATAGGCATTTTGCGTGAAGGCAATGCCGAACCGCTGCAATTCACCCTCAAGCGTTCGCGCGTCGAATTGCGCAGCGTAAGGTTCGAAGTGCTCGAACCCGGCATGGGGTACGTGCGGATTTCCCAATTCAGCGAAACCACCGGGGATGACCTCAACGCCGCACTCAAAGAGCTGCGCAAACGCAACGCGGCGCCGCTCAAGGGGCTGGTGCTCGATCTGCGCAACAATCCGGGGGGGGTGCTCGAGGCGGCCGTCTCGGTCTCCGATACCTTTCTCGACTCCGGGGTCATCGTGACCGCGAAAGGACGCACGCCGGAGTCCAAATTTGAAATGGATGCGACGCCGGGCGACGCACTCCACGGCGCGCCGATCGTGGTGCTGATAAATGGTGGATCGGCGTCGGCGGCGGAGATCGTCGCCGGTGCCCTCAAAGATAACCACCGCGCGAAGCTCATGGGCCGAACGACATTCGGCAAGGGCTCGGTACAGACCGTCATCCCCCTCTCCGGCGACCGCGCCATCAAGCTGACCACGTCGCTCTATTACACGCCGTCGGGAATATCCATCAATCACCGGGGCATCGCTCCCGACATCGAGCTCCCGCGCGATCCGAAGCCGCTTGCTGAGCCGGTGCCCGCCGACGCGCCGCTGCTGCAGCGAGACGCCGAGGTGTGGCGCGCGGTTCAGGAATTGAAGGCACCGACCATCGGTCAGAGCGGTTCGGTATCCGCGGCGGTTCGATTTAGGTAGGGCATGCGCAGTACCCGTTCCATTGAAATATTGTGCCTGGCCCTCGCGGCCCTGGTGCTCGTTTGGTCCCGGGCGCCGGCGACCCCATTGTGGCCGGTCATCGTTCTGTTGGCCGCCTTCGCGGTCGCCATCGTCCTGTTTCGGGCACGCCGCTTCTTCCCGCGGCGCACCCGGACCCGGCTGTTGATCGAATCCTGGTCCATGGTGATATTCATCACCGGCGTGCTGTGGTTCACCGGGAAGAGCTCGAGTCCCCTCCTCAACCTTTACCTGTTGCCGATCATCTTGAGTGCCCTGACGCTCGGACGCCTGGTGACTCTGCTGCAAGTGGCGGTGGTCGCGTTTTGCCATCTTCTGCTTGCCTCTGCGACGCCCGGAATCGATGTCATGTCGCTGGTCTACGCCAGCCAGGCAGTGGGCCAATTGGCGCCCTTTCTATTGGTTGCCTATCTGACGACGACGCTGTCGGCGGATATAACGGAGGCCAGGGAACGAATCGAGAATCTGGCGCAAACCGACGCGTTGACCGGTCTCTACAATTTGCGCATGTTCAATGAAGTGTGGCAGCGCGCACACGACACCGCCGAGCGTGATCGCGGCGTGTACGCGCTGGCGATGATCGACATGGACAAGCTCAAGGACATCAATGATGCCTTCGGCCACGAGGCGGGGAACAGCGCCATCACGCTGGTTGCACAATGTCTGCAAAGAAGCATCCGCAATTCCGATTACGCCGCGCGCTTCGGCGGCGACGAGTTTGCGGTGCTGCTGCCCGACGCGTCGCCGGAGATCGCCGAAGCCGTGGTCAAGCGCGTGCGGCACAACGTATTCAAGACCACGCTCGATCTACGCTCGCGCATGATCCGCTGCAGCGTCAGCATCGGTGTCGTCAATTACCCCAAAGATGGGCGCGACATGCGCGAGCTGCTCAGCATTGCCGATCGCAAGATGTACCGCGACAAAGAGCTGCGGCGAGCTCCCGGTAGCGAGGCGAGCGCCTGAGGCCGTAAAGATATTAAGGTAAAAGGGGCAAATCTCTGAATGTGCTGGACTTTAAAAAAAATAATGGCAAAGTTAGTGCTGCATCACGTCGCGACGTGATTGACATATGTCAGCTTGGCTTCTTCCTCAGCACACAGAGATCGTCAATGGCGTTGAACTCGAGAAAGCCGTCCATGCCGGTGCGCGCGGCAGTCGGCTTTGGCCTTGTCCTTGTCCTTGCCCTTCTGGCATTTCAGGCCAACGCCAAGCCCGTCCGCGATCCGAAACTCAAGTCGGGTTCGGTGCTCATTATCGATCAGAGCGACTCCTCGGTGCTGTATTCGCGCCATTCCGATGTGCCGATGCCGATTGCCTCCATCACCAAGCTGATGACCGCTCTGGTGGTCCTCGATGCCGATCAGCCTCTCGATGAGCCGATTCAGATCACCGAGGCCGACCGCGATCTCCCCAAGGGCGGCCCTTCGCGTCTGATCGTCGGCACCACTCTGACGCGGGGCGACCTGATGCACCTGGCGTTGATGTCGTCCGAAAACCGTGCCGCGCACGCGTTGGGGAACAATTACCCCGGTGGAGTGCCCGCGATGGTCGCCGCCATGAATGCCAAAGCCGCGGCGCTCGGCATGACCAGCGCGCATTTCGTCGACCCCACGGGCTTGTCGAGCCAGAACGTGGCGAGTCCGGAGGACCTCTCCAAGCTCGTGATCGCCGCCTCGCGTAACCCCAGCATCCGCGAGTATTCGACCGATAGGCGCTACGCCGTGAAAGTCCGCCGGCGCATGGTCGAATTCCGCAACACCGACAACTTGGTGGCGAACCCCACCTGGAACATCATCGTGCAGAAGACCGGCTATATCACCGAGGCCGGCAAGTGCCTGGTCATGGCGGCCGTCATTGAAGGCCGTTCCGTCGTCATCGTGCTGCTGGATTCGCTCGGCAAGTACACACGGGTTGCGGATGCCAAGCGGATCAAGACATGGATGGAGGCGAGCTCGAACGCGCGCGTTCAAATGTCGATGCGCTGACCCCCGAGCGGGCGCGAGGAAGTGTGGCCATGGTGAGAAGCCGCCAGTCGCGGATCAAAAATTATTTTGCCGAGAACCGGCTGTTCGCCATCCGCAGCATCGTCGCGGGCTTCATCGCCGGTGCACTGCTCATGGCTGTCGCCGGCCGCCTCTTCTACTTGCAAGTCCTGAAGCACGAATACTACGCGACCCTGTCGCAGGGCAACCGTATTCGCACGGAGCCGATTCCGCCGAGCCGCGGCTTGATTCTCGATCGGCACGGCGTGGTGCTCGCCGACAATCTGCCGGCGTATCAAATCGAACTCGTGCGTGAACAGATCGGCGATATCAAGTCGCTCGATGCGACACTCGCGTTGCTGGCCGAGATCGGGCTGCTCCGCGCAGAAGAGGTCGCCAACATCCGGCGCACCATCCTGCTGCACAAGGTCTACGAGAGCGTGCCGATCAAACTGCAGCTGAACGAGGAGGAGATGGCGCTGTTCGCGGTCCATCGTTATCAGTTCTCGGGCGTCGATATCCGCACGCGCCTGGCCAGGCATTACCCGTTCGGCGAAATGGCCGTTCACGCCATCGGCTACGTGAGCGCCATCAACGAACAGGATATGAAGCTGATCGACACCGACGAGTACGCGGGCACCAGCCTCATCGGCAAGCTCGGCGTCGAGGCCGCGTACGAGCAGCAACTTCACGGCAAGCGCGGCTCCAGGGAAATTCTCGTGAACGCCGCGGGCCGGCCGGTGGACAAGCAAGGAGATTTCGCACCGCGGCTCAATACCCGTCGGCCGGTGGCGGGCGACGATTTGATCTTAGGGATGGATATGCGCGTGCAGAAAGTCGCTGAAGAGGCTTTGGCCGGCAAGCGAGGATCGGTCGTGGCGCTCGACCCGAAAACCGGCGATGTCATTGCGCTCGCCAGCACCCCGGGATTCGATCCGAATAATTTTGTGCGCGGACTCACGGTCGCCGAATACGCGACGCTGCAAAACGACATCGACAAGCCGCTGCTCAATCGGGCGTTGCGCGGCGCTTATCCGCCGGGATCCACCGTCAAGCCGCTGTATGCGCTGGCCGCTCAGAAATACGGCATCATTTCCCCCCAGCAGACCATGTACTGCCCAGGTTTCTTTACCTTGCCCGGCAGCAGCAACAAGTATCGGGATGATGAAGTTCATCGCGATGTTGACATGCGCACCGCCATTTCTCGATCGTGCGATGTGTATTTTTACCGGCTGGCCGATCGGATGGGCATCGATCGCATGCATGAGTTCATGAGTGCTTTCGGCTATGGCGACTTGACCGGTATCGACATTCCCGGCGAGAAGCCCGGACTGTACGCTTCACCTGAGTGGAAACGGCGTGTTTTCAAGAGCAAGGCCGAGCAAGTCTGGTTTCCCGGAGAGACCATCAGCATGGGCATCGGCCAGGGGCCGATTACGGTCACCCCGCTGCAGCAGGCGCACTTCGCCGCCGAAATTGCCGAGAGAGGACAACTGGTCGCGACGCCGCGGCTGGTATCGGCAATTCGCGCGGCCGGCTCAACTTCGGTCAAGCCGCGGAGTCCGGTGTTCACGGCGCCGATCGACATTGCCACTCCTGAGCAATGGGAGGTGATCTACGACGGCATGGTGGGAGCCACGTCCATGCCGGGCGGCACCGCCTACGCTGCCGGCCTCGGAGCCAAGTATAAAATTGCCGGCAAGACCGGAACCGCCCAGGTGTTTACCATCAAACAGACCGAAAATACCCGCGCCAAGATCCTCGAGGAGCGCAAGCGCGACCATGCCTGGTTCATCGCCTTCGCGCCTGCCGACGAGGCGAGGATCGCCATTTCGGTCTTGGTGGAGAACGGCGGTTTCGGCGCTTCCGCGGCGGCTCCCATTGCGCGCAAGGTTTTGGATGCCTATTTGCTGGAAAACGAGGCGCCGTCCGATTCGGGCAAAGCACTACCGGCGCACGCACCGAACCTGAAAAGTCCGACGACCTAGGCCTAGGAGCTGTCTGGATCCTAGCGGCGCAGC
>Ga0209736_1000507_pt1 | contig 12434 bp, 7 predicted proteins | sample BlaSpr_A8_Ref_M3_FD_187992 | JGI IMG/M metagenome (GOLD analysis project Ga0209736, IMG submission 187992) | Forest soil microbial communities from Thunder Bay, Ontario, Canada - Black Spruce, Ontario site 2_A8_Ref_M3 (SPAdes) (version 2) | ecosystem: Environmental > Terrestrial > Soil > Boreal... | reverse complement strand
TGACTTGGGGGCCGTGTCCACGCGTGAATAGGTGTCTTCGAAATATTTGCCGGAGTCCGGAGCGCTGAAGGCGTGAGAAAAGTTGCCGGGAGTTAGGAGTTGGAGGCCAGTGCCATCCAGGCCGATGCGGTAGAGGTACGTGTAGTAAGGATCTTCGTTGTGTTCGCGGCCGTTGGCGGTGAAGTAGAGGGTGCGGGATTTTTCGTCTAGAGAGATGATTTGATCGGTGACGTACTCGCCGGAAGTGATTTGGTTTTTGAGTTTGCCGGCGGCGTCGAACAGGTAGTAATGGGCCCAGCCGTCGCGTTCGGACCACCAGATGAGTTCCTGACCGTTACCGGCGAGGCGGAGCGGCTTGACGCTGAGCCAGACGTTGGAGCGCTCTTCGATCAGCGTTTTTGAGGTGCCGGTGGCAGTGTCGGCGACGCAGACGTCGATTTTGCGAAAATCGCGATTGATGCTGGTGAAGTAGAGCTTGTCGGAGGTGTCGGAGAGCCAACGCGGGCTGACGCGCGTGACGGGCATTTGGCCGCCCTCCTGCATCCCTTCCTGTTCCTGGCGGAGTTCTTCGCGATCGCGCTCGACGACTGGCGCGTCGGCGATGCGGAGCTGCTGGTTGGGGAAATTTTTGGATTGCACGACGACGAGTTGTTTTGTGGCGACGTCGAGAATTTCCAGCTGGGAGCCAGGCATGATGTCTTCGCCCGGGAGCGGGTAGGGATAGGCTTCCAGCGTGGGGCGGGGGTTCGCGAGCGAGTGGATGACCCAGAAATCTGGGACTTTGCGATTGTCTTCGCGCATGACGGCGAATTTTTTTGAATCTTTCGACCAGTGGATGGTGATGGCGGGAGCGCGGATGCCGGCCTTGTTTGTGTCGCCCTTGTCTTCTTTTTTGAGTTCGTCTTCCTGTTCGGGCAAGATGCGGCGGGCGTAGCCGAATTTTTCTACGCCGTCGGTGGTGAGCTGGGTCTCGACGATGGTGGCATCGCCGGCTTTTTTGAGAGCTTTGGCGTAGTTGTCAGCCTCCATCATGTAGAGATTCTGGCCACGGGCGAAGACGATGATTTTTTCGTCGGGAGAAACCGCGGCCCACATGGGTTTTTTGTGCATGGGCTCGGCGTTGTCAAGGCGCGTGACTTTGCCGGTGGCAAGATCGTATTCGAACGAGATGATGCGCGGTTCTTCGGGAATTTCAGGGGATTGGCCGGCACGAGCTCCGCGCTGACCTTGCTGCTCGGTTTGCTTGTCTTCTTTCTGTTTGTCCTCGTTCTGCTTGATTTCGCTTTCGTTGCCTTGCTGGCTGCCGTCGTTCTGGGATTTTTTCTCGGGCTCGTTGGGAACGACGCCGTCTTTGCGAATTTCCACTTCGAAGCGCATGTGCGTGTCTTTGTCGACGAGCCTCAAGCGTTTGATGGGGAGATGCTGCGCGTCATAAGGGAAATTGGTGAGAGAGGAAAGAGCAGCGGCGATTTTGGCGTTGTCCCACAGGAGGGATTTAGATTTTTTGAGCGGGTCGACGATGTAATACTTCGTGCCGTCGGTGGTGCGGTAGCTGTACCAGAATTTGTCGGAGAGAGTGAACCAGTGAGGCGTGACCGAGAGGTCGAAGACGAGTTTGTTCATGCTGTCGGGGAGGAAGCGCGCTTCGAGAGCGTAGTTTGGGGCGGAGGTCGCGTGGGCTGGGGCATCGGAGGACGTTGCGGCGGGCGGCTCTGAGTTTGCCGAGTGGTTGGGGGTTTGCGCTGCGAGGTCGGCGACGAAGATCGCTGAAACAATCACCAAAGCCGTTGCGCACCAAGGGAGCTGACAGGGACCCTGTATCGACAAAGACCTCCGCACATTCACCGATTTCATGGCTAGGCTTCCTCCAGTGTCGTTTGCCGATTCGTGCTCAGACTTTCCACCCACAGGCGGCGCATTATAAACCAATCGGGCAGACATTCTTCATTTGGACTTGCAGATGTTGGCGGGCGAAGAGCGGGGAGTTTTTTTTTGCAAGAATTTGTGCAGACATGCAGGAGCAGGGATGCGCCGGCTATAAGGGCGTGGCGCAATTGGGTGCGTAGGAAATTTGGGGAGTGCTTGAAAGCTAGTTCAAGGCGCGCTTGAGACGCTTGGTGGTCTTCTCCAATTGGCGTTTGAGGGCTCCAACTTGCTTGGAGATCGCCAGGAGTTCTTCCTTGGCGAGCGATCCTGCCTCTACAACTTGATGGGCTTTGCGGTCCGCTTTGCCAAATGCGCCACCGATGCTCGCGGCGACTCGTGTGAGCTTGCTCTTTCTGGCCATCTTCGTCCTCCATTGGGCTACACAGCCATCGTATACCCAAGATGTCTTCCAGAGTTAATTAAGAAATGGAAAAAAAGCGGAGGGCGATTTACGGGCAGTTCCTTTGTAAGAGCAAGGAATCGCAACGAGCTATCTGCTTGCGGCGCCAACAGATACCGGGCCGAGTTCGGTGCGTGTTTGCATGACGCGGAGGATGGAATCGCGGCTGACCATGCCGATAATTTGGGCGGCGCCGTTGTCGGAGCCGGAGACGATGGGCATTTGGTTGATATCCGCGGAGAGGAGACGCTCGAGGAGACCGAGGAGCGGCTCGTCGGGAGTGGCCCAGAGGATACGCTCGCGGGGAATCATCACGGCTTGGACGGAGTTGTGCGCCCATTCGTTGCGCGGAACGGAATTGAGAGTGTGGACGTTCATCATGCCGACCAGGCGATCGTCGGTGATGACGAGGTGGCAGCGGCGGCCGGTGCGGAGGACCTCGGCGCCGTATTCTTCGAGGGAGGTGGCGCGGTCGACGGTGGGGACTTCGTGGCTCATCACGTCGGCGGCGCGGAGGCCGGAAAGAGTTTCGCGAATGGCGGCTTGGGCAACGCTTTCCTGCGCGGCGTTTAAGAGGAAGAAGCCGATGAAAACGCTCCAGAGGCCTGGAACAACGACGCCCTTGAAAACTCCGAACCCGCCGAGAAGGATCATCGCGTAGGCAATCAGGCGGCCGCTAGTGCCTGCGACCTGGGTAGCTTTGGAAAAATTCTTGGTTGCGCCCCAGATGATGGCTCTGAAGATTCTGCCGCCATCGAGCGGAAAGCCCGGGAGAAGATTGAAAAGCGCGAGCAGTAGATTCGTTTTCCAGAGCCAGTCAGAAAGCACCGCCACGGTCCCGTTTGAAGGAAAAAGCACAAACAAGCCCAGGAACAGACCGGCGAGGAAGCCGCTTGCCAACGGTCCAGCGATGGCGATGTTGAATTCCTGGATGGCTTTGGAAGGGTCGCGCTCGATGCTGGCGACTCCGCCAAAGATGAACAGGGTGATGGAGAGAACGCGAATTTTGTAGTGCTGCGCGACCACGCTGTGGGCAAGTTCGTGGAAGAGGAGACAAGCGAAGAAGAGAAGGCTGGTGAGAACGCCTACGCTCCATTGTTGAGCTGGGGGCCAGCCGGGCTGCCGCGCGAACTGCTCTTTGAGGAGGTAGGTGTTGGCGGCAAAAATGATGATCCACGTGGAATGAAGATAGATGGGTATCCCAATGATTTTGCCGATCCGCATTCCTGGGCTTGGCGCCATGTCGAGTCGTATTTGGAGGCGAATAGCTGCGCCGCTGGAAATCAGCGAGGCAGATTCGCGGACCTATTCCTTTCGGGCTTTGCTCCGGCGCGTCGCCGGGTCGTTTTCCTGACACTACTACAATAACTCTGATTGCTCGCGCGGCCAAACGTCGGGCGCCGAGTGCGCGTCTCGGTGGCCACGGCGTGTTTCCCGCCACACAGAGCTACCTCTCCGTCGAAAAGATAAGTCCCTTATTTTCAACTCATTTACGGTGGCGCTTGTCGTGCCATTTCTTATGTCGCAGGACATTAGGAGACCGGGAGGCCACCAATGATCGCCATGCTCAACTTCGCAACGCTTGTCTTTACTACCCTTTTTGCCGCGGCTGCCGCCGTGGCGTTTCACTGGATGCTGTTGCGGGCGATGTTCGTCTTGATGCGGCCAGCGACGGCCCGGCGCGTGAATGCGCCGACGCAACGGGTGCGTGGGACAACGCAGTCGGCGCGGGCCTACGCGCCGCAGCGTTGAGTGCAGCGACTGGTCGGACCGGGCGGGGGTAAGCCCCGCCGCTACAAGTCTCGCGAGTCAGGGCAGTTGGAGTGGGTAGCGAGGAGAGAGCCTGAGATTTAGCGGGCAGGATTTCCGGCCCAACGTTGGCGGCGGAGTTAACGGTCACCTCTCCGCCGCAGCGGCTGGGACTGAGAGGAAGGGAGCGACACCATGCTGGCTTTGAAGTACTTGCTGATGATTCTCGGGGTTGGACTGTTTGGCAGCGCAGGGGCTTTGGTGGTCTATGACATATATATCTCGGAGCAACTTCGGCGGCTGTTGGCGCGCAGTAAGACGAGTGAGGCAGGAGCGGGAACCGGAATAAAGGCATACCGCCCTTTCGGACCCGTCCGCTGGCGGCTGGCCCAGCGGCTCGTGATCTCGGGCGTGCTTCCCATTTTGCTGGCGCTGAGCATCGTGGTGATTCCGGACGGCTCCGCCGGCGTACGCGTCAGCCAGATTTGGGGCGCGCGGCGCGGCACGCTGTATCCGGGAGTGCACTTCGTCACGCCACTCGTCGATAGCGTGGCGCTGTACGACACCAGGGAGCAGGTGTACTCGACAGCCGCGAGCGCGTCAGCAAAGTCGGAGAACGAAGTATTGGTCGTACAGGCGCGGGAAGGGTTGAACATCGGCTTGGCGGTTTCGGTGAGGTACCGCTTGGACCCACGGCGGCTGGATACGATTCATGCGAATTTGCCGCAGCCTGTCGGTGAAGCGGTAGTTGCGCCCGTCGTTTCGACGATTTACCGGCAGATTGCGCCGAATTACATCACCCAGGAGATCTTTGCGACGAAGCGTGAAGAATTGCGGTCGAAGGCTGCCGTGGCGATTACAACGCGGCTGGAGAGCGACGGAATACTCGTGCGCGAAGTGCTTTTGCGCGATTTGCAGCTTCCGGCGGAATACGCCAAGGGGCTCGAAGGGCTACTACTTAAAGAGCAGGAGAACGAGCGGCTGGGAACCGAGCAAGAGATTAAGTTGAAAGAAGTGCGCATCGCGGAGCTCGAGGCGGAGGCGCAGAAGGCGCGCGACGTGAAACAGGCGGAAGGACAGGCGGCGGTGCGCGTGCTACAGGCCAAAGCCGAAGCGGATGCAATGCAGTACACCTTGCCGCTAAAGCAAAAGCAGATCGAGCAGACGAAGCTGGAAGCGCAGGCGCGCAAGGAATCGACGTTGCAGAACGCAGAAGCGGCGGCGCAAGCGAAGATCATTGACAGCAAGGCGGAGGTCGAGCGGCAGAGGAATTTATCGGAAGCGGAGGCCAACCGAATCCGCGTCACTGCTGCGGCCGATGCCGAGCGGATGAAATTCGAAGCGAGCGTGTTAAAGCAGAATCCGATGTTGATCCAGAAGATTATTGCGGAGCGGCTTTCGGACAAGTTGCAAATCATGATGGTGCCGATGGACGGGAAGAACTTTTTTGCGAATGACGTGATGCACTCGGCGTTTTCTGGTGTGACGAATGGGAACGGGAACGCGGCGTCGGATGATTCGGCGGATTCGGATGGATCGGCGCTGGCTCCGACCGTCAGTGCGCAGAGGCGGCCGGCTAAGAAGCCGTAACTGTGGACTTGGAAAAAGTTGTAGATGGATTGCACAAAGAGATTGCACAGACGGAAGTCTGTGCTACTGGTTCCGCTAGCCAATACCCCTGTGGGTGGCTCGGGACGCGTTGGAAAGGAGGAAAGATCATGAGCATGCAGGCAAGCACCGCCGCGCTTGAACCATTTTGCCAGGAGATTATTCTTCCGCCAGAAATGCGGACTGGGCCACTCGGCTAGCGGTTGAATTGTTCATTCGGAGATGAGAACGGCCGGCTGACCGCCGGCCGTTCTCGTTTGCGCTTAATTGTGGCAACTCAGAGATGAAACCCGCACTGTTATTTTGAGCCCGGAAATTTCGGTCTGGGAGGGAGGCCCTTGTAATCTTTCAGGGCTTCTTTGGCTAACTCGATGGCCTTTTCGAGTTGCGGGTCGTGTCCTTGGACCACTAGGTCGGGACGCTGCGGCACGACATAGTCTGGATCGACGCCGTGATTCTCGACGACCCATCCGCCGCCGTCGGCCCAGGAATAGAAGCCGGCCGAGGGAGCGGTGACGAAACCGCCGTCACGCAAAGGCGCGCCGCGATTGATGCCGACGAGGCCGCCCCAGGTTCGCGTGCCGACGATTGGGCCGATTTTTTCGAATCGGAAAAGCCAGGGGAACAGATCGCCGCCGGAGCCGGAGAGCTCGTTGACGAGCATGACTTTGGGTCCGTAGATGCCGACGGGAGGATAAGGAATATCCTTGCCATCGCGAACTGAAATTACGGCCAGCAGCGAGCGTTTGAGCTTTTCGGTGTAGAAATCGGGAATCTGACCGCCCGCGTTGAAACGCTCGTCGACGATCATGCCATCTTTGTCGAGCTGGCCCGTGAGCTCCTTGTCAAAGGCGATGATGCCGGGAATGAAGGTGTCGGGGACATGCATGTAGCCGATGCGGCCGCCGGTGGCTTCGGCAACTTTGCGGCGGTTGGCCTCAACCCAATCGAGATAGCGGAGGCTGGTTTCGCTGCCGATGGGTTTTACGGTGATTTCCCACGCGCCGTCAGCGCTGGGCTTGCTGTTGATTTTCAGTGTGACGAGTTTACCTGCGAGGTTCTGGAAGTAGGCATAGACGTCCTGCGTTGAGCGGGTTTCCTGGCCGTTTACGGAGATCAGAAAGTCGCCAGCTTTTACTTTTAGGCCTGGATCGGTTAACGGCGAACGTGTGTCATCGTTCCAGTTTTCTCCGGGATAAATTTTCGCGATGCGATAGAAACCGCCGTCGGGCTCGAAGTCGGCGCCGAGCATGCCAACCGTGACGTGAGGCTTTTTAGGTTGATCGCCACCGCCAACGTAGGTGTGCGAGGTGCTGAGTTCGGCGATGAGCTCGCCGATCAGATAATTGAGATCGCTGCGATGGGCCACCCAGGGAAGAAGCGCTTCGTAACGAGCGCCGATTTTGTTCCAGTCATGGCCGGTCATGTTGGGATCCCAGTAGAAATCGCGCTCGAGGCGCCAGGCTTCGTGGTAAATCTGGCGCCATTCTTCGCGCGGATCGACCTGGACTTGCAGTCCGCTGAGATCGAGTTTGCCCACGCCGACTTTGGCTTTACCGGGAACGGCATCGGTGATGCCGAGGACGGGTCCAGCTTTGTAAAAAACCTTTGTGCCATCTTTGTTGATGTCGTAGCTCTCGATGCCCTCGAGAAGGACCTTGTCTTCGCGTTTGGTGACGTCATAAACGTGAAGCACGTTCTTTGGACCATCGTCCGGCGTGCCGAATTGGCGGGCTTCTTGCGGCGTCGAGAGGTAAAAGAACTTGTCCTTGCGGGCTGCGAGGCCGTTCAGAATGCTGGCGCCGATGGGCACGGGCGCGATGCGATTGGCAATGCCATCGAGATCGATCTGAATGGGCTTGACGGATTCAGGTTTTTTTTCTTCTTTTTGTTCGTCGGATTTTTGATCGCCTGATTTGGCGGGGTCCGCTTTCTTGTCGTCTTTCTTTTTGTCCTTGTTTTCATCGGCAGTTTTTTCTTCGTCGCTCTCGGGCTTGAAAGGGGAAGGCTCGTCGGCTTTCAGAGTGACGGCGAAAACGCCGTCGGTGGAATAGTAGTTGTAGCGCTGATCGAGCTGGCCGATGCTGGGGTAGAAATAGCGCGTGGAGATGAAATAGAGGAACTTGCCGTTGTCGTCAAAACCGGGGGTGTTGTCGTTGTAGAAGCCCGTGGAGACTTCCGTAGTTTTCTTGGAAGTGAGTGAGTAGAGGAAAACATCATTGGCGCCGCGGCGATGAGGTTTGGAATAGGTGAGCCAGAGGCTGTCGGGAGACCAAGATGCGTCTGCGATGAGGCCGTAGTCCGAGGAGTCCACGAGGACGGGCTTCTTGTCGTCGAGGCTCACGTACCAGAGCTGGTTGGACTTGTCCCAGTAGAGGAGTTTTTTGCTGTCGGGGGACCACATTGGGCCGAAGCGATAAATTTTGCCGTCGGAGGTGATGCGCGTCTCGTTGCCGCCCATTTGCGGGCGAGTGTAGATTTCGTATTCGCCCGTTTTGTCGGAGAGATAGGCGATGGACTTGCCGTCAGGCGACCACGCGGGATTCAACTCGTGGATGCTGGAATGTTCTGTCGTCAGCGTGCGAACGCTGCCATGCTCGGCGGGGACAGTGAAGATATTGCCGCGAGCTTCCACGACAGCGCGGGCGCCGGAGGGGGAAATCGCACCGGTGCTGATGGCTTGGCCGACACTCTTAAAATCCGTGCGGGCTTCGATGTCTTCCCCGCGAACGACGATGGGAAGATTGCGCGTTTTCCTGCTGTCGAGATTGTATTCGTACAGCAAGCCGCCGTTTTCGAAGACGATGGCGTCCGGGCCGAGGCTGGGCCACTTGATGTCGAACTCCTGATAGTCGGTGAGCTTTTTGGTTTGCTTGGAGGCGAGGTCGTAGCTGTAGAGGTTCATGACGCCATCGCGGTCGCTGATGAAATAGATAGAGTTAGCGTGCCACATGGGGAACATGTCCATGCCGGCGGTCTTCGGCAATTCTTCGTAGGTGCTCTTTTTCAGGTCGTAGATGGCGATGGGAAGGCTCCAACCGCCGCGATAACGCTTCCAGGTGCGGAATTCCTGCGAGGTTTCGAGATAAGCGATCTTGGTGCCGTCGGGAGAAAACGATGTCAGGTCGCCTCGAGGGACCGGCAGGGGCTTGGCGGTGCCGCCTTGCGGAGAAACGAGATAGAGCTTTGTCGAGCGGCCCAGTGGCGAACTGAAACGGTCGGAGCGGAACAGGATGTTTTTGCCGTCGGGCGTCCAGCCGAGAACGATGTCATTCGAAGGGTGGAAGGTGAGGCGCTTGGGCTCGCCGCCCTCCGCGGAGATAACGTAGACGTCCGGATTGCCATCATATTCGCCGGTGAAGGCGACCCACTTGCCATCGGGCGAGAATTTCGGGTAAAGCTCGTCGCCAACATGCGAGGTGAGGCGGCGAGCAGAGCCACCTTCGCGGGATGCGATCCACAGGTCGCCCGCATAGGCAAAGACGACTCGGTCTTTCGAGATGTCCGCGAATCTTAGAAGCCGGGTGGGGCCCGCGGGCGCTTGATCCGGGGCGCCGGCGGATGGCGCATGAGCGGATAAAGCCGACACGGCGGAAAGGCAAGCGATCGCGGTGACGGCCAGCCGCAGCAATGCGTTACGACGAATAACGATCCGATTCATTCTTGGCATCCTTGAAGACAGAGATTTACCCGTATATCCGACCACTTGAATGGACGCATGTCCGCGCAAATTGTTTCGCGGGGAGTAAGCATTTTCCGCCGATCGACGCCCGTTTTGCCGGAAGACTTTCAAATGGATTGAGCACAAGAGGACGGTGGCACTCCGTATCCGTGCTTGCAGCCGTGATATCATCATCCGGCAAGCCAGTGTCCGCCAAGCAAAATTTCTCTCCGCCGCGTCGGCGCGGCCTTCTCGTTTTCTGCCAACTTCTTGGATTTGCTCTAATGCTTTTGCCGCCGCAATCGCGCGCAGAATCTCTTGAAGATGCGGCGCACGAGCTGGCGATGAAAGTGTGCCTGGCTGCGCATAAGCAACCGGTCAAGGTTGCGTGGCAGGAATCTCCCCAGTCTTCCGGCTATTTGTCCGATGCGCGCAAAAAAGTATTTCTTGACCAGATTTCCGCTTGCGGGATGGCGACAGAGAACTCAGATGCTCCTGTTCTGATGGTCACGATGCAGATCACTGCGTCCAAAGCCCTCCTGATTGCCAGTTCCACGCAGGCGGTGAGCCCACAAATTTACGTGATCGAGGTTTCGCGGTCTTCGTTGTTTGTCGAAAGAGAAACAGCCCCGGCTCCCCAGCTTAAGCGGGAACTTTTATGGCAACAGGAAAAGCCAATTCAAAGCGCCCTGGAATGGCAAGATCCCGCCACGCAGGAGCGATTTCTTTTCTTGTTGAGCGACGGTCTGTTTTTGCGTCTTCGCTTTGAGAACAGCGCTTTGAAATGGATGGATTCCGCGGCATATATGGCGCCCGGGCCTCACTCGCGGGTCGGAGAAGGGATCCTCTTCTATAGTCATACGAAAGAGCGGGTCGAACTGCTCCTGCGCAAAAAAGTTTGCGATCTCGATCTGAGCGCGCACTTTTCGTATACATGTACCGGCAATGATGTTAGCGATAGGACGGCCAAACTTTCGTCCACTTGCGAAGAATCCCCTCGATATCTTGCGACCGGCAACGCCGACTATACGCAGCCAGATCGAATCATGCTGACAAATGCACTCGCGGGCAGACCCGTGCGTTCAACGGAGGACGACTATTCAAGTGCGGTGGACATGCCAGGCCCGGTGCTCGATATCAGCGTGGCGGAAAATTCGAAAGCCGCAGCCGCAGTGGTGAAGAATCTTTCTACAGGGAATTATGAGGTTTATCGAATCACGGCTGTTTGCAGCAATTAATTTATTGTCGCTCGCTACGCAAATCCTTCTGGCTTCGCCGCTAACCGCCGCGACGCATCCGAGGTATGGCGGAACGCTGCGCGTCGAGGTGCATGCTGCAACCGTGTCGCTTGACCCGCGCCGGTGGCAGGTTGGCGCGCTCGATTCTGCCGCGAATGAAAAGCTAGCGGCGCTGGTGTTCGAACGGCTTGTAGCGCTCGATAACTACGGGCGGTTTCAGCCTGTGCTTGCGACGGAGTGGTCGCACGATGCTTCGAACAAACGCTGGCGGTTTACGATTCGAGCGAGCGTTAAGTTTTCCGACGGTACGGCGTTGAATGCGGAAGACGTCGTTGCCGCGCTCCAATCGCTGCTTCCAGCGACAGAGCAAATCTCCGCGTCCGGCAATGCGGTTGTGATTCAGTCAAGCGTGCCCGTGCCTGATTTGTTGGAGCAGTTTGCTTCGGGGCGCTACTTTGTCTATCGAGTGCTGGCAAGCGGGGCGCTCGCCGGGACAGGGCCATTTGTTTTGGGGGAGGCCATCGGCGGCGCGGGCTCGCATCTTTTCTTTCGCGCGAACGAGGAGACTTGGTCCGGCCGTCCGTTCGTCAATGGCATTGACATCACCCTCGGAGTGCCGCCGCTGCGTGCCATGTTTGATTTGCAGCTCGCGAAGGCCGATTTAGTCGAGCTCGCGCCGGAACTTGTGCCGCGTGCCAAACAAGCCAATCTTCGCGTTTGGATTTCGGATCCGGTCACCCTTTACGGCTTGCGATTTGACGACGCGCAAAACGCAGCGTCGGATGTACGCCTGCGCGAAGCACTCTCTCTTTCGCTCGACCGCGGCACCATGGCCAGCGTGTTGCTGCAAAAGCAAGCCGAACCTGCGGCAGCCCTTTTGCCGCAATGGCTCTCGGGATATGCTTTCCTCTTCACTGTGGACACCAACCTTGAACGCGCGAAGGAGCTGCGCCGCAAGCTTCCTGCAAGTGAAGCGGGCGGCGCGGAGCCACTGCGCCTGCGCGTCGATCCGGCGGGCGATTTGGCAAAACTTCTCGGAGAGCGCGTGGCCGTGAACGCACGTCAGGCTACGATTCTTGTGCAAGTCATCAGCCGTCCGGTTACGCGTGCGGGCGCTTCATCACCGGCTCCATCTGACCCTCCATCGGGTGTTCACCTTTTCGCGTGGCACTACTCATCTCTTTCTCCGCGCGCCGAACTCGATTCTCTGTTTGCGGCATATAATCTGACTGAGCCTTCTGAGGTGAATGCCACGAATACGGATCACGAGCAGCTTTACGCGCGCGAGCGGCGAGTTCTGGAAGACCGGCGTGTCTTGCCGCTTATCGTGCAAGCGGAATCCGTAGGCCTCGGACCAACCGTGCGCGATTGGATGCCAGCGCGATGGGGCGAATGGCATCTCGCCGATGTTTGGCTGGAGCTTCCTGAGCCGGCTGCTGCGGACTCTTCGAATACAGGAAATAGCGCGGTGCAAGCTTCACCGCAACCGCGGCCCGTGGCCGCCGGAGCAAAGCCATGAGTTTTCGCACAAAATTATTTCTGGTTTTTCTGATTACTGTGCTTGCTTCGGTCTCGCTAGTAGCCTATGGCGTGACGCATTATACGCAAGCCGCGTTCGAAGAATCAGACGCCCAGCGAAGCGAGGCACTCGTCCTGCAGTTCAACAAAGAATACGCACAACGAGGCGATGAGATTGCCCGGCAGGTAAAAAATATCACCGACGCCGAGATCACATTGAAAGTGGCCATCGATTTGGCGGGAGCCCGTCCTGATCAATCGCTTTACGTTCACGACGCCGCCGGAGCCGCTCAGGATCACGGGCTGGATTTTGTGGAATTTGTAAATTGGGACG
>Ga0209736_1000506_pt1 | contig 12437 bp, 13 predicted proteins | sample BlaSpr_A8_Ref_M3_FD_187992 | JGI IMG/M metagenome (GOLD analysis project Ga0209736, IMG submission 187992) | Forest soil microbial communities from Thunder Bay, Ontario, Canada - Black Spruce, Ontario site 2_A8_Ref_M3 (SPAdes) (version 2) | ecosystem: Environmental > Terrestrial > Soil > Boreal... | reverse complement strand
CCCGCCGCAAAGACCGGTCCGGCACCGGCAGCTCGCGGCCGCGGCGCAGTCCATAGCAAATCAACACCAGCACGATGACAAGTCCGATCAGGGAACTGGCGTCCTGCAGCAGCCTGACCCCGGCCATACGATGAATCCCGATCTCCACGACCGGCTCTTCGAGCCAGGGGATCATGCGAATGCCGCGAGCATTTTCGTGAGTGAAGGCGTCCCACACCAAGTGTGTCACCGCTCCCGCCAACACGCCGCAAGCCGCGAAAATCCATTGCCGGACACTGGAGAAATCCGCAGGGGACGAAAGCGGACGCCACCGCGCATATGCCCCTTCGGGCAATACCTCAATTACCGGCGTTTTAATCAGATATTGAAAGAGCCAGTAGGTGGCCATACCCACCGGCAGGCAAAAGGTCAGCAAGCCAATGGCGCTGTGCGTCTCGAAGCGGCGCATGTGCCACGGAAAGAACAATCCGAAATCAGGAACCATGGCGCCGATGACCACCGCGGATAGCAACCGCCGCCGCGCGAGCAAGCGCGACAATGGCAGCACAAGAGCGGCGTGTGAAATCGTGAATGGCATCAACGGGCCTTGGGTGTCAATTCTTCAGCGTCATATTACAGATTGCTACGCAATTTTATGTAAAGCGGCGATCAGTCCCCGCGACGCGGCCGTGGATAAATCCAACACCTCCTCGAACCCGCTCGCGTCCCCGTAATACGGGTCGGGCACTTCCAGCCGGCCCAAGTCCGGAGCGTACTCCAAGAAGAGCTGAACCCGTGCGCGCGAGCCTTCGGGGCGCATGGCCTCAAGTGCGCGCAAATTATCCCGATCCATGGCCAGAATGAGGTCGAAACATGCGAAGTCGCGGGGAGCGACCTGCCGCGCGCGCAATGTGCTCAAATCGACGCCGCGAGACATGGCCGCTCGCCGGCTGCGCGGGTCCGGCGGCTCGCCGACGTGATAGCCGGCAGTTCCCGCAGAATCAACCTCGATTCGCAATTCGGGCGCCTCTTGCGCCAGCAGATTTCGTAATACTCCCTCTGCCGTCGGACTACGGCAGATATTGCCGAGGCAGACCATGAGAATACGCACTATTCTTGCTCAACCATAGACTTCAGGCCGCAGACGACACTGACGGAAGCTGCCACATAACACTGCATATTTCCAGAAATTGGGCAGGGGCGAATCGATGATGCAAAGGCGTGACATCCTTTATTGCGAGGTATACGGCGATATCGTGGCGGCGCATGCGGCGTGGGCCGCCCGCGGGGATTTTACAGGCGAAACGTCGGTGACGTTCTCCGGGCAGCTGTTCGAGTGCTGCCGCCTCGAGGGATTGACGTTTCATGCCGTCTCGTACTGCGATAAAGCCCGTAGCGTCGAAACCGCGTCCGGCACTATCGCCAACGTACCGCGCTGGGACTTTCGGATTCCGAAGATCGGCTCTGAGCTGGCCGTGTTTCTCTATGCGCTGCGGCTCTTACTGCTCGCCATACGCGTCCGGCCGCGGGTGATCTTCATCTGTGCCGGAGCGACCGATTGGGCCTATTTGCCGCTGTTGCGTTTGAGCGGCGCGAAGCTCGCCCCCGTCATGCATAACACGTTGTGGCCGGATGGCTTTCGGCCCAGGGTAGGTTTGCGCCAGCGGATCTACCGGTTTGTCTGGCGGCGCTGCGTCTGGCTGACCCTGGCGGTGTCGCCCGCTTGCGCGCGCCAAGTGCAATCCGTGGCGGGGAATGTGCCCGTGATCGTGTTCAGGCCGAATTTCCCGGCCGCGAGTTTTGCCGAGCCGCCCGTGCCAAAAGAATTCACGAGCGCGCCCCTGCGCGTGATGTTTGCCGGGCGCATTGAGGAAGAAAAAGGCGTCTTCGATATTCTCGACATGGCCGAGGCGCTTCCAGCAGTCGAATTCTCACTCTGCGGCGACGGACAAGCGCTTCCGGAGATCAGGCGGCAGATCGGCGCCCGCGCCTTGCGGAACGTCAAAACGTTCGGCAAATTGAAGCGTCCGCAACTGCTGGAGCGCTATCTCGATGCCCACTTGGTCATCGTGCCGACGCGCTCCATTTTTCCGGAGGGCTTTGCCATGGTGGTCGCCGAGGCGATCTTGCTGCTGCGGCCGGTGATTACCAGTCCCGTCGTTCCCGCGGCCGAAGTGTTCCCCGGCGCGGTTATTTGCGTCGATACCGATCGGGTGCAGGGTTATATCGATGCGATTCAAGGACTGAATGCCGAGACGTATTCCCGCTTGGTCGACAATGCGCGTGCGCTGCGGCCGTTCATCTTGGACGATTCGACTTCATTCCTGGCTGCGCTAAGATCCTCGATCGGGCGGGAATGACTACCGCGTGAACAGGCCGGCGCGCACGCGCGTCAGGTCCTCCGGTGTGTCGACACCCGGGGGTGGCGCTTCGGACAGCGTCACCAGGTAAATCTGCATTCCGTTCTCCAATGCGCGCAGCTGCTCGAGTCTCTCGGCCTCCTCGAGGGGCGTCGGCGGCCACGACGCGAATTGCAGCAGGCTGCGGACACGGTAGGCATACATGCCGATATGCCGCCACGCACCTGCAAAACTGCTGGGTTGACCCCCCGCGACGTGGTCGCGCGGCCAGGGCACGGGCGCGCGGCTGAAGTACAAAGCTCGGCCATCGCGTGCGCGCAACGCTTTCACGCAGCTGTCATCGAGAAATTCCGCCAACGATTGGATGGGCGCGACAACGGTGGCAATGTCGAATTGCGGACGCGAATTCAAGGCGTCGGCGACTTCGTCCAAGACCACCGCCGGCATCATGGGTTCGTCGCCCTGGAGGTTCACGACAACATCGTCCGCCGCAAAGCCCTTCGCCCGCACTACTTCCGCGACACGATCCGTTCCTGACGCGTGCCGCGGTGAAGTCATCAGACAATCCGCTCCGAAGCCCCTGGCCGAATCAAATACACGGACGTCGTCCGTTGCAATAGTCACGGTCGCCGCACCGCTTGCCCGCGCGCATTGCCATACCCATTGGATCATGGGCCGATCGCCGATGACGAGGAGTGGTTTGCCGGGCAGTCGCGACGCGGAAAAGCGCGCCGGTATGATGACGTGAAACATGCGTCGAGATCTTAAGCTAACGCTCGAGCACCGGATCACTGGCGCTTAAAGTGCGCGCTTCTTCCGGCAGCATCACTGGAATCCCCTCGCGCACGGGGTAGGCCAGCCGATCCGGCCGGCACACGAGTTCGAGCGCATTGCCGGCCCCTGAGCTCTGCAATGGTCCCTTGCAAATCGGACATACCAGCAGGTCGAGCAAACGCTTGTCCATAACACCCTCACGTACGCGCAGTGCGCTTATGAATAGCCTCAGTCACGATGGCGAGGAGCGCATTGGATTCGCTGCCGTCGAAACTCGCGCTTACCGGCACATACCAATGATTCGGGCCGGCGATACGCCGGCATTTTACGGCATCTTTCTCGGTCATGAGCACCGGGCGCGCGTCGGCGAAGCAAATATCGGCGGCCTGCAATGGCGCGTGATCCGGCAGCGGATGACCGACGACCTCGATGCCGCGGGCGCGCAGCATATTGAAGAACCGCTCCGGATTGCCGATGCCGGCGATGGCGTGCACGGAGCCGCCGGCGAACTCGTCCAAGGCCTTGACCGCGCCCCCGATCAGGTTCAAGGCGCTTTTCGCCTCGAATCGCATGCTGAATGCGCCGTCCAGCAGCGCACGCCCGCCGTTCACCACGATGGCGTCTGCCGCCGCCAACCGTGCCGGCGTCTCGCGCAATGGCCCTGCCGGCAGCAGCCAACCATTGCCGAAGCGCCGATCGCCGTCGATGACCACGATTTCGCAATCTCGCGCCAAGGCATAGTGCTGCAAGCCATCATCGCTCACGACGACGTCGCATCCCGCATTCACGAGCAGTTGTGAGGCGGCCGGGCGATCCCTGCCGATCGCGACGGGCACGCGCGTGCGACGCGCCAGCAGAATCGACTCGTCCCCCACAACATTCGGGTCATCGGACGCGTCGATGAGCCGCACGGTGGCTGAAGAACCCCCGTAGCCGCGCGTGACCACGCCCGGCTTGAATCCAAGATCAGCCAGACGCGCGACCAGCCAGCAGACCAGCGGCGTCTTGCCGGTTCCCCCCACGCTCAAATTTCCGACCACCACCACCGGCAAGGACACTTGGGTTGATTTGCGCAAGCCACTGGCGTAAAGAAAACGCCGCGATCCAGCCACGGCGCCGTAGGCGAGCGACAGCGGCAACAGCCACCACGGCGGCGCCCCGCGGCCGTACCAAATCCGATTGAACCAAGATTGAACCGACATTCCCGTGCCGCCTAGGCGTTGAACTGCATCCCGTGCAAGGCCGCGTACAATCCGCCGCGCACCATGAGTTCCTGATGCGTCCCGCTCTCGACGATCCGGCCTTCGTCCAGCACGATGATTCGATCGGCGCCTTCGACCGTGGACAGCCGGTGCGCAATCACCAATGTCGTGCGACCCTGCATCAGAACGGCGAGTTCGTGCTGCACGCGGCGCTCGGACTCATTGTCGAGAGCCGCGGTGGCCTCATCCAAGATCAGGACGGGCGAATCCTTGAGCAGCGCCCGCGCAATGGAAATTCGTTGCCGCTGGCCGCCGGAAATATTCTGTCCGCGGTCGGTCAACGCGGTATCGAACCCCTGCGGTTGCTGCGCAATGAACTCCATGACGTTGGCGGCGCGCGCAGCGGCCTCCACGTCCGCATCCGTCTTATCGACGGCATTGAATGCGATATTGTTGCGTATGGTGTCGTTGAATAAAATCACGTCCTGACTGACGAGGCTCACCTGGGAGCGCAAGTCCGTCAGCCGGTACTCGCGCACGTCGACTCCGTCCAACAGCACCGAACCCTGCTGCACGTCGAAGAACCGAGGCACCAGACCGACCAGCGTCGTCTTGCCGCTGCCGGATCGGCCGACGATCGCCACCGTTTCGCCCGGACGCACATGAAAACTCACGTCGTGCAGAATGTCGCCCTTATCCGTCCCGTAAGCAAACGAGACATTGCGAAACTCGACGTCGCCGCGGGCGCGCGCGAGCTTGAGCGACCCGCCGCTGCCTTCCGTCGGATGATCCATGATCTCGAACACGCTCTGGCCGGCCGCGATGCCTTGCTGAAGCGGCCCGCTCATGTTGACCAAGCTGCGCAGGGGCGACGGAATGAGCATCAACGCGGTCAAGAACCCGAAGAACTCGTCGACCTGCATGTGGTGCGTGAACACCTGGCGTATCGCAACGTAAAGAACGCTCGCGAGCGCAATCGACGCGATGCATTGCACGACGGGATTGCTGATCGCCCTCGCGCGCACCAGCTTCATGTTCGACGCACGGTTGTGCTCATTGACCTGTTCGAATCGCTCGGTTTGATGATCCTCGGCGTTGAAAATCTTGATCAAGCGATGCGCGTCGATCGCTTCCTTGGCGACCCGCGTGATGTCGCCCATGGAGGTCTGGATTCGTTCGCTGTAGCGGCGGAAGCTGCGGTTGGCGATTTGCATCAGCAATCCGATGATGGGTGCGGCGACGATGCAGAATACCGCCAGGCGCCAGTTCATGTAGAACAGCGTGCCCAGCAGCACGAGAATGCTCAAGCTGTCGCTGATGAGGGAAATCGCCGCACTCGTGGCCGCCGCCGCCACCAACTCGATGTTGTTGGTCAACTTTGAAAGTAAATGGCCGGACTGCTGACGGTCGAGATACGCCGTGGGCAGCCGCAGGTAGTGCGAGAACACATCACGCCTCAAGCCTTTGATGACCTGTCTTCCGACCCAGCTTGGAAAATAATTCTGCACATAGTCCCCGATGCCCCGCAGCGTGAACAGAACCACGACGCCAACGGGCACTTCCCATAAGACGTCCGGGTTTTTCACCAAGAATGCGCCGCGCAGGAATTTTTGGACCAGATACGCGAGCGACGCATTGGACACCGCGAACAAGACCGCGCCCAGCACGCCGATCAGAAATACGCCGAGATAGGGCCTGGCGTATTTCAACAGCCGCCGATAGATCGACCAAGAATTGCCGGCAGATTTCGGGGCCGCGAACGGGGCAGCGCTCAAGGCGAGGCTTCCCCATGGACGGTCGCTATATTCAATTGCGCGAAGCCCAACTTGCCCGCCACATCCATCGCCGTTACCACCGCTTGATGCGTGGTGCGCGCATCGGCCCGTATCGTAATGGGACCGCGGTCGGTGCCGGATTCCTTGAGCAGCGCCGCTCGCAGTGTATCGGGGCTGGCGTTGATCAAAGGGCGCTCGTTGACCCGGTAGCCGCCTTCCGCCGTCACCGTGATCACCAAGGGTTCGCGCGATCCGCGCGGCACGGGCTTGTCGCTCGCCTGGGGCAGCTGAACCTTGACGCGGCCCTCTTGATTGAAGGTGGTCGAGACCATGAAAAAAATCAACAGCACCAGCAGCACGTCGATCATCGAGATCAAGTTGATTTCGGGATCATCGCGGTGGCGCGGGCGCAGGTTCAAATCAGCGCGCCCCGACCAGCTTGCCGCGCTCGTCCAGCGCGTCGACGAGCTTCATCGCTTCCTTTTCCATGCGCACGACCAGGCGCTCGACCTTGCCTCGCAAAAAGCGATAAGCGATCAGCGAGGGAATCGCGACGGTGAGCCCCGCCGCCGTCGTAATCAGCGCTTCTCCGATGCCGCCGGACAATATCCTCGGATCGCCGATACCGTTGGCCGTGATCGCGTTGAACGCATGAATGATGCCCGCCACCGTACCGAGCAGACCCAGCAGCGGCGCGACCGCCGCGATTGTGCCCAGCGTGTTCAAAAATCGCTCCAATTCGTGCACCACGTGCCGGCCGCCGTCCTCCAGCCGCTCCACCATCAGCGCGCGCGGCTTATTGCGATTGGCGAGACCGATGGCCAGGAGCTTGCCGAGAGGCGAATTCTGCTCCAGGGCCATCACCAGTTTGTCGCTGAGCTGATCGGCCTCGATCCAGTTCCAGACCTTTTGCGACAGGTCGCGAGGTATGACGCGGCTGCTTTGCAAAGTCCAAAGTCGCTCCAATATGATGGCCACCGCCGCGATGGAGCATAAAATGATCGGCCACATGAAGCCGCCGCCTGCGCGGATGATCTCCCACATTGCGTCCTCTTTGGTCAAATAAATCTGCGGGCATGATACTTGACCGCCGACGGTTGAGATACCGCCATCGGCCCGAGCCTAACTCGTTGATTTGCGGGTCGGTCGTGGATCACTGTCTCGAATCGGCGAAAACGGCATAATGCCGCTGGGAGTCGATCGCAATCCATGCAACGCTGGCTGAAACGCATTACACCGGACCGCTACACGCTGGAGAAACTCTGGTGTTTGCGGCCTATTAAAGACCTTGTGCTCAATCGCGGATGCTGGACGTTTCATCGGCACAGCGTCACCCGCGCATTCGCACTGGGCCTGTTTATCGCCTTTATCCCGCCCTCGCCCTTGCCCGTTCATCTTGTGACCTGCGTCATACTCGGGGTGCTGTTCCGGTTGAACCTGCCGGTGCTGTTCGCCACCGTATTCGTCAGCAATCCCTTTACGTGGGTGCCGCAGGTGGTCGGCTCCGTCTGGGTCGGCGCTAAGCTGATGGGAATGGATCTGGTGCCTTTCCTGCATACGCTTAAACACCGGAACCTGGGAGCGCAGGTCCACGAACTGTGGGCGCCGCTGCTGCTCGGAGCGCTGGTGCTGGGATTGGTCGCCGCCGGAGCCGGCTACGTGCTGGCCCAGTTCGCCTGGCGTGCCCACGTCCTCTACCAGTTGCGGCGCAGGCGTGCCCGGTCAATCGGCCGCGGCGCCGCGCTCGACTAGCACTCCGTCGGCGAGGACCAGCACGCGGTCGAGCCGCGCCGCCAACCGTTCATCGTGAGTGACGATGACGAGGCTGGTGCCGAGTTCGCGATTGAGTTCCAGCATCAGTTCGAACACCTGCGCGGCATTCGTGCCGTCGAGGTTACCCGTCGGCTCGTCGGCGAGCACCAGTATCGGCTGAGTCACGAGCGCGCGGGCGACCGCGGCGCGCTGCCGTTCACCGCCGGAAAGCTGCGAGGGACGATGCGTGAGGCGCCCGGCCAGCCCGACGCGCGCCAGCAAAGCACCCGCCCGCGCCCCGGCGGCGCGCGGATTCATCCGCCGCACCAGGAGCGGCATGGCGACATTTTCCAGCGCGGTAAACTCCGGCAGAAGGTGATGGAATTGATAGACGAAACCCACGGCGCGATTGCGCAAATATCCACGCTCGGCATCGTTCAATCGATTCATCGCGGATCCGGCGATCTCCACGGTACCGCTCGTCGGCAGATCGAGTCCGCCCAGCAGCTGCAAAAGCGTCGTTTTGCCGGAGCCCGAGGCACCGACGATGGCAATCCGCTCGCCCGCGCGCACGCTGATGGACGCTGCGCGCAGGACGTGGATTTTCACGTCGCCCTGGACGAAATCTTTGGCGAGGTCGCGACCCTCGAGCACCATCGCATCTGAATTCGGCATCGTCTTTTGCATCCTCAATCGTTTCGCAGGGATTCTGCGGGCAACAGGCGTGCGGCGCGCGCCGCCGGATATACGGTGGAAAGGCAGGCGAGAACGAACGCGAAACCGCAAATGCGCACTACGTCCGTCGCATGCACGCGGGCCGGCAGGTCGCTCATGAAGTACACGCGCGCGTCAAGAAACTTGAATCCGACGATGCTTTCGAGACCGTGCACCAGCTCCTGCAAGTTCACGGCGACCAGAACGCCGAGCAGCACGCCGGCGCCGATGCCGAGCAGCCCGATCAAGCTGCCTTGCACGATGAATACCGTCAGAATGCTGCGGGGCGAGGAGCCGAAGGTGCGCAGGATGGCGATGTCGCGGCGCTTGTCCTTCACCACCATGACCATGGTCGACACGATGTTGAACGCGGCCACCGCCACCATCAGCGACAGAACGAAGAATAGGATGCGTTTGGTGATCGAGATCGAGCGAAAGAAATTGGCGTGCTCGTTGGTCCAATCCTGAACCTCCACGTCGCCGCCTATCGACACCGCGGCGGCGTGCGACACTCGCGGTGCGGCATACATGTCGGCTAATTTAAGGCGAATACCCGTGACATCGTCGCCCATGCGCAGGAGCTTGGCGGCATCCTGCATGGCGACGATGGCGATCCGCCGATCGTACTCGTACATGCCGATCGAAAGGACGCCGGTCACCTCGAATGCGCGCATTCGCGGGATCACGCCGACCGGAGTGACGTCGCCCAAGGCCACCAGCAGCACCACACGATCGCCGACTTTCGCCCCGAGCTCTTGTGCGAGCGCTGACCCGAGTATCACGCGATACTGCCCCGGCACGAGGTCCCCCATGCTGCCGCTCAACAAATGCGGGCTCAAATCGACTACGCGCCGCTCCGCATCCGGCAGCACGCCGCGCAGCATCACGCCGGACGAGCGGTCTTTGCGGATCAGCATGCCTTGCTCTTCGATATACGGCGCCGCACCCACCACACCGGGGAAGCGCTCGAGCCGCTCGAGATCCGGCCGCCAGCTGCGGATCCGCCCTTCGAGTCCGGAAATGGTCGCGTGCGCCGTCAAACTCAAGATCCGCGTGCGCAGCACTTCCTCGAAGCCGTTCATGACCGACATGACCACGATCAACACGGCGACACCGAGCGCGAGTCCAAATATCGCAATGCCGGCGATCAAGGACACTGAGCCCCGCCTGGGCGACGCCCGCAGATACCGCAGTCCCACGAATCCCTCGTACCAGTACGGCATCATTCGTATCGCAGCGCTTCGGCGGGTTGGGTCCGCGCTGCTTGGAGGGCGGGATATACGGTCGCGATCAGCGTCAGAATCAGCGCGGCGATCCCGATCCTGACGACGTCGCCCGCGTGCACTTCGCTGGGGAGTCCCGATATGTAGTAGACGTCGGGGTCCATGAAATGAAACCCGAGCGTTTGTTCGAGAAAGGGCACGACGACATCCACATTGCAGGCGAGCGCAAGGCCGAGCGCCACGCCGACGGCGGCGCCTATCCAACCGATGAGCACGCCTTGCGTCATGAACACCGCAATCACGCCGCGGGGACTCAAACCAAGAGTGCGCAGTATCGCGATATCCGTGCGTTTGTCGTTCACCACCATGATCAGCGTCGCCACGATATTGAAAACGGCAACGGCGACGATGAGCATCAGGATCAAACCCATCATGGTCTTTTCAATGCGTATGGCGCGAAAATACGCCTCGTTGTCTTGGGTCCAGTCGCGCACGTGCAGGCTTAGGCTGAGCCGCGCCGCGGCGATTCGCGACAACTCCGGCGCCTTCAGCACATCGTTGAATTTGAGCCGTATCCCGGTCGGGCCGCCGAGCCCGCGGAAGCCTTCCGCATCCTGCAGATTGACGAGCGCCAATACGCCGTCGTGCTCTTGCAGGCCGACCTCGAAAATACCCGCCACGTGAAAATCCCGCAGACGCGGCACGAGCGCATCGCTGCCGCCCACGGCGGACGGCGCCGCGTTGCCGGGTATCATCACCGTCACCAGGTCGCCCACCCCCACCTGCAGCTGGTAGGCCAGCGTGCGGCCGAGGATGATCCGATTCGTGTCCGGTTCAAGGTCGCTCAGCTTGCCTTCGCGCATCGCATCCGCGATGGATGACACCTGCGGCTCGAGCTTTGGATCAATGCCGCGGACTATGGCGCCGCTCATCGCCGGCGGCCGGCTCAACATCGCGTCGGTATCAAGAAATGGCGCCGCACCCAGAAGACCCGGCGATCCCTGCAATTGCTGAATGCGGGCGCGCCAATATTCGATCGGAGCGCCGGCCGCATTCAAACTCGCGTGCGCGGTCAGGCTCAACAGGCGGGTCCGTAATTCGGACTCCAGGCCGTTCATGACCGACAAAACCGTGATCAATGCGGCGACGCCCAGCGCGACCCCGGCCAGCGAGACCCAGGTGATGAAGGACACGAAAAAACTGTGCTCGCGGGCCAGCGAATAGCGCAGGCCCACGAAGACTGGAACGGGCTGGAACATGCGCGGCGATTAAACCACAAAATAACAATATAATCAGAGTGTTAATTCGGTCAAGTATTGGGCCCCCAGGGCAGTGCTATAGTTTGGGGGACCAAAGTCTTTTTTTAGGGGATAACCTATGAGGTGCGCCATGAGGTATCGAAACCTACTGCTCGCAGCAGTGCTCGCCGGCGGCGTGGCGGGCGCCGAGACCATTGCAATCGACAACGGCATTGCCGTCAAGGAATCCGACGTAGCCACACCGGCTCGCGGCATGACCATGGACCAAGTAGCCACCAAGTTCGGAACTCCGGTCACCAAAGTGCCTGCCGTGGGTAAGCCGCCGATTTCGCGCTGGGAATATCCGGGCTTCGTGGTGTTTTTCGAATCGGACCATGTGATTCACAGCGTGGTCGCAAACTCCTAGACCTAAATCGCGTACCAAAATCGCGTAATATCCGAAGTCCTTAATTCAAGCCCACCGCGACTGGTTCGCGGCGGGCATTTATTCGTTTTTCAAAGGTGTTGATGCCGCTGCTCGAACCCACTCTGCCCTATTCCGATGCACCGGTGGTCAAATGGGGCAAGCTGTATGGCGCGGCGGCCGCGCTCGCCATCGCGGAAGGAGCGGCGCAAGCGAAGGGCCCCCTCATCGTCATTGCGCAGAGTTCGCGCGAGGCGGAAGCGCTCGGCGACGAGATTCGATTCTTTGCGGGCGGCGGCATGACCGTACGGGTCTTTCCCGATTTGGAGACCCTCCCCTACGACGGATTCTCCGCCCACCCCGATATCACGTCAGCCAGGCTCGCGACGCTTGCCGAACTGCCGCGCGCCCGAAGGGGTGTCTGGTTGGTTGCAATCGACACGCTGCTGCAGCGATTGGCGCCCCGCAGCTACGTCGAGGCCTATTCCCTCAAAGTCCATGTCGGCGAGACTCTCGATCTCGAAGCCCTGCGCGCGCAATTGGCGCTGGCCGGATATGCCGCCGTCACGCAAGTCGTCGCCCACGGCGAATTCGCCGTCCGCGGATCGCTGATCGACGTCTTTCCGATGGGCTCGGACACTCCGTATCGAATCGACCTGCTGGACCGCGACGTGGACAGCATACGGCGCTTCGATCCGGACACGCAGCGCTCTTCGGACAAGCTGGATCGAATCCACCTGCTGCCCGCGCGCGAGACGCCGCTGAATCCCGACGCGGTGCGCGAATTCCGCCGTCGCTACCGGTTGCGGTTCACCGGCGATCTGGCAGAGCAGGCGGTCTATCGCGACGTGAGTTCCGGGATTGCGCCCGGCGGCATCGAATACTTTTTGCCTTTGTTCTTCGAGCGCACATCCCATCTTTTCGAGTATCTGCCGCCGGATAGCGTCCTCGTGGACATAAACGACACCGTATCCCGGTTGGACACTCTGTGGAACG
>Ga0209736_1000505_pt1 | contig 12452 bp, 9 predicted proteins | sample BlaSpr_A8_Ref_M3_FD_187992 | JGI IMG/M metagenome (GOLD analysis project Ga0209736, IMG submission 187992) | Forest soil microbial communities from Thunder Bay, Ontario, Canada - Black Spruce, Ontario site 2_A8_Ref_M3 (SPAdes) (version 2) | ecosystem: Environmental > Terrestrial > Soil > Boreal... | reverse complement strand
TACCATCGCCGGAACTGGTCTCTGCGGTCAGGGCCAATCACAGAATCAAGCCGCGGGTTCCGCGCGTTCGCGGGCGGACGAGACCCTGGAATGGTGGAACCATATCAGCAATAGGCTGATCGCCATGGCCAAAGATTTTCCTGAAGACAAATACGACTTCAAAGTGCAGAAAGACGAGCGCACCTTCGCCGAAAACCTTCTACACGTCGCCGCCGTCGACTACGATCTGATCCGCAGGATTTCCGAATCAAATATAGGCCCCGACTTCGGTCAAAATGAGCACAATCCGTCGCGCGACGCTTACAGGACGAAAGCTGACGTGGTGAAACTGCTCGAGCAGGCCGTCGCCGACGGCGCCGCGGTGATTAAACAGCAGGGCGATGTCGGCCTGGATAGAACGATGCCATTTGGATGGGAAACCGGCAAGCATGTGGTCCATGTCTCCTACATTTGGATCACCGCAATCGAGCACAGTACGGAACACTTCGGGCAGTTGGTGGTCTACTACCGCGCCAACAACCTCGTGCCGCCGGAATCGCGGCGGTAACAACGTTCTCGGATGCAAGTCATCTTAAGAACAACGACGGACGTGAAGATCTGTTAATGCGGCTGGATGGCAGTGCTTACAGTGACGAGTTGCTGAGCTATGTCCTCTGATCGTTGCTGTGCTTCTGGCTCAGTCTTCTGGCGGGTGACTTTGCTCAGGACGGCCTCCAGCAGTGGCGTTACCTGGCGGAGCTGGCGCGCGCGAATCATCATGTCCCAGAGTGGCTCGAATTTCTTCCATCCGGAGGCATAGAAGAAATGTTTTGCCTGATGCTTTAGCGTGCCATGCCGCAGCGCCGCGCGCGCAATCGAGCTCCAGCGATAAAACTCTTTGTAAGCCCAATCGTAACCGGCTTTCAACGCTTCCGGCCGCAATCGCGCCGGATGATAGACCACGTTACGCGTGTCGTACAGGTTCCAGTCACTACTGACGATGCGTCCCGCGCTGCGCATCTGCGCATACAGCCGAGTGCCTGGGTACGGAGTCTGAATGTGAAAGGTAGCGGTGGTAATGCCGTGCGCAATGGCCCAATCGACTGTGCGCCGGAATACGTCTTCGCCGTCATCGTCCATGCCGAAGACGAAGCTGCCATTGATCATAACTCCCAGCGAATGTAGCCGATCGGTGACCGCTTTGTAATCGCGCCCGAGGTTCTGCCGCTTGTTGCTGCGCGCCAAGTTGCCGGGAGTCAACGTCTCAAAGCCGACGAAGATGCTACGTAGTCCAGCTTCTGCGGCCCTTTCGATCAAATCTCCGCGCAAAATGGAGTCCACGGTTGCCGCACCCTGGAACAGCCGCCGCATCCCTTTCATGCCGGTAAAGAGCGCTTGCGAAAAGCGCCGGTCGCCGAGAAGGTGGTCATCCAGAAAATAAAGGTGGCGCCCGGGCAGCCGGGCGATCTCCGCCAAGGCATCATCCACCCGCTGCGTGTAGAAAGAGCGGCCGCCCTGAAAAAATGCGTCTTTGTAGCAGAAGTCGCAGTGCTGCGGACAGCCACGTGTGACCACAATCGAATTGGGAACCAGGTAGCGACTGCGGCAGATGAGATCACGGCGTATGGGTGGAATGCGCTCCAGAGTGCGCCCGGCGGTTGACGCATAAACGCGTTGCGCCTGCCCGGCGCGAAAGTCTTGCATAAACTGCGGAAATGTTTGTTCGCCTGGGCCTAGAAAGATCACGTCGGCGTGAGGAGCGCCTTCGTCGGGAACGGAGGTGACGTGAAGGCCACCCAAGCCCACAAAGACTCCCTGGGCGCGATAGTGGTCGGCAATGGCATAGGCTCTGTAGGCATTGGTAATGTATATCTGGATCAAAACTAGGTCCGGCTTGTCATCCGTGTGCAGCGGCTCGACGTGCTCGTCCACAATGACGGCTTCATCGTCGGAACGCAGGTAAGCGGCGAGAGTGGCTAACCCTAAGGGAGGAAACAAGGAGTACTTGATCGGCCGCCAGTACGGGCTGGTGGCCTCGGTCAGCGCGGGAAGGATAAACTTCACGCGCAGGGGACGGGTGCGGCGCGGCGTCATTGTGCACCGACCTGGTGCTTCGGAAAGAGCTGTCGGCAACGCCTTGTGGTTGGCATGCGGAACTCCAAATATGTCGGTGACTTTGTATCACAAAGTGCATTGCTAGGCAATGACCCCGACGGCGTCCCCACACCCAGTCTCGTAGATGGACTTGCGGCGTAAGAGTGCGGCGGCCCTTCGAGGCTCCCGTCGAAGCCCGGGTAACCAAGGCCGCACTCCACAAACTTCAGGACCAGAACGGGAGGTTGCGGCCTAAACCCTTTTTTCGGGCTTGCACGTAGACCTGCATGGCTACGGCCAGGTCCCAGGAAGCAATGCCGTTGGATTTGAAAAGGGTCACTTGGGTCTCGCTGGTGCGGCCGCTGACTTTTCCGGCCGCGACGTCGGACAATGGTCTTACGCTGGTCCAGCAGGTTTCATCGCCTTTGAACGCGATGATCAGGTCGCCGGCTTCCTGTCGCGATTGCTCAATGGAATCGACGACGATTACATCCGCGCTGGCGATGGCTTCGGCGTCGATTTCACTTTTATGGGCGTGATTCGCGCCGATGGCGTTGATGTGCACGCCGGAGGCGAGATCGGCGCCGCTAAGCACCGGCTGCGTTGCAGTAGTGGCGGTGCAGATAATTTGCGCGCCGCGAGCGGCCTCGGAGGCAGAGTCGGTGGGCTCAACGTCTATGCCAATTCGCTGCGACATTTCCAACGCGAATTGTTTGCGGCGGTCCGCGTCGCGCCCGTAAACGCGCGCGGATTTCAGCTTGCGCACGGCAGCGATGGCTTCCAGTTGCGTGCGGGCCTGGCCACCGGTGCCAATGATGGCGGCTGCCGACGCATCGCGGCGCGCCAAATATTTTGTGGCTACGCCGGAGGCGGCGCCGGTGCGCAGTTGACCCATGAAGTCGGCTTCAATCATGGCCACTAGATCGCCACTAGCGATTTCGTAGAGCGGAACGAGAAAGCGGATTTTGCCCCGCACATAGGTGTACTGCTTCATGGCCAAGAAACCGGCGGCGAAATCGGCGGCAGCCATGTAGTGGAAAAATCCGCCGGAAGGAAGCTCGAAGCGGCGGCGCGGATGGACCAGAACTTCTCCGGCGGCTTGCTTGCGGGAAATTTCTTCGACGGCTTCGAGAGCCATGGCCATGCTTAGGACTCCGCGTACTTCGGCTTCGCTGATGTGCAGTGTCATTCCCGGGCCTCCGTGGGTATGGGGATTCTAGCAGTGCGACGAGGAAACTTCTTCGGAGCGCCGGCTGAAGCCTGCCTGCGGCAGGCAGGCCTGTGCTACTGGAGGTGTAAGCGGAAGCGGAAGATGCGGGCGGCGCCGGTGTCGAGCAGCAGCAAGTCATTGGCGGGGGTCACTACGATTTTGCGAACGATGGTTGCGCCTGCGCCGGGAACCCAGGTTGACACGTCCTGCGTCATGCGGAACGAGCCATCGAGAGCCCAGACGTAAACGGAGGGATGTGTGGCGCTGACGGCGAAGACAAACTTTTTGCTGGTAGCGATTCCAGTAAGCTGCGCGTCGGCTGCGTCCGCGGGCGGGGAGAGCGTACGCTGCGGCGTTCCGGCGGCGTCATACACTTTGATCTGCGGCTGCACGGATTCGCTGATGTAAACCAAGCCATCGCGACCAACCGCAAGAGCCGATGGATCGTCAACGGGCGGCCCTTTCGCGGCCGCCCCGCCCCAGGAGCCTACGGAGCGCAAACCGGGGCTGAATTTGCGCACGCCGAACGGATGCTTCGCGGTGACGAAAATCGTGCCGTAAGGGTCGACGGCGATGTGCAAGGACTCGCGCACTTTGGAGACGGCACCGGTGCGCAATTCGCGGTGGCGCATGCCGTCGGAGAAAAAGATGGCCACCGTGCCGCGGCGGCCATCGGCGACGTAGATGGCGGCGCCGGCATCGACGGCGATGTCCGCGGGGCGCAGGTTGGTGCGGTCGTCCTGGAAAGAAAGACGCGGCTCGCCGCTGGGCGAAAATTTATGAATGAAGCCGGTGGCGGCGTCGGCGATATAGATGATGGATTCTCCGTCGCTGGCCATCGCGATGGGCTTGTCGAATTGGCCGGGACCATCGCCGTGGGAACCCCAAGTGTCGACATATTCGAAGGCGGGTGGCGGAGCTGGAGCAGCAGCTGTCCGTGCCGGACGGGAACAACCCGCAAACCACGGAATGAGAATGTTGGAGGCAATGAGAAAACCAAGGCGGCGGCTTTTCGGAACGCTATTCATTTGCAGGGATGGCACGCCGAAACTCAGTTAGTCGCAGCTCAGTGTCGGCGACCGTTCCATGGTGATGGTATTCGTAACGAGTGACGCCCACACCCGGCACAAACTCGTAGGTCAGGTCGTCAGGATTCGTAACGTATCGAATTCTGAAGCTGGTCCCGCGTCCTTTTATGGTGCCCCCACTCAAGTCAGCAAGATCAATTGATTCGGAAGATTCGACAATCCAACAGTAGTGGCCATCACTTCGAGCCATGTTTTCCGCGTCGCAATACTTTTTTCCCTGCGCAAGCGGCAGCTGAAGAAATATATCACCGTCGCTGAGCAAGCCTTGCAGCGACTGATTGGGATTTTCCAACATCTCTAGGCTCGAAGCGAAACGCTCTTTCGATATCAAATAAAACTTCTCTTGCCCGAATCGAACCAGGAGTGAATCTGTTGGATTCGCATGACCGTCCGACCAATCTAAGTCTCCAGGGAAACCACGAATGACAGCACCTGTATATTCGCCGCGCCGAACGAGCCGTTGAATCTCCATCTTCCAGTCGACCTTGGTCTCAGAAACTTTGTTTACGTCGTGCGTCCACCGGACGATTCCACGGTAGGTCCAGGAGGTTCCGACGGACATTGGAAAGGGCTCCATCGTTTCCGGAGGCTTCGTTTGACCGGCCAGCCGTAGAACAAAGAGCGAGAGGAATAGTAATGAAATTTGCAACAATCTGAGATTCATGAGCTTGAGCCTACCAAGAGTTTTTCGCCATCTCGGCTATCTCGATTTAGGCTTCCGCGTTTGTCCTTGAGCGGCCTTCAGGCTGTCGCCGGGTTCGCGGACGCGGCGTACTACGGTTTGCGTCAGGCGATAGACGCGCTCTTCCCTCGCGCCGCTCATCTGGCGGAAGCGGAATTCGGGCTCATCCTTGGGGCCTTTGTCGAGCCGAATGGGCATTTGGCCGCAGAGATTATTTTCGATGAAGGCGGTCTCATAGCGGGTGCGCCGTTGGTTCCACGTATACACACGCAGCACCGTGAAATCGCAGAACTGGCCCTCGGCGTTGCGCGTTCCTGCGACCAGGTATTGCGGCTGATCTCGGGAGGGAGTGGCCACGCGGTTCAGCTCGAACCAAGCAATGGGGCGCACATTTGCGGAGGCCATTCCTTCGCGGACGGGCTCCGGAAGATCGAGTTCGACGAAGCGGGCGACAACCCAGCCGGCGATGGGAATGGTCTGGTCGCCAGGTTGCGTGGTGGTGTTGTTCTCGGAGCTGCGCGCGGACGCTTCGCCGGGGGGACGGGTGGCCATGCCACGGACCAGAAACCAATCTTCCCGCTTGGCTTCCTGCGCTTCTGAGTTTTCTCGCTCGTCGCTGATCTGCACCCAATCGGAAACGGAACGGGCCACAATTTCGACGGGGACGCCGCGACCAAACTGGTAGAGACGCGGTTGGGTGCGGCCGGGCTCGACGCGGAGATTTGTTTGTACCTTGGTGCGGCCGCGCGCCTGCACAGGCATGGCTTTGGCGGCGGTGAGCAACTTGACGCTGCGCTGCCAAAGAGCAGGCTCGAGCAGCAGCCGGGCATCAATCCAGCCCACTTCACCGCTCAGCGTGCGGACTTTGACGCTGTCGTTGCGGCGGGACATGACGTCGACGCGGTCGCCATAGTGCAGCGTGTCGATGGGCTCGCGCACTTGCGCTACGCTGCTCCACAGCGTGGTGCTGCGTTCGCTGACGTACGCCTCGCCAAGATATTCGTGTTTGGGGCGGAAGAACCACGCCGTCAAGCCTACGAGACACAGCAGAGGCACGGCCACTAGGAGCTTGCGCTTCATGTACGGGCCTCGGGGCTGGCGAATGACATGATGGGTGACAATTTCATGCTCTGATTTTTATGCGCGACACAAGATTGTAACCGATTCTTTGGCGGGGCTAGAGAAACCGTGAGGAGGAGTTTCTGCTACAATGCGCGCGGCTCAGTTAGCGTAGGCAGATAATTTCCGCCTGGATTTGACGGCCTTAAAGCGGCGGCAATATCGCCGCACTCCATATCGGAGACCATGCTTGAAATTTTTGAACTCGCTTCGACCGGTGGGATTGTTAGGGCTCCGGATTGCGCTGGGCGTTATTTTTCTTTATCACGGCTACCCCAAGCTGGCGCATTTGCGCGGCGGGGCGCAAATGCAGAGCTTTTTTGCGGAGCACGGATTGCCGGGATATTTTTTGTATATCGCGGGAGTGCTCGAGACGTTTGGAGGCGGGTTGCTGCTGCTGGGATTGTTTACGCGGCCTGCGGCGCTGTTGCTGGGGATCGAGATGTGCGTGGCGATTTGGAAAGTGCATAGCGCACACGGATATTTGGCGGTGCATGATTATGAGTTTCCATTGACATTGGCGGCGGCGTGTTTTGCGCTCGCGACCGTGGGTGCGGGACTGATTTCGCTGGACCAGCCGTTATTCGAGGGCACGCGTAGGGCACGGTTGCCACGGAACGCGAAGGACTGATTACGTCTGTATTGGGGTGGACGGGACGGACGCGGTCACCACACCAGTGGGACCCAGGGGCAGGGCGATCCAGAGAATGACATAGACAAGCAGGCCGGTTCCGGCGTAGAGAACGGCCAACAGCCAGATGATCCGAATGAGCGTAACGTCGAGATCGAAATAGTCGGCTAAGCCGGCGCAAACGCCGCCAATTTTCTTGTCGGTGCTGGAGCGCACCAGGCGCTTTTTGCCGCCATATTCCGCGGCATTCACGCTGGCCCCGCCCGTGACCGGCTGCTTGGCGCCGCAGCTATAGCAGAAATTGGAGCCGTCCGCGATGTGCCGCTGGCAATTTACGCAAACCATCGATTCACCTCCACAGAGCAGTATCTCGCGTTTCCCTATTCAATGATACGAATGGGCGGGTGAGAAAGTTTCCTCCGCCTTCCGACCGCTGAACACTCAGTATTCCAGGAGTTGTTTCACGGCCGACACAATGTGCTCGGTCTGCGGAAGGATAACATCTTCGAGCTTGGGCTGGTAGGCGCAGAAGGTGTCCATGGCGGCGACGCGTTTGACGGGGGCGTCCAATTCATCAAAAAGCTCTTCGGCAATGCGCGCGGCGATTTCGGCTCCGAAACCCCAACTGAGCATGTCTTCGTATGCCACGATGACGCGATGATTCTTGCGCACGGTGGTGGCGATGGCTTTCCAATCGTATGGCGAGAGAGAACGCAGATCGATAATTTCGACGGAGACGCCTTCGCGCTCGAGCTGCGCGGCGGCAACCTCGGCGCGGTGCACGATGGCGCCGAAGGTCACGATGCTAACTTCGCTGCCTTCTTTGACCACGCGCGCTTTGCCGAACGGTACAGTGTAATCGGGGCCGGGATATTCGGAGCGATTGTAGGGCTGGCGATAGAGGTGCTTGTGCTCCAGGAACATTACGGGATCGTCGCAGCGCACGGAGGTGCGCAGAAGGCCGGCAACATCGAGAGCGGTGCTAGGCATAACGACGCGAAGGCCGGGGCAGTGCGCGAAAATGGATTCGCCGCTTTGGCTGTGATAGATGCCGCCGCCGGTGAGATAGCCGCCGATGGCTACGCGCAGAACGGCGGGCGATTTGAAATTGCCATTGGAGCGCCAGCGCAGCACGCAGAGCTCGTCGCGAATCTGCATCATGGCGGGCCAAATGTAATCGAAGAACTGGATTTCGGCGACGGGCTTGAGGCCGCGGGTAGCCATGCCGATGGCGCGACCGACGATGCTGGCTTCGGCCAGCGGCGTGTTGAAGACGCGATCGGGGCCATATTTTCTTTGCAGGCCGGAGGTGGCTTTGAAGACGCCGCCCTTCCCTTTTACGTGCTTTAGATTATCGTCGCGGCTGGCGTCGGCGACGTCTTCCCCGAAAACAGTGATGCGCTCGTCGCGGGCCATTTCGTCGGCGAGTGTGGCTGCAACCATTTCGACCATGGTCTTGGGCGCGCCGTGGAGTTGCGGTTCGGCGGCGAAAGCGGAGGACGTGGGATCGACGTCGGGAGAATAGACGTTGACGTAAATGGAGTCGATGGACGGAGGCTCGGCGGCGAGGGCTTCGTCACCGGCTTCGCGGACTTCGCGGTCCACCTCCGCTTCGAGGGCTTCGATTTCTTTTTGGTCGAGCAAACCTTCGCGGACGAGGAAGAGCGAGAACTTGGAGAGCGGATCGCGATGCGCTTCTTCTTCGCGCTCTTCGGCGGTTTTGTACAGCTTTTCGTCGTCGGAAAGCGAATGCGAATAGGGGCGAATGACGTGCGCGTGAATCAGCGCGGGGCCGCGGCGCTGGCGGACATAGTCGACGGCTTCCTTGCCGACGGCGTAGCTTTCGAGGGGATCGGTGCCGTCGCATTCGGCGACATGCAGGCTGGGGAAACCGCGAACGAGTTTAGAGATGCTGCCACCCGCGGTTTGCACTTCGACGGGTACGGAAATGGCGTAGCCGTTGTCTTCGATCAGGTAGAGCAGCGGCAATTTCTTGGCGCAGGCAGCGTTGAGCGATTCCCAGAACTCGCCTTCGCTGGTGGCGCCTTCGCCGGCGGAGACGTAAACGATTTCATCGGAATCGTGGCGGACATATTGGCCGAGCGGAGCCTTCTTGGCTACCGCGAGGGCCTTGGGACGATTTTCGTAGTAGAGCGTTGCTTCCGCAGCACCGACCGCCTGCACGAATTGCGTGCCGGTGCAGGAGGACTTGCTAACGATGTTCCATCTGGGATGGCCCCAGTGCGAAGGCATCTGGCGGCCGCCGGAAGCGGGATCGTCTTCGGCGCCTACAGCCTGCAACAGAGTCTCGAGCGGAGTGACGCCCAGCATCAAGCAAAGCGCGCGATCGCGGTAATACGGATAACACCAATCTACGCCGGGACGCAGAAGCAACCCCATAGCGGCGGTCACTGCTTCGTGGCCGGCGCTGGAAATCTGGAAGAAAATTTTATTTTGGCGCTTCAGCTGGATTTCGCGGTCATCCAGGCGGCGGGAAAGGAACATGGCGCGGTAGATGCGGAGGAGCGCTTCACGATCGAGGCCGTGAAACTTTTGAGCATCGAGTTTGGCCGCCTTGACGCGCGTTTGTACCGCCATTCAGTGTGCCCTCTTGTTGGAGTGGAGACGCTCGCCGAGGGAAGCCCTATTATAACGAAAAAGATGAGGGAACTGAGGGAAAGGGTGCGGGGTTTTCATAGTGGGAATGGCGGCGGTAACCATGGAAACGCGGCTCATTCGAGGGTGTCAAATTGCTTGAGGATGTCCGCGAATGCCGGCTCGTTTTCGCGAATGAGTTTGGGAGAGGCGCTTTTGAAAGGCTCTTCGGTTGGGATGCGGTCGATCCAGCGCTGCTCGGAGAGCTTTTCGTGACCCGAGAAGTACAGGCGGACGAGGAGTTTGACCGGGCCATTTTCGGCGGCAGAATCGTCGGCGGATTTGGATTTACTTTTCGATCTTGATTTGGCTTTGGCGGATTTGGGCTTTTCGGGCTTGGCGGCGGGCTCTGCTTGCGCTTCTGCGTCGCCGAACTCGGGCGTTTCTTGGCGCTCCAGTTTGTATTGGAGCTTTTTGTCGAGGCGGAAGGCTTGTTTCCAGCTCTCGAGTTTGTGGCGGGCTTGCTGGACTTTTTCTTCGTCCGGCCCGAAGTCGAAAAGGAAATAGGTTTGCGCCATAACGGAAGTCTGCGACGCGGGCGGGTGGCAAGTCAAGACGGCGCGGCAGGTAAGGTGAGGATTAGTTACGTAAATGCGAGACATATTGGATGGGCAACGAGCGCTGTTTTGGCTTATGATGCGTCATAGAGAGCAGGGAATGTGATCGCCTCGAGCCACGAACGGAAGAGAATTCTCGCTGCGTGGGTGTGCCTATTCGCAGCGGTGGCTTTGTATGCGCCGTTGGCTGGCGGCGCTTGGTCAGCGCACGCGATGGCTTGCTGCGCCGGAGACCACTGCCCGATCGCGCAGCATCATCGCTATCACCGCGAAAAGCAGGCCTCTTCGCGTGCGGAGATGGATTGCGGGCACGACACGGACTCTGGCGAAGTGATGAATTGCTCGATGTCGTGCTGCCAGAATTCGGAAAAGCCGCTAGTAACAGCGGTGGCATTCGTTTTGCCTGGTTTGGCGCTCATTTCGAGTTCCGTTTCCGTCGCCGGTGTCGCTGAATCGGCGCAAGCTCTTGAGATTCCCCGCTCTACGCGGCCTCTTCCTCCCCCGCCTCGCCTCGCACACCTGTAGTAAGCCTGTCTCCATTCACGGGATGAACCTGGGCCGCGACTTTGTGTCGCGCTGAACTCTATTTGGAGAAACGATGCGAGCGATATTCCGGTTGTTGGCTGCACTGCTTTTTCTGGTGGTTCCAACGCTGGCCACGATTTTTGGGACGGTGCGCGGGATTGTGCACGATCCGCAGCACCGGCCGGTGGCGGGGGCCACGGTGACGTTGAAGGGGAAAGCATCGGCGTACACGCAGACGATGCAGAGCGATGCAGAGGGCGGATTCCACTTCGACGCCGTGGCGGTTGGAGAATACGTTGTGACTGTGGCGCAGGCCGGTTTTGTGGCGCAGGAGCAAAGCGTTACGGTGCTGTCCGGTACGGCGCCGATTTTGCATTTTGAACTGCGATTGCCCACGCAGGAGCAATCGGTGACCGTCTCAGCCGACTCGGGTCCGGCGCAGACCGAGTCCGTGACGCCGACTGACATTGTGAGCCGCGAGGAGATCGCGGAGACACCTGGCGCTTCGCGCAGCAATAGCCTGGCGATGATCACAAATTATGTGCCGGGCGCCTACTTTACTCACGATCAGTTGCACGTCCGCGGAGGCCACCAGGTGAGCTGGCTGATTGACGGCGTCGCGATTCCTAACACCAACATCGCCAGCAATCTGGGACCACAGGTCGATCCCAAAGACATCGATACCGTTGAAATGCAGCGCGGTAGTTATGCGGCGGACTTCGGCGACCGCACTTACGGTGTATTCGACGTTTTGCCCCGAACGGGCTTCGAGCGAAATAACGAGGCTGAGCTGACCTTAAGCGCTGGGAATTTCTACCAGACCGACAATCAAATCAATTTCGGAGGCCACACCAACCGGTTTGCGTACTACGGCAGCGCGAACGGGAACCGCACGAATCTCGGCTTGCAGACACCGACGTCGGCGGTTCTCCACGACGCCGCGAACGGTTATGGCGGATTTGTGTCGCTGATTTACAACGCGGACTCGCAAGACCAGTTGCGCTTCGTGGCCCAAGCACGGCGCGACTTTTACCAGGTGCCGTTTGACCCGAACAATCCCCTGAATAATCCCGGCACGACGCTGCGCGACGCAAACCGTGAAAACGATTCCTTTGCCGCCTTCTCTTGGGTACGGACGTTCAGCCCGGGACTGGTGCTGACCGTTTCACCGTTCTTCCACTGCAACGGCGCCGACTACGTAAGCGCTCCAAATGATTTCCCCAGCGCCGCAACCCAGAACCGCTCCTCAAAATATGAGGGTGGGCAGGGGACCATTTCTTGGATCCGCGGGCGCAATAACGCACGCGTGGGTTTCTACAGCTTTGCGCAGCAGGACGATCAATTTTTTCACGTTGTTTACAACGATGGGAGCAGCACGGTCTCGCCGTTGTCACAGAATCCCGACGGCAGCCTCGCCGCTGTTTATGTTGAGGATCAATTCAAAGTCACGTCCTGGCTTGCGGTGAACGGGGGGATGCGCCAGACGCATTTTTCCGGTGGAGTGGTCGAAAATGCCAGTAGTCCGCGCATCGGCGCTTCGTTGCGAATCCCCAAACTGAACTGGGTGTTCCGCAGCTTCTATGGTCATTTCTATCAGGCGCCACCCTTGGGCACGCTATCCGGGCCTGCACTAAACGATATCCGCGCCCAACAACAGCTTGACTTCGTGGCCTTGCGCGGTGAGCGAGACGAAGAACACCAATTTGGCGTCACTATTCCCTTCAAGGGTTGGGTGCTCGATGCCGACAACTTCCTGACGCGGGCGAAAAACTTCTTTGACCACAACAGCTTGAACAACTCAAACGTCTTTTTTCCCGTCGATGTGCAAGGCGCGCGGATCAACGGCTGGGAACTAACACTGCGTTCCCCGCGCATCCGCGACCGGGCGCAACTCTATCTCACCTACTCCAAC
>Ga0209736_1000504_pt1 | contig 12456 bp, 5 predicted proteins | sample BlaSpr_A8_Ref_M3_FD_187992 | JGI IMG/M metagenome (GOLD analysis project Ga0209736, IMG submission 187992) | Forest soil microbial communities from Thunder Bay, Ontario, Canada - Black Spruce, Ontario site 2_A8_Ref_M3 (SPAdes) (version 2) | ecosystem: Environmental > Terrestrial > Soil > Boreal... | reverse complement strand
CGTGTTGAGGATATCGCCCAGTCGCGCGATCGACAGGCGGGCCTGATGAAAGTCCTGCCAAAGCCCGGCCAGCCGCAGCACCGGCGCACTGACACGGCCCGCCAGCATATTGAAGGCGACGAACTCGCCGACGCTCAGCGAACCCTGGATCACGAGTTTGGCGCCGAAGAACAGAATGGCCGCCATCACCATCTTGTTGACGAACTGGACCGCCTGACTGCCGAAATTGCCGAGGTTGAGAACGCGAAAGCTCGCGCTGACATATCCGGCGAGCTGTTCTTCCCAGCGGCGCTGAACCTGCGGCTCGACCGCCATCACCTTCAGCGTTTCGATACCGGACACGGTCTCGACCAGGAATGCCTGGTTCTCCGCGCCGCGTTTGAACTTCTCATCCAATCGCGCGCGGAACAGCGGCGTCAGGCCGGCGGAGATCGCCATGTAAAACGGCAGGCTCGCCATCACGATCCAGGTCAGAAACGGCGAATACAGGAACATCACCGCCAGAAACACCACGGTGAAGAATGCATCGATCACCAGGGTCAGCGCCGAACCGGTGAGAAAGTTGCGGATGTTTTCCAGCTCGCGGACGCGAGCCACCGAGTCACCGACGCGGCGCGCCTGAAAATAGGCTGACGGCAGTGCCAACAGGTGCCGGAACAGCCGCGCGCCCAGTTCGACGTCGATACGGTTGGTGGTATGGGCAAACAGATAGGTCCGCAGCATTCCAAGGATCGTCTCGAAGACGGAGATGGCGACCAGGCCGATGATCAGGACGTCGAGCGTGCTCTCGCTGTGATGCACCAGCGACTTGTCGATCACGACCTGGAAGAACAGCGGCGAGATCAGCGCGAACAGCTGCAGGAAGAACGAAAACAGAAACACTTCGCCGATCAGGCGGCGATATTTATGGATCGCGGTCGCAAACCATGAGATGCCGAAGCGGTTGGTGAGATCGCTCAGATTGGCCCGACGCGCCATGAAGACGATGCGGCCGTCCCAGCGCTCTTCGAACGCCGCGCGGGTCAGCATCTCCGGCCGCCCGACCGAGGGATCGGACACCAGCACCTGATCGTCGGACGCCTTGCCGATCACGAGGAAGCCGCCATTGCCGAGGCAGCCAATCGCCGGCAGCGGACTCGCCGCCAGACGCGCCCATCCGGTTTTGACGACGCGCGCCTTCAACCTGAAATCCTTCGCGCAGCGAAGCATTTCGGTCAGCCCGATCGGAATGCCGCCGAAGCGGTGCCGGATTTGATCCGGCTCCGCCGCGACGCCCTGAAAGCGCAATAGCATCACCAGGGCGGCAAGACCGGTATCGGCCGGCGTTGTCTTCACATCTTGCATCGGTTCCTCGGCTATCGGGCCGCTCGAAGCTCAGCTCTGCCGAAATTCTGCAGATGGCCGTGCCGGCCCGAAGGCCGGCACGGTTCGATCGAACCGTCAGACCGGGTGGGGGTTGGCCATAACCGGGTGCTGGACATGCGCATCGGCTATGACATTGCCGCCAACCTCGCCTGGCGCCGTCGCGAAGGAGGAGATGAACTGGCTGAGCTTCGACGCCTGGTCGGCGATCGATGCTACCGGCAGATCGGGCTTGCCATCCTTGCCGGCGACCGCGGGCGCCGGATCAGCCACGAAGCTGACGCCATGGGGCGAAGAGAAGTTGAAGCCCGGCGCGTTGTCGGCCGACAACAGCGGCGTGAATGCGCCGGTGGTGGGATCGACCTGGCCGAACGCCTTCAGGCCGCCGACCGAGGCATAGTAGTCGTTGGTGTTGAGGCCCGTGGCGTGGAACGAGTAGACCTTGTTGGTTGCGGTATCCGTCAGCGTAAACGTGCCCGACGAGGCGTCCGGCTTGATGACGTCGTCAAGGCCAGCCTTGCCGTTGGGAACTCCGGCCACGTTGGTAAACGACACCGATTGTTGCGCGGTGCCGGGGTTCCTGATGTCGATGATGGTGCCGTCGGCCCCGCTGGTCAGGAGCAGGTCGCCGTTCGGCGCCAGCTTCAGCGAGTCGGGGTCGTTTTGCGGCACGATCGCGGTCTTGCCGTCCACGGTGTCGGTGCCTTTGGCGCCGAAGGCGAGCACCGTCTTGGTGGTGAGCAGGCCGGTCGGGTTATCGCCCTGGACCAGTTCCACCACCGTGGCGTCCCCGGGATGGGCCGGGTTGGTGTAGCTCAGGAAAACCTGATGTCCCTTGAACACCACGTCGTCATAACCGCGCAGACCCGACGAATTGGCGAAGCTGAGCGGCGCCGACATCTCGTGTGTTTTCGGATTGATCAGCGTCAGGGTGGAGTTGCCGTCCTGATTTTGCAGGGCCCAGAGCTCTCCGGTGACGGGGTTGACCTTCAGTCCGTCGACCGATCCCGGCAAGGAGTAGGAGAATTCGATTTTGCCATCCTTGCCGTATTGGACGATCGTGCTTGAGCCGCCGCCGCCGGTCGAGTCCGCGCCGTTGCCATATTCGACGAAGGTGGATCCGTCGGCAGTGGTGACCGAGTCGGGCGAGTTGGACCCATCGAAGGGAGTCTGGAACGTCTTGATCGCGCCGATCTGCGGTACGGGCGCGGCGTTCTTGTCCGGAATGAAAGTGACGCCGTGCGGCGAGCCGAAGGTGAAGCCCGGCGCATCGCTTGCAGAGACCAGCGCGGTGAACTTGCCGGTGTTCTCGTCGATCTGGCCGAAGCCGCCCAACGAGGCGACCGAGGCATAATAGGCGTTCGGGTCGAGACCCGTGACATGCACCGACAGCACATGGCCGTCCTTCGCGTCAGCGATCAGGAATGTGCCGGATGTGGCGGTCGGCTTGATCACGTCGTCGAGCCCGGCATTGCCGATCGAGCCCGCCGGAATACCCTGGATCGGCGTGAACGCGACCGCCTGCTTGGCGGTGCCGGGATTCTGGATGTCGATGATGGTGCCGTCGGCAGCGCTGGTGAAGATCAGGTCGCCATTGGCGGCAAGCTTCAGCGAGTCCGGATCGGACTGCGGCACCAGCTCCATCTTGCCGGTCACGGTGTCGTAGCCCATGGCGCCGTCGAGCAGCACCGGTGCGGTTTGAAGCGTCTCGCCCGGTTTCGGGTTCGGTCCGTTCAGAAGCTTGACGATGGTCGGATCGCCGTTGCCGGTCGGGTTGGTGTAGCTCAGGAACACATTCTTGCCGTCGAACACGACGTCGTCATAGCCGCGCGTGGTCGAGGTGTTGGCATAGTTGAAATGCGCGGTGACCTTTTGCGTGACCGGATCGATCAGCGACAGCGAGGAGCGGCCATCCTGGTTCTGCAGCGCCCACACCAGCCCGGTCTCGGGATTGTACTTCAAGCCGTCGACCGCGCCTTCAATCGGATAGGCATGCACGAAGTTTCCGGACTTGTCGTATTGGATGATCGTGCTCTGGCCCGGAACGGCCCCGGTCGAGTCGACGCCGTTGCCATATTCGACGAACACGTATTGGCCGGCGATCGTGATCGAATCCAGACCGCTCACATTGTTCGGGGTGGTGGCGAATGTCTTGATGGAGTCGACATGCGCCTGCGGCGGCGCGTTCTGGTCGGGTACGAACACGATGCCGTGCGGGGAAGCGAAATTGATGTCGCCGGCGTTCGCGGCGGTGACGAGCGGGGTGAAGACGCCGGTGGTCGGATCGACCGAGCCGAACGCGTTCTTGCTTCCGAGCGACACGTAGTAGTCGTTGGTGTTCAGACCGGTTACATGGAACGAATAGACCTTGTTGGTCTTGGTGTCGGTCAGGTAGAACGTCCCAATCGTGGCGCTGGGCTTGATCACATCGTCGAGGCCGGCGCTGCCTACGGGCACGCCCTTGATGGTCGTAAAGGCAACCGCCTGATTGGCCGTTCCGGGATTCTGGATGTCGATGATGGTGCCATCGGCGCCGCTGGTCAGCAGCAGGTCACCGTTCGGCGCCGCCTTCAGCGAGTCCGGATCGGATTGCGGCACGACTTCGGTCAGGCCGGTCACGGTGTCGAAGCCGGTCGCGCCATCGGCAAGGATCGTCGACGTCAGCAGCAAGCCGTTCGGCCGGTCGCCGTTGAGAAGCTGCACCAGTGTCGGATCGCCGATGCCGTTCGGGTTGGTGTAGCTCAAGAACACCTTGTTGCCCTCGAACACGACATCGTCGTAGCCACTGCTGGCCGACGGATTGGCGTAGCTCAGCGGACCGGTGACTTTGTGGCTCACAGGATCGATCAGCGTCAGCGTCGAGTTGCCGTCTTGATTCTGCAGCGCCCAAATCTGGCCGGTGTAAGGGTTGAACTTCAGGCCATCAACCGAACCTGGAATCGTATAGGTGGTCTCGACATGCCCTGCCTTGTCGTACTGCACGATCGTGCTGGAACCGTTGCCCCCCTTCGAATTCGCGCCGTTGCCGTATTCGACGAAGAAGGTGCCGTTCGCAGTCGTGATGGAGTCGGGGGCACTGCCCTTCGATCCCGCAGCGAATGTTTTGACGTTACCTACCAAAGCCATTTTCGATCCTCCAAAGAGATTGACCAGAGGCGCGCAAGTGACACTGGCTCGACGACGACCGTGTGACGCTCATGCATGTGAGAATGGGACAAAAATGAGGACCGAGGAACTGGACTCATGTGCGCGAAAAGTTCCAGCGGTGTCCGTATTTATTTGCAAGCAGCAAGTTGTGGACGCGGCAACCGCAATCACTTGCGACGTCAACAACGCAACGCGCATTGGGCGCATGCTTCGACTCGTCCGGCAATCAGATCGCGGCCGTCGCGAGCGAACCTCGACGGGGAGTTCTCAAGCGGCCCCACCGGCTACGCCGGCAAGGGCGTCCGGCCCTCATCGCCGGCGGCACAGCGCGTGCGCCCCCGTGTCAAATCTGGCCTTGATGACGAGTCCGTCTACGTTAAGATTGCTCCGTCGGAGCGGTGATGCGTCCGGGACCGGACACAATGGTGCAATCGCTGCCGACGGCCGTCAATTTCGCTGCGCGCCGCTCCGGCCAACGTCGCTTGATGGAAAGGGAACCGGAACAATGCACGGCTGTTTTAGCTAAAAAGTTTTGGACTTCTATACTCGAACGATTTTGTACTCGAACGATTTTTAACTGATTGTAATTGGGCAGCAGACGGGCACCTATGCTTCAGATTCCAGAACATCGCGGCCAGCCGGTGCTGGAACAGGCGTATTGTCCGCCCGCACCGACACCGCAAGCACGCCCGCTGCCACCGTTAGCCCTTCTCCGCACCTTGAAGCGCAACCCGCTGGAATGCTGGGCGATGCAGCACTTCGAACGGCCGATCGTGGCAGGCGGATTGCCGCTTGGCCACGTGCTGCTGGTTCACGAACCCAGCGCCATCCGCCATGTCCTGCTCGAGAATGCCGCAAACTACCGCAAGGACCGCCTGCAACGCCGGGTGCTGTCGGCAGGATTGAGCGACGGCCTCCTGGCCGCCGAGGGCGAGCAATGGCGCCTGCAGCGACGGGTTCTCGCCCCGATGTTTGCGCGCAAGACCGTGATCAATTTCAGCTCGGCGATGATGGCGGCCGCGGAGGCCTTGATGGATCGCTGGTCGGCTCTTGGCGAGCGTGCAACCATCGACGTTGCAGCCGAGATGGCGCGGGTCACGCTTGATGTCGTCGAGCGCACCATTTTCTCGGATGGATTCGGATCCGACGCCGAAGCCATCCGCGTCGCGATGGCGGTCTATTTCAATACCATCGGGAAGATCAGCCCGCTGGACATTCTCGGCGTGCCCGACTTCGTCCCGCGGCTGAGCCGGTTCCGCGTGCGCTCGACGCTGAAATTTTTCGAGGCCGAAGTCGACCGGGTGATCTCGACCCGACGGCGGATTCTGGCCGAGCAGCCGGATCGCGCCCCGAGCGACCTTCTGACCGATCTGCTGCAGGCCCTGGATTCGGAGGCCGAAGACCGCATCACGGAATCCGAGGTGCGATCGAACATTCTGACCTTTATCGCAGCCGGTCACGAAACCACGGCGAACACATTGAGCTGGGCCATGTTCCTGCTCTCCCAGGCGCCGCATTGGCGCGAGCGGCTGGAGGTCGAAGCCGACCGCGAACTGTCCGGACCGATCCCGGGCGTGGCCGATCGACTGGTCGAAACCCGGGCCGTGATCGAAGAAGCGATTCGCCTCTATCCGCCGATCGCCGCGATAAGCCGCGTCGCGCTCGCCGCCGATGATCTCCATGGCGAGGCGGTGCGACCGGGATCGCTGATCGCGATCTCGCCTTACGTACTGCACCGGCATCGCCTGCTGTGGGACCGCCCCGATGCGTTCGATCCCGGGCGATTTCTCGGCAACGCGCGGACCACAATCGATCGGTTCGCCTATCTTCCGTTTGGAGTCGGACCGCGCAAATGCATTGTATCGACCTTCGCGCTTCAGGAAGCAACGCTGGTACTTGCCGCGATCGTAAGACAGTTCCGGTTTCAACCGCAGCCGGGGCACGTGGTGTGGCCGACCTTGAGCGTGACCTTGCGCCCGGCCAACGGTCTGCCGATGATCGTCACCCGGCGGCCATCGTAATCCGGCTGCTCGCAGCGCGCTGAATTCACGGGGCCGGCGCAGCGGACATTTCGTCGGCCGGCGCTCGATGACTTTCATAGTCCCAGAGCTTCGAGCGCGTGATGCACTTGCCGCAATGGAAGAATGCCTTCTCGACGATGACGATCATCGCGAGATCGGGCATCCGGCCCTTGTCCATCATGGTGCTCCGGATGGCGTGATCGCGCACCAGCAGCGCCCGGCCGGTCACCCGAAGCGTCTCGCGCTTGCCCGGAACGAAGAAAATCAGGCCGACGCCGGGATTGTGCAGAACGTTGTGGAAGGTGTCGACGCGGCGATTGCCGAGACGATCCGGAATGGCAAGCGTGGCGTCATCGAGCGGCCTGACGAAACCTGCATGATCTCCCTTCGGCGAGAGATCGACCATGCCGAACGGATTGGTCGAGCCGACCACGACGAATGGCGATGCTGCGATAAAGCGCCGACAATGGCGATCTAGTCGATCGAGAATCTTGCTGGTGAACCATCTGTTGGCAGGCCCGACGATTTTCCTCAATTCAAGTTCGCTGGTGATCACCTCGCCGAACCTCGGCTCGGCCGGCGCCGCTGCTGTTGCGTCCACGTCTAGCGTCCCTCTGTCGTTCGACAGGACCATCTTCCCGCCGGGCTACCGCCAAAGGGCACGTAGGGATTGGTTGCGGCAGCAGTACGCCGATTGGATTGTTCTCACGGAAATTTCACCTGGAGCCATCAAGCGATGAGAATCAGGTAACTCTGTCGCCGAAAAAGGGCGCAATATGAGGGCGAATTCTTGGATCTGACCTCGCTTACGCCGGTAAAGGCGTAGCGCGCTACCGCTGGTCACGGCCGGTGTCGCGTTTCGAGACGATCAATATCCGCCTCGGTTGCGGTGGCACATCGGCCAGCCGGGTTAGCTAGACGCGGTGGTGCACCATGATCCGGGGCTGCTTGCCGACAGCTGCCACCGTCTCCGACGACCAGCTTGCGACCGTCGCACCGGTGCGATAGCGCGGCAGATGATCCTCGAGCGAGTAGAAGACGCACAGTGCGAGGCTGGCCCAGACCGCCGCACTGAAATAAAGCGACATCCAGGGAATTTCGTCCTTCCACTCGGCGAGGTCGTGCGTCACGATCCAACGCGTGCTCACGTCACGGAGACCCTCCAGAGGTCTCAAAAGCTTGCTGCCATCGCCAACCTCGGTCCGCCATCGGCTCAGATACATCGGGACGTCGATGGTCATGAGAAACGCCAGATAGCCTGCAATGCCGATGATGGCGATGGCGAGGACCACGCGAACCGGACCATTGAACTCCGCCAGCAACCGGCAAAGGCCAATCCCAACGATGAAGAAGGCAACCGCCCAGATCGAATTTTCGATGGCATTGCCCAAATAGTTGGTGGTCAGCACCGCATACCATGAGAAGCATTCCGCGATCAGGATCAACGGCACGATCACCCACGCGGCATTCAAGGTAGTGTCCGTTGCCGTCATCGTGCCCAGTTGGTGCAGGATCATCGCCCACTGCGCCGCGAAGCAGATCTCGGCCACGGTTGCGACCGACCGGCCGACGACAATGCTCGACAGCCAGGTGTCGAACAAGCAGATCCGCTGCACGTCCGCGCGCGGCAGGAACGACCTGAACGCGCAGCCAAACACATAGGCCGCACAGAGCAGGAGCATGAGCTGGATGCCGGACGCGCTGCCGAGACTGCCGGTCGGCTGTTCGCGGAGCTGGCGGTACATCACGAACCAAACCGCGATATTCGCGCCGCTGACCAGCGTCAAGACACCCCACCACCAGGCCAGGGGATTCGACCAGGCCAGGGAACTGGACCGCGCCCGCCATTCCAAACTCATTTGACCCACTCCACATGTAACCGAACTGACACTCGGTTGTAGTATTAGTGTCACAAATTGTGGCGAATCACGACAAAAATATCTGTGTGGTGGGGGGCTTGCGTGGTGAAAGCGAGCGCGCTTTTGGTCCGTGCCAACAGCGTGGGTCGGTCCGGGACCAGCCAGGCCTCGCAACCGATACGCTCCCAACCCAAGTCGGCTCGAAGCGGCGTCACGTGGCGAGCCGCAGAGGGCTTGGTGCAGGGTTCGGGACGCTCCCCTACCAAGGCGGACGTCGTTGGCAGCGCTCCGGCACTCGATCGTGCGGTCTTGTCAGTGACGGGGGCCGCTACTGGCGCAAAGATCGGCCAAAGCAAATTGAAGCGCTGTCATTCTGCCGGCATTTGTTGAGTTGCAGCTTTCAGCTGGAACGCCTTGGCCCTGATCGTAGCCATGAAGCTGACGAGCCGTTCCATGTAGAGATAGATCACCGGCGTTGTGTACAGCGTCAACAATTGTGAGACGCAGAGACCGCCGACGATCGCGATGCCGAGTGGACGCCGCAGTTCCGATCCGACACCGGTGCCGAGTGCCAGAGGCAGCGCGCCGAGCAACGCACAGAGCGTTGTCATGGTGATGGGCCTGAACCGCAGGATGCAGGCCTGGATGATGGCTTGCCTCGGCGACACCCCACCTCGCTCCGCCGTGAGCGCGAAATCGATCATCATGATGGCATTCTTCTTGACGATGCCGATCAGGAGAATGATGCCGACCAGGCCCATGACATCGAGCTGCCCACCCGCCAGCATGAGCGCTGCGAGGGCGCCGACGCCGGCCGACGGGAGCGTCGACAAGATCGTGAGTGGGTGCACCACGCTCTCGTAGAGAACGCCGAGCACGATGTAGACCGCTACCAAGGCGGCTAAGATCAGCACGGGCTGAGTGGCCAACGAGGCTTGAAACGCCTGGGCTGTGCCCTGGAAGCCGGTTTGAATGGTAGGGGGCATGCCGATCCTTGTCTTCATCGTGTTCACGGCCGTTACCGCCTCTCCAAGCGCTACATTGGGGGCGAGATTGAAGCTGAGCGTGACCGAGGGGAACAGGCCCTGATGATTGATCGCCAGCGGCGCAACGGACGTGCCGACCTTTGCGAATGTGCTGAGCGGGATCTGCTTGCCGGCGTTGTTTCCGACATAGAGGTTATCAAGCGCGCCGGTATCGACCCTGAACCTGGGATCGACCTCCATCACGATCTTGTGCTGGTCGAGCTGGGTGAAGATGGTCGCGACTTGCCGCTGACCAAATGCATCGTACAGCGTATCGTCGATCGCCTGGGGGGTGACGCCGAGACGGCTGGCCGTGTCGCGGTCGATCACGATGCTGGCGTGGGGGGCGGCTGACTGAAGATCGCTCGCGACATCGCGGATCTCAGGCAGCTTGCGCAGTTCGCCCGCCATGGTGTCGGCCCATTGATACAATTCGGGAAGATTGGGATCCTGCAGCGTGTACTGAAACTGGGTCTGCGTCATCCGTCCGCCCACGTTGATGCCCTGCACGGCCTGCATGGCGAGACTCACCCCGGTCATTCCGGACATCTGCTTGCGGATCCGTGCGATCACCTGGTCGGCCGTTGCCGAACGGTCCGACTGTGGCTTCAGGACGATCTGCAGATTGCCGGTGTTCATGAGCCCCGAGCCGCCGAGGTTGGAACGGACGGTGGCGACCGCCGGGTCTTTCATGATGAGGTCGACCACGCCCTGCTGTTTGGCGGCCATGGCCTCGAACGAGATATCCTGCGCCGCCTGCGTGGAGCCCGAGATCAGCCCGAGATCCTGCTGCGGGAAAAAACCTTTCGGGATGACGACAAAGAGATAGGCCGTCAACGTCAGCGTCGCCGCGAAGGACAGCATCACCAGGACCGGATGGGCGATGATGCTGAGCAAGGACCGCTTGTATCCGGCTTCGAACAGAGCGAACCCCCGTTCCAGAGCACGAGATACCAGGCCGCGGCGGGCTTCGGGCAGGTGGCCTCGAATCATCAGAGCGCACATCATGGGCGTCAGGGTCAGCGAGACGATGGCCGAGATGATCAGCGCCACCGACACCGTGATCGAGAACTCCCGGAAAAGCCGACCAACCATTCCGCTCATCAAGAGAAGCGGGATGAATACCGCGATGAGCGACACCGTCATGGACACGACCGTGAAGCCGATTTCGCTTGCACCCTTGAGTGTCGCCGCCATGGGTGAAGCGCCCTCTTCGACATGGCGCATAATGTTCTCGATCACGACGATGGCGTCGTCGACCACGAAGCCAACGGCGATGGTCAGCCCCATGAGCGAAATGTTGTCGAGGCTGTAGCCAAGCACGTACATAATTCCGAACGTGCCGATCAGGGACACCGGAATGGTCACGGCCGGGATAATCGTGGCGCTGAGGCTCTTCAGGAACAGATAGATGGTCAGCACCACGAGGCCGATCGTGATCAACAGCGTTCTCTGCACGTCGTTGACCGCGGCCTGCACCGCGACGGTCGAATCACCCACCGTGGTCACCTGGACGGAGGGTGGAAGCCGTAGCCGCAGCGCCGGCAGCGCCGCTCTCACGCCCTTGACCACATCGACCGCGTTGGCGCCGGGTTGCAGGTGCACGTCGATCGTGACGGCCTTCCGGTTATTGTACCAGGCGCCCATCGTGATGTTCTCGACGCTGTCGATCGCGCGTCCGATGTCGCTGATCCGCACCTGCGAGCCGTTGCGGTAAGCGATGATGGCTGTGTTGGCATTCGTCGAGGTGAGGAGCTGATCGTTGGCGTCCAGCGTCACGGAACGCTGGCTGCCATTAAGGGTGCCTTTCGGACCGTTGGTGGTGGCGACCCCGAGGGCCGCGCGGATGTCTTCAAGGCTCAGGCCCATGGATGCGATCTTCATCGGATCGAGCTGGACCCGAATCGCCGATTTCGATGAGCCGGGCATGTCCACAAAACCGGCGCCCGGGATCTGGGACAGGGTTTGCGCCACGAGATTGGTGGCGTCATCCATCACTTTCGGCAGCGGGATGGTGTCCGACTGCATCACGATGGAGATTGCGGTGAACTGGGCAGGATTGACTTTATGATAGGTCGGCGGATTGGGCATCGTCTTCGGCAAAAGCCCGCTTGCCGCATTGATGGCGGTCTGCACATCCTGAGCAGCGCCATCGATATTCCGGTTGAGGTCGAACTGCAGCGTCAGGTTCGACGTGCCGAGCGTGCTCGTGGACGTCATCTGCGCAACGCCCGGGATGTTGGCGAACTGCTGCTCGAGCGGACTCGCAACCGTGGCCGCCATGGTTTCGGCATCGGCACCTGGCAGGGTCGCCTGAACAGCGATGGTCGGAAAATCGACCTGCGGCAGCGAGGATACCGGTAACAGCAGATAGGCGACGGCGCCCACCAGAATTACGCCGAGGGTCAGCAGCGCAGTGGCAACGGGACGCTCGACGAATCGCTTCGAGATGTTCACAGGAGCTTACCTTCAATAGGCGGGACGTCGGATTTACTGTGCCGCGTTGGACCGATCGGCGACCCTCTGGGGACCGGCATCGTTCGGCAAAATGGACACTTTCAGGCCCGGCTTCAGGCTGTATTGGCCATCTGTGACCACCGTCTCGCCCGCGCTCAACCCGGAAGCGATGACGGTCGTGTCTCCGGCCACGCGCGCAACCGTGACCGGGCGTTGGGCCAAAGTCATGTCCGGCTGCACGAGGTAGACGTATGAACCGCTCGTCGACTGCTGCACGGCGCTGGACGGGACGGTGACGACGTCCGACAGCAGCAAGCTCTGGATCGACGCGTTGACGAATTGACCGGGCTTGAGCACGTGGTCGTTGTTCGGAAACGTCGCCTTGAGCTTGATGGTCGCGGTAGTCGGATCGATGTGATTGTCAACGAGGCTCAAATCACCGGTGGCGAGCAGCCGAACATTGTCGGGCGATCGCGCCGTTACCGGGACGATAGATGTCGGCCGGCCCACTGCCCAATGACCGATGGCTTCGGAGGGCACCGTAAAAACCACCGAAATCGGCTCGAGCTGATTGATGACCACCAG
>Ga0209736_1000503_pt1 | contig 12479 bp, 11 predicted proteins | sample BlaSpr_A8_Ref_M3_FD_187992 | JGI IMG/M metagenome (GOLD analysis project Ga0209736, IMG submission 187992) | Forest soil microbial communities from Thunder Bay, Ontario, Canada - Black Spruce, Ontario site 2_A8_Ref_M3 (SPAdes) (version 2) | ecosystem: Environmental > Terrestrial > Soil > Boreal... | reverse complement strand
GTTCTGCGGCTCGGCGGGATTTTCTGGGTTGGCGGGCGGGCGGCGGATTTCGAGTTGCTCGGTGAGGATGGTCTCGCGATCATCGTAGAGGGCAATGAGACGTTGAGGGAGGAAGGCGCCGATTCCCTGCTCGACTTCCGGGGCGTTGGGATGGATGAGGCGGCTCCGGAAAGAATCGCGCGCGGCCTGAAGTTGCTCGGGAGTCAAGCGATTGCGGAAATGATGCACCAGGCGGCGGGCGCCGGCAACCGCAACGAAGACTACAAAGGCGACGACGAGGGGTCCGAAGGCCTCGACGAGAAGGGTCTGCATGAGTTGATGATACAGGAAGAGAGAACAGTGAATAGTGGGTGGTGAGTAGCGCTACTTGGGAAGTCCGTTTTCGTCGTAGAGCAGTTCGGCATGATCAATCGGGGCCTTTTAGCTATCAAGCCAGGCTGAGAGAGCGTGTCGCATATCAATCCAGAGCGGAGCGGAGGAAGGAGAGCACGCGGTAGCCGGCTATATAGCTGAAGGGGGCTAGCTCTAGGGAGTAGTGGCCGCAGTGAAGTTGGAGGGAGCGGGGGTTGGCGCCGTGGCGGCGGAGGGCGTCTAGCATTTGGCGGCTTAGCTCGGGGAGCATGGTGGGGTCGTATTTGCCGTAGACGAGGAAGGATTTGCGGTCGGCGCCCATGCCGCGCTCGACGTAGGGCATGGGGCTAATAGGTGCCCAGTAGTCGCGGAGTTCATCAACCGTGACGTGGTTGCGGAGGCCTTCCCAAACGTGGTTGGTGGTCATACCCTTGCTGACGACGTCGGCGAAATAGGTAGAGAAATGGAAGAAGCCGCCGGCTTTAACGGCTGGGTCGTGCATCAACACGATGTAGCCGACGGAGGAGCCGAGGCTGGTGCCGAGGATTCCGAGACGGGTGTGGCCTTGTTGCTCGAGCCACCTCAGGCAGCGGCGGGCGTCGTGGACGGCTTGGCGGTTGGCTTGAAGGGTTAGGCCGATGTTCGGGCCGCAGACTTGGTCGGCGCGTTCGTGGCCTTTGGCCATGCGGCGGTCGTGGTAGGGCATGCTCATTTTTAGAGCGGTGATGCCGATGCGTTGGAGCCATTCGCAGAGGCCGCGCTGGCCGTGCCATTTGGCGTTCCAGTTGGGAAGAACCAGAACGGCAGAGGAAATTTTGTGATGGCCGTTTCCCGACGTTTTGGCGGGGAAAAGCTGGGCGTAGACCGTGTTGTTTTCCGGCCAGGGAGATTCGATGGAACTGGTGAAAGTTAGGACGTTTTCGCGGTCGAGAGCGTAGTCGTCAGCAGGCGTAGTGGCGAACCAATCGGCGCTGTTTTCGATGGCTTGTTGGGCATATTGGCGGACGAAATCGCGGGGGTTGGGGTCGGCGGAATCGCCCCCGATGTGCTCGAGGCCCCAGTGGAAGGGCTGGACGCGGCGGTTGTCGTCGGTGGTCCAGCGGCGGTGCTCGTAGCGGCGGATTTTGCGTTCGAACCAGTGCATGAGTTAGCCGACAGTTAATAGTTTACAGTCGAGAGTGAGAGAAGCAAAGAACGGAAGGATAGCGCAGAGGCACAGAGTCCCGCGTATAGTCCGTGCGCGATTTCGTGCTAGCGGCACTGAAAACACCAAAAGGGACGGATTCTGGGGCTTTGGGTGTTAGGGATGGGGCACGGGGCGGGGCGCGGTTTGTTGAGGCGGCTAGATAGGTGTGGGAGAGTACTAAGTGAGGCCGAAAAGCGGCCGACTAAACCGTGGTCATCGCCTTCTTTTTTCTATTTGGACTCATCATTGGGAGCTTCTTGAATGTGTGTATTACGCGCATTCCGGAAGAGGTTTCTATTGTTTCGCCGGGATCGCGGTGTCCGCGGTGTGAAAAACCAATCAAACCATACGACAACGTACCGGTGTTTGCATGGATTTGGCTGCGAGGAAAATGCAGGAATTGTGGGCTGCCGATTTCGCCGATGTATCCGCTGGTGGAGCTGGTGACGGGGCTTTTGTTTGTGGGTTGTTACCTGCAGTTTGGGATTTCACAAGCCACGATTAAGTGGTTGTTCTTCCTTTGTTTGATCATCATTCTGACCGTGACGGATTTGCGCGTGCGCTTGCTTCCTGACGTGATTACTTGGCCAGGATTTGGGGCGGGCGTGCTTTTCTCAGCGTTTGTACCGCCTAACGATGGTGTTGCATTTCTGTTGAGTTTGCGGCTGTTCCATCAGCTTCCGCCGGAACGGGTTTTAGGGGTGATTGAGGCGCTTTTGGGTGCGGCGTTTGGCAGCCTCTTGCTGTGGGGAGCGGCGGCACTTTACAAGCTGGTGCGGGGGCGCGAGGGTATGGGGCTGGGCGACGTGAAAATGATGCTGATGGTGGGGGCGTTTCTCGGGGTGAGAAACGCGTTTATTACGATTTTGCTGGGCACTTTGCTTGGAAGCGCTTTAGGGGCGGCGGTGATTGCGACGATGTATGCGGGGGGAGCCGGGCGGCGGCTGGCGGAGCGGGCCAGCCGGCGAGGGCTTGGTACTGTGAACCAGATCCGCTGGTCGATTGCGAGCCAGTATCACCTTCCATTGGGAACGTTTTTGGGGATTGCGGCGCTGATTGTGGTGTTTGTGTTTTCTTCCTTCTCGATTGATCTGGCGCCGAGATTGCGCTGAGGTTCATTTCGATGCTAGGCCGATTCAGGCTATGACGTTCGCAGCATTCCAAGTCGAGAGTACACAGCACGTCTGGGAAATCGCCGCCGGCGCGGCGGTGGGAATCCTGGCCGTGGTGGGAATCATATTTTTTCTGCTGCGCCGGTTTTTTCAGAGCACACAAGAATCTCAACGAGCGGACGCTATGATGACGCCGCCGAGAACGGAAAACCCGTCGGCGTTTATGACGGCATCGATGGAAGGAGTGATCCGGCAACTGCGCGACCAGGAGAAAGAGCTCGAAAGACTGCACAAGATTGAACGAGAGCGCGCGGAACATACGGAACGGTTGAGCGAAGAAGTGACGCGGAACATGCCCGCAGGGCTTGTGGTGGTGAATGCGACGGGAATTATTTCGAGCGCGAATCCTGCGGCGGAACAAGTGCTTGGCATTCAAACCTTGGGGTTCCGGCGATACAGCGAGGTTCTGGGGGAAAACTCCGGGCTGACGCGGCTGGTTGGGGAATGCCTGACGAAGGGAAGCATTTTCCGCAGAGAACAGGTCGAGCACGAGGCGCCGGGAGGCGAATCGAGGCTGCTGGGCGTGACGATTTCGCCGATTCGGCGCGGGACGGAAAAGATTAATGGGGCGATTTGTTTGCTCACGGATTTGACGGAACTCGCGGCATTGCAGCAGCAGATTCATTTGAAGGAAAGTTTAGCGGCGGTGGGCGAGTTATCGGCAGGCATTGCGCATGAGTTCAAGAATGCGCTGGCTACGATTTCCGGCTATGCGCAAATGATTAGCGCAGAAGCGGGCGTCGGCGAAGTGGCGGACTCGGCGGAGAGGATTCTGGAGCAGACACGAAACATTACGCACGTGGTGACGGAGTTTTTGAAGTATGCGCGGCCGTTAGAGATTACCAGCGAGCCGGTGGCGCTCGAGGGAGTTGTGGAGCGGGTGGTGTCGGAAGTGGCGGAGGCCATGCCGCAGGTGCGGATTCGGTTTGAAGGGCCGATGGGAAGCGTGGCGGGAGATGAAGGATTGCTGCGCCAAGCGTTTTTAAATCTTGCGCGGAATGCCGCGGAAGCTTCCGTTGGCGCGGCCAACGGCGGCCGGGTACTTCTGCGCGGAGAATTGGTGCGGCACGAGGAAACTTACACACAGCGCGTCACTGTTTTCGACAACGGTGCGGGAATTTCCGCCGCAACGATTCCCAAGCTTTTCCGGCCATTTTTCACGACAAAGGCCAAGGGTACGGGACTCGGGCTGGCGGTGGTGCAGAAAATCATCGTGCAGCATGGCGGCCGGGTGGAGGCGCGAAATCGAACGGAAGGCGGGGCGGCCTTTATAGTTACGCTACCAGCGTGCCGAAGCGTCCCGGAAGCGGTAGAATTGAAGAAGGACAGCATCTAAGTAGATGGCTGGGGAATCCAGCGCGCCCCGGGAGAGGCGGTATTCCATGAGTGTCAAAAATTGGTTCACGGCTTCGGCGGTCTTCGCAGGGTTGTGTCTTGCGGCGATTCCAGCGTTGGCCCAACAGCAACAGCAGGAGGGGCAACAGCAGCAATCGGGCGACGCGGTGGCAGATGCGGCGCGTAGATCGCGCGAGAAGCAGAAGACTGCGCCGAAACCGAAAAAAGTTTATACGGACGATGACGTAAAGCCTGCGACTCCTTCTAGCGAAGCGGGAGCAGCAACGGGAGCTGGAAGCGCGCAAGCTGCGCCGGACAACGGACAGGGCGCGGCTGCTGCTGGTACGGACAAAGGCAAGGACGACGCGGAAACCGCCTGGCGGAAGCGGTTCGCGGATCAGCGGGGCAAGATCGCGGCGGCAGAAAAAGAACTCGACATCTTGCAGCGGGAATCCGAGAAGGCGCAAGTGCAGTATTACAACGACCCGCAAAAAGCGCTGATGGAGCAAAACACGCGCAAAGATATCAACGAGAAAAACGCCAAGATCGACCAGAAAAAGCAGGAGATCGCGAATCTAAAGCAGCAACTCTCGGACATGGAAGATGACCTGCGGAAGTCTGGCGGCGATCCGGGGTGGGCTCGGTAGCAATTCGAAAAACGAAACTCGAAGTGCGAAAACCGAAATTCGTATTTCGAGTTTCGCCAGTCGCTGGTCGTCCCAGTTGGTTACTTCCCTTCTCTACACATCTGCGGTGCCTTCCCGCCGGGTTGCCCCCTGATTCGTGGTAGAAACAAGAGAGATGGAACCTCTGCTCCTTGTTGAAGATAAGAACGAGCTGCGCGCGATGCTGCGGAAGGCATTGGAACGCGCAGGCTATGCCGTGGACGAAGCTCCGGATGGAACCACGGCGATTCAGAAGGTGCGTGCGCGGCGTTATTTGATGGTGATTACGGATTTGAAGATGCCAGGAGCTTCGGGGCTCGACGTTTTGCGTGAATCGAAGCAGGCGGACGCGACGATACCGGTGCTGCTCTTGACGGCGTTTGGGTCGGTCGAAGAAGCGGTGTCGGCAATGAAGGAAGGGGCGTTTGACTTTCTTCAGAAGCCGGTGGATTTGGACCACTTGAAATTGCTGGTGCAACGAGCGGCGCGACAGCAGGAATTGCTGCGGGAAAACTTACTGCTTCGCGAAGAATACACCGCTCGTTACGGATTTCCGCGGATTGTGGGCGAACACGCAGCCATCCGGGAGATCAGCCAGCAAATTCAGCGAGTGTCCGCGACGGACTCGACCGTTTTGCTCTTGGGAGAGAGCGGGACGGGCAAGGAGCTGTTTGCGAGGGCGGTGCACCATCTTTCGCAGCGGAGGGAGCAGCCGTTTGTGGCCCTGAATTGCGCGGCGATTCCCGAAGGGCTGGTGGAGAACGAACTTTTTGGGCACGAGCGCGGAGCGTTTACGGGTGCTGGCGCGCGAAAAGTGGGCAAGCTGGACTTGGCGCATCGCGGCACGCTGTTTCTGGATGAGATTGGCGAGTTGCCGCTGGCGATTCAGGCGAAACTTTTGCGCGTGCTGGAAGAGCGGCGATTCGATCGCGTCGGCGGGACGCAGACGGTGGAAGTGGATGTGCGCATCGTGGTGGCGACGAATCGAAACTTGCAGAAGCTGGCGGAGGAGAAGCTGTTTCGCGAGGACCTTTATTTCCGAATTTCCGCTGTGCCAATGACGATTCCTCCTTTGCGTGAACGTGGAAACGATGTACTGATGCTCGCGGGACACTTTTTGGAGAAGTTCAGCCGGGAATTCAAAAAGCCTGGGCTGGAGCTTTCCGAGGAAGCGCGGGAGCGATTGCTGCACTATCGCTGGCCGGGGAATGTGCGCGAACTGCAGAACACGATGGAGCGAGCTGTCATTCTTACGGATGGACTGAGCATTACCGCTGAAGGGTTGCAGCTTCCTGCTACGAAGCCGGATACGGATCAATTGCCATCCGGGATGTTGCCGGAGCAGTTTAATTGGGAAGGAAGCCTGGAGGAAGTTACGGGCCGGGCAGTGAGCCATATCGAGCGGGTGCTGCTGGAGAGCACGCTGCGCGAGTGCAAGTGGAACAAGACGCGGGCGTCGGAGAAATTGGGAGTGTCGCCGAAGACTCTGCTTGCAAAATTGCGCAGCGCCGGGCTGGAAGAATGAGGGAGAGTTGACAGCCGAAAGTCGAAGGTAGAACAGAGAAGATCCCTCGCTCGAGATGTTCGCTCGGGACAGCGATGCTTCATCGCATCGCTGGTTAACAATAACCAGACCCTCCCCCCGGGTTTTCGCAGAAGTGTTCATTCTAAAGACACTTAAAGTCCATTGTTTTTATCGGTTTACGCAAGTGTTCATTCTAAAGAACTTGATTGCCATAATTTGCACTGAAATTGTGCAAAACGGGTAAGTATTGCGAACAAAAGGCTTAGGTCTATTGGCGGACGCCAAAAGCAAAACGCCGGCAGGATGCCGGCGCTACCAGGACAAACCCACAAGATTACCTAGTCAATACTATGCACTGGAAGTTATTTTTTGTCGGAGGAAAATCGAGGAGAATCCAGGGGACCTTCCGAGCGCTCTGGGGTCTGGCCGGAAACTGAGCATAGTGCCCACCGTAAGCTAACCAGTCGAGATCGTGACCGCACGTTTGGGGGCGGCGACCCGCCGTGATGACGATTGAAGACGTAGTGTGAGCGCGATGAGAGATAATTACGGATTTGATACTAGCCCGCCGTTCTTGTTATAGTGTGCCTTTCTGTGACTCGGCCTATAAGCGCGGAATCCATACGAGCGAAGATTGCGATGGCACGCAAGCTGGGCTGGAGTGACGGCGAAATTCTCAAAGTGGCGCTAGCGAACGTATATGGAGCGACTGAGCGGCGGGAATTGGTTGTGGAGTGGGGACACCACTTGGGACTTGAGCCTAACGACGCTTTGCAGCTAGCTCGGGCTGAGCATTTGATACCGACTTCTGCCCCGCCCCGTTCGAGCCGTCCTCGGCAAAAGCCTCCGCGAAAAACTTAGGAAAATTTTCGCGGATGAATTTCTCGTTTTCTCGAGACTCAGAAACCAACTCGCGGATCTTTTGCTTGCGATCCGAGGGGTTTAGGGCGGCGTACTCCCGGCGCAGCACAGAAATGAAATGGTCCTTAGACATGGCCACCCTCCCGCAACGGACTCTAATTGCCATTTTAGCATAGTAAATCGCCACGGCGCGCAGATGGCACAAAACGCTTATGGGCGGAGCCCGGTGTGGAGGGCGACTGTGCCGAAGGTCCAGACTTTGAAATCTACGGAGTCGTAGCCGACTGAGGCCATCAGTGAGGCGAGTTCGCGTGGGCGGAAGAAGCGCGAGACGGATTTTGGGAGATATGTGTAGGCAGCAGAATCGCCCGAGAGGAAGCCGCCGATGCGCGGCAGAACTTTGCAGAAATACCAGCGGTAAATATCACCTAGCAAACCATCGGGCGGTTCGGTGAACTCGAGAATGGCGATTGTGCCGCCGGGCTTGAGGACGCGCTGGATTTCGCGCAGGCCGGCTTCGTAGTTGGCGAGATTGCGGAAGCCGAACGCGGCTGTTACCAGGTAAAAAGAGGAATCGGCGAAAGGGAGACGAAGCGCGTCGGCTTCGGCGATCGGCAACGGCGACGGCGCGGGCATTCCGGAGTGGCTGTGGCCCAGGATGCTTTTGGCGCGGGCACGGACGAGCATGGTGTGGGCGAAGTCGGCACCGATAATGCGAGCTTTGCCCGCCTTGCGTAGCGCGAGAGCAAGATCACCGGTGCCGCAGCAAAGATCCAGGACGAGCGCGTCTTTGCGCTGCAGGATCGGGCGAAGGCGCTTGGCGGTGCGGGCGCGCCAGAGGCGGTCCAGCTGGAGCGACAATATATGGTTCAGCGTGTCGTAGCTGGGGGCGATTTGCGTGAACATTTCGCGGACTTTGCGCGAGGCGTCGGCTTCGGTGTGGGCGCCTTCGGGGCGGGAGCCGGGGGCGTGGGGGTTAGTGGGCATGGGTGAAGGGGCGGGTGGGAGTTGAAAGTTGAAAGTTGAAAGTTGAAGGCTGAGGGCTAATAGCAGTGAGCTTACAGTTCACGGCTGCTACGGGGGCGGCCGGAAGAGAAAAGCAGATTCCTCGCTTCGCTCGGAATGACAAGCTGTTTAATTCTGGGGCGGTCGATGCAAACGACGGACTTGGTTGAATGGGCAAAACCGCACAGGCTGAAGCCTGTGTCACTGTGAGGTCAGCCACGGCGTTCTTCCGAGGGAGTAACGAAGTGCGGAGCGAAATGCAAGACGCGCACAAGAGTTTCGAGGGGCACATCGTCGTGGGATTCCGCTTTGCCAATTTTAGGGGCGAGAACAAAACGCAATTTGCCGGCGCGTGTTTTTTTGTCGGAATGCATGGCGGCGATAAGCGCTTTCGGTGGAACGCGGGGCCACGGGGGAAGCGGACCCATTCGACGGACCAGAGAAACAATGCGCGAAACCTCATCGGCTGGGGTGAGGCCGATTTCGTGGCCGAGAAGAGCGGCGGCCATCATGCCCCAGGCAACGGCTTCGCCGTGCTGGTAGGTGCGGTAATTTGTGATGGTTTCGAGGGCGTGGCCGAAGGTGTGGCCGAAATTTAGGATTTCGCGGAGGCCGGATTCGCGCTCGTCGCGGCTTACGACATGCGCTTTTATTTCGAGCGACCGCGGGATGATGTACGCGAGAGCGGCGGGATCGCGGTGAAGCACGGCGTCGAAGTTCTTTTCGAGAAAGACAAAAAGTTTTGCGTCCGCGATGATTCCGTATTTAATCACTTCGGCGAGACCGCCGCGGAATTGGCGTTCCGGCAACGGTTTCAACATGGAAGAATCCACCAGCACGAGGCGGGCGGGATAGAAAGTACCCACGAGGTTCTTCCCTTCCGGCAGATTCACGCCGGTTTTTCCGCCGACGGCGCTGTCTACCTGTGCTATGAGAGTGGTGGGGATCTGTACGAGAGCGACGCCGCGCAGGCAAGCTGAGGCGGCAAAACCGGCTACGTCGCCGACTACGCCGCCGCCAACGGCGATGATCAAGGAATGGCGGTCTATTCCCGCGCGAACGAGGGAGCGTGAGAGTTTTTCGACGGTGAGGAGATTTTTTGCGGACTCGACGTCGTTCATTAGATGCTTTGCGTGGGCGTTTTTCAGACCGAGGCCGTTGAGAACACTTTTCCCTACGGCGCGCCAGACGTTCGGTGAGGAAACCAGATGAATGCGGGAGAATTTCCCAAGGTTTCGGAGTTCCTTTGCAGCATCGCGGAGAATACCCTCGCGGCAGACGATGGAGTAGCGGCCTGCCGACGAGTTTACGAGAATGCGCTTCTTTTTCATTCGCAAGAGGGTTCTTTGGAGCAATTTGAATTTAGCACACAGTTTGCGGCAATGCGTGGCACCGAGTGCGCAGGACCCTGCCATGGATCACTTATTGAGCCTCGCTAGATATAGAGTCGTGCGAGGCGCTGAGAAAAGCGGCAGCAGGGCTGCCGCACTCCAAATCGCTTCTTCGCAATATTATGCGGGACTCAGTAAGTCTTCACTTTGCCTGGAGTTGCTTCACGCTTTCGAGAAAGACGTGACCCACAACGGCCAGCGTTTTGGGACTGATTTTGTCGAGCGAGTCCTGCGGAGTATGCCAGTAGTAGACGTCGCCGCCGGGGCCGTTATCGAGATCGATCACATCTACCGAGGGGACGTGGCGCTTGAGAAAGGACTGGTGATCGTCTTCCACGGCGGATGACTCGTCGACGAAAATGTTTCCGTAGCCGAGTTTTTTGGCAACGCCCCAGACCAGATCGACCAGCGCTTTGGTGGAGTAGGTTTCGCGCTTGAAGTGCGGGGTGCGCGTTCCGACGATATCCGCGAGCAGAAATGCTTTTATTTTTGTGACGTCGCCGCTATTGGCGAAGCGCGCGGCCATTTGGCGGCTTCCGTAACAATTGTCCGGATCCTGCCATTCCGGCCGCACCGCTTCCTCGCCGTCGAAAAACGCAATCCAGACACCGTATCGGCCGTGCTGCGAGCAAAGGTTGCGGGCGAGTTCGAGCATCACACCGGTCGAGGAGCCGGCATCGTCGGCGCCCACGAAATTTTCCAGACGCTTCGTATCGTAGTGCGTGCCGAGGAGAATCACGCCGGGCCTTTCGCCGGGAATCTTGACGAGAATGTTTTTCATGGGAATGCGGCCGGCGGGAGTGTCCGAGCTGAAAGTATCGACATCCGCGGTGCACCCATAGCTCTTCAGTTCAGCGAGGAGGTAGTCCTGCGTTTGCGCGATCGCGGGCGAGCCGGCGGGTCGCGGACCGAAAGAGACTTGCTTGGCGACATGGGCGAAAGCGCGCTTGCCGTCAAAACCGCCGGTTTTGTCGGGGAGAGGAGCTTCATCGGCCGGATTTTGCATAGCCGCTGGCGGCGCGGTGGTGAGGGCGCTCATGAACGGCGCGTCTTTCGCGGCGGGCTGCGAGCTGTCCGCTTTCGCTTTGCATCCTGCGAGGCCGGGGAAAATCGCCAACGCGCAAATTGCAACGAAAAAAGAATTTTTCGACGCGACATTCATCTAGTCAGCCTCCGCGGCTGCGGCCTCGCGTCGATTTCGCTTGCGAACGACCATCCACGAAACTGCGACGCCAATGAAATACAACGCCACGAGGACGGACATGAAGAGAATCATGGTGAGGGCATCGGGCGTAGGAGTCAGAACAGCGGCGAGGATGGTGATCACGAGAAGAGCGTAACGAAAATTTTTGATAAGGAACTGCGGAGTGACGATGCCGAAGAGCGACAAGAAGAATATAAGGACGGGCAATTCAAACACGAGACCGAGCCCAAGAAGAATCAAGAGGATCAAGTCGAAGTATTGACCGATCTCGAAAAGTGGCTTGACGGGACCTTCGTTGGTAATTTTGACCAGAAAGTGCAAAACATAGGGTAACGAAACGAAGTACCCAAACGCGATGCCGGCCAGAAACAAGAAAACTGTTGAGAACAAAAAGCCGGCGATGGCGCTGCGCTCGCGTTTATACAGCGCTGGCGCGACGAACAGCCAAATTTGATAGAGGATCCACGGGGAGGCCATCACAATCCCGATATAAATACTGGTTGTGATGAGCAGATTCAGGTATCCCGCGGGGTTGGTGACGATCAATTTGCCGTCATAGCCCGCCTGGGTCAAAGCGACTTGGATGGGCTTCGCCATTGCTGTAATGAAGTGCGGAGCGATGAACCAACCGACGGCCGCGCCGATCACGATGGAGGCGATCGAGTTGATCAGGCGCTTACGGAGCTCGATGAGGTGCTCGAAAAACGTCATCTGAGCACCGGGCTCTTCCGTGGTCGATACGATGGCGGAGTCAGACTGGCTGCTGTTGGTCATGAGAGGGGTCGTGGGCAGTGTCGTGAGAAGTATCGTGAGAAGTGCCGTCGAAAGGCTGAGCGACCGCGACGGCGGGCGTTTCTTCCATTTGTTGAGCCGTGTCGCCATCGGTGCGCGGCACAGATTCGGCAACAGGAGTGACGACCAACGCTTCCGTCGCGCGAGAGTCTGCGTCTAAGCTGGCAGTGGCGGTTTCGGCGCCAGCCTGGCTGGCCAACGTGGCGGGCTGTTCCGCCGCAACGGCCGAGGCGGTTGCGGCTTCGGCAGCCTTCTTGCGCTCGGCCTGAAGCGCTTGGCGTTCGATGTCGCGCATTTCTTGTTCAAATGCGCTCTTGAAGTCGGTGGAAGCCTTGCGGAACTCGGCCATCAGTTTGCCCAGGCCGCGGGCAAGCTCCGGCAGCTTCTCCGGCCCAAAAATGACCAGGACCAGGACAAACACCACGATCATGTGCGGGATGCTCAGCATAGGTGCTAGATAACCGTTTTGGTTGCTCTAGTCATCATAGGAAGGGTACCGGGCTGTGTCAAACGACGGAAGCCGCTGTGCTATAATTCTCTTGTAGCGGTCCCGAGAGGTCACATGAAACCAGAACGCCGTGGACTCGTTCTAGTTGTGGTTGTGCTGCTGGTATCCGCTGTTCTTGGGGGCATTTACGGCCCCAACGTGAAAGCCACCTCGACGTCGAGCGACGATTACCAGACGTCGGTGCGCGAGTTCACCAAAGCCCTTGATGTGGTGCAGGCCAACTACGCGGAAAACGTCGATGTCGACAAGTCCGTATATCAAGGCGCGATTCCCGGGATGCTGCGGGTACTCGATCCCCACTCCAATTTTTTTGATGCCAAGCAATTTGCGTTGCTGCGCGAAGATCAACGCGGCAAGTATTACGGCGTAGGCATGACGGTTGCGCCGCATGAGAATCACACGGTGGTCATGGCTCCGTACGTAGGTGCGCCAGCGTTCAACGCCGGCATCCGACCCGGCGACGTGATCATGAAAGTGGACGATA
>Ga0209736_1000502_pt1 | contig 12494 bp, 10 predicted proteins | sample BlaSpr_A8_Ref_M3_FD_187992 | JGI IMG/M metagenome (GOLD analysis project Ga0209736, IMG submission 187992) | Forest soil microbial communities from Thunder Bay, Ontario, Canada - Black Spruce, Ontario site 2_A8_Ref_M3 (SPAdes) (version 2) | ecosystem: Environmental > Terrestrial > Soil > Boreal... | reverse complement strand
CCACCTGTCCTCTCGCCACCATCCCAATCCCCATCCGTTGTCATCCCGAACCGCAGCCCAGCACCCACCGACCCAACGTCCAAGCCGCAGCCCGCCACACCTCCATCCAACGCCGGTGAGGGATCTGCTTTTTCTTCCTCCCCCTCTCCCTCTTCCGCCTCCCCGTCACCCGCCGACCGCTCCATCGCCCGGTCCGGCCCCACCCTCCGCCAATCCGACTGGCGCGACGAACTCCTCAAATCCGGAATCCGCGGCAAATCCGGCCAGATGATCAACTTCTCCCGCGTCGAACCCCTGGGTGGCACTCGCTGGCTGCACGCCGACGCCGAAACCAAGGGTGCCAAACCCGAACGCGCCGTAATTTCCTTCGGCCCGGACTATGCTCCTCTAGAAACCCGTCAAGTCGAAGCCGCCTGGCACGAGGCTCGCACACTCCATCCTCAACCCGAACTCATCATCTTCGCTTCCTTCCAATTCGATCCCGAAGCCGCCAAAGACATCGACGAACTCACCAAAGAAAAAACCGGCATGACCTTCCTAACCGCCCAAATGAACGCCGACCTCCTGACCGACGACCTAAAAAAGAAACGCAGCAGCAATCAATCCTTCTGGCTAGTAGGACGCCCCGACGTAGAAATCCGCCGCGCCCAACCCTCCGATTTCGCCGTCGCGTCCTCCGAACTGTCATCCCGAACCGCTGCCAAACGCAATCCGACCGAAAGCCCAGACCGCAACCCGCCACATTCTCACCAAACGCCGGTGAGGGATCTGCTTTCTTCCACCCCCGCCGGGGACCCTCCCCTCTACGTCGCCGAAGTCCGCGGCTTCGACTACTTCAACACCCGCACCGGCTCCATCGAATCCGGCGGCGCAGAAAAAATCGCCATGTGGCTCCTCGACACGGATTACGACGACCGCAGCCTCTACCCGCGCCAGGTCTTCTTCCCCATGGCCGACGATGACGAAGGCTGGGCCAAACTAGCCCGCAACCTAAAAGCCGAAATCGACCCCGACCTCATCGAACACTACCGCGGCACCGTCTCCTTACCGTTCGCCCTAGGCGGCCACAAACGCGTAGCCATCAAAGTAATCGACGACCGCGGCATCGAATCCCTCAAGGTCATCCAACTATGACCGCCGCGTCTTGGCCTGGCCGCACCACTTCCAGCCGCATCAGCCGCACCGGAATGTTGTCATCCCGAACCCGCCGCATTTTGGCGGGTGAGGGATCTGCTGTTTCTTCTCCGAGCGTTGTCATCCCGAACCCCGCCCCATCACAAATCGACCCAACTCCCCAATCGAAGCCCGCCACGCGTCGATCCAGCGTCGGTGAGGGATCTGCTTTTTCCTTCTTTCTCCGGTCTCTCCCATGAACCGCACTTTCCACGTCTACATCCTAGCCAGCCGGTCCCGCAACCTCTACACGGGCGTAACTGGCAACCTCCACAAGCGAATGCTCCAACACCGCCAAAGCCTGGTCCCCGGCTTCACCACCCAATACCGAATCTTCCGCCTCGTCCATCTCGAACAATTCGGCGACATTCGCGACGCCATCGCCCGCGAAAAAGAAATCAAAGGCTGGCGCAGGGAAAAGAAAATCCGCCTGATCGAACGCCACAATCCAACATGGGAGGACCTCGCCCAATCCATCAAGACCGAAAAGCAGATCCCTCACACCGCTCGCAAAAACCGCGACCGGGTTCGGGATGACAGCTCACAAGGCTCCACACCATGAGCGCAATTCCCAACGTTGTCATCCCGAACCGCTGCTCAACGCCAATCAACACGACTGTCATCCCGAACCGCAGCCCGGCACCCATCGACCCAACTCCCCAATCGAAGCCCGCCACGCGTCTAGCCAACGCCGGTGAGGGATCTGCTTTTTCTTCTCCGAGCATTGTCATCCCGAACCCCGCCCCGGCACCCATCGACCCAACTCCCCAATCGAAGCCCGCCGCGCGTCTAGCCAACGCCGGTGAGGGATCTGCTTTTTCTTCTCCGAGCGTTGTCATCCCGAACCCCGCCCCGGCACCCATCGACCCAACTCCCCAATCGAAGCCCGCCACGCGTCTAGCCAACGCCGCTGAGGGATCTGCTTTTTCTTGGCCTTTCTCTTCAGTCTTTTCTCCCCAAAGGCCCATCCCGTGAGCGGCACCAAGACCATCGATCAGCTCATCATCAACTCCCCGTACGAAGAGCCGCGCGAGCATTGGAAATACGACCGCGAATCCCGTCTCTTCTCCCGCGTCCCTGGCCGCCGCGACGCTGGATATATCCGCGCCTCCGAGTCTTCCAAGACGTTCGACGATCCCGGCATCTTCGTCCCTCTCGAACTCCCCAACAAAGTCCGCCCACGTGTGAAATCCTGGCGCGAATCCGGCTACGCCGGCGTTTCGGGAATCACTAAACGTCTTCTTGAGCATTGGCACGATCCCGAACAGCGCGAAAACCGACGCCTCTTCTTCTGCCAGCTGGAAGCCATCGAAACGCTAATCTGGCTCGTTGAATCTTCCTCCTCCGAACGAACGGGCATCTCAATCGCTACTGACGGCGGCCCCTTCCCGCGCCTCTGTTCCAAAATGGCCACCGGCTCCGGCAAAACCATCGTCATGGCCATGCTCATCGCTTGGCAAATCCTCAACAAGATCGCCGCACCTCAGGACAAGCGCTTCTCCAAAAATATCTTCATCGTCGCCCCTGGCCTCACCGTCAAAAATCGCCTCCAAGTGCTCAAGCCCGGCGCCAATGACTACTATCGCGACTTCTCTCTTATTCCTTTGGGCTTCGAGGACTCTCTCCGCCAGGGCAAAGTCGATGTCGTCAACTGGCATCACCTCGATTGGGAATCCGAAGAGCGCATCGCCAGGCGCAAATCCGTGGACAAGCGCGGCGCTTTGAGCGATGAGGCCTATACTCGCGAGGCTCTCGGCGAGTTGGCGGCAGCCCAAAATATCGTCGTTATCAACGACGAAGCTCACCACGCCTGGCGACGCGACCCCAAAGCCCCCGAGAAAGACGTCTCTCGCGAAGACTTGGAACAGTCGACCAAATGGATCGGCGGTCTCGACCGCATCCACCGCACCCGCGGCATTCTGAATTGCTTCGACCTCACCGCCACACCTTTCGCTCCTACAGGCAAACGCAGTGGCGAGGAAACTCTATTCCAATGGATCGTCAGTGATTTCGGCCTGAACGACGCCATTGAGTCCGGCCTGGTCAAGACTCCACGCGTCGTCGTTCGCGATGACGGCCGGCTCGGTAAGAACTTCAAATCGCGCCTCTATCACATCTACGCCGACCCTGAGGTCAAAGAAGACATCAACCGCAAAGTCGAGCCCCACGTCCCGCTTCCCGATCTCGTCAATACCGCCTACACCATCCTGGGCAACGATTGGGACGAAACTCGCAAACGCTGGGAAGCCGAGAAAGCTCCCACTCCGCCCGTCATGATCACCGTCGCCAACCTTACCCACACCGCTGCCCGCGTCGAATACACCCTTTCGCACAAGAAAATCCCCATCGAGCAACTCAGCGAGCCGGATCGCATTCTGCATATCGACTCCAAGGTCTTAGGCGAGGCCGAATCACTGGAGGAAGCGCCGGAAATCGGCCAATCGGCAGCAGAAAACGGCGAGGACGAGGAAGAATCGCCGGTCAAGAAACTGACCAAGCTGCAGCGCGCCGAACAACTTCGCAGAACGGTCGACACCGTGGGGCAGGTGGGTCAGCCCGGAGAAAATATCCAAGCCGTCATCTCCGTCGGCATGCTCTCCGAAGGCTGGGACGCCAAAACCGTAACTCACATCATGGGCCTTCGTGCTTTTACCTCGCAGTTGCTTTGCGAACAAGTTGTGGGACGCGGTTTGCGCCGAACCTCCTATGACGTGGACAAAGAGACCGGCTTGTTCCTTCCGGAGTACGTCAACATCTTCGGTGTCCCATTCACCTTCATGCCTCACGAAGGCGACGAAGACGCGCTTCCTCCTCCGCCTCCTCAGCCCACCTCCAGAATCCAGCCTCTACCGGAACGCAAAGATCTCGAAATTACTTGGCCCAATATCATTCGTATCGACTACGAATATCGCCCCGAGCTCAAGCTGGACCTCGAAAAAATCAAACCGCTGGCCCTTGACGCCTACGAAACCCCTACCATCGCCGACCTCGCTCCGGTGATCGACGGCAAGCCCGATGTCACCAAGCTCAAAAGCATCGATGTCGAGCGGCTTGGCCGCGAACAGCGCATGCAGCGCGTCGTCTTCCAGTCCGCTGCCGAAGTCTACGATCTGATGAAGCCCACGTGGAAAGCCAACCGCGAGTACCTGTTGGCCCAAATCATCAGACTCACCGAGGACTACCTCACCAGCGGTCGCATCGTGATCTCCCCGCCGCTGTTCGCCGAGGATGAGTTGCGCCGTCGCATCCTCTACACCCTCAACATGACCAAAATCGTCCAGCACTTGTGGGAAGCGATTCGCTTCGAAAACTCAACTATCGTCCAACCGGTCTTCGATAAGGAACGCCCGATTCGCTCTACCGGAGACATGCAGCCCTGGTTCACCCGCCGCCCTTGCGAACCTGCTGTCCATTCCCACATCAATCTCTGCGTTTTCGATTCTCGCTGGGAGGCCAGCGAAGCCTTCGAGTTGGACCGCAACTCGAACGTCTCGGCCTGGGTCAAGAATGACCATCTGGGCTTTGAAATCGTTTACATCTTCAGAGGAGTCGTCCTGAAATACCGCCCGGACTACTTGGTTCGTCTCAAGAACGGCAAGACCCTCGTTCTCGAAGTCAAAGGTCAGATGACCCAGCAAGATGGCACCAAGCGGGATTTTCTACGCGAATGGGTGGAAGCGGTTAACGCCCACGGCGCCTTCGGTCCTTGGACCTCCGATGTCTCCCTCAACCCTGCCGACCTCCGCCAAATCCTCCAAAAGCACGCCGCGCAATGATTGCGCCACCTTAATTCCCCGCATCTTTACCCTGATCCGCGAAGGGCCGACGCCTCATCAGCGCGTGCGGGGAGGCCTTCTCGGTTCCAATTTGGGAAACTCTAGCCGGCTCGCTCACCGAATCTTCGCCACACGCCCTTCCGTCCCAACGCTTGTCATTCTGAGCGGAGTCTGCGCAGCGAAGAATCCCTCTTCTCTGTCAAGAGTTCTCGCATAGCTGATCTTCATTCAGCGAATCTTCGCCACCCTTCCCTCCGCCGGAAACTTCTGAAACTGCAGCGCATCATGCCCCGGCACTACCCGCTCCGCCGCTCCAGCCAGTTCGATCATCCGCGCCTGATTCTTGACGTTCGCCTCATGATCTGCTTCGCTGAACGTTGCGCTGGCCATGCGCTTCTCCAAATTCCGATACAGATAGCAATTGTCGGACGCCAACACGTACGGCAGTTTTCCGTCCACCCGCAAATACTGTGACGCGTAAGTGTGCCGCGCTCCGGTAAACGCCCGAATCCCCGGCAATATTTCTTGGTTGTCCCCGTCCACCAGCCGCAGCCGCCCTTCCGTATTGATCTTCACCAGCGCCTGCGCATCCTCCGGATCGATCCCGCCATGATTCCCGCCCGCCTGCCACGCCTCACCCGTGTAATAGTGAAACTCTTCCTTCTGAATCCATACCGTCGCTTTCGGAAACAAATCGATTCCGTCCATGTGGTCCCAGTGCGCGTGGCTGATCACCACGTCCGTCACTTCTTCCGGCTTCACGCCCGCCAGCTTCACCGCTTCATCCGGCCGCATATAATCCTTCATCGGAAAGGACTTGAGCCAGCTCTCCCGGTGAAATCCGCTGTCGAACAAAATGTTGTGCCCGTCTCCCCGAATCAGCCACACCACCATGGCGATCTCAATCTTCTCGCCCTGCGGCGCCCCCACAACCAATTCCGACACCGGGAAATCCGGCAATTCCGCGTAGCGGATCGCTTGGATCGAATACTCCGGCACAGACGCAGTCGCAGCCGGCCATGCCACAGCCAGTGCCAATGCCACCACCAACGCAATTCGTCTCATGACCATCAGCTCCTTGAGAAACCGAGCCAGTTTATTCTCAAGATGCGATTTTAGGTGCAAGAATTTACGTGCAGTGAAAAGAATTGTTGCGTAGGTGAGAATTATTTCAGACGCAGAATTACAGCGGTTGCCGCGAAGAACGGACAAAATCGCGCAGCACCGTAACGTTCGGCCCGTACGCGCCGATGCGTCCCGCATCCACGGGCAAGCCCAGGCTCTCGGCCTGGTCTAAATCCACGCCCGCGTCATCCAGTTCAGACAAACTGAAGCCCGCGGCGGGAAGCACGCGATTCAAACCGGTCGGATACACCGGCCGGGGCGGGCGGTGTTTGCGCCAGGGGCGCCGCGCCAGTTCGTAGAACTGATGCCAGTCGCGTTTGTGCCAGGTCGTCATCGCGTATACTGCTCGTTCCACTGGTTCCCGATCTACTGCTTCGCGTTCCACTTCGTCTCGTTCTGGTCCATTTAGCTCTACTACGTCCTACACTGCACGTTGGATGCCGCAGCGGGTGGAAAGGTTCCCAGCCGGTTTCCGGATCCTGTCGCCTGGCGTCTTCATCCGCGGCAAGTACTCATCCTTAGCCACGCGACCGCAACTCGAAACTACCCTTCGCGCGACGGGCTGAACATACTTCAGATACCCGCGGGCAAGGGATTTTCCTTGTCTATTGTTTCAAACACGTTACGGGGCGAAATGTTTCTGCCTGCGGATCAGATGGGGACAACGGCTGGAGGAGCTGTGGAAAACCAAGGCGCTAACCGCTGCAGCCGGCTCCGCACCTCTTTGTAGTGGCGCAGCTCGCTGCGCCAGCATGCCTAGGCACTCCGTTCGCCACCACAAACCGCACCCCGCCGGCAGCACGCTACTTCCCGACGTTGCCCGGCCCAAGTGCACGACGAAACTTTCGTCCCGCCCGAGGATGCGCCAACCAACACTTCAATGCTGCGCCAGTTACCAGCGATTGCCGCGATCGCCGCGGTCGCCGCCGCGATCCCCACCACGGTCGCCGCCGCGCCCACCGCCGCCGCCACCACGCCCGCCGCCACCGCCGCCATGTCCACCTCGGCCGCCGCCGTAGCCGCCGCCACCGCGTCCGCCGCCACCACCACCGCCGCTGCGCTCGGCCTGCGGCCGCGCTTCGTTCACCACCAGGTTCCGTCCGCTGAAATTCTGCCCGTTTAGCGAGTTGACCGCGCGATCCGCTTCTTCGTCGTTGTTGATTTCAACGAACGCGAATCCGCGCGACTGCCCGGTAAAGCGGTCGCGAATGAGATTCACAGCCGAGGGAGTGACACCTGCCTGCGAGAAAAAATCGTGCAACTGGTCTTCCGTAGCGGAAAACGGAAGATTTCCTACGTAGAGCTTCTTCACCTGCGGACTCCTTCTGCCCGGAACCAAATTGCGAGTCGCGGAGCGCGCTGAAGGCGTATCGGAGCGTTCACAGGCAGCCGGAGAAACCGACCCACCAGGGGGCGCGAGAGCAGGACTTCAGCGGTCCCGTGCATCGTCTCGAAAATTAACCTCTTTTGCAACTACAGAGTTTCTGGCATCCTGCGGCGCCAAGTCCCGTAGTCCTCCTGCCGGTCTCGCCGCCCTTTGTTCCCTTCCTCCCGGCCACTTCTTGCGTCACTTCTTGCGGCCACCTTTGTGGCCACAAGTGATACGATGCGGCCCGTTCCCAGCTTTCAACCCTAGTTTTTGACGAGGACGCAGCCATGCGCGGCACCATGATGGAGTTCCCACTGACGCTCGCGGTTATTCTCGAGCGCGCGGGGAAGCTCTTCTCTAAAGTAGAAGTCGTCTCCCGCCGCCCGGATAAGTCCATTGTCCGCACCACTTACGGCGATTTTTACCGCCGCGCCCGCAAACTTGCCGCCGCGCTGACCAAGCTGGGCGTGCAACCCGGCGACCGCGTCGCTTCCATGATGTGGAATCACGCCGGACATCTCGAAGCTTTCTTCGGGGTGCCGTGCTCCGGCGCCATTTTGCATACTCTGAATCTGCGCCTGCATCCGCACGAAATTGCCGCCATCGCCAATCACGCCCGCGATCGCTTTCTGATCATCGACGATGTGCTTCTTCCGGTGTACGAAACGTTCAAGGATTCCGTGCGCTTCGAGCGCGTCATCGTCGTGCCGTACTGCGGCAGCGCGATCCCCGATGGCTTTCTCAATTACGAAGAGCTGCTCGCGGATGCTCCGGGCGATTTCCGCTATCCGAAAATCGACGAAAACGATGGCGCGGCCATGTGCTTCACTTCCGGCACTACCGGCAACTCCAAAGGCGTGGTGTATTCGCACCGCGCGATTGTTCTGCACTCTTTTGCCGAAGCCATGGTGGATTCCTTCGCCGTCAGCCAGCACGACACCGTGCTTCCGGTTGCGCCCATGTTTCATGCCAACGCCTGGGGCCTGCCGTATTCCTGCGCCATGACCGGCGCTCGCCTGATTCTGCCCGGGCCCAACGTCGACGGCGAAAGCGTGCTGAATCTCATGCGCGACGAGCATGTCACCGTCGCCTGCGGCGTCCCCACGGTGTGGCTCAGCGTTCTTTACGAGCTCGAAAAACATCCCGGCCGCTGGAAGTTTGACTCACCCGTGCGCATCGTCTGCGGTGGCACCGCTCCCCCCGAGCGCCTGATCCGCGCTCTGGACAAGCACAATATTCACATCCTGCACCTCTGGGGCATGACGGAAACCACGCCGCTTGCCACCGTAGGGAAACTTCGCTCGCATATGCTGGCGTGGACAGAAGACGCGCAGTACGAAGTGCGCGCCAAGCAGGGCTGGCCTACTCCGTTCGTCGAGATGCGCGTCATGAGGCCCGAGGGCTCCGGGAGTGTGGAGGCTCCGTGGGACGGCGTGACTCCCGGCGAGCTCGAGGTCCGCGGCCCGTGGGTCGCCGGCAGCTACTTCGAAGCTCCGGACCAGTCTCATCGCTGGACCGCCGACGGCTGGTTCAAGACCGGCGACGTCGCCACGCTCGACGAAGACGGCATCGTCAAGATTGTCGACCGCGCCAAGGATATGGTGAAGTCCGGCGGCGAATGGATCAGCTCCGTAGACCTCGAAAACACGCTGATGGGCCATCCCGCCGTGAAAGAAGCCTGCGTCTTCGGCGTGCCCCACCCGAAGTGGCAAGAGCGCCCGATGGCCGCCGTAGTCCTGAAAGAAGGCAGCACCGCCGAACCCGAAGAGCTGCGCGAATTCCTGGCCCGCTCGTTTGCCAAGTGGCAATTGCCGGACGCCTTCGTCTTCCTCGATGCCATCCCCCGCACCAGCGTCGGCAAATTCAAGAAAATCGCCCTCCGCGAACAATTCGCCAACTGGAAGTGGGAGTAGGCGCGCCGTAACTGCTGAACGGGCCTCTAGTCACAGTGAGTTTCGCCACCCCGTAGGGGGCGTGAGTGCTAGACGTGAAAGGTTGCGCTACAAGGAGATGAAATGTCGGGACAATGGTCACGTCCGGGAACCGCCCGGCTCAGTATGCCCACAACAGATAAATTAGTTAAGGACTTGGAAAGGGACGGAAGATCGATGCTTTTGCATCGCAGCCGACTGAGGCTTCTCACTGCCTTCATTCGTAGGGACAGTCAGCGCCACTAGGGCGTTCTTCATCTCGGCCTCGATCTCGGACTCTTGGACCGTGGATTCCAGAATGATTGGAACGTCTTCCGGGATGAGATATGAGATCCGCTGCAGGGACCTAATCGATGCGCTCGACAATGGATCGTGAGTGCTTTGACTATTTACTTCGCTCATATGGAGCTGCTTTAACTGTTTAGCGAAGTCGCGAAGAATCAGATAGGACTCATTCATGGTAGGGTCCACCTGCCGGCAATGCCCTGAATCGAAACACAATCCAGCCAAGGGCAGGTTCTCAAAGACATCGGACAACTCTCGCGCTGTTCGCCCCGAGAGGTAACGCTTGTCCATGTTCTCTATGAGCAGAAGGTCCCCAAAAGAACGCCACGCTGAAAAATCATGAATGGTATCCGGATGAAGGACAATTGGCCATCCGCGCTGCGTGACCTTGTGCAGCAGGCCAATCACTTCCTTTTCCTTCTTGGCCTCGAACCTACTGGGAGCGTGAAAGGAAACGTAGTTGTAAGAAGAAAGGTCAAGGGCGTCCAAAGACTCAATGAGAGGGGCTAGTTCGTGGTCACGCAGCGCCGACAATTCCACAGCGGTGGCATGCTTGCCGCTCAAGATTTCTAATCCCCGTCGAAAGTCTCCGCGTGCGAGTGCTCCGGTGGAAAATCCAATTCTTCGCATTCAAAACACCCCATAAGAGATGGTCAGCTTTTGCAGTTGCTCGTGGTCGTGAAAAAACAGTGCTGTAAGTCCCCTTTCAAACTCACGCGCTAGCGTTCGGACTTCATCGAAGACTGAATCAGTACTTATCTCGTCTTGTGGAAGATTCTTCAAATGATCCCTCTTCTCAAGATCGTTCAATAATGCCAGGAACGAATCATAGGACGAAAACAGGCTTATCGCAGTTTTCTTTCCAATCTTAAGTTCGAGGAGGAAAATAGCTAGTATTTCTAGGGGCTTATTTCTCATGAAGTTCATGAGATGTTCTTCCATCGCAGGCGTAGCCTTCTGCCTTATCACTTCCTCGCGAGCCTTAGGGTTTAACAGCTGACAGCTGAAACACGTAAGCATTCCCGTCGCAAAGATCAATTTGCGCGACATCCTCAGCTTAGCATTCCTCAGCGCTGCCCCGCGTCCTGCCTGTCCTCTTTGCTTTTCAGCAAAGTCGACCGCGAGCGTACGCCAATAACGCACAAAGTCGTTCAGCAGAAACCTTGGCACTTTTATCGTCGATCTACCGGACTTGAGGCCCCGATCTTCATTCAAGTAGCGACTTACAATCAATCTCAGTACACGCTGGTGTGCTTCTGGCCTACCGAATGCCGCTGATTCCTGCAACAACAGAATCCTGCGGGTGGTGTTCTCGTTCGTGTCCTCTCGCCCACCGATCTTCTGGACCAGGTCATGGCTGAACGTCATGTTTCCAAAAATACCTGTGGCTCCAGGCTCGCCGAATTTTGCCTTTTTGAGTCGACTGGCTACATCTTGCGCTATTCGAAGATGTTCTGGGTCCGCCTGGCCATCGATCAGTAGAGTCCAATCAACATCGCTCCCGGCAGTCCATTCCCTGCGGGCCAAAGATCCAAATGCAACAACGCTAGCGTCCGTTGATGATATTCCCTTCATCGCCTGCTGAATTCTCTCGCCGGCGTCAACGGCCCGTTTTCGTGCCTTATTGATCGCAGGCCATTCGAGTCCAACACGTTTCTGGAGAAGGAGGATCGGATCGCTCAAGGCCACCACTTTCATTGGATTCACCCTGCTCTTGCTGTTATCAGCGCCTGGCGCGGCCATGGGCGAATATAAAGCGAATATACGCACTATGACGGCGACGTGCAAGCATACTCTTCTTGGTTACGCGTCAGGGAGCGGCCGCTGCCAAATAGCCACCAATGTCAGTTCTACACCACCGATGCGCATGGGCGGAGCGGTCAGCGTGAGGCGGTCCCCAGAGAGATCCTTCGCTTCGCTCAGGATGACATGGGAAAAGGCGAAGGAGCGCTCCTGAGCTTTTCCACTGCCACTGGGTCCGCTCCAGTTAGGAAAGAGGCTGATTTCGACGTGGTGAATGACTTTCTCCCCGCGGACCTCGTATCTGCGTCCATGGGCAGAGAGATTCATCGCGAAAGACGCGCGATGGCGCAGAGTACTTCGCTACGCTCAGAATGACAACTTTTGGGAGTTGGGCGCGGCGCGCCCAGGGCGGGTCTGAAGGGCGATACCTGCAACAACCCTAAGAGAGATCCTTCGCTGCACTTAGGATGACACGCGCGGATCCTTCGCTGCGCTCATCATGACAACGGGAAGAGGGAAAGCGAAGAGAGATCCTTCGGGCAAAAACCGCCCTCAGGATGACAACGCTAGCCGGCTGAGGATGACAGCGGTTCTTAATTTGGCGCCCAAGATGAAGGCTCAGGTCTGAGCTGGGTTGGTCAGAGCAGGTGTGCGGGGCTTAGATCGTTCCATTGCGGGTTGGTAGACTCGATTAAGGCGACTTTTCGCTTACGGAGCCAGCCCTTAAGTTGTTTTTCTCGTGCGATGGCGGCGCGCACATCGCCAAAGAATTCGAAGTAGACGAGTTTTTGAACGTTGTAGCGAGCTGAGAAACCAGGGACCAGCTTCCTCTTGTGCTGGAACACGCGGTGCTCGAGATCGTTGGTTACTCCGATGTAGAGAACGCCGGAGAGCGAGGCCATGATGTAGACGGAATAGGTTTTCACTGGGCGCTCCTTTCGGATGTCATTCTGAGCGTAGCGAAGAATCTCTCTTCTTGCGTTCGATGACAAGGAAAAGGCAAGAGAGATCCTTCGGGCGAAACCCGCCCTCAGGATGACAGCGGTTTGTTTTTGCTCCCCGCATGAACGAACTCTTCCTGCCTCGGGATGA
>Ga0209736_1000501_pt1 | contig 12505 bp, 12 predicted proteins | sample BlaSpr_A8_Ref_M3_FD_187992 | JGI IMG/M metagenome (GOLD analysis project Ga0209736, IMG submission 187992) | Forest soil microbial communities from Thunder Bay, Ontario, Canada - Black Spruce, Ontario site 2_A8_Ref_M3 (SPAdes) (version 2) | ecosystem: Environmental > Terrestrial > Soil > Boreal... | reverse complement strand
CGTGGAGACTGGCACCTTCCAGTTGGCAGCTGCGGAGGTCAAGCCCCCGCAGATCGGTTTGGCGAAAATAGCAGTCTGAGAAATCGATATTGGCAACGTCCAATCCGCGCAGATCGATGCCGCGCAAATCGCAGCCACGAAGGTCACACGTCTCACCGGCTTTCCTGCGGCGATTGAATTGCTCGCAACTGCCTTCGCGCAGCAGCAGGTAGAGGGGATCGGCTGATTTACGCGGTTTTCCGTCTGACATGGGTAACACATCGGCGGAGCATCCCGAGTCTTGACCCCTATATCGCCGGCTGGAGCTAATTTAGGCCAAACCATGCAAATAGTTACAGCCATCCGGCGCGCGTGCGATGAATGCCGTGAGAACCGTCGCAGTTTGACCAAATCGACAAGCCGCCAGCCTCCCTCTGGGTGATATCGTCGTATAGTCGGGAGAGCGCGAATCGTCTGTTACGAGTGCGGAGGCGGGAAGAGCAACGATGACCGAGGACTGGACGAAGTGGCAGAACCTGGTGATCAACGGAGTGTTTCCGCTGCGCCGGTTTCTGGGTAGGTCTGACCACAGCGTGGTATTCCTTACCGAACATAGGTCACAACAGTTGCCCAACGCCGCGATCAAGCTGGTCCCGGCTGACCCGAAGCTGGCGGAGGCACAGCTCGCACGCTGGAAAACGGCTGCCGCTCTCTCTCATGCGCATCTGATTCGTCTTCTCGACTCGGGCCGTTGCGAGATCGGGGGGCAGCAATTTATCTTCGTCGTGATGGAATATGCCGAGGAGACTCTCGCGCAGATTCTGCCGCACCGGGCCCTGACTTCCGACGAAGTGCGCGAATTGCTGGTCCCGACCCTGGACGCCCTGGCTTTTATTCATCGCCGAGGCTTCGTGCAGGGCCAGCTGAAGCCGCCAAACTTTCTGGTCGTCAATGATCAACTGAAACTGGCGAGCGACAACATCCGTCCCGCCGGCCAACCCACGGCAATCACCGCCAAGCCTTCCTTGTACGATCCTCCGGAAGCCAAAGACGGCAGGAGTTCCGCCGCCGGCGATATTTGGGGTCTCGGTAGGGTCATCGTTGAGGCGCTCACCCAGATGCCGCCGGCGTGGCCTGACCAAGCATCGGATGCCGTTTCCTTGCCCGCAACCCTTCCTCCAACGTACGCAGACATCGTACGGCGATGCTTGAGCCGCAACCCCGCCGGTCGTCCCACCATCAGTGAACTCGAAGCCCAGATCAAAGCGGCGCAACATGCGTCAGCGGTTTCGGTTGCTCCCTCGGTGGTACGCGAGGCGCCGGCCCACGCCCCAACTGCGCGGAAATCGCCAACGGCACGATTGCAATCGTCAATGGCGCGTTTGCAATCGTCAATGGCGCCATTGCAGTCGTCAATGGCGCGTTGGCAATCGCCAAGGGCGCGTTTGTTCGTCGCGGGCATCGCGGGCAGCCTTATCATCTTGATTGCAATCTGGGTCGGCTTGCGTCCGTTCCGGGGCCATCCCGACGCGCCGCAACCCGCTTCGAGCACTTCCACGGGTCAACCTCCTTTGCAGCAAGCTGCTCCACCGGCAGCCGTTTCACAGAATCCGAGAGCGCCGATGCCGGCGCCCGGCCCGGTGCTGCATCAAGAAATTCCCGATGTACCGCACAGCGCGCGTGAGTCGATTCACGGCCGTATCTTGGTCACGGTTCGTGTGACCGTTGATCGCGGCGGCAACGTCGTCGACGAGACCCTGCAATGGCATGGATCGAGCAAGTATTTCGCCCGCCTGGCCACCGCAGCCGCGAGAAAATGGAAGTTCGCTCCCGCAGACGATCAGCCCTCCCGAGTGTGGGTGTTGCGGTTCGAGTTCACCCGCGGCGGCACCGCCGGACACGCCTTCTCACGGTCCTAGCTCGTCGCGCGCAAGCAGCCCGATTTGGGCCGGCGCCTTGCTATATTTCATCCCTGGTTTACGTGCGCGGCAAAGCGATCCTTAGCGGCTTCGCGCCGTCCGAGGCAACACTTGGGACTCCAGCCAGTTGCGGATCTCAAGAAGACGCAGCGTCTCAATGCGCATGGCCGGCCCCAGCCCGTGCTTCCAGAGCAGCGTCGCATCGGAGGGGTTCGCCTGCAGTGCGCGAAGTTCGGTAGCGAACGCCGCGAGGGCCGCAGTGTCGGGGAACATCCCTTCGGTGACCAGCGTCGCGCCGTAGCGTTCGGCTGCCGCTGCAATGTCCAGATAGCCGTACTCCGGGTGATACTGCACGCCCCAGAACGTGCCTTGTCCATGCTTGAACGATGCCGCCTGCAGCCCGTAGTCGTTGTCCGCCAGTATTACCGCACCCGCCGGCAGCGAGGCGATCTCGTCGCGATGGACGGTCGGCGCCTCGAACGCGAAGGGCTTGCCGGCGAACAGACGGTGTTCCCGGCCGGTATCGGTGAGCACAATGCGCCGGGCGAAGCCAAACTCGCGGCCGCGCGGGTTGGCGCGCACCTCGCCGCCCGCGGCCGTGACCGCAACCTGCAGCCCCCAGCAGCTGCCGAAGAACGGTACCCCGGCAGCAAAGACGGCTTTGGCGAGCTCGATCTGGCGCGTCACAGGCGCGCCGCCGTTGTAGATATTCAGCGCCGACCCGGTCATCGTCACCCCGTCGTAGTGCTCGAGGCCGACGCCCGCCGGAAACTTCGGGCTTGCGTCCGCGGCGAGCACGATATCGATGCAAAGCGCGGGGTCGATGCGGCGCAGAACCTGCGCGTACCCGGTCCCCGAGTCATAGCCGAGCGCCGCCATTTGCCGCGCGCGAATCTCGGCGACGTTACCGTCGATGACCAGGATCCGCGCCCCCGTCACGTCGCGCTGACCACGGCCCCGAGCCGTCCGTCGACCGCGGCACGAAAGATGTGTTCCAAGTGCGAGGCCTCCACCGGCACCGGATTGCCGCCGGCCGACGGGTCGATCGCCGCCTCACGGCCGATGATCGTGGCCTTCTCGGCGCTGACTCCAATGCCGGCGAGCGAATGCGGTATTCCGAGTTCGCGGCGCAGCTGCAGCACCGCTTCGAGAAAGCCGTCGAAGCCGCGCGCAGGCAGGTCGAGTACTCGTGCGATAACGTCGGTTTTGTCCGCAATCGCGTTTCGGTTGAACACCATGACGTAGGGAAGGATGACCGCGTTGGTGAGCCCGTGATGGGTGTTGAACCACGACCCCACGGGGTGCGCAATCGCATGTACGCCGCCGAGACCCTTCTGGAAGGCCGTGGCGCCCATCGACGCGGCGGCCAGCATCTGCGCTCGTGCTTCGATGTCCTTGCCGTCCGCATAGGCACGCGGCAAGAACCGATGGATCAGCCGCAGACCTTCGAGGGCGATGCCGTCCGCCAGCGGATGGAAACCCGGCGCACAGAACGCTTCGAAGCAATGGACGAATGCGTCGATTCCGGTGGCCGCGGTCACCGCGGGCGGCAGCCCGACCGTCAGTTCCGCGTCGGAGATGACGATGCGCGGCAACATCTGCGGGTGAAAGATGATTTTTTTCTGGTGAGTCTCCTCGTTGAGGATGACGCCGGCCCGCCCGACTTCTGATCCCGTGCCCGCGGTGGTCGGAACCGCGACAATGGGCGCAATGCCGGCGGTGTCCGCTCGAGTCCACCAGTCGCCCACGTCCTCGAAATCCCACAGCGGCCGAGTCTGGCCGGACATGAACGCCACGACCTTGCCGACGTCGAGCGCCGACCCGCCGCCGAAAGCCACAACGCCGTCGTGAGCCCCCTTAACGTAGGTGCGGAGTCCCGCTTCGACATGGCTCAAGGCGGGGTTTCCTCTGACGGCGCTGAACAGCGCAGCGTCCTTGAGAGCGGCAAGCGCATTTTTGATCATCGGCGCGCCGGCCAGCCCCTCGTCGGTGACGATCAGCGGCCGCTTGATGCCGGTCTTCGCACATGCGAGGGCGAGCTCGGCGATCCGCCCCGGACCCGCCCAGATGGTGGTCGGATAATTCCAGTTGCCGCGTAGATTCACACTCATGTTGTGACCTTGAAGTGGTAGGACTTCGGCCGCGTCAACTGCTCGAACCCGACGCTCGACAAGGTGCAGCCGCGCCCGGAATTCTTGACGCCGGTCCAGGCGAGTGCGGGATCGAGATAGTCGCAGCGGTTGAGGAAAACCGTGCCGGTCTCGAGCGCGTCGCCGAGCGCTTCGGCGCGCGCGGTGTCCGCCGAGAAAATCGCGGCCGTGAGGCCGAATTCGCTGTCGTTCATCAGCCGCAACGCTTCAGCGTCCGACGCAACCTTCATGATGCCAACCGCGGGCCCGAACGTCTCTTCGCGCATGATCGCCATCGAATGGTCGACATCGACCAGCACTTGCGGCGCGAGGTAGGGTGTTCCGGAGGCGGAGGCCGCGAACAGCGACTCGTCGATCAGCGCGCGGGCTCCACGGGCGACGGCCTCCCGCACCTGGGCGCGGACGGCCTCGGCGGCGGAGGTACGCACGACGGGTCCGAGCGTCGTTTCCGGATCGAGGGGTGATCCCAACCGATACTTCTTCGTCAAGTCGACGACGCCGGCGACGAATTCCTCATAACGCGATGCCGCCACGTAAATCCGTTTGATGCCGCAGCAGGACTGCCCGGCGTTGAAGAAGGCCCCGTCCGTCAGCGTGTCGACGGCATGCGCGAGGTTGGCATCCGCGCGCACGTAGGCCGGGTCTTTGCCGCCGAGCTCGAGGCCCGCGGTCGCAAACCCTAAGGCGGTGGCCGCAACGACGGCGCGTCCGCCGGCCACCGAGCCCGTGAAACAGACGCTCGCCACGCGCGCGTCGCCCATCAGGCGCGCGGTATCGGCATGCGACAGGTGCAGGTATTGGAAGACGCCGGCCGGAACACCTGCGCTCATGAAGGCCTCGAGAAAGCGCTCGGCGCACAGCGGCGTCTGCGCAGAATGCTTGAGCACCACCGCATTGCCGGCAATCAGCGCCGGCAGCACGGCATTGACCGCCGTGAGATAAGGGTAATTCCAGGGCGCGACGACCGCCACGATGCCGAGCGGCACCCGTTTGATCTTGCGCGCAAACCCAAGCTTGTCGCCGGGATGAATCTCGGCGAGCGTCTGCGCCGCGATTCCCAGCATGTGGCGCGCACGCTCTTCGAATCCGCGTATCTCCCCGGGCGCGTGACGGATGGGGCGTCCCATCTGCCAGGTGATCTCGGCGGCAATGTCGCTTGCCTTGGCGACGAAGGCATCGACTGCGCGCCCGAGAATTTCGCAGCGGCTCGCCAGCGGCAGCGATGCCCACGCGGGCTGGGCGTGCACAGCGGAGTCGAGCGCGCGATCGATGCCGGCGGCGGTTTCGAGGGTGCGTTCGACGTAGATCCGGCCGTCGATGGGGCTGATGGTCTTCAATGTGTCGCTCATGCTCGCACTCAAATGATCTCGAAATACCGGGCAAGTTCCCAATCCGTGATCGCCTTGCGAAATTCCCGCTCTTCCCATTGGCGGGTCGCGGCGTAGTGCTCGACGAATGCATCGCCGAACAGCGCGCGCGCCGGCTTGGACGCGCAAAGCCGTTCGGCGGCCTCGTAGAGTGTGGCAGGCAACCGCCGCTGCGGCGGGTGTTCACGATCGTACGCATTGCCCACGATCGCAGCGTCCGGTTCGATCCGGTGCTCGATGCCCCACAGCCCGCAACCGATGGCCGCGGCGAGCGCGATATAGGGATTGATGTCCGCCGCCGCGATCCGGTACTCGACGCGCTGGCTGGATGGGCCGCCGCGGATCACGCGCAGCGCCGTGGTGCGGTTCTCGATCCCCCAGGTGGCGGAGGTCGGCGCCCAGTACCCCGGCACGAGGCGCGAATAGCTGTTCACCGTGCCCGCGACCATCGCGAGCAGTTCCGGCATCAGCGTCTGCTGACCGCCGACGAACCAGCGCATGATGTCCGACATCTCATGCGGTTTGGATGGATCGTGGAATACGCTGCCGCCGTCGGTGCCGCGCAGCGAAATGTGCAGATGGCCGCTCTGTCCCGGTACGCTGTTGGACCACTTGGCCATGAACGTCGCCATCAGGCCGCGGCGCTGCGCAAGAACCTTGGTAAAGGTTTTGAATAGTGCCGCGCGATCGGCGGCCTCCAGGGCATCGCAGTAGGTGAGTGCGGCTTCGAGCACGCCGGGCCCCGTTTCGGTGTGCAAGCCCTCGATGGGAAATCGCATGGTCTGTCCGAGATCGAGAAGCTCGTGGTAGAGACCCGAGTGCACGGAACTTCGCAGCACCGAGTAGCCGAAGGCGCCGGGCGTCATGGTCTTCAAACCGCGGTACCCCTTCTCACGGACGGAGTCGGGCGTCTCCTCGAACATGAAGAATTCGAATTCCGCCGCTGCGCTGACCAGATACCCCATTCGTTCGGCCCGCTCCAGCACTCGCCGCAGCGTGCCGCGCGGGCAAACCGCTTCGGCGGGTCCGGCAAACTCTCCGAGAAAGAGCGTGGTCTTCGGTTCGAACGGGATATCGCGCCGGGTCCCGGGCAGGACCCGGACGGTTGCATCGGGATACGCCGTATGCCAGCCGGTGAATTTCGTATTGTCGTAGAGTTGATCGTTCGAATCCCAGCCGAGAATCACATCGCAGAACCCAAGATTCTTGTCGAGCGCCGACAGGAACTTGTCGCAGCTCAGATATTTTCCGCGCAAGATCCCATCGGTGTCGAACACGCCGATTTTGACGTGCTCGATGCCGCGCGCGATCAGAAAGTTACGGATCTCGGTGTGCTGCTTCACGGGTGAGGGCCTTCATCCAACTCGAAATTGCAGTCCTTGAGAGGTACCAAACGGGTCTTGTTCCAGTACTTGTGGCTGAAATAAAGTATGACGAAAACCGGAATCATGAGATAGCCGGTGATGAAGTCGAACCAGGAAAAAACCGCGCTCTGAAACACGCCGATGTTGGCGCCGAACAGCACCGTCACGAACAAGATCACCGCGAGCCACGGCCCATACGGGAAGAACTTGGACTTGAACTTCAGGTCGTCGAGGCTTCGGCCCTGCGCAACCCAGGCCTTGCGAAACCGCAAATGGCAAATCGCGATGCCGAGCCAGATCAGGAACCCGGTCAGGCTCGAGGCGTTGTAGAAGATTTGATAGATCTTATGCTCGCCCACCACGGTGGAAAAGAAGGCCAGCGCACTGACCAAGCCGGTCGCCAAGAGCGCCGCCACGGGCACACCGCGCCGGTTGAGTTTGCCGAACAGGGTCGGCGCCTTGCGGCTGTGGGACATCGCGTACAGCATGCGCGAGGCCACGTACATCGACGAATTCCCACACGACAGCACCGAGGAGAGGATCACCGCATTCATGAGGTTGGCGGCGTAATACCCGACGCGCGGCAGCTGCTGGAACACCATCGTGAACGGCGAGAAGGCGATGTGGCTCTCATCGGCATTCAGCAGGTTCGGGTCGTTGTAGCTGATCAAGGTTCCCACGACGAAGATTGAACCGATGTAGAACAGCAAAATGCGCCAGAACACGGTCTTGATCGCTTTGGGCACGTTTCTGCTCGGGTCGGCAGTTTCCGCAGCGGCGAGGCCCACCCCTTCCGTGCCCTGGAAGGAAAATCCCGCCACCAGAAACACCGCCAGCGCCCCCGTCAAACCGCCGACAAACGGCGCCCGCGTGCCCGTCTTGGGGTCGCTTAAGGCCCAGTTTTGGAAGCCGATATGATGATTGCCGATCATGCCGGTGATCATCAGGGCACCAACCGCCAAGAAAATGATCACGGTCACGACCTTGATCCCGGCGAACCAGTATTCCGCCTCGGCATACGCCCTGACCGACAAGAGATTGAGCGCCAGCAGCACCGCAAAGAAACCCATGGCCCATAGCGTCGAGTTCGAATGCGGAAACCAGAACTGTACGATGAGGGCGCCGGCGACCAACTCGGCTGCCAGGGTGATCGCCCAGCTGAACCAGTAGTTCCAGCCAACCGCGAATCCCAGCGACGGGTCGACAAAGCGCTCTGCATACGCCTCGAACGAGCCGGGGATCGGCAATTGGGTGGCCATCTCGCCCAATGACTGCATCATGCAGTAAACGGCAACACCCATCGTCGCATAGGCGAGCAGCGCGCCGCCGGGGCCGGCTTGGGCTATCGCTCCGCCGCTGGCGAAAAACAAGCCCGTGCCGATCGCGCCGCCGATCGCGATCATGCTGAGCTGTCGGGTACCGATGCCGCGATGCAGTTCGCGGGCTTCACCTGAGTCCATGCCGATCTGACCTATGGGGACGCTTTTTTAGTAAAGTGATAGTAGCAGTGCGGCACATTTAAAACCGGCGCATCAGGAGTCGACATGGCAGCCTACGAACTTGCCCAGCTGAACATCGGCATCATCAAGGGACCGATGGACTCGCCCGTGATGGCGGAGTTCGCGGCCGGCCTCGCGCGCATCAATGCGCTCGCCGACCAGTCACCCGGCTTCGTGTGGCGATTGCAGACCGAGGCCGGGGATGCGACGTCGATTCGTCCATTCGACGACGAGAACCAGCTGCTCAATATGTCCGTGTGGCGCGATGTCGAGTCACTGAACAAGTATGTTTACGGCTCGGCTCACGTCGAGCTCATGCGCCGGCGCAGAGAGTGGTTCGAGCGCATGCAGGAAGCTTTTTTGGTGCTGTGGTGGGTACCCAAGGGCCATCGGCCGAGCACCGCCGAAGCGATCGCAAAGCTCGAACTGCTGCGTGCCAAGGGCCCCACCGCGGAGGCATTTACTTTCCGCCAGGCGTTTCCGCCTCCCGATGCCGCCGCATCGCAGCCGTCCGCCGATTTCGGCGATGAGTGCCCCGCGACCTGAACCTAAGCGCGTAATTTCTCGCTGTCCAAGTCGGCCATGGCGGCGCTCGGGTCACTATGCCCGCTGGCATTCCATTCGATAATACGGCATGGTTCGAACAGGTTGTACGGAATATCGAACAATGAACCACCCCGAACTCTCAGATCTCGACGCATTTTCCGCGGTCGCGCGCCGCCGCAGTTTTCGTGCCGCCGCCACGCTCCGCGGGGTGTCGGCTTCGACCTTGAGCGACGCCGTGCGGCGGCTGGAGGCGAGACTTGGCGTGCGCCTGCTCAATCGGACGACACGCAGCGTGACTCCGACGGAAGCGGGCGCCCGGCTGCTCGAGCGCCTGACCCCGGCCTTGAGCGAGATCACGGCGGCGCTCGACGCGGTCAATGCCTTTCGGTCGAGCCCCGTCGGCACCTCGACCGAAGGCAAATCCGTCTTAGGTAAGGCCACGCGGAATACTCAGACAGGCTCCAGCGTGCGGTAGAAGTAGGTGGTGTCGCAGAACCCGCCGCGCGGCAGCAGCGCGTATCCCGGAATCACTCCGCAGCGCTGCCAACCCGACCTGGCATAGAGCCGCTCGGCATCGCCGCTTGCGGTGTCGAGCACCAGCAGTGATTTCCCGCACTCGCGCGCGACGTTCTCCGCGGCCCGCAACAGCGCCGCCCCCACGCCTCGACGCCGGGCGCGGCGATGCACGAGCATCTTCGACAGATCGGCGCGGTGAGGTTGATTCTCCGGCTGACCGAATACCAGTTGTATGGTGCCGACGGTGCCCTCCACATCCTCCGCAACGAGCAGCGCCCGTTCGCCCTGAGCCACCCCGTCGGCCACGTGCCGCCAGAAATCCACCGCCTTTTGCACAGGCAACGGATGCATGAAGCTCACCGATGCACCGCCTTCCACGCAATCGATCAGCAGCTCGGCAAGTCCGTGAACCTGCGCGTCGTCCACCGTTGAGAGGCGCCGGATGGTGTGAGGTATCATCGAGAGATCTCCGCAGTACGCAGCTGATCACGAAGATAGCCCGAGATTGCCGTCCGCACTACTGTAGAGTCGGGCGGTGAAAATTCCCAAAGGCCTGCAGCCCCTGCTTGATGACGGCATGATCGACAGCGTCGTGCGCAGCCTCAAGAGCGGCAAGGAAGCGTCCGTCTATATCGTGACCAGCGGCGGCCGGCTGCGCTGCGCCAAGGTATACAAGGAAGCCGAGCGGCGCGGGTTTCACAAGCTCGCGCAATACCAAGAAGGGCGCAAAACCCGCAGCAGCCGCGACACGCGCGCGATGGGGAAGCGCGGCCGGCACGGCCGCAAGGTGCAGGAAGCGGAATGGAAAAACGCCGAGGTAGAGGCTCTGTACCGGCTGGTCGCGGCCGGAGTGCGCGTTCCCGCGCCCCACCTGGTCCACGAAGGCGTGCTGCTGATGGAGCTGGTCACGGACGAACACGGCCATCCCGCACCTCGCCTCAATGAGGTGGACATGAGCGCCCCACAGGCGCGCGAATGGCACGCGTTCATGCTGGTGCAGATTACCCGCATGCTCTGCGCCGGGCTGATTCATGGCGACCTGTCCGAATTTAACGTGCTGCTGGATGTCAACGGGCCCGTCATCATCGATCTACCCCAGGCGGTGAACGCCGCGGGCAACAACAACGCTTTCGCCATGCTGGAGCGTGATGTCAACAACATGCGGGCGAGCTTCGGCCGTGCCGCGCCGGAGCTGCTCGAGACGCAGTTCGCGCACGAAATCTGGAAGCTTTATGAAGCGGGCGAGTTGCAAGCCGATGCCTTGCTCACGGGACGCTTTGTGCACGACCCGGCTGCGCCGGACGTGGCCGGGGTGCTCACTCAGATAGAAGACGAGCGTCGCGAAGCCGAAGCGCGGCAGCGCCGGCGGGAGGCCGCTGACGCCGCGTAACGGGCGCCGCCAGACGCCGAGGTGAAACCGGCGCCGCTCCGCGGGCATGATGGCGGGAGTGGATCCTTGGATGGGGAGGTGCATGACGAACAACTCTTCCAGCTTGAGTTTCGTGTCCGGCACCAGCGAGCGGCCGCTGCTCTATCGTACGGTCGACGGTGTCCTCAAGGCCGCCGCCGATGCGGCGCCGGACCGCCCCGCGCTCATCGTGCCGTTCCAGTCCATTCGGTTCACATTCACGGAATTGGACCGCTGCGTCGAACGGGCCGCGCGCGGGCTTCTCGCCTGCGGACTCAAGCCGGGCGACCGTCTTGGTATCTGGGCGCCGAATTGCGCCGAGTGGATATTGACGATGTTCGCGGCGGCGCGTGCCGGACTCATCCTGGTGAACATCAATCCCGCGTACCGCAGCCTTGAACTTGAGTACGCGCTGCGCCTCGTCGGCTGTCGTGCGCTCGTATTTGCGCCCCGATTCAAGACCAGCGACTACGTTGCCATGCTTGAGTCCCTGATCCCCGAGATGGCCACGGCCGCGCCCGGTCGACTGATGTGCGCGGCCTTCCCGGAACTTCGCCTGCTCGTGCAGCTGGGTTCGGAGTCGCAGGGCGGCGTCCTCCCGTTCGACGGCCTCATGGCGGCCGGACAGGATCTCGACGAGGGGGTGTTGACGCCGATCGCGGAGCGGTTGGATGCGGACCAGGTTTTCAACATCCAGTTCACCAGCGGCACGACGGGTGCGCCGAAGGGTGCGGCACTGACGCATTTCAACATCGTCAACAACGGGTTCTTTACCGGCGAGGGTATGCGGCTCAGCGCGGACGACAGCCTCTGCATCCCGGTCCCCCTGTATCACTGTTTCGGCATGGTGCTCGGCGTGCTCGCGGCCATGACCCATCATGCAGCCAGCGTGTTATCCGGCGAAGGCTTCGAGCCGCTGGCGGTGCTTCAGACCGTGGCGAGCGAGCGGTGCACCGTGCTGCACGGAGTGCCGACCATGTTCATCGCGGAACTGGAGCATCCCCGGTTCGGCGAGTTCGATCTGTCGTCGCTGCGCACCGGCATCATGGCCGGATCGCCGTGTCCGACCGCAGTCATGCGCCGGGTGGTTGCCGAGATGCACATGCCGCAGGTGACGATCGCCTATGGCATGACCGAGACCAGTCCCGTCAGTTTCCAGAGCCAGCCCGACGATCCCCTCGAACTCCGCGTCAGTACCGTCGGCCGGGTGCATCCCCATGTGCAGGTAAAGATCATCGACGCCGAGGGTCGCGTGGTACCGCGCGGCACCGCCGGAGAGTTGCTGACTCGCGGCTACAATGTGATGCGCGGCTACTGGGACGATCTCGCGCGCACGCGGGATGCCATCGACTTAGGGGGCTGGATGCACACCGGCGATCTCGCGGTGATCGACGCACAGGGCTATTGCAATATCGTCGGCCGCCTGAAGGATATGATCATCCGCGGCGGTGAGAACGTTTATCCGCGGGAAATCGAAGAATATCTTTATCGCCATCCGGCGGTGTTCGACGTCGCCGTCGTGGGTGTTCCCGACGCCAAGTACGGCGAGGCGGTATGCGCGTGCATCCGGCTGCGGGGCGGCATGACCGTCACGGAGGAAGAGATCCGTGAATTCTGCCGCGGACAAATTGCGCACTACAAGGTACCCCGCTACGTGCGCTTCGTCGACAGCTTCCCGCTCACGATCAGCGGCAAAGTCCAAAAGTATCTGATTCGCGAGCACCTGTGCTTGGAACTCAACCTTGAAGGGTGAGCTG
>Ga0209736_1000500_pt1 | contig 12505 bp, 7 predicted proteins | sample BlaSpr_A8_Ref_M3_FD_187992 | JGI IMG/M metagenome (GOLD analysis project Ga0209736, IMG submission 187992) | Forest soil microbial communities from Thunder Bay, Ontario, Canada - Black Spruce, Ontario site 2_A8_Ref_M3 (SPAdes) (version 2) | ecosystem: Environmental > Terrestrial > Soil > Boreal... | reverse complement strand
GCGCACGGGCCCTGTTGGCTGGTTGGGCGAGTACGATCTGGTGCGCGACGAAAGTTTCCCGGGCGGACGCTCGCTCCGGGGCGGATTGTTCGAAGCGGACTGGCGTATCCTCAAGGGGCACAATCTCAAACTGACGGCGGAATCCTATGATCCCAATCGCGCCGTGCGCGAGAACAGCTTAGCCCGCTACAGTTTCGTCTACGAGTTCACGCCCATATCATTCCTACAACTGCGTGCTGGGTACCGCCGCTATCGCGGCATTCCGCAGAGCAACGTCGAAAACCAGCGATTGAGCTTCGTCGAACTGCATGGCTATTTTTAGCCCGCTATTCTTCGTCGGCGAAATCGAGGTTTCTCGGGGGTTCGATATCGAAGCGCACGCGGGGCAACCGGGCCTTGAGCAGCTCCCGATTGAGCTCGCCGACTTCGCCGTCACGCAAACTTTGCCATTCAGCCTCTATCCGACTTAAGTCCATGAGGGCCGGCTCGGTCTCGCTCACCTGTGCCGCAGTGGGTGCCGCGTCGACTTCCGTAATTTGAGCATAAAGAGTTGCGATATCGCCGTTGAGATGCTCGAGCCCTGGGGCGGTTGCAGCGCCATCGTCGGCCGGCTCCAGCAGGGTGGCAATATGCGTGTCGAGCAAGCGCATCCGCGCGGCCAGACCCGCGTCGGCGCGCGGCATCAGATCCTTGATCTGAGCCCGGATCGAGCGCGCCTCGAGCAGTGCGCCGGTGCTGCTGTCGAGCGCCGCGGCGAGGCGGCGCGCGAGATCAAACTGGGCGGAGAAGCCCTCAAGTTTGAGCTTGATTCGTGGATCCGCGATGACGCTGAGCGCCTGCTCCCACCGATGCGTGCCGACGCTCAGACGCACCCGGTAGTTCCCCAGATTGGCCGTCGGACCCTGCGGTCCCGGAGGAGTGTCGCCGGGCACCGCGGATATCGGAAATCCGCGCTTCGCGCTGCGGGGCGGCGCATAGTGCAAATCCCAAACCCAGCGGTGCATGCCGGCGTTTGTCGCCGGCGGCTGCGTCATTCGGATCCAATAGGCCGGAATCAATTCGCGATCGAGTTGTGCTTGCGTGAAGGGGGCCGGATCCGTGCTCGATGCGCGTCGCACCACGCCGCCGCTCGAGTCAATTATCTCAATCATCACGGCATGGCTCGAATCGTGGGCGAGGTAGTAATCGATCACCGCGCCGTCGGGCGGATTTCGTCCGGCCGGTTCATCGGGCTGGATCGGGGTGTCGCTGCCTGTGCTGCGCCTTACGCGCACCGCGGGCGCCGGTTCCAGCAGCGTTGCCTCTTTCGCCGCGAGAGGCGCAGCGAACTGCCGCAGCGGACTTATGTCATCCAGCACCCAAAACGAACGGCCGTGCGTAGCGACGATGAGATCCCGGCCATGGAGCGCCAAGTCGCGCATCGAGGTGTGCGGTAAATTGAGCTGCAATGAGTTCCAATGATCGCCGTCGTCGTAGGAGACCCACACACTCTTCTCGGTGCCTGCGAACAGCAGGCCGCGGCGCGTCAAGTCCTCGCGCACGGTGTTGACCGGCGCATCGGACGGCAATCCGGCGGTGATCGCGGTCCAAGTCTGACCGCCATCGCGGGTTCGGTAGACGTAGGGCTTCAAATCATCGACGCGAAATCGGCTCACCGACACGTAGGCAGTTTTGGCATCGAAATGCGAGGCCTCGATTTGCGTCACCTTGCTCCACGGCGTGAGCGGCGGCGGCGTCACGTTTTGCCATTCCTTGCCGCCGTCGCGAGTCACCCAGACCAAACCGTCGTCGGTGCCGGTCCAGATGAGCCCATCCGCCAGCGCGGACGCGCTCGCCGCATAGATGGCGCCGCGCTGCATTTCGGCCTTCGGCAGGCGCAGGCCGCCGACGCTTGCCGGCGCGCCCGGGTTCTCCCGCGTGAGGTCCGGGCTGATGACGCGCCAGTGTTGACCGCCGTCGGTCGTCTCGTAGAGACGGTTGGCCGCGTAGTACATATGGTGCGCATCTTGCGGTGAAAAGAACATCGGTTCGGTGCGGTCCACGCGCACGCCTAGGCTCTTGAGCGGGATCGGCGTGATGTTCTGCACCTGCCCCGTCGACAAATGCGTCCTCGTCACGACATTGCGGCCGGAGCCATAGACGACGTCGGGATCCAAAGGATCGGGCACGACGTACCCGTACTCGATCACACCGACAGGCTGCCAGTCGCGAAACGTGATTTCGCCGTCGTTGCCGCGAGTGGCGATGCATACCGAGCCGCTTTCCTGTTGGCCGGAGCAGATCCGATACGGGAACGTGTCGGTGACGCCGATGTGGTAGAGCTGGGCCGTCGGCTGATTGAGCCAGGAACTCCAGGTCGCACCGCCGTTGACCGTGATGACGGCGCCCTGATCACCGACCAGTGCGATGTGCCGGGAATCGTCCGGACTGATCCACAGGTCTTGGTAGTCATCGCCGCCGGGAGATCCTCGAAGCGAAGACCAATGTGCGCCGCCGTCCGTCGACTTCACCGTCACCAAGCTCGCGCTGTAGAGCACGTCGGCATTGCGCGGATCGACTTTGATGATCGGCAGATCGCCGCCGCCGATGCGCAGTGCCGGCCGCGGATCGCCGGTGGCGCGAGCCCACGTCTCGCCGCCGTCGTCCGACCGGTATACGCCCAAGCCCGCAGCCGAACTGTATTCACCCTCGGCGGTCGTCGCGACCGTCGCGTAAAGCCGGCCCGGCCGGCTTGGGCTGACCGCCACTTCAATTTGCGCCAGATTCTCCGGCAGGCCTTGGGACAACCTGCGCCAATGGTCACCCCCGTCGGAGGACTTGAAGAGGCCGCCGCCCGTGCCGTTGAACACGTTCTTGTCCTCCCAGGGGCCCGAGCGCACGGTCCAAAGTGCGGCGTACAGCACGTTCGGATCATGCGGGTCGATCTTGATGCAAGAGCCGCCCGTATCGTCGTCGGTGTGCAGTACCCGGGTCCAGTTCTTGCCGCCGTCTTGTGAACGGAAGATCCCGCGCTGCGCATTCGCGCCATACGGATGTCCCAGAACCGCCGCATACAGTCGGTTGGGATCTCGCGGGTCCACGGCGAGGTCCGGGATCTGTTGCGCGTCATCGAGTGCCAAATGGGTCCAAGTCAGCCCCGAGTCCGAAGAACGATAAATGCCGTTGCCGACCGACAGGTCCGGCCGCGCCAGGCCCTCACCGCTTGCCACGTAGATGACGGTCGGATCCGATGGCGCAACCGCAATCGCGCCGATGGATTGTGTCGGGGCCGAATCGAACATGGGGTTCCACGTCCGGCCGTAATCCGTGGTCTTCCAGACGCCGCCGTTCACTGCGCCGATCAGAAAGGTCTCGGGCTGACCGGGAATGCCGGTCACCGCGCGCGTGCGGCCGCCGCGAAACGGCCCAACCAGTCTCCATTGGAGCGCCTGAGAGGCCGCGGAGACGGGTGCCTCCGCGGCTCCCGCCTGCAGCGCCAGCCCAACCAACAGCGCCGCGGCCCACGCGCGGCTCGTGATGGTCATGTTCATGGCCGGCGAATATCGCCGATGGCGGGCACGCCGTGAGCGCGCATCAATGCCTGGAAAGCCGGTAGGTCAGTGTCGGACACGGAGCGCCACTTGGCGAGCACACCCGTGAGCTCGCCGTGCAGGTAGGCATAAACTTGGCGCTGCGACTCGGTCGGACCGAAATCCTCGGTGTCGAGCGTGCCCGAGAAAGTGTCGTACTGTTCGTTGAGCATGTTCGGATAGCGTAGATTGTCCTCCGACGCGGCCATCTTGACCTGCAATAAACGCCCCTCGATCGGTGCCAGCTTGGCAGCGAGCTCGTTCGCGGCATCGATGACCGGCTTGGCCTCGGCGTTGTCCTTGCTCCATTTATTGACGATTCCGAGGCGTGCCCGCGTCTCGCGAATCTGGTTCACGGCCTTGTGCAGGGCATCGATGTCGGACCAGGTCTGCATCGACAAGTCCTCGAGTTCGGCGATCTCGCGGTCCGTTATCTGCCCCTGCAGTCTGGGATCGGGCACGACCTCGAGCGGCGCGGTCTGGCTCCTGCCGCCCACGGTCAGACGAACCTGGTAATGGCCCGGCGTCACCAGCGGTCCGCGGGGCCCGTCGTCGCTGTAGAAGGCGCCGGGAATTCTTTCCGGATCCTCCCGGCGCAGATCCCAGGCAAAACGATTGGCACCGGCGGCATCGGGAATCACATCCGCCGGTTTCTCGCGGTCGGTCCATTCCTCCGGCTGCTCGACGCTGTCCGGCGGTCGGTGGTTCGATATGCGGCGAATCAACCTGCCGTCGCCCGTTAGGACCTCGAGCGTGATGACCTCGCCTTCGGACGGCTTTGCCTTCAAGTAATAGTCGATCACCGCGCCCGCCGGGGGATTGTCGCCCACCGGGAGCCGGCGCTCGACTTGATTGGGATAATGCAGCTTCACCGCATGCGCCGGCTGGAATAGGTGGAAATCGCCGGCAGCGATTCCTTGCGCCGCTTGCCGCAGCGGCGATACGTCGTCGAGAATCCAGAACGAGCGGCCGTGAGTTGCGACCACGAGATCGTTGTCCTTGACGACGAGATCGTGGACCGGCGTGGTCGGCAGATTGAGCTGCAGCGCCTGCCAATGGGCGCCATCGTCGGCTGAAAAGAAAACCCCGAGTTCCGTGCCCGCATAGAGCAGCCCCTTGGCTGCAGGATCTTCGCGCACGGCGCGTACATAGGCCCCATCCGGTATGCCGGCGACGATTCGAGTCCACGTCTTGCCGAAATCGTGAGTACGGTAGATCAACGGCTTCAAGTCATCGAGCTTGTGGCGATCGACGGCCACGTACGCCGTGGCCGCGTCGTGCGGCGAGGGATCGATGAGGCTCACCATGCTCCAGGCCGGCAGGTCCTTCGGAGTGACGTCGACCCAGGCCTGGCCGTCGTTGCGCGTCAAGTGAATCAGGCCATCATCGCTTCCCGCCCACAACAATCCCGGTTGCAGCCGCGACTCGCTGAGTGCGAAAACGGTGTCGTAGTACTCGACGCTGGTGATGTCGAGCGTGATTGGCCCGCCCGAGGGCTGTTGTTTGCTCTTGTCGTTGCGCGTGAGATCGGGACTGATGGCCTTCCACGTGCGCCCCTGGTCGGGACTGCGCAGCACGAATTGCGCCGCGGTGTAGAGAACATTCGAATCGTGCACCGAGACGAACAGCGGTTCGGTCCACTGCAAGCGGAATTGCAGGCTTGCAGCGCCGTTGCCCGACACGTCGAGCGGATACACGGACACATCGCGCAGGTTGTTCGTGCGGTGATCGAGCCGGGTCATCTGCCCGCTGTCGGAGTTCGCATAGATGATCTCCGGATTCTTCGGATCGGGCGCAATGAATCCGCTTTCGCCGCCGCCGACCTGGAACCAATCCTGGCGGCCGATGACGCCCTCGTCGTCGCGGCTCGATATGGCGATCGTCGAATTGTCCTGCTGCGCGCCGTACACGCGGTACGGCCAGCGGTTATCCACCGCCACGTGATAGAACTGAGCAGTGGGCTGATTGTACGGCTGGGTCCACGACTTGCCGCCGTCCACGGAAATGCTGGCGCCGCCGTCGCTGCCGTTGATCAAGCGGCGCGGATTCTTGGGATCGATCCACAGTGCGTGGTGATCGCCGTGCGGGGCCGGCATCAACTCGAAGGTTTTCCCGCCGTCTGCGGAACGGAACGCACCGGTGTTCAGCACATAGACGACGTCGGGAGAGGCCGGGTCGGCAAAGACGTGGCTGTAGTACCAGGCGCGCTGCCGGAAACGATGGTCGTCGTTGACGCGAGTCCAGCTATCGCCGGCATCATCCGAGCGGAATAGGCCGCCTTCGGGCGCTTCGATCATGGAGTACACGCGCCCACCGCCCGCGCCCGCCACGGACACGCCGATACGCCCCAGAATCCCTGCGGGCAAGCCGTGTCCCTCGAGATGCTTCCACGTGAGGCCGGCGTCCGTCGATTTGTAGAGGCCGGAGCCAGGCCCGCCGCTCGAGAAGTTCCAAGGCTGGCGGCGCATTTGCCACAGCGAGGCGTAGACGATGTTGGGATTGCCGGGATCGAATACCACGTCGATCGCGCCGGTGTCCCGGTCCTTGTATAGAACCTTGGTCCAAGTCTGCCCGCCGTCGGCGCTGCGGAACACGCCGCGTTCGTCGTTCGGGCCAAACGCATGCCCGAGAGCGGCGACCAGTACGATGTCCGGGTTCTTGGGATGCACGATCAGAGCGCCGATTTGCCGGGTGTCCTTGAGCCCCATGTTCTTCCAAGTGCGACCCGCGTCGACGGATTTGTAAACACCGTCGCCGTACGTGATATTGCCGCGCGGACATGCTTCCCCGGTGCCGACATAGATGACATTGTGATCCGAGTCGGCGACCGCAATCGCGCCGATCGACGCGATCTTTTGATCGTCGAACATGGGCTTCCAGGAAGCGCCGGCATCGGTACTCTTCCATACGCCGCCGGCGACGCCGCCGAAGTACCAGGTATCCGGATCCCCCGGCACGCCGCTGACCGCGACCACACGACCGCCGCGGAACGGGCCGATCTGCCGCCATTTCATACCACCGAGGAGTGCGGGATTGATGTCGGGAACGGCTGCGTTACACAACCATGGCATTAGCACAAGTGCGACGAGGATGGCAACGGGTGTTGCAAACCGATGCGTCATTTTTAACTCCCGTAAGACGGCGCGGTGGCGCGTATCGTACAGGAAAGCGCAGTTTCGGCTACTGGCGGAAGAGAGCGGCAGGCGCGCGCGTCGATGCGCTCGCGGGATCGCTCGGCGCGATCGTTACAACGCGATCGTTATCATTAGCATCAATGCGGGTAAGTTTTCTTGATTCGCGAATCGCGCTCGAACGATCATTGGTCGGCGGCAGCCAAACCGCGGCGCGTTCGACCCGCCCTGACGACGCGCCGGGACCGGCTTCTGCGATTGCAATGTAAAATACCTCATCCTGACTTCTGAACGCCGTCGGAAGGAGCTTGATAAAGAAGCTGGTCGAGTTTTTGCCCTTCGGAATCAACTGGGTCACTTTTCCCTGATGCACATAGTCAATGCCGGGTTTTGCCGACGCAGCCTCGGTCCACCAGATAAACGGCGTATCCTTGGGCGACCGGGAAGACCGATGAACGCGAATTTCGGCAAAATTCTCCCCCGAGCGGATTCTATAATTCCTGGCCGGCACCACGATGGGGTTGAGTTCCGTCGCCACCTTGGGGCGATTCGCATCGCGCTTCACGATATTGGCAAGGGAGGCGGTTTCGGGAAGCTCCGGCGTCGCATCGAATGGGCCCGTATTTCCCGGACTTGCTTCTATCGGTCCGAAATCCGCAACCCCATCCGGTCCTCCACCGTTGATGGCCGCGGGGCCGGCATTGAACAGAGTGCTCGCGGTGACCGTCGTCGGGCCGTCATCGCCGTGGACTTTTCCGCCCGGCGCTACGCGAATAAACGACAACCATACGGATACCGTAATCAGCAGGACGGCGAAACTCGTAGCGGCTTTGAACGAGGCCAGTGGCCGCACCGGCGCGGGCGCAGCTTCGATGTCGCGAGCGCGCGGCAATTGCCGCGCCGCGCCGCGTTCGGCGGACAATTTGTCGAGCCACGTGCGTACCAATATCGACCGGCCGCCGCGATGCCACGACAACCCCATCGTAAGCGCTTTCCATTGTTGCCCGCTCAACCCGGGTGGCCGGCTCGGCACGATGCCAAGGTCCCGCGCTACCGTCGACGGTCGGCGCTGAAACGGATGCGCTCCAGCGAGCAATTCGTAGGAGAGGCAGGCGAAGGCATAGATGTCATCACGCGGGTCGGCCGATCGTCCGGCCAGGAGCTCGCAGCAAGCATAGGCGGGTGTTAACGCGGAGGTTGTGGTTCGCCGGATGGGCACGTCCGCGCCCTGGGTAACGGCAGTGCTCGACGCGCCGAAGTCGAGTATTCGAACTTCTCCGGAATGGGTGATCATGATGTTGTGCGGTTTCAAATCGCCGTGAACGACGTTGCGCGCATGCGCATGCGTGAGGCCGGCGCCGATTTCCCGTATGATCGCCCAGGCATAGGGGCGGGGCATCGGCAGCGGATGCAATCGCTCCGTCACGCTGCTCAACGGCTCCCCTTCAAGCAGTTCCATGGTAAAAAAATCCAGGTCGCCGTCGCGGTCCAGCTCGAAAACTTTGACGATATTCCGGTGGGAGAGCCTCTGCGTGCAGTAAAACTCGCGCCTTAAATTGGCGAGCAGCTCCTGGCGGTTGACGGTTTTTTCATGCAGTATTTTTATCGCCACGTATTGATTGGCTTCGGGAAGATCGGCGCGGTAGCGATCCAGGGCCTTGAATACCGTGCCCATGCCGCCGCTGCCCAGGCGCTTCTCGAGCACGTACCGGTCGCGTAACACGCGGCCAATTTCAACCGGTGCGGACTGACTTGAATCATTGCCCGATTCCGACGGATGCTTTGCCGGCCGTGTCTTGAGGTCGATGGTGGTGCCGTATGGCGTGGTAGCGGAATCGCGCCCGATGATCCTCGACGCCTTGGCGCGAAACACGTCGGCCGAAATCTCGCCACGGATGAATTCGTGGTTGACCGCAACCAATGCGGTTCCCGCTGCGCCGGGGGCTGCGAGCACGAGGCTTGAGATTTGGCCAACGAACTCATTTTCGCTGGATTCGCCGCAGGCAAGCGCATTGAGCCGGCTTTGCAACTCGCGGCTAATGTTGCCCTCAGGCTGGCTAACGGCGGCGGTGCGGATCTCATTCATAGGCGATTGCGTTGGCGATTGCGCTCAAATCTATAGACACTTGTACCAACGACTCATCTGGCTGTCGTTGACTGTACTTTGGGTGCACTCGGTAGTCATGTATGTCAGACAATGCCGCATGTTGCCGGCGATATGTCAGACAAAACCGTCGCCCACGCCGTCAAAAGCGCGGCCGTCGCCCGCCGTTGCTTTTTCCCAACGCGTGGTGGTGCCTTACGTGCGTTGGCGCACCGACCGGGGGGATACGCCTGCGCCCACCAAACCATGCCCGGCTATCGCGGCGCGCGAATTCGCGCCGGCTGTTGTTATCAGCGCCATTTAAAACGTTGACGCACGACGATGAGATTTGCAATACAAGGAATGTGCGCGGTAACCGCGCAATTTAGTCAGAGAAATCTTACAATTCCGCGCGCGAAAACATCGGTGCGGCGAACGATGCGAAATCTAAAACTTCGTGGTGATATTCGTGAGCCAGTCCGGGGTCCTGTCGAGAATCCACGACTCGATCGATTTATCCGTTCCCGTCACGATCAGCGCGCCCAAGCCCAGCATGATGAAACCCAGGAGTTGCTTGCCGTATTTGCCGGTCTGCAGCAGGCGGCCACGCACGTGCATCAGGCTGGCGCGGGACAAGGAACCGAGCAGTACCAGGGGTGCGGCGGCGCCGATGCCGAAGACCAGCATGAGCAGTGCTATTTGACCCAGGTCCCGGCCCTGGCTCGCGAGCGTAGTTGCCGCACCCAAGGTGGGGCCGACGCAAGGACTCCATACCACACCCAGCAGCAGCCCGACGAGAAATTGACCTGCGAGCCCTTCGACGTTGAGGCGCGCCATCAATTGATTGCCTGAATTGCTCAGGCTCCCGGTTGCGCCGGCAAACGCGGATTGCAGTCGAGGCACCAACAGAATCAGTCCGAACACCGCAAGTATGACGGCGCCCACCATGCGAAAAGTATCCGGATCGAGACTTAAGGAAGCGCCCGCGGCGGCCAAAAATATCCCGATCACGGTGAAGGACGAGGCCAATCCCGCACCGAGCGCCAAGGCCCCCCAACGGTGCGCATTCACGGCGGAGGCGATCAACACGGGGACCAGGGGCAATACGCAGGGCGACAACGTGGAGAGAGCACCCGCAATGAGACCCAGTCCGTAGGTGGCGGGCCCGAAAGTCATCGCGAAGCCCGGCGTCAGGAGATCGCGCGGCGCAGGAGTGCGGCCAAGGTCGCTTGCCTTGTATCGCCGGTGGACCGCGCGGCTTCCTTGCCGCCCTTGAACAGCACGATCGTACTTTGCTGGGTCACCCCGAGTGATCGCTCCAACGCCTTTTCGGTATCGAAATCAGCGATGAATAAAGTCACGTCTTTGAATTCAGGCGATTGCATCAATTGTTTCAAAACAGGCGCCTGGGCGCGGCAGGTGGGGCACCAACCGGCATGAAACACCACCGCAACAGGTTTGCCGGCGGCGCGGGCCGCATCGAATTGCGCCTGATTGAACGGGCTTTCCGCTGCGAAAGAAAACGGTGCCAAAAAGGTGAGCATGACCGCAAAAGCGGCGAGGGGGGATTTCATTCTGCGTTCTCCGAGGCAGTGAATACTCTAGAGACGACCGGGGAACCTGATGATTTATTACTGCCGGCCCCGCCGTCAAGGCAGGCAGGGGCAAAGGGGGGAAAAAGAGGGTGAGCGTCGGGTCCGAGTATCGCGACGATACTGCTCGGCAGCCCTTGCCGGCTCACCCCAATAAAAAGTTCCGGACGGCGCAAGCAGACCATCCTCCCTGAGCACGGGTCTGTACGCTACCGCACATACCAGGCGGGCGATTCCGGCCCACTGACCTAAAGGGGGAGCCTAACCGACGGTGCTCGAAGCAAATCTTTGACCGGACTTGGCGCGAATTGGCACCATTCAACACCAACGTCGTCGTTAAACTTGCGTGCGACATGCGCCTCGATCACGGCATCGCCTTTCAATGGCGATGGCAATTTGAGAATGACTTGGATGCGGGAATTGAGCGGTAAATCAAAATTGGTCTTCATGAGCGCGCCGCTCAAGCTTAGATTTTTTATGCGGCCGTCAATTCCCGTCGCGGACGGTGATGCCACGTGAACCGGAATGCTTACGCGGATTCGCGCGCCCCAGCGATGTTCGTCGTCGTTCAAGATGCGTGCCATGGGCAAAATGTCCGTTGTTTGGGTTAGGGTGAGGGAACCGCAGGCAGCCTGGACCCAAGGGTTAGCGGCCGAGATGAGCGATTAGCCTTCGAATTTTGCGAAAAAGAACGATCATCGCTCCCTGCGTCAGGTAATAGAAACGCCGCCAATTGCCCGACGTTCGGGCCGGCCGGGATGGAATACCGCCGAAGCGGCGCCGCGCACGCGGCGCTGGGATATCAATGCCCACGTCGGTCCAGGTGACGCTCTTGATCACATGGCGAACCATTTTCGTCGGCAATTCTTGTAACAACATGAGTGCAAGCTTCCACTATTTGGAGAGGCGCAGCGCCGAGCGCAACCGCATAGTTATCGGGATTTTGCCAGGCCCGAAGCATTTCTCTGTTCGATAGCCCACATTGGCAGGAGATTTATCGGACCGGCATCTGCCGGTCCGCGCGCCGCAGGTTGCGGTTTCGGCCCTATGTTTCGCGGCGCACCATCGACGTCAATGAACCCGTCCAAGAAGAGAGAGCGTTCAACATTTCTGTTTGCACTTGCGCGTCGGTACGGCCGGTTCGAGCCGGCACGTGGAAGGAGTGGTCCGCATCTTGAATCAGCGTCAATGTCGCCCGGCCGCCAAGTCGCGTTACCAAAGGCCGCAGCAGTGACAATTCGGCGAACGTGTCGCGCGTGCCTTGAAGAAAGAGCAGCGGGATCTCTACCTTAAAGAGATGTTGGGCCCTGGTCTCTGAAGGTTGCTTTGGAGGATGGAGCGGAAACCCTAGAAAAACAAGGCCGCGGACATCGACAAGCGGTGATGCGGCTTGGGCTTGCGACGTCATGCGGCCGCCGAATGATTTGCCGCCGGCGAACAAGGGGAGCGACGGTGACAGTCGGAGCGCCGCGGCGACAGCGGCGCGCACCGTTGCATGACAGAGCGCAGGCGGATCAGGCCTCTTACCGTGATGCTCCATATATGGGAACTGATAACGCAGCGTAGCGATTCCCAATCCCTCGAGTTCATTCGCGACGCCCGCGAGGAACGGGTGATGCATGCCGGCCCCGGCCCCATGGGCGAGCACTAAACATGCTGTGGACTCGGGCGCGCACTGCCAAAGGCCGGAGACGCTGATCGCTTCGGCAACGAATATCGGCACGGGTTGAGGGACGGAAGATGCCACTCGGTTAGTATGCCCTGGAAGTAGCGTAGTGGCGTTTGGGTTTAGATAGGATGAGTGCGGGTATGACGACGCCGATGGCGATCTTCCGGAGGGTAATCGGGCTGATCCTGGGAGTGTCGATGTCGATATTCTCCGATGCAGCCCATGCCGTGATTCAACCTGCCGAGTGGCATTGGGCCGCTATTCACGGGCATAAGATCTACTACGCCATGCAGGGCAGCGGCTCTACCCTAGTGCTGCTGCACGGCGGGGGCGATTCGGGCGAACATTCGTTCGCCCGTCAACTCGACGTCTTTTCGGAGCGCCACCGCATCGTGGCGCCCGATCAGGTGGGCCAGGGCCACACGCCTGATGTGCCCGGTCCTCTGACCTACACCGGGATG
>Ga0209736_1000499_pt1 | contig 12513 bp, 11 predicted proteins | sample BlaSpr_A8_Ref_M3_FD_187992 | JGI IMG/M metagenome (GOLD analysis project Ga0209736, IMG submission 187992) | Forest soil microbial communities from Thunder Bay, Ontario, Canada - Black Spruce, Ontario site 2_A8_Ref_M3 (SPAdes) (version 2) | ecosystem: Environmental > Terrestrial > Soil > Boreal... | reverse complement strand
CTTCTGTATCTCTCCGTCAAAGTGCTGCATGCCCTCGGTATCTCCGTCGCGCATCGCGTCCAGCAGCGACTTGCCTTCGTTTTCCCCTTTTTCCACGTATTCCCGCGTTCGCATCGTCGATTTCAGGATCTCCACTACGGCAATGCGGCCTTTTCCATCCTTGCGCGGCAGCAGCCGCTGCGAAACGATGAACCGGAACGCTTTCCCAAACCGCGTCCGGATCCCCTGCTGATCCGCCTGCGGAAAAACTCCCACAATTCGCTCGATCGTCTTCGACGCATCCACCGTATGCAGCGTCGAAAGCACCAGGTGACCCGTTTCCGAAGCTTCCAGCGCAATTTCAATCGTCTCCCGGTCGCGCATTTCTCCCACCAGAATCACTTTCGGTGCCTGCCGCAATGCGCCCCGCAACGCCAGCGCAAACGATCGGGTGTCCGTATGCAATTCCCGCTGGTGGATCGTCGCCTTCTTATGCCGGTGCAGGAACTCGATGGGGTCTTCGATCGTCAGAATATGGTAGGCCTTCTGCTCGTTCATCTTGTCGATGACCGCCGCCAGCGTCGAAGATTTCCCGGAGCCCGTCGGCCCCGTCACCAGCACGATCCCGTTCTTCAAATGCACGATTTCTTCCAGTTGCTTCGGCAGGTTCAGCATCTCGAACCCCGGAATCTTGTCCGGAATTACCCGCATCACGATCGCGCAGCTTCCTCGTTGCCGGAAGATGTTCACGCGAAAGCGCCCCACTCCGTTCAGCCCGTACGATAGGTCCGCCGACCCTTCCTCCTCCAGCTTCCGGATCGGGTGCTCGTTGGCCGCCATCAAGTCCGTCGCGATTTGTTTCGTATCCCGCGGTGTCAGGCATTCCAGGCCCTTGAACTTCATCTCCACCAGTTGCCCGTTCACCTCGATCTGTGGCGCCCGCCCCGGTGAAAAGATCAAGTCGCTCACTTGCGCGTGGCCCTTCAGCATTGCCGTAATCAATTGTTCCGTGGCAATGGTCCGCTGCGCCGCTGCCGCTGTCGCTGGCGGCTGCGCTGTCCCGGGCTTTTCGTCTGTCTGCGGAGTTTGTGTCGTTGATTGTGTTTGTGGAGTCGGTGGCGTCTGCAGCGTTGTCCCCATGTTGTCCCTTTGGCCGTGGCCCGAACGAAAGCCGGCCGTCGCTTCTCCCGACGGCCGCCTTACAAGGCTACGTTAAATCGTCCGTCCTCTTCGAGCCCCGCAAACGGCCCAGTCCCGCAAACGCCACCTGTCCTATCGGCCGGTTGCTCGCAAAGTCCCTTTGTCAGTCCTTGGAATTTCGCCCGCTCTACAGCAAGAACCCTTGCGTCTGGCATACTTGCACGATCCCCAGCCGGTCATCCGCTCCCACCTTCTGCTTCATCCGATACAAGTGATTCTTCACCGTCTGCTCCGACAAGCAGAAATGATTTGCAATCTCTTTGTTCGTCAGCCCCTGCGCAATCAGTGGAATCAGTTGCTGCTCTCGCCTCGTCAATCCCAGCCGTTGATGCACCACCGCCGAAGGAAACGCCGTCGCTTCTCGCTCGAAATAGCGGAACAGCAGCGCGCACAGCCTTCCGGGGCACACGGCATGCCCGCTTTGCACCGCCTTCACCGCCCCCAGCACATCTTCCGCCGACGCCTCGCGCAGCAAATATCCCTTGATCCCCGCTCGCACGTACTGCAAGAACTCCGCCTCTCCTCCCGTCACTCCCAGCAGCAGTATCTGCACTTCCGGCGCCTTCACTCGCACCTTGCGGATCGTCGCCACATCCTCACTCAAGTTTCCTCGCGACGTCATCAGCAGGATCTCCGCTGCCTGCGCCAGCAAAGTTTCCACTTCGAACTGCACTACACTCGCCATCCCCACCACTTCGATATCGCTCCGCTTCGCCAGCATTCGCGACAGCGCATCCTGCAGCAACCGGTTCTCCACTGCCACAAACACCCGCGTTCGCCCCTCTCTTACCTCCGCGAACGCCGCGCTCCTGCCCGCCTCCTCGACTGCCACATCCAATCCGCCACGCCCTTCCCCATTCGACCCATTCGCACTCGACCGCCCCCGCCCGTTCGCGATCCCTGTGTGCAACGCCTGCCGCGCTCCTGTAGCCATGGTGCTCTCTCCCCGCACTGTCGCTCCCTCTCGCTTCATCCCAAAGCGATGGCGACATCTCTCGCTCCGTTCCAACCTCGAACGACGCTTCTCCCACTGCAATTCCGACGCCTCGCTGTGGATATTTCTACCCACCTCTGCACTCTCCTATCTCTATACCAATAAACGACTTATCACGCTCCCCTCGCCCTCCACGGTCTCTCCGAAGTCCCGAATCGGTACTACTGCCCACAACCACTCCACTTCGGCACTCCTCCTGTCCTTTCCTTCTATTTCTTCGCTTTCTTTTCTTTCCTCCTCACCGCCTCTTCCTTTCCTGGTACTCCCGTACTACCATTCCTTGGGAACGCCCCGGTTTTTCACAGGTACCTCTCCTCTATAGGTTTGCCTGTGTTCGCCGCGTAAACTGAAGCACAACGAGGAGCATTTTTGAGAGGCCTCTTCCCTACATGTCAACCCAGCAGGATCTGTTCATGAAGCGCAACACTCCCGGTGCCCCCGGCCAGGCGGCCCGTCAGAATGAACGCCGCGGCACCCGCCGCTGCAAAATCACCCAGTTGATGCGTATCCGTCCCTCCGATCCGGAGAAGGACCACTTCGAAGACCTCCGCGGCTCGCACAGCGTTTCCCGCAGCGGCGTGTACTTCCACACCAGCGAAACTCTTTACGAAATCGGCATGCGCCTCTTCGTCACCATGCCCTATTCCAACGATCCCGCTGCTCTCCACCGCGAGTACTTGGCCGAAGTCGTCCGCAAAGATCCCATGCCCACCGGCATGTTCGGCATTGGCTTCAAGATCCTCATGGAAATGGGCCTGCAGCCCGGCTACGCCAACTACAGCTCCATGCAGCGCAAATGACCGCGTTCCTTCTTCAGTCAAACTTCAAAGTAAAAGCAAGAAAGGGCGGATGGCCGAAGCCATCCGCCCTCTCCTGTGTTTGGGGGTGGAGGAAACTCTTTTATTCTTGCCCGAACATGCTCATTGTCCGGTGCCGCAGCATTCCCAGCTGCCGGTTCAGTGGATGCTTGCGCTCCAGAAATCCCAGCACCGGGCTCCGCCGGTACGTCAATTTATTCATCGCAATCGTCAGCCGTACGTCGCGCCGCGCAAATTTCAGCCCGGACTGCAACGCTTCCACGGCGTCATCGCGCCTTCCCGCCGTCGCGTACACTTCCGCCAGATTCAAATACAGTTGCGCCTGGTTCCGCTTCATGCGCACTGCCGCATCGCACAGCCGCTCCGCTTCGCCCCACTTCTGTTCCGACCGCGCCAGCACCACTCCCAGGTACGACATGTAATAAGGATTGTTTCTATCCAGGTCCACCGCTTTGCGCATATGCGGCAGCGCCCGGTTCGCATAATTGTCGCGCAGCAGCGTTAATCCAGTCTTGAATTCACGGAAGGCTTCGGTATCCATCATCGCATCACCTCGTTAGCGGCCTTGGCACCGCTCAGGAGTGCTTACCCCGGGTATCTGGAAACCCTTGAGTGGCGGATTCGAGATGCGCGCCGGGCTCACGTGTGCCGTATGCCGAAAAACATCGCCGGCCATCAGGGCGATGGCCGTTGCAGCAACTAGCACCATACTGAGAACGATTCCCATCCCAACTCCTGTCTCACGGTAATGGGAATCCCGGACACAATCTACTGACCTATGGGTCAGTCTTGGGACAGCGGAACCAGAGTAGTAGGTGCACCACGAAGAACAGGCCTGTTTTCAGGCCTTTTCTCGCGCCATGGCAGTCTGCGAAGCGAGGAATCTCTCTTGGTTTCTTACTTTTTCTTTAGGGAATCGGACCTTTAGTTCCGGCACCAAGCCCCTCAACAAACAGGGCTTCGGCCCCTGAAGCCGCGCCGCCACGCGCCCTCAAATCCGCGCATGCTGGACAGCAGCGTGGACACGTTTTCGCCCCGTAGTGCCCGCCTTCTGAGGCGGGCCTTCGGTCACCCGTGTAGCCCCCCCTCGATCGCGCGAGCCGGGCCACTCTCTTGTTTAGGTGGTCGGACCTTTGGGTCCGACATTTAAGCCGACCAAAAAACAGGGCTTCCAGTCCCCGCTGCAACTCTGCCACCTCAAACGCGCGCATGCTCCGCCCGGTGCGTCCCGCGCACCCGCGATTCATAAATAGGAAACCGCCCAGCCAATTCCGCCACCTGCCGCCGTATCCGCTGCTCCGTCTCCGCATCCCCCAGCTTGCTCAAAATCTCGGTGATCCAGCCGCCCACCAATTCCATCTCCGGCTCGCGCAATCCGCGCGTGGTCACCGACGGGCTTCCCAGCCGAATTCCTCCGCCCTTCATCGGCGGCAACGGATCGAACGGAATCGCATTCTTGTTCACCGTAATCCCCGCGCGGTCCAGCGCCTTCTCCGCATCGCTTCCGGTAATCCCGCGCGAATGCACTTCCACCAGGAAAACGTGATTGTCCGTCCCGCCCGTCACAATCCGGAATCCATGCTTGGCAATCGAAGCCGCCAGCGCCTGCGCGTTCTTCACCACCTGCTTCTGATATTCCGCAAAGCTCGGCTCCTTCGCTTCCTTCAAGCACACCGCTTTCGCGGCAATGGTGTGCACCAGCGGCCCGCCCTGCGTTCCCGGAAACGTCAGCTTGTCAATCTCCTTGGCAAACGCCGCTTTGCACAACACCAGCCCTCCCCGCGGCCCCCGCAGCGTCTTGTGCGTGGTGGTCGAAACAATGTCCGCATGTGGCACCGGACTCGGATGCACCCCCGCCGCAACCAACCCCGCAATGTGCGCCATATCCACAAAGAAAATCGCCCCCACAGATTTCGCCGCCGCCGCAATGCGCGCGAAATCGATAATCCGCGAGTACGCGCTCGCCCCCGCCACGATCATCTTCGGCTTGTGCTCCCGCGCCAGTTTTTCAATTTCCTCGTAGTCGATGCGCTCATCTTCCTTCCGCACCCCATACGCCGTGAATTTGTACATCCGCCCCGAAAAATTCAGCGGATGCCCGTGCGTCAGATGTCCGCCATGCGCCAGATTCATCCCCAGCACCACGTCGTCCTTCTGCAGGCACGACATATACACCGCCACGTTCGCCGAAGTCCCGGAGTGCGCCTGCACATTGGCATGTTCCGCGCCAAAAAGCTCCTTAGCCCGGTCAATCGCCAGCTGCTCCACCTTGTCCGCCACTTCGCATCCGCCGTAATACCGCTTCCCCGGATACCCCTCCGCATACTTGTTCGTGAAAATCGACCCCATCGCCTCCAACACGGCTTCCGACACCAAATTCTCGCTTGGGATCAGCTCCAGCCCCGTAGCCTGCCGCCGCGCCTCCTCCCGCAACAGCTCCCCAATCGTCGGGTCCACCGCATCCAGCCCCCGCTCCATCCGTGCATTCGCGTCTGTAGTCATACGTCCTCAGTCCTCTTCTCCCGAAGCTCGCAACATCTTAGCAGACTGCCCCCGCTCCTATTTTGGATTGCAGACCAGTAAGGGGGCGCCCGCCGGTTTGTGCGTGTTGGGCTTTTTCCTCAAATGATGAGCAGAGAGACCGTCCGCCCCAACCTCCAGCGTCCCAGGATCCTTTGCTAGCACCTTTAAGGGTGCTAGCATTGAGCTGCGAGGTCATCATGTTCGACATCAAACAAGATATTCAGGCGATGACAACCTTCCGCCGCAATCCAACCAAGTTCATGAAGCGTCTCAAAAAGACCAAGAAACCGCTGATCCTCACCATCAATGGCAAAGCAGAAGCAGTCGTGCAAGATGCCGGAGCCTATCAACGCCTGCTCGACCTTGCCGCGCATGCCGATGCACTCGAGGGAATTCGCCAAGGCGCTGAAGACATAAAAAAGGGTCGTGTCCTTCCGGCGCGCGAAGCTTTGCAAGCGTTCCGGCGCAACCATGCCGTACCTCGTTAGGATCACCGACCGCGCGGTGTGAGGCCTCGTGCTGCATCCCACCCAGTACTGGTAAGAACTCTTACGACACAACTACCCGTAGCCACCCACAGATACCAATTGACAAATCGCAGAACTATGGTATAATGGTATATATTACGGACACCGTTCCTGTAGTGTCCGACCCTCTATGCGTGCGCTCCGGCCTCTCCTTCCTGCCTACGCGCCACACCCTCGCCTCTCGCTCTTGCTTGCCCTGAGCCTCGAAGGGTGCGCTCTTCTGCACCAGAGCGCGAAGCATCTTGTTTCTTTTCAATCCCTTCCGCACTCTTCGTGTGTTTACCCGGGATGGCACCCAGAGCGCTCTTCCCATTTCTATCGACTGCTAACTGTCGACTGCCGACTCGCAACTCCTTTAGAATCAGCACTTGGGGACATTCTCCGCGTTTTGCCCGATATTGGCCGAAATCGTCGGCCCGTAAGTCCTTTAGAATCCGCACTTACAAGGAACGCGTCTATAACTCCTTTAGAATCCGCACTTACAAAAAAACCGGGGGGTGGGGTCTACTGTATTAACTATCCGCGCCGGTTCGCTGCCTCCCAAACACAACAAGGGCGGTTCCCGAAGCGAGCCGCCCCTGTCAGACCGTTAGACCTCCAACCGTACCTACCTGGACCGGATCTCCAGCGGCTGCAGCAGCTTGAAGCTCAGCCCGGACTCGGCTGGGACCACGACGTCGGCCTTGCCAGTAAACGCCGCGCCGCCTGCGCCAGCTCCAGCGCCGATCAAGCCGCCGATCAGCGCGCCTTTGCCACCGCCGGCCAGTCCGCCAATCAACGCGCCTCCTGCACCACCGCCGCCAGCCAGCACCGCGGTGCGCTTGCCCTTGCCTTTGTGCGTAAGCGTGGGAGAGGAGGTCTGCACTTCGTAGTCGTGGCCTCCGGATTCGACGCTGATCAACGTCAGCTCGAGCGCGGAACCGCCTTTGAACCTGCCAGCGGCCTTGGCGTCTTTCACGAGCCCGGTAGCGTGCGCGCCCCTGGGGATGACAATTTTTCCCTCAACTTCGATGGGCGACTCGACGGTGGCGCGAAAACGCTGGCCCGAAGTAGCCGTCTTGGAACTGAGCGATTCGTCGATGACCACCGCGATGACCGTGCCCTCCGGAATCACGATCGGCCTGGCCTCGGGCCGGGGAGTTCGTTCCTTCTTGTCAGTATCCGGCCGGGAGGAATCGGACGAAGACGGCGATGAAGCGGAAGAGGGATCATTGGACGCGGACTGCTGGTCGGCCGCCTTCTGGCACCCGGTTAGACCTAGGAACAGGGCAACGCTGGAAACCAACACTGTGGAAAATCTGCGATTCATCTAGTGCCTCCGTGGCGCAAAGATGGTCTGGGTACATCAATTTTAGAGTATATCGCCGCCAGAAACGAATGAATTTGAAAACGTATATACATCGCCAGGGAGTTGCGGCAGGTTGCCCTGCGCCTTGCGATAGGGAAGGACGGCAATCAGCCAACATGCGATTACCGGAGCACGGCAGTACCGAATCGGGATGGGCCCGCTCTGGCCGGGCTCGCCCGCCGGTGCTAAGCTCAACTCCCCAGGCGGCCCGCCGCTTGCTCCCAGTTCTCGCCGAGGTGCTTGCATGACTGAGCCACGCGCCATTTCCGAGCACGATTTGCCGCTCGACCGGCCGGTTCTCGACCGGCTACCTCTCGATTGGCCGGCGCTGCCTCTCGGCGAATGGAAAGACACCTACGCCACGCTGCACATGTGGACGCAAATCGTCGGCAAAGTGCGGCTGGCGTTGACGCCCCTGGTGAATCATTGGTGGAACGTGCCGCTGTACGTGAATGCGCGCGGGCTGACCACTTCGCTGATGCGGTCCGGGGCGTGCGCCTTCGAAATTGACTTTGATTTTATCGATCACCAGTTGGTGATTCACACCGCTGACAATCGCAGCAAGACGCTGGCGTTGAAGCCGCGTTCGGTGGCCGATTTTTATGGCGAGTTTCGCGGCGCACTGGCTGCGTTGGGCGTCACCGTGAAAATCTGGCCCATGCCGGTGGAAGTGCCCAACCCGATTCGCTTTGACCTGGACACCGCGCACGCCTCGTACGATCCCGAATATGCCCGCCGATTTTGGCGCCTTCTGGTTACGCTAGACTCCGTCTTTGCTGAGTTTCGCGCGCGCTTCATCGGGAAGTGCAGCCCGGTGCATTTTTTCTGGGGCAGCTTCGATTTTTGCGTCACGCGGTTTTCCGGGCGCCGCGCGCCGGAGCGTCTGGGAGCGGATCGCATGACGCGGGAAGCGTATTCGCACGAAGTGATCAGCGCGGGCTTCTGGCCGGGGAGCGGGAAGATTGCGGGGCCGGCGTTTTATGCCTACGCGGCGCCGCCGCCCGAGGGGTTCCGCGAGGTGGCGCTGCACTCGCAAGGCACGTACTACGACAAGGAGCTGGGCGAATACATCCTGATGTATGACGACGTGCGCTGCGCCAAGGATCCCCGCGCCAAGCTGCTGGAGTTTCTGGAGAGCACTTACGAGGCCGCCGCCGCACTCGGAAAGTGGAACCGCAAAGAATTAGAGAAACCGCCGCAATCTGCCGCCAACGTTGCATGAGGCGCGGATTGGTGTGTCGTGGCCATGACGTTCTTTTTTCGGCGGAGGGTGGAGGGCGGACGCGGCGAGGGTGGAGGACGGTATCTAATCGGATATCGCGGGCGGTGAGGTGCTTGACACTTCCGGCGCGCGACCACACACTGGCGGTACCCCTTCAAAAAATCCACCCTCTGTGTGTTAGCCGATGCGCATCCTTGTTGCTGAAGATGATGCACCGCTGGCGGAATTCCTTCGCCAACGGCTGCTGCAGGAACATTTCACTGTGCAAGTTGTCTCCGACGGAAAAGAAGCGCAACGCCTGGCCGCCGAGCAGCCTTACGATCTGGTGCTGCTGGACCTGACGCTGCCCGGAACGCCCGGGCTCGACGTTCTACGCGGCATTCGTGCGAAGAAGCCGGACTTGCCGGTCCTGATTGTGACGGGATCGACGCTGGTCGAAGAGCGCGTGCGCGGGCTGGACCTGGGCGCGGATGACTATGTGGGCAAGCCGTTTGTGTTTGCGGAACTGGCGGCGCGGATCCGCGCGGTGCTGCGGCGCGGCAAGCGTTCGGCGCAAGCGGTGCTGCAAGTGGACGATCTGGAGCTGGACCGCTTTTCGCATACGGTGCAGCGTTCGGGGCATAGCGTGGAGCTGAGTCCCAAGGAATTTGCGCTGCTGGAATTTTTGATGCGGCAGCCGGGTCAGCCGGTAGCGCGCACGGCGATCGTGGAACACGTGTGGAAGCTGAATTTCGACACCATGACCAATGTGGTGGACGTGTACATCAATTATTTGCGGCGCAAAGTGGACTCCGGGCATGAGCGCGCGCTGATTCGCACGGTGCGCGGAGTGGGCTACCAGATCGGCGCCAGCGCGAGCGCTGCCTGAGGGACGGCGCTGTGCGTCAAGCGGCGGCGGCTTGCGCGATGCCACGGATGCCCGCGAGATTTTGCTGCAACGCCGCGGGAATGCCGTGGCGCTCGCCGAGATACTCGGGCGTGTTGTAACTCAGCCAGACTTTTCCGGCCGCGTCCTGCGAAACCAGCACCTTCAGCGGCAAATCCACAGCGGAACTCGGCGCCGCCAGCATCACCGGAGTGCCGGACTTCGGATTGCCGAAGATGAGCATTTGCGTGGGCGGCATGGTCAGTCCGGCGCGTTGCGCGTCTCCGCTGAAATCAATTTTGGCGAAAACCATAAGCGCTTTGGATTTCACAATGGATTCGAGTTTGGCAAATGTCGTGGCGAAATCGCGGGCGCTGGCGATGCGCTCGATGCCGTGCTCTGCTTCCATGGTCATGGCGAACCTCCTTGGAAAGGAGCCATGCTAGCGCAGAGCGCCGGGCAAAATAAACGGGCGCTCCGGCAAAAGCCGGAACGCCCGAGTGTGTGCTCTGTAAAAGAAACGCGGGCTAGTGCTTAGGTTTTCGCTCCGGACTCGGCGCTACGACCATGGAGGTGCCCACACCGCTGTCCGCGGAATGCGCGCTCGGGTTGTAGGAGAGCAGCCCTTCGGTGGCCGAGACGGCTACCAGGCTTCCGTTGCGCCGCGCTTGCACGACCGGGAAGAAGCCTTCGGCGAGCGGATCGTTCACGCGCTGCCAGCTTCTGCCGGCATCGTAGGAAGCCAGCAAGCCGTGTTTTTGCAAGGACACGACGAGAGCGTTTGAGCCGCCCGCAACGTCCTGGAATTGCAGTTCACGCACTTCGCTGCGGTTCCAGTTGCGTCCGGCATCTTTCGATGCATACAAGCCCATGTTGGAAGTGATGAAAAGGGTCTGATCGTCGACACGGTGCAGGCGCAGATTGCCCGCTCCGGAAAACGCGAGCTCCTTGGCGTCCCAGTGGGCTCCGCCGTCGGCAGAATAGAGCAGGTTTTTTTGCGAGACGGCCCAGACTTGCGAACCATCCGCGGAAGCTTCGAGAGAAGTGGCCGGCTGTTTCACGAAGGAGTCGCTGCCTGCCGATTTCCAGGTCGCGCCGCGATCTTTCGAGACGAGGACGCCGCCAGCAGTGGCCGCGAACCATGAGCCGCCAGCGAATTCCATGTCGTTGACTTGGAGAGCCACGAGCTGCGGTGTTTTGGCTTTCGCAACGGGACGTTTTGCCGCGACAGCCGTGCCCTTTTTGCTTTTGGCGGGAGCCGCAGCGGGCGCGGGAGTCGCATCCGCAACGAGCATTCCGGCTTTGACCCACTTGCCGCTGGTCTCTTCGTATTTCACCCAGCCGCCGCTGCCCAGCGAAGCCCACCAGCCGGAAGGGGCTGCGTAGACGTGGCGGAGATCGGTGCGTTTGAGGCCCGCTCCCAGAGTGGTCCAGGTGCGGCCGCCGTCTTTGGTGGCCAGAAAGGCGTTGGTGTCAAAGGTGAGCACCACGAGCGCGCGCTCCGGATTGTCGCGGTCCATGGCGACATCGAGAATGTGCTGGTGCTGAAAGCCGGTGTTGGCGGCGGTAAAGGTGGCGCCACCGTTTTCGCTGATCTGCACGCCTTCGCGTTCCGTGCCGATAATAATTTTTTGGGTGTTTTTGGGGTCGATCACGAGCGCGTTGATCACCCAGTCGCCTGGGGTGACACGCTTAAAGTCTTTTTCGTTGGTGGTCTTCCACAGGCCGCTGGTGGTGCCCGCGTAAAGCACTTGCGCGTTCGTGGGATCTTCGCGGATGAGCTGCGTGCGGCGGAACGCGAACGGAATGCCCTGATACTTGGTCCATTGCTGGGCGCCGTTCACGCTGTGATAGATGCCAGAGCAAGCGGTGGCGTGTACGTTTTCCGGATTTTGCGGGTCGACGATGATGCTCATGACGTCGGAATCGTCGATCATGCCTTTTTGAATGGGGAACCAGTCCTTGCCGGAGTTGGTGGTCTTCCAGGGCAGGTGATAGGTGCCGGCGTAAATGGTGTTTTCGTCTTTCGGATCGAAAGCCACGGAATCGAAATTGCGCAAGTCGGCGTGATTCACGGGCGTGATGCGTTCCCAGGTCGCGCCTGCATCGGCGGAGCGGTAGACGCCGCTGAGCGATCCGGCGACGAGCAGCTTGGGATTGGTGGGCGCTTGCGCGAGCGCGCGCACGGTTTCTTTGCCGAGGCCGATCAGGTTCCAGGTGCGGCCGGCGTCATCGCTGCGATAGACTCCGCCGCCGCCGGAATACAGCGTCCAAGTGCTGGCGTAGAGGCGATTGGCATTTCGCGCGTCGATCAGGATGTGCGTGACGACGTCGTCCTGCCCCGTGCCGATGCGGCTCAAGAGCTGCCAGTGGCTGCCTTCATCGGTGGAAGCAAAGACGTGGCCGTCCGAAGTGCCCAGGAAAAGCCGACTAATGTCGTGCGGATCGGCGCCGATAGTGATGACCGTGCCGCCTGGAGGACCCACCTGCCGCCAGGTCTGTGCGGGGGCGGCTATCGCTGCAGTCAGCGCGAGAGCCAGACCTCCGACCCACTTTGCGTTCATAAGCATGCCATTCTCCCAGAGCGCCGAAGCGCTAACAAGCTGTGAGTGTCGAGTGTAGGGAAGAGAGGGGTGACAAGCGCCTGTTCGAAGGGACAGATTTGGGGCGGGGTTGCGCGAAAGCAAGGTACTGGTACTAGGAAATGAGCGGCCAGCGATATAAGGTAGGAGGGCAACTTCTTTCCCGGGCTGGGGTTCTATTGGTTGGGAACAGAAGTAGCAAGGCCTTTCCCGTTGGCCGGTGGGTTGCTAACCGGTTGAGAACAGGGGACTTACAATGATGAACGTTACCTCAGCAGGCAAGCTAAGACTAGGCTTGCTGCTTTCGCTTTCGGGCCTGCTATTTGTGGCGCCGGTCAAGGCACAGGAACAAGTGCCGCAGGATCAAGGCATGCAAGGTAACCAAGGCGATCAGGGTGATCAGAACGATCCCCCATCGCGCGTGGCGCGGCTTAGCTACTTGGATGGTTCGGTGT
>Ga0209736_1000498_pt1 | contig 12522 bp, 9 predicted proteins | sample BlaSpr_A8_Ref_M3_FD_187992 | JGI IMG/M metagenome (GOLD analysis project Ga0209736, IMG submission 187992) | Forest soil microbial communities from Thunder Bay, Ontario, Canada - Black Spruce, Ontario site 2_A8_Ref_M3 (SPAdes) (version 2) | ecosystem: Environmental > Terrestrial > Soil > Boreal... | reverse complement strand
CGCCGAAGGCGATCGAACAGACCCGAAAGCTGGTCGAGGATGACGGCGTGCTGGCCGATGTCGGTACCGTCGGCACGACGCCCAATGTCGCGATCCAGAAATATCTGAACGGCGCCAAGGTGCCGCACATCTTCGTCTCTGCCGGTGGCCGGCGTTTCGCCGACCCGCAGAACTTCCCCTGGACTGTGCCGATGTATCCGGGCTTCGAAATGGAAGGGAAGACGTTCGGGCAATACATCCTGAAGCATAAGCCGGCCGCCAAGGTCGCAGTGCTCTACCAGAACGATGACTACGGCAAGGATTTCCTGACCGGACTGAAGGCCGCGCTCGGTGACAAGGCAAAAATCGTGGCCGAAGTCGCCTATGAAATAATCGAGCCCACCATCGATTCCCAGATCGTACGCCTGAAGGATTCCGGCGCCGATACCCTGCTGTATTTCTCGACGCCGAAATTCACAGCTCAAGGCTTGCGCAAGGTGAAGGAGACCGGCTGGACGCCGCTGCAATTCCTTGCCAGCCCGACCAATTCGGTCAAGACCGTGCTGGAGCCGGCTGGTTTCGATAACGCGCAAGGCATCATCACGACGCAATTCACCAAACAAGCCGGCGATCCGGCCTGGGCCAGTGACCCCGAAGTGACCGAGTATGTGGAGTTCATGAAGAAGTGGGTGCCGAACGACAATCCCGGCGATTTCGTCGCCCTGTCAGGCTACGTCAACGTGCAAGGCATCGTCCATGCGATCAAGCAATGCGGCGACGATCTGACGCGCGAAAATCTCCTGAAGCAGGCGACTAACCTGAAGGGCCAGCGCTATAAAATGATGCTGCCCGGCGTTCTGCTCAACACCACGCCGCGGGACTACGCACCCTATGAATCGCTGCGCATGGCGAAGTTCGAAGGCTCTTCCTGGAAACTGATCGACGAAGCCGGCACGTCAGCGTCGGCGAAATGAGTGCGGCTGGCGGTCATCAGTCCGGTCCGTGAAATCATAGTCTTGAAATCTTCGGCGTCAAAAATCATACCGAACGGCCGCTATTGGCGCAAAGCGGTAGGTCGCATAAACGACCTGATCGGTAGCAGCGAACTAGTGTATTCGAAGGTCATACGGCCGCCGATCGGAACGCTTGATGCGGACCAGGGGACGCAGTCCGCTCTGTGAGGCCGCCTGCGGCATCGCAAGGACCAACGCGCCGACCGTGCTCATCGACGCCGGGCGTGTCCTAAGTTCGGTAGATCCCGACCAGTTCGGCTCGCAGCTTCGCCTTCTGAATCTTGCCGGTTGCGGTCTTCGGCATTGTCTCGGTGAAAATAATGCGTTTCGGGCATTTGAACGGGCTGAGATGACTCCGCACTTTCTTCAGAAGGGTCTCTTCATCGATCGTATGCCCAGCTTTGAGAATGACGACTGCTGTCACCGCTTCGCCCCAGCGATCATGCGGCAGACCGATTACGGCTGTCTCCTGCACGCCGGGATCAGCGGCGTAGAGCGCCTTTTCCACCTCAATGGACGCGACGTTCTCGCCGCCGCTCTTGATTACGTCCTTGAATCGGTCCTCGAACCACAGAATGCCGTCCCTGTCGAAATGGCCGGAATCGCCGGAGTGAAACCAGCCATGGACGAAGGCCGCGGCAGTGGCGGCGGGATCGTGCAGATAGCCCGACATGACTTGCGGACTGCGATAGACGATTTCACCTGATTGACCTTGAGGCAAAAACTGGCCCGCTTCGTCCATGATCGCGACTTCGACATTGGCTGACGGCGTGCCGACCGCCCCTGGATGGCTCAATTGATGCTCCGGCCGGAAATACACTGCAAGCGGGTTCATCTCGGTCTGGCCGAACATCAGGGCGAACTCGCAACCGAAGCGCGCGATCGCCTTCTGTAGTTCGTGGGTCGGCATCGGCGCCATCGCATAAATCGCAAGACGCATGCTCGAAACGTCGCGATCATGCTGATCTAGCTGTTCCAGCATCGCGCGATACATCATAGGCAATGCGAATGTCAGGGTCAGGTGCTCGGATTCGATCAGGGTGAGAAGGCGATCCGCGTCGAAACCACGCTGAATGAAAATAGCAGCGCCGACCGCGATCGCCGGCGTCACGATGACATTCAACTGGGCGGTGTGGAACAACGGCATGAGAGCCGTCACGCGATCGTCCGCCGTCATGCGTGTGTCGAGTGCGACCCCAAGGGACTCAAGATAGACCGCCAGATGGCTGCTGACCACGCCCTTGGGCGCCGAGGTGGTGCCGCTGGTGTAAAGATACGATATCGGGTCGCGGTCTGTGACGAAAGCTGCCGGTTCGTGTTGGGGCATGCCCTTCTGCAGCGCGTCGAAGGTAACGGTACGGCGATCTGCGATCGCCGTATCGCCCACGTCGCCAATGACGACAACGTCCTTCACACCGGCGGTATCGCCCAGCGCGCCCTCAAGCTGTTCGATCAGTGCACTCTCGACCACGACGCCTTTGACGGCGGCATGATTCAGCACATAGGCAAGTTCACCGTAGCGCCAGAACAGATTGATGGGCACGCACACCAGGCCGAGTTTGGCGCAGGCGAAATAGGTGACAATAAATTCCGCGTTGTTCGCCGTCATTAATCCCAGGGCATCGCCGCGCCGATAGCCGAGGCCCGTGAGTCCATGCGCTGTTCTGTTTACCCATTCATTGAATTCACGGTAGGTAAGGCGACGATCCGCATCGACGATGGCGAGCCGACCCGGAGCCCGCGCAGCGCTGCGGATCAGAAGGTCGCCGAGATTGACGCGAGAAATAAGATTTCGATACAGACTTTCCTCAGGCATGTGCGTGCTCCCCAGCGTGATTTCGAGCCGGCCGATTTTAGTCATTGGCCGGAAAATTCTGTCGATAGGATTTCGAAGCGTTTGGTGGCGAACTCAGGTCTAACGGCGATTCCCGCTCCATCATCACAAGGCGTAGCGTCCGCAATCTTGGGTGTCGCCGCCGCTCAGCGCCCCATAGGGGTGATGGCAGGCGCGAAGAGCCGCGTCTAACCGACATGGCTTGACGTTGCGCATTTGAAGTTTCCCGATCCCTAGTAACACTCGGCGCCATTGCAATAGATCTGGTGCCACAGAGAAGGGTTTTTTCGTACTGGCCGCAACTTCGCATTCTGACTTCCGCTGCTATATAATTCTGCTCTTGCGATCGCCCCAATAGCGATCACGCAGCAAGCGCTTGTAGAGCTTCCCGGTGGGAAGACGGGGAAGCTCGGCCTCGAAATCTACAGAGCGCGGGCACTTTTGGCGCGACAGATGTTTGGCGCAGAAGGCAATAAGCTCGTCTGACAGAGCGGAACTCGCTGGTATGCCAGGCATCACCTGCACAACCGCCTTTACTTCTTCACCCAAGTCTTCGTTTGGGATGCCGAAGACGGCAGCGTCGGCGATCTTCGGGTGTGTGATGAGCAAGTTCTCGCATTCCTGCGGGTAGATATTTACGCCTCCGGACACGATCATGAAGGTAGCTCGGTCCGTCAGGTACAGGAACCCGTCGTCGTCCACGTATCCGACATCGCCGACCGTGCTCATCGTTGCATCCGGTGACCGTGCGTCAGCCGTTTTCGCGGGATCGTTGAAATACTCGAAGGGAGTGGCGGTCTTGAACCAAAGCGTGCCCGATGTTCCCTTTGGGCACGGCTTCATGTCCTCGTCCAGGACATGCAGGTCCCCAAGCATGACTTTGCCTACCGTGCCACGGTGCGCAAGCCATTGTGCGCTGTCGCAGGCGGCGAACCCGAGCCCTTCCGTCGCGCCGTAATATTCGTGAATGATAGGCCCCCACCATTCGATCATTTGTTCCTTGACCTGCGACGGACATGGCGCGGCCGCATGGATGACGACCTCGAGAGAGGACAGATCATGGCCCTCTCTTGCGGCTCGCGGCAGCTTAAGCATCCGCGAAAACATGGTGGGCACCAGTTGACTGTGGGTCGGCCGGTATTTTTCGACCAACTGCAGGTAATGCTCCGGATCGAAATTCTCCATGATGATCGCGGTTCCGCCGTTGCGGATGACGAGATTGACGGCCGCCTGCGGCGCCGAGTGATAGAGCGGGGCAGGGGACAAATAGACCAGGCCTTCCCGATAACGCCAAAGTTTCTGAAGAAAATCGAACAACGGGAGCTGCTGTGACGGCGGTTGTTCAGGCAGGGGGCGGATAATGCCTTTCGGTTGACCGGTGGTGCCCGATGAATAGAGCATTGCAGTGCCGACCGATTCGTCGGCGATCGGAGTCGTTGACATCGATGCCAGGGCATCGTCGAAATTGAGGATGCGATTGCCGTCGCCCGGACCATTCACGACCAGCGCAACTTCCACTTTCGGGCACTGGCTAAGGGCCTCGATGGCGACGGCACGCTTTTCTTCCGAAAAGATCAGCACCTTGGATTCGCTGTTGTTAATGATGTAGGCGAGCTCCTGAGGCGTCAGGAATGAATTGATGCAGGTAAAGTAGAGGCCGGCGCGCTCGCCTGCTCCGCAGCACTCGAGATAGCGCGCATTGTTCTCCATGAAGATCGCATAATGATCGAGACGCTTCAGGCCGCGGCTTCGCAGGAAGTGCGCGAGCTGGTTGGTGCGTGCTTCGAGTTCGGCGTAGGTAACCGTCTCGCCCGATTGCGCCATGATGAAGGCGGGCTGGTCACCCTTCGGTTTAGCATGCATGCCTGGGTACATTGCGGTCGCTCCCTGTGGTGATGTTGATGCCGAATTGACTTCGGTCTTGAATCGAATTCGAGTCTATGCGCCCGCAGCGTTCGCCAGGAATGCGGCGCTATTGACGTTAAAGAAGCCGGAACCGGATAGCGCCTGTCCGCCATCGACCCAAAGCGACGTGCCCGTGATGTACGATGCGAGCGGTGAAGCCAGAAACGCCGCCGCTTCACCGATCTCCTGCGTGACGCCCATGCGGCGCAGCGGGATGTTGGCCACGAAATTTCCGCTATCCTCCGTGGAAGAAATCCGCCGCATGCCCTCGGTATCACCGACAAAGCCGGGAATAATGCTGTTGGAACGAATGCCGTAAGGACCCCATTCAAGCGCGAGGTTTTTCATCAGCATCTCGACCCCGGCCTTTGCCGGGCCGACATGGGCCTGGTAGGCATGCGGCATCATTGCCATCGGCGCGGTCACGAAGAGTATAGATCCGCGCGTCCGCTTCAGCTGGTCGAAGGCAATCCGGCTGGCGTTGAAGGACCCAACCAGGTCGATGTCGACGACCGTCTTGAACCCGTTGAATGAAAGATTCTCCCCCTTGACGAGGAAATTGCCCGCGGCGCCACAGACCAGGACGTCGATGTCGCCGAGGGTATCGCGCGATGCATTCATCGCGGACTGCAATTGATCCGGCATCCGGACATCCGCCGAGGTAGCCGATACCTTGGCGCCGAGCTCGCGCAAGCCGGCCGCCGCAGCATCTAGCCGTTCCTGCGAGCGCCCGCAAATTCCGATCTTGGCGCCGAGGCCTGCGAAAGTGCGCGCAATGCCCAGATTGATCCCGCTGCCGCCGCCAGTGACAAAGACGGTCTTCCCCGCAAAGAGATCGCGTGGGAGAATGCCTTGTTGGTCCGGCTTGGACGCGTTCATTGGGTGTCTTCCTTTATTTGTGGTCGATCAGGGGTCTCTCCACCGAAGTAGGGCGGCTTGCCCGTCGTCCATGTTTCGCCCCAGAGCTGGCCACCGCCGTCCACCGTCAGTGTTTCGCCGGTGACGAACCCGCCAGAGGGGCCGGCGAGATAGACACAGGCCTCCGCAATTTCCCAAGCCGAACCCGCGCGCATCATCGGGTTCGAGCGTGGATAGGCAGACCGCGCTTGCGGCGAATAAACTTTCCAGCCTTCGGTCTCGATCGCGCCCGGCGCGACGCAATTGACGCGGATCTTCAGTGGCGCCCATTCGACGGCGACGCTACGGGAAAGGCCAATGACGCCGGCCCGCGCGGCGATGCTGTGCGCGATGCCGTAGAGCCCGTGCGTGGTAACGACCACGATATTGACGATGCTGCCGGGATGCCTGGCCTCACGCCAATGCTGGGCGGCCGTCTGCATCATGTACCAGGTGCCGCTGAGATTGGTTTCGATGACCGCATTCCAGCCCTTCACCGAGATATCGATGGCGGCCTGCGGAAACTGGCCGCCGGCGCTGTTGATGAGGCCGTCGACAAGGCCTTGCGCCTTCCAGATGTTGTCGAACAGACACCGCACCTCATCCGGCTGCCTGATGTCGGCGACGTATGCCGAGGCCTTGAGCGCATGCCGCGCCAGCCGCGCCGTCAGCGCGTCGAGCTTCGGCTGGTTACGGCCGACCATGACGACGTGCGCGCCAAGCCGCGCGAACAGCCATGTGATCGCGCGCCCAATCCCGCCGGTTGCGCCCGTGACCACCACGACCATGCCGCCCAGCGCATCGGATGCGAACACCGTGCGTTGGATTGCCAACTCGTCGTCGATGAGGCCGAATGTTTCCGGCGCGGGAGGTGAATCAGCGTCAACCATGCCGGCCACCATCTTTCAGCAGTTCGCCGGCAATAATCATCTTGCGGACTTCCGTCGTGCCCGCGCCGATTTCCAGCAGCTTGATCGAGCGGAACAGGCGGTTGATTTCCGACTCCCAGATGTAGCCGCTGCCGCCGTGGATCTGCACGGCCTTGTCGAGCACCGCATGACAGGCCTCGGCCGCGTACATCACCGAGGCCGCGGTCAGCTTGTGGATGTCGCCGCGGCCGCCGCCGTCGATTTCCAGCGATGCGGCCTCTGCCAGTGTGCGGTAGGTGAAGGTGCGCATGGTCTCGACCTGGACATACATCTCGGCGAGCATCGACTGCACCATCTGGAATGATCCGATCGGCTTGCCGAACTGCTGGCGGGTTTGCGCGTAGTCGATGGAAAGTTGCAGCGCCCGCTCTGAAATGCCGAGGCACAGAGGGGAGATCATCGCGCGTTCGAGGTCCAGACCGCTCATCACGATAGATACGCCGCTGTTTTCGCTCCCGACGAGATTTTCGGCGGGAACCCGGCAATCCTCGAAGACGAGTTCGGCGGTCTGGCTGCCCCGATACCCCATCTTGGTCAGCTTCTGGGCGACCTTGAAGCCGGAAAAATTCTTCTCGATGATGAAGGCGGAAATGCCATGCGCGCCTTTGCCGCGGTCGGTCTTGGCGTAGACGAGCAGGACGTCGGCGACAGGTCCGTTCGTGATGTAGATCTTGCTGCCATTGAGGATGTAGTGATCGCCATCTCTGCGGGCGGTGGTCCGCATCGATCCCAGGGCATCGGAACCCGCGCCAGGCTCGGTGAGGCCGAGTGCGCCGATCGTGCGGCCGGCGCAGAGATCAGGCAGATACTTGCGGCGCTGCTGCTCGTTGCCGTTGCGATAGATGTTGTTGGCGCACAAATTGTCATGCGCCACCCAGGACAGCGCCATGGCGTGGTTCCAGCGGGCGAATCCCTGCAGCACGAGGCCCGCGGCCAGAAGATCCTGGCCGGACCCGCCGTACTCCTCGGGAATGGTGACGCCGAAGAAGCCATTGTCGCCGATCTTGGGAAACGCCGTTTCCGGCCACCACTCGTCCCGGTCCATTCGCTCGCAGAGCGGATAAAGCTCCTTATGGGCGAAGCGGTCAGCCTGATCGAGGATTGTCTGCTGCTGCTCGTCAAGACCGAACGTGGATATGCGATTGTCGCCGCTCGATCCAGCATGACCTGTGCTCATGCGCGCTCTCTTTCCGCCCTGGTGCCGGCCGCGCGATCGCGGCTCATAATGAATATCATTCATTATACGAAGGCGAGCTTCTGTCAATCGCGCTATTGTCGCAACGGTGGATATTGCAGTGCGATGATTTCCGCCGGAACCGCGCTCGGCGTTGACAAGCACAAGATGAATGATATTCAATATGCGGATTGGGTGCGCCGGTGTGCGACCTGAAACGCATTCGCGACAACATCTGGGAGCAGGCATGCCAGCGATAAGCCCGCAGCGAATGCAGGATCGTTACGATGCGATCGTTGAAGCCGCCAAGAGCGCTTTTTCCGAAAAGGGATACGAGGCAACTTCGATAGCCGATATTGCACGCACGGCGCAGATCTCCGATGGTCTCGTCTATCGTTATTTCCGCAACAAGCGGGAATTGCTGTACGAGGTGCTCAAAAAATTCTACGAGCGGATCCTTCTTGATCTCGAAACCCAGGCCTTCAGGCACGACGCGTTTACCGCGCGGCTCGAAGCCCTCATTCGCAGGCATCTGCAGGTCTTTGTGGCCGACACCGATCTGTGTCGTCTGTTTATTTCTGAGGTAAGGACCGCAAGCGACTACGAGGGCTCTTCGATCCAGGAGTTGAACAGGCAATACACTTCCGTACTCATTCGCATCGTCAGGGATGCGGTGAAGGCGGGTGAGGTGCGGCCGGACGTGAACCCCAAGCTTCTGCGCGACGTGCTCTTTGGCGCGATCGAGCATCTGGCCTGGCGTCATGTCAATGGCAAGGGCCAGCTTCGAGTTACGCAAACCGCTCGTGACCTCACACTCATGCTGACCTCCGGCATTTGTGGTGTCCGGTGATCGGTCGTTTTTCGTTTGGTGTGGTTCTCGTCGCCAATCGCGGCGAAATCGCCGTTCGCATCATCCGGACAGTGCAGAAGCTCGGATTGCAGAGTGCGGTCGTCTATCATGAGGTCGATGCTCGGTCCCTCGCGGTGACGCTCGCGGATCACGCGATCAAGATATCCGGAAAAAACCCTGTTTCGTCCTATCTGGATGCCGACCAGATCATCGCCGCTGCCTTGTCAGTTGGTGCCAGTGCGATTCACCCCGGCTATGGCTTTCTCTCCGAGAATGCGGGCTTTGCCCGCGCGGTCGGAGCCGCTGGACTTGTTTTTGTCGGCCCGTCTGCCAGCGCGATCGAGTTGATGGGAGACAAGATCCGGGCGCGCAATTTTGTTGCGCGCAGCGGATTTCCAGTGGCGCCATCTGCTATCGAGGAGGATGATCCCGGCACCTTTCTTGACCGCGCGCGCGCGGTCGGTGCGCCTCTTCTCGTCAAGCCATCGGCAGGAGGAGGCGGCAAGGGTATGCGCATTGTTCGCGATCTCGCCGAGCTCGACGATGCGGTGGCGCAGGCGCGGGGCGAAGGGCAGCGCTATTTCGGCGACGGCCGATTGTATGCCGAGCGGTTCGTGGAAAGGCCGAGACATATCGAGGTTCAGGTTCTCGGCGATTCCTTCGGCAATGTGGTGCACCTGCATGAACGGGAGTGTTCGGTGCAGAGGCGTTTCCAGAAGATCATCGAGGAAACGCCGTCGCCGGCGCTCTCGGCCGACCTCCGCAAGAGCATCTGCGAGACCGCCGCAGGTATCGCCCGGGCAGCCGGGTACAAAAATGCCGGAACCGTGGAATTCATCTACGGGCGAGGCGAGTTCTATTTCCTCGAGATGAACACGCGGCTGCAGGTTGAGCATCCCGTGACCGAGATGACGACCGGATTGGACCTGGTTGAGCAACAGTTGGCCGTTTCGGCCGGACATCCACTCGCCTTCAAACAGGACGACGTGCGGCCCAGCGGCCATGCCATCGAAGCCCGGCTTTACGCCGAAGCGCCCGAGCGCGACTTTGCGCCGACGACGGGCAAGGTGTTGGCGCTCGAATACCCGAAAGGCGACGGCGTCCGCGTCGATAGCGGTATCGCCCAGGGGCAGCTTGTTACGACCGCATTCGATCCGATGCTGGCGAAAATTATCGTGCATGCGCCGACCCGAACCGAGGCGATCGCGCGTGCAAGCCAGGCAATCGAGGATTTCGTCCTGCTGGGATGTGAAACCAATGCTGCTTTCCTGGGCCGTATCCTGCGCGATGAGGGTTTTAAGGCAGGCGAAGTTCACACCGGTTACCTCGACGAACATCCGCGCATCGCCAAGGGGGCCGCGCCTGACGAGGGTATCCAAAGGCGGTTGTTGGCGGCTGCGGCGCTGCTGACCCGACCGGTGCGTGACGCGGCGCATGCCGTGCCCGCCCTGCATGCTTCCCTTGGAAGCTGGAGGAACTGAGGTGCATCATACCTTCGACATCGGCGGAAATTCTCACGCAATTTGGCTTTCGCGTTCGGCGGAGGAATATCGCCTGACGCTTGCCGAGGACCGGAGTGCTGTTGTCGCGTTTGTCCAAACGCGTGATGGTGAGGGACGCCTGACCGTCGACGGCAGCAGCGAGCCCATCGCTTATGTGGTCGAGGGGGATACGGTTCACATTCATCTTCGAGGCAGGTCGTATGCCGTGCGATATGTTGATCCGCTGGTTGCCCTCGCAGTCGAGGCGGACACCGCCGGACACCATATCGCCCGGGCCCCGATGCCCGGCGTCGTGGTGTCGGTGAAGGCGGTCGTTGGCGAACGGGTGGTGGCAGGCACCGTGGTCGCCGTCATCGAGAGCATGAAGCTCGAAACGGCGATTCGCGCGGCGCAGGACGGCATCGTTGAGAAAATTCATGTCACGGCAGGGGAGAGTTTCGATCGCGATGCGGCCCTGGTGACGCTCTCCCGGGAGGCTAGTTGAAATGCAGCGCGTCAGCTCCCTGATCGACACGCGCGACGACGATTACCGCGCCAACGACCTGCACAACCGGCGCCTCGCCTCCGAGCTGAAGGAACGCCAGAAAGTCGCGCGCCACGTTCGCCCCGAACGTGACAGGGAACGGCTTCGTCGCCAGAACAAGATGTTCGTTCGCGACCGCATCGAAGCCTTGCTCGACCCGGGAACGCCGTTCCTGGAGCTGTCGACGCTTGCGGGGAACATGGCCTATGACGGCGAGGTTCCGGGCGCGGCCCAGGTAACGGGCATCGGCATCGTATCCGGCAAGGAAGTCATCGTTCACGCCGACGACGCCAGTGTCAAAGGCGGCGCGTGGTATCCACTGTCGGTCAAGAAGATCGTGCGCGCGCTCGATATTGCGATCGAAAACCATCTTCCGGTCGTTCATCTCTGCGACAGCGCAGGCGGCTTTCTGCCGCTGCAAGCTGAATTTTTCGCGGACCGCTATTTCGCCGGGCGCATCTTCCGCAACCAGTCCATCCTGTCGAAGATGGGCGTGCCCCAGGTCGCGGTGGTGATGGGCCATTGCACCGCCGGCGGCGCCTACATTCCCGCGCTCAGTGACTACAACATCATTGTTCGTGGCACCGGAGCAATTTTCCTCGGGGGCCCACCGCTTGTGAAAGCGGCGACCGGCGAGGAAGTGACCGTCGAGGAACTGGGCGGCGCCGACATGCATACCAGCGTATCGGGAACCGGAGACTATGCGGCATCCTCCGAGCTGCATGCGATCGCGATCGCCCGGGATATTGTCGAACGGTTTCGACGGCCTGAAAAGGCAGGCGTCGACTGGATCGAGCCGGAGCCGCCGGCGTATGATCCGGAACAACTCTACGGCATTATCCCCCGGGATCCCCGGGTGCAGTTTGATATGCGCGAGGTGATCGCGCGCATGGTGGATGGCAGCCGCTTTCACGAATACCAGCCGCGCTACGGTCAATCGCTGATCTGCGGCTTCGCCCGCGTGCATGGCTATCAGATTGGAATACTCGCCAACAACGGCGTGCTGTTCAACGACAGCTCGCTGAAAGGCGCGCATTTCATCCAGCTCTGCGACAAGAACCGGACGCCGCTGCTTTTTCTGCAGAACATCACCGGCTTCATGGTCGGACGCGAGTACGAGCGGCGCGGCATCACCAAGGACGGCGCGAAGCTGATTATGGCAGTGGCCGGTGCGTCCGTTCCGAAATTTACGGTGGTCTGCAACGGATCTTACGGCGCTGGAACCTACGGCATGTCGGGACGTGCCTTCGACCCGCGGTTCATGTTTTCCTGGCCTCAGTCCCAGGTTTCGGTGATGGGCGCCGAGCAGGCGGCCGGTGTCCTGACCGATGTGAAACTGCGGCAACTCGCCCGCAGCGGCCTGCAATTGTCCGAACAGGAGACCGCGGCCATTCGCGATCCGGTTCTGGAAGACTATCGGCGCCAATCGAGCGCCTATTACGCCACATCGGAAATCTGGGACGACGGCATCCTAGATCCCGTCGACACCCGCAATGCCATCGGCATCTCGCTGAGCGCAGCTCTCAACGCGCCGATTGCCTCGCCACACTACGGTGTGTTCCGAATGTAGGATGAAGGATTCACTCGATGGTCGATCAGCCCGATAAGCGCGCCGCTTATAACGACTCAGCAGTCCGGATTTCCGCGAACCAAATTCCTGACCGGCCGCTCCTGGCGCAAAGCGGCCGTCCGCTGAGCCTACGGCTTCGCAACCGACAAATGCGATTTACAATTGATCCGATGAGCAGGTCCCAAGTCGAACAGAGGGCGGGGGGTAAAATCTACGGACACTCACCCCTCAATTGGGCCACTGTCCGCGAGTGTCGGTCCCCGCAGATCGCTTGATCAAGCTCTAATGAAAAGCCGGACCATTATGCAGCCGCCCTCTGCATAAGGGTCCGGTCTAACGGCTTGTT
>Ga0209736_1000497_pt1 | contig 12544 bp, 7 predicted proteins | sample BlaSpr_A8_Ref_M3_FD_187992 | JGI IMG/M metagenome (GOLD analysis project Ga0209736, IMG submission 187992) | Forest soil microbial communities from Thunder Bay, Ontario, Canada - Black Spruce, Ontario site 2_A8_Ref_M3 (SPAdes) (version 2) | ecosystem: Environmental > Terrestrial > Soil > Boreal... | reverse complement strand
CGCAAAAGCTCGCGGTCCATGGAGGAGAGCTTGAGAAACGTCAAAGTCCCCAGAAACAGCACAGCGCCGAAAATCAACCGGAGGCGAAAGAGCACAATCGATTGCGGATTGTGATGATCGAAAACCGCGGCGATGGCCAAGAGAGGAAGAGAAATCACTCCAATCATGGCCAGCCGGGCGCTCCACAACCCCGGGTTCTGCGAAGGGACATCCGACGCAACGGGCTGAGACTCAAGCTTTGCCCCCAGCGCCGCAGCAACAGTAAGCAGGCCCAGCGAAAGACCCCAAGGCACGTCGTAGAAACTTCCGGTGCAGTACAACCCTCGGTCGATGAAAATATTTTGGAGCAGACTTCCGGCGGCAAAGGCGCTCAAAGCAAAGAAGAACTGCCGGTAAAATCTCTTCCATGCTCCTTCGCTCTTCACATAGAGCGCTCCCACGGCAACCAGCGCCACGCAATGTTCCGTCAGCGCAAGGAGGTAGTACACCGGGTTGTAGTTGGGATAGCTGGTGATCACCAGTTGCCAGGGCACAGCAAAGTAGAGGTAGAGGCAGACCCACCAGAAGAGCAGAAGAAAAAAGTCCAATCGGCGAAATCGCAAATCGCCCGAAGCAGATTCGGCTTGCGGCCCGAGCGCCAATGAGGCCAGCGTTGGGATCAGAGCAAGAAGAAAAAGCCCATCCCCAGCAACGGGATTCGGCGCGACACTCCGGAGCACGACATCGTAGTAGAACCAGACAAACTGCGATAGAAACAGGATGCCGAACCCCGTCGCATTCAAGGTCCAAAACAATCGAACCGTTCCGCTGGATTGTCTCCGGCTGCTGCGAAAAGCCATCATCACATCCAGGGCGAGCAGACAAGGAATGGAATCCCCGAGGGCGGTGAGCAACCTGCTAGGCTCCAAAAAGACAGCCGTGGCGGTCTGGGCGAGAACTAAGCCCAGTGCGATCCGCGTCCAGAGAGTGTCAATCGTTCGAAGCAATTCTTTGTCCCCAATATCTGCAAGCCGTTTAGGAAGCTGCTTCCACCGTAACCGCCACAGCCGCTGGTAGCACCAGCCGGAAAACCGCTCCGCCTTCCGGCCGATTCTGGCACTCGATTTCGCCGCCATGTTGCCGAATGATCCCGTAACACGTGCTGAGGCCCAGCCCGACTCCTCTGCCAACAGGCTTGGTCGTATAGAACGGTTCAAAAACGCGGCGCGGTTCTTTCAGCCCGGAGCCCGTGTCCACAAATCCGATTTCTATGCGCTCTTGCTGCACGCTGATGCCGATGGTGAGCAACCCCGCTTCGTTTCCTTCCATCGCATCAATCGCATTCGCGATGATGTGCAGGAAAACTTGAATCAGCTGATTGGCGTCACCCTCGACCAGGGGTACATCGCCCTCTTCTTGAATCTCCACTCGAACGCTGTGTCGCCGCCCCGCGCGCGTCAAGTTCACAGCGCTCTCCAACAGCGGCCGGACATTCAGGGAAGAACGATGCAAGGGCATCTCCTGAGCGAAGCTGAGCATGTTCTCTACCAGAGCATTCGTGCGGCGAGCGGACTCGCCTATCTTGCTTGTCATCCTCTGACGATTTTCATCCCCCGTTGACTTGGCGCTTAGATCCTCGACATCCTGGCCCACCGCGACCATGGCTCCATTGATCTCATGCGCCACTCGCGCCACGAGCTTGCCTAACGACGCCAGCTTTTCATTCTGTACGAGTTGGTCCTCGAATCGCTTCAGGTTCGAATAAGCCAGAGACGCGTCTCGCAAGTACCCGGCGAGTTTGAAGTTGAGAAGATCTTGCTTCATCAAAAGCAGAATGGTCAGAAGCGACATCGTAAACAACGTCAACACAATACGAAAATGGCGCACCGCATCCTGCGTTTCTCCGCTCATCACCAACCACAGGCCGATCATGGGTGTCGAGAGCGTCGCCAACATGGAGAGTCGCGCCGACCACAGAATGGTTCTTCGGCTCGGGCGGTCCTCACTTTTGGGTTTCTCTGAGCCTTGGGGCAGCTGCGTTTGGGAATCGACGCTGTAAGTTATTGCTGCGAGGCAATACCATGCCATGGCGATGGTGAGCGGCAGGTCATAAAAGCTGCCCGTGTAGTAGCGTCCTGAGCCGATGGCGTGGTTGATCAGGAAGGAAGCCAAACTGTACATCGCCGAGGCGCCAAGAAAATGCAAGTAGAAGCCACGCCAGCGTCCCCGGCTTCGAAAGGCCACCACGGCCAGAATAAGCAGAAATACCTGGTTTCCCACCGCATCGACGACGTCGGAGTTGCTGTTGTAACGCGCCAAATCGCTTCCGGCGAGCAGGTACGCCATGGCCCAGAAAAGATAGACATACGTCCAGTAAACGAGAAGGGAGGTGAGATCGAAAAGGCCTAGCAGTCGCGCACCATGCGAGCTTTCCTTGTTTGGCTGAAGGGCCAGCGCGGCAAGCATCGGAACAAGTTTGATGGAGAGCAGGAACTCTCCGATAGGAACTGACGGAACAGGCTGGTTTAACCACACCTCATAATAAACCCAGAAAGCCATGTTGACCGACCACATCCCGAACCCCAGTGCAAGCAATAGCCAGAACGCCCGCGCTGTGCCCCGAGCGGAAAAGCCTTTCCAGCCAAAAAAGAGTGTCGTGGTCGCCAGCAGGAAAAACTGAGTCAAATCCCCAAAGGCTGTAAGCGCATAGCTTGGGCGTCCGCGAAGCGAAGCTCCCGCGAGTAGGACCGGCAGAACGAGTGCGAGAGCGACAAGAAGTTTCTTGCCGGAGGAACTCCAGCGATTTGCGTTGATGTGAAGTTGGCCGGTCGCTTCCTGCACACACTCACCTTATCCGGGGCAAATCCAACGTCCCGTGTCATGACATGTGGTCCCAACAACAAGCAGCGTCCTGCTGTGCCCATCCCTTGTTCCAAGGAAACGGGTCCCTAAGCGGCAAACGAAGCGTCCAAGTCTTTTCTCTATTTTGCTTGCTCTGCCTACCAGATCAGGAACAATTGTTCGAGTGAGTGCCACAATGAATACACGCGGAAGTGGGAAGAAACACCGCGTCCCGCGAAATTGCTTCGGCTTCCGAGGCTTCTCAAGATTGGGCTAAACTAGCGGCGTGCTAAAGGTCCGTTCTTCAATTCTCCCCGCCACGACTGCGAACGAATCTTGACGGCGAATCCATCGTCGGTTCGTGACACGGACGTCCTCATCGTCGGCGCCGGGCCGACCGGCTTGGTGTTGGCCCTGTGGCTGACGCGCATGGGCGTGCGTGTAAGGATCTTCGACAAGACTGCGCAGCCGGGAACGACTTCGCGAGCGCTCGCCGTGCAGGCGCGCACGCTCGAGTTCTACCGCCAAGTGGGCCTCGCCGACGCTGTGGTCGCGCGCGGACGGAAGGCCGTCGCCGCTCATCTCTGGGTGGCTGGCAAGGATGTGGCGCGCTTGGTCTTCGGCGACATGGGCGCAGGCCTGAGCCCGTTCCCCCACCCGGTGATCTTTCCGCAAGACGAGCATGAGCGCCTGCTGGTCGCCCGCCTCGCGGAAGCCGGCGTCGAAGTCGAGCGCCAGACGGAACTCCTCGACTTCAAGGACGCGGACGGCCATATTCTCGCCCACCTGAAGCGGCCGGATGGAACAACCGAGACATGCGAAGCGGCCTACATCGCCGGATGCGACGGCGCGCATTCCCCAACACGCGAGGCGCTGCGGATCGAATTTCATGGCGGAGAGTACACTCACGTCTTTTACGTCGCGGACGTGGAGGGCGGCGGAACTGTGATTAACGGCGACATTCACGTCGGTCTGGATAAGACTGATTTTCTCGCCGTCTTCCCGTTGAAAGACGAAGGGCGCGCTCGCCTCGTCGGTACCTTGCGCGATGAAGCCGAACACAAACACGAGAACCTGACCTGGAACGACGTGAGCACCCGCGTCATCCAGTGGATGCGCATCGACGTCAAGCGTGTGAACTGGTTCTCGACATACCGCGTGCACCATCGCGTCGCCGATCATTTTCGCAAGGGTCGTGCATTCTTGCTTGGCGATGCCGCGCACATCCACAGTCCCGTCGGTGGACAGGGCATGAATACCGGCATCGGCGACGCGGTCAACCTCGCCTGGAAACTCGCCGCCGTTCTGCACGGAAACGCGGACGCCTCGCTCCTCGACACCTACGAACCGGAACGAATCGCCTTCGCTCAGCGCTTGGTCGCGACCACCGATCGCGCTTTCACTGGCGTGACCAGCTCCAGTGCCTTCGCTCGACTTGTGCGGCTCCGCATCGTGCCCCTCTTGCTTCCGCTCCTTTTCAAGTTCAGAGCGTTACGACACTTCATGTTTCGTACCGTTTCACAGACCGCAGTGAACTATCGTGGGAGCGGCCTGAGCGAAGGACACGCGGGACCCACTCACGGCGGCGACCGCCTCCCGTGGGTAACAACGGAGTCTTACGGCCTCGCCAACGACAACTTCGCGCCGTTGACTTCACTGGCTTGGCAAGTCCACGTGTACGGCGACGCCACAGCCGAGATCAAAGCTGTGTGCGATGCGCGAAAATTGCCGCTGTATGTCTTTCCCTGGAGTCCGGAGATGAAACGGGCCGGTCTGCAGCGTAATGCCGTCTATCTTGTGCGGCCTGACGGCTATATCGGTTTGGTGGATGCTGCTAACAGCGGCACTGCCCTCGCATCCTATCTGGACACGGGTAAAATCGCTTCGAAATAACCCGCCTCTAATGAAACATTTCGGTACCCTCGCTCGTTACTTCTACAGACGCCCGCTAGGGGGAACCCATGGAAAATTTCTGGAAAGACCTGCGCTACGCTTTTCGCATGCTCCTGAAGAGCCCCGGCTTCACGCTCATCGCCATGCTCGCGCTGGGACTCGGCATTGGCGCAAACACAGCCATCTTCAGCGTTTTCAATGGTATGCTTTGGCGACCACTCCCCGTCAAAGATCCTCAGCAGTTGGTCATCCTCGCTTCCAAATCTCGTGACCTGGAATTTCCTCTCAATCTTTCTTACCCAGACTTTCAGGACTATCGCCAACTCAAGGCGGTCTTCTCTGACCTTCTCGCATATACCCCCAATCCGGTGAACTTCGGAGCCCAAGGCCGCCCCGAGCGCGCCTGGGCTGAAATGGTCAGCGGCAATTACTTTTCGATGCTCGGCATTGAGCCTGTCCGCGGTCGCACCTTCGCTCCCGAAGAGGGGTGGGTCCCCGGCAAGGATCCGCTCATGGTCCTCAGTTATAAATACTGGCAGAAACGCTTCGGCGGCGATCCCGCAATCATCGGTCAGACCGTCCAGGTCAACCAGCATCCCTTCACGATCATTGGCGTCGCTCCTGAGAATTATCGGGGCGCTTACTACTGGATTGAGCCCGACTTCTACATTCCCCTCACAACGATGGGCCTTCTCGACCCGACCCAGGCCGATGACCTCAACAAGCGCGGCGCCGCTTATCTTCGCATTCTGGGCCGCCTCCAGCCGGGTGTCACCTCCGCGCAGGCCATGGCCGCCGCCGAACCGCTCGACCGTCGCTTAGCTCAAGATTTCCCGGACTCTCACAAGTCGATGTCGCTGCTCGTTATTCCGGAGCTCAAAGCCCGCCCCGAGCCCGGCGTGGCCGCAGATTTCATGTCAACGGCCGCGATCGTCTTCATGCTATTGGTTGGACTCGTTCTTCTCATTGCCTGCGCCAACGTCGCCAACCTCATTCTCGCCCGCGCCAATGGCCGCCGCAAAGAATTCGCCACGCGCACTGCCCTCGGAGCCAGCCGCGGTCGCATGATCCGCCAACTCATGACGGAAACCGTCCTGCTCTCGGCCTTAGGAGGAATTCTCGGTCTTCTTTTCGCGCGCTGGGCTGCACTCGCACTTATGTCCATTCACATCCCCACAGACATTCCTATCAGGCTGTTCGATCTGCGCGTGGACTGGCGTATTTTCGCGTTCGCCTTTTTTGCCGCTTTGATCACCGGCATGATCGCCGGCCTCGTCCCCTCTCTCCAAGCCTCGCGCACGGATTTGGCCGACACTCTCAAAGCTGGCGGCCGCTCTGGTGGCGCTTCCGCGGGTCACCATCTTTTTCGGAATGCCCTGGTCGTTTCGCAAGTCGCTGTTTCTCTCCTTCTCCTCGCCTGCGCGGGTTTTTTCATTCGCAGTCTTCAGAACTCCGCCCATGTGGACATGGGTTTTCGCATCGACCACACCCTCATGATGTCCATCGACGTTGGGCTGCAAGGTTATAAGGAAGAGCGCGGTCAGCAATTTTTCAAGCAGCTTAGCGAGCGCGTCCGTTCGCTTCCTGGCGTGCGTAACGCTGCTGTTGCGGCCTATATTCCCATGGGCATGGAAAATTCCCTCGTCAACATCTTCCCCGAAGGACAAGTCATCGACGACAAGTCAAAGGTGCAGACCGCGTTCGACGACATGGTCCAGCCCAGCTATTTCCGCACGGCGGGCACTCCCGTCATCGAGGGCCGCGAATTTACGGACGCCGACACGGCCACCGCTCCCAAAGTCGCCATCATCAACGACACTTTCGCTAAGAAAATCTGGCCGGGCCAGGATCCCATCGGCAAATCGTTTCGCACGGAGAAAAATGGTGCTCCCATCCAGGTCGTCGGCCTCACCCGCACCGGTAAATATCTTTTTCTCTATGAAACTCCCCAGCTTTTCGCATATTTCCCCCTTGCGCAGCGCTACTCCTCGGGCGCAAACCTCCTCGTGTACACGCAAAGTGACCCGCAGCAGCTTCTTTCCGCCGTCCGCGACCAAATTCGCAAGCTCGACTCCGGCTTGCCCGTTTTTGACGTCACCACCATGGACGCGCAAGTCCAATACGGGAAGCCGCTTTTGCCCGCGCGCCTCGGCGCCATGTTAGTCGGTGCCTTCGGCCTTCTCGGCTTGGTGCTCGCCTCCGTGGGAGTCTTCGGCGTCGTCTCCTACTCCGTCAGCCAGCGCACCCAAGAAATCGGCATCCGCACCGCGTTGGGAGCGCAGCGCTCAAACGTCTTAGGCATGGTCTTGAAGCAGGGAATGAACATGGCCCTTATCGGCACCGCGGTTGGAATCGTCCTCTCGTTCCTTCTCTTCCGTGGCCTTAGCTCCGTGCTCTACGGCGTCAAATCCACCGACTTCGTAACCCTCGGCGCCGTCTCCGCCATACTTCTCGCCGTTGCCTTCGCCGCCAGCTACGTTCCCGCTCTCCGCGCCACTCGCGTCGACCCTGTAGTCGCTCTTCGCGAGCAGTAACACTGCGCTCAACACCATCACATCTTGTGTTGAACATCGACGACCACTTTTTTCTGATCGTTCGCTGAGATTTGGAGTGTTTGTCCTTTCCCAAGGTACGGTTTCAAGACGGTACCATTCGTCCATTCCAGGTCCCACCCGTCCTCGATCGCCACAAGCGAATATCTTCCCGGCAGGATTCCACCCAGCGCGAATGTTCCATCACTGTCGCTCTGATCCAATCGAGAATCCTCTTGCAGGTTTTGCCCCGTCTCCGGCACAAGCAGGACCATCACGCCGGCCGTCGGTTTGCCGTCGGCCTTCGCCACTCCCGTTACTTGACCTCGCCCTCTCCCCATCGTGATATTCAGTTGAACGTCGCCCGCCCCGGCAATTGTAAGTTCCCGGCCAACTGCCTTCGCTCCAATTGCGTAAATTTGATCCACGTACTCGTCGTTCCCTGGAAAATTCACGAGCACCTTGTAAGTGCCCTCTTGTACAGGCGCGAACGAAAACCTTCCATCCTTTTCTAACAACGCGGAAACGCCCTGCGTGTCCTCGCTAACAAGACTCACTTGGACTTGCGCCGGGCTCGCCTCGCTGGCAGGGAGAATCACGCGCCCTGATACATTTGCTGCTGCTCCAGTTGCGGCCCCGTCCACCGTTGCGCCTTCGCTTAAATTCGTTCTGATCGTCCGAGAGCTCGACCCCTGGCCGCCGTTCTGGTTAACGTTCAACTGTACGTTTCCCGGCGGCAGGCCTGCTACTTCGTATTCGCCGGGCGATATCTGTGCGAGGGCAACATTCAGTCCTATCTCCCACGTTCCAAAGAGCTTCTCATTTGCTCCGATCCCGACTGTAATCACCCCGACCGGCAAATTCGTCAGGCGAACGTGTACCGCAGGAACAGCCTGAAGCTGGACGTTTGCCTCTACCTTGTCACCCGCCGTCACATTCAGTTCTCCTGCCGCCTGCTCCTCGGTCACGCCAGGATAAAACGTAATCGGATAGACGACGTCCATAGCAGGGTCTGACGACGGCCCTCTGTTTATTTGCCTGAAAGAATTTCTGTACTGCTCAGGCAGATAGATGAATCCCGATTGCGCGTACCAGGGATGGCCTTGCACCGCAAGATAGTATTTTCCAGCTTGCAGCCGCGCAAAACGGTATTCACCCAAGTCGTTCGTTTGCATTTGTGCTTGGACAAATCGGGCCCGTCTGCCGCTCGTGCTTTCCGTGCTGAACAGCATCAGCTGTGCCTGCCGCACGGCTTCTCCATGCTCATCGGTCACTCTGCCGGTAATTATGGCCTGCCGATGCAGACGGAAAATCAGGTGGTCGGAATCAAGCCCGTTTCCAACAGCAATTGCCGTCTGAAATGCGCCGTGTTGGTTGTACCCCTCTTGGACATAGCCTTGCGCCGTGGCGAAAAGCGCATACTTCCTGGGTTCAAGACCTTGAAAGACAAACCGCCCGTCGTCCCCCGCGGTGGACTTCGTTCCTTCTGTCCCTTCGGAAATAGATACTTCTGCGTGCGCCACCGGCACACCGGTCACCGCATCCACGACCACGCCGCTGATGCGATATGCGGGCGGAGCTTGCTCCTCCACACCGGCCGGGAGCGTAGTGAGCAGCATTCCAAAACAGAACAACGCCACTATCATCGTTGCCTCTACTGGGGCTCCTGGACCTCAACTCGCACGCTTGTTTCGCCTCCTCCGGACTGCAGCGTGACTGCACTCGCATGCTCCAGGTACTTTTCCATCGCGGCAGGATTGCGGAATTCCAGGTCAAGTGCATCCTTCACCGCTATCAACTGGTATTTGCCAGGCGCAAGGTTGCTCTGCGAGAACGCGCCGGTTTCGTTTGTTTGCATCAGGACCGACCGCCTCGGATATTCTTCAGAATAAATCACGACTCCTGCGGCCACAGGCTGCCCTTTTTCCATCACCTTGCCGTTCAATCGCGCGCCGTCACTCCCAAGCGTCACCTCAATCGGCTGCGGCGCGCCACCCGCCGCAATCGTCAAATCATCGCGCAGCAAATCCACGTTTCCGCACCGGAGTGAAACGATGTATCCCGGTTGATTCGGAGATGCTTCCACCGTGTAGGTGCCCGGCGGAATGTCCTCGATTCTTGCCGCCGGCCTTTGCTCACCATTCTGCGGTGGAACCATAGTTCCACGCGAGTTTTGCAGGAATTCCTTGGAGTTCAACCGCACCATGACCTGAGGCACATTGGTTATCCCGGCGGGCGGAATTCCTCCGTAGACTTGAACCCCCACGGAGATCCCGCGCCCTAGGATCAGGACCAAGCCGGCCAAGTCGGATTTCAGGTGAATCAGCTGCGTCGCTGTCAGCTGCACTTGTAATTCTTGCGTCCCGTTTTCGTTCGGTGCCTGCGCGGAAGCCAAGAGCATATAGGTTCCCGCCGGAACTCCGGGGATTTGGAATTCTCCGCTCTTCGGGTCGATGCGTACGGTCCTCTGCACCATGTCACCCGATGTATTCATCAGCATGAGGTGGAATCCCCCAACTGGAGTGGCGCCTCGCACCACTCCCGCAACCTCAAATAGCCGCTGACGGCTCAAGGCTTGCGTGATATGCAGGCTCGCGCCGGCCCGCAGTTCAATTGCGGTTGCGGACTCCACATCCGCGACCCCGGGATAGAATTGTGCGCCGTACCCCTGATCCGTTTGTTTTTTTCGGTTCAGTTTGTCGTAGGTGACCCAGCCTCCACGGTTCGCGGGAACAAACGACAGGTGGTAGGTTCCAGGTGTCAGTTCTGCGATGCGGAAGTTTCCTTCGTCATCTGTCGAGGCATCGCGAGCGTTCTGCAGGCTTTTCCGGCCGTTTTCCATTTGCCAGTGCTGCGCTCGCACGGTGACTCCCTCGATCGGCTCGCCATTCTCGTTTTTCACTTCGCCGTAAATGATTCCTTCCGGGGTCAACTTCAAGACTACTTCTTTGTCGGACGGAACGTCTTGAAAAGAGTTTCTCCACGCGTTCCCCCGCCCCAGTTGCTGGTCGCTGAAAAATCCCGGCTTGCTCGCCGTCAAAAAATATCGCCCGCGCGCCAGATTCTTGAACACAAAGGTCCCATTTGTCCCGGCAAATTGAGCCTTCCCTGTGGGATTTTGCATCTGCACAAGCGCGCGACTCACGGGTTCCCCGGTGGCCGCGTTGATTACCATCCCCCTCACTTCGAAATCATTGCTCTCGGCCTGTTGCGCCAGAGCTGATGCAACGCACACCAACACCTGCAGGAATGCAAATGAGATTGTGAAGGCAGGAACGCTTCGCGGCATTTCTTGTCCCGAATCCCGAATTCCGGATCTCGTCTTTACCCAACCAGACCCTACCAGCCGTTAGGTACTTCCTTAAGACTCCTTCACGTTACTCTTTCCTGGATGCTCTTGGTGCATGGCGAAGTTGTCTGCGTTCGCAATACGGCCAGAACGGGCTTTCGGCAACCTTCTACTCCAGGCTCTCGACGGCCGGAATAGGGATCGCATAAATGCTGATAGAGAACTACGCCTGAAGGATTATGGAAAGAATTTCATCCCGGAAATGCGGGATTTACGCTAAGACTTAAGCTCGCGCGTGAGCCTACTTTACTGCCACTTCATCTTTCAACTTCTCGTACGCCGCCGCGTTCAAAATCTTCTTGCTCACCAGGTCATGCTTGTCGTGATACGGCCGCCCTGCGACGATCCGCCTGGCCTCACGCTTCCCAATCCCCGGCAATTCCGTCAACTCATCCACGGTCGCCGCATTCAGATCCACTCTTTTCTGCTCGGCGTTTTCCCATCCTTCTTTCGCGCCATCCACCGCCGCTTTTACGGCCCGTCCCGCCTCTTCAAGCTTCGGCTTGGCTTCCGCTGCAGCTTTCGCCGCTTGTTCCCGGATCGTCTTTTCGCGCTCCGCTGAATCGCCCGAGCAACCCGTCACGCCCGCCACGGCCACCGCTGCCGTTAGAACCAGCCCCAGTATTCCAAGCCCTCCCCGCATGCTCATCACCTCTCTCCTACTCCCTCTAATCCTCCGCCTCTCCTCCACCACCTGTCCATCCTCAATTTCCCCTATTTCGGCCCCTTCAAAAACGTCCCCTTCTCCAAATCCTTAAACGCTTGCTGCAACTGCTCCTGCGTGTTCATCACGATAGGTCCGTACCACGCCACTGGCTCCTCCAGCGGTTTTCCCGACACCAGCAGAAACCGTATCCCCTCTTCGCCCGCCTGCACGGCCACTTCATCCCCGCGGTCAAACAAAACCAACGACCGGTTGTCCGCCGCCACCGGAGGCGTCGTGTCCAGCCAACCCACCGCTTCCGTCGGTACCGCCAAAGGCTCCGATGCATTACAAAACTTCCCTGACCCCGCAAACACGTACGCAAACGCGTGTCGCGTTGTCCCTACTGGCAAAGTCTTCCTCCGACCCGGCGGCACGGATACATCCAGATAAATCGGCTCCGCCGCAATCCCATCCACCGGCCCGCTCTTGCCCCAAAAATTTCCGCACACCACGCGCACGTGCGTCCCGTCGTCGTCCTTAATCTCTGGAATTTCCGGCGCCTTCACTTCTTGATACCTCGGGGCAGTCATCTTCAGCGATGCCGGCAAATTCGCCCACAACTGAAACCCATGCATCCGCCCTGCGTGATCTCCCTTCGGCATTTCTTGATGAATGATCCCGCTCCCTGCCGTCATCCACTGCACGTCGCCCGACGCTATTTCCCCATGGTTACCCATGCTGTCCCCGTGCTCCACGGTTCCGGCCAAGACATAGGTAATCGTCTCAATGCCGCGGTGCGGGTGCCACGGGAAGCCAGCCAGATAATCCTCCGGGACGTCATTCCGAAAATCATCAAGCAACAAAAACGGATCGAAGTCCGCCGTATTCCCAAATCCAAACGCCCGCCGCAAATGCACTCCCGCGCCTTCCACGGTTGGCTTTGCCGCCACAAGTCTCTTCACCGGTCGTATCGACATCTTGCCCTCCCGCCATTTTCAACTTTAGTAGGGCACGATATATCGTGCCTCTACGTCGTGCCCTGCATTTTCCCTTGCGTGTTTCAGCTATCTCCGTAGACGGGCACAGCAGCGCCCTGAATCAATTTCGCCGCGTCGCTGCACAAAAACAAAATCACCCGCGCAATCTCTTCCGGCTTCGGCCATTTCGCAAAGTCTGCCTTTGGCATCGCTTTCCGGTTCGCCGCCGTATCAATGATGCTGGGCATAATCGAGTTAGCCCGCACTCCCGTGCCTTTCAAATCCGCCGCCAAACAATCAATCATCGCCACCGCCGCCGCTTTTGACG
>Ga0209736_1000496_pt1 | contig 12566 bp, 10 predicted proteins | sample BlaSpr_A8_Ref_M3_FD_187992 | JGI IMG/M metagenome (GOLD analysis project Ga0209736, IMG submission 187992) | Forest soil microbial communities from Thunder Bay, Ontario, Canada - Black Spruce, Ontario site 2_A8_Ref_M3 (SPAdes) (version 2) | ecosystem: Environmental > Terrestrial > Soil > Boreal... | reverse complement strand
AATCGGGCCTGCCACCCGTGGCCACAGACGGCAAGTTAACAGGATTACAGGAGTTAGTCACTCTTTCGAATCGGTTTCGAATCGGTCCTGAAACTCCAGTAACGCCGTCCGGATTCTCAGGTAACCCGCTCCATAGCACAATGGTGCTGTAGCCGAAAAGGGGTTTGTGGCATCTTATATATGTAGACAGGATGGTTTGCGACAGCGGCAAACCAGGAGTGCGGGCCCCGTGAAGCGTCTGGCCAAGGTTATCCGGTCTGTGCAAGCCTTCGGACGCGAACTGTCTCGCACATCAAGTGCGACGGCCGAAACCAAGCGCGTGCCCGCGATTGGTCTCGCCCTGGGCGGAGGCTTTGCCCGCGGCATCGCACACGTTGGGGTTCTGAAGGTCCTCGAAGAAGAGGGCATTCCGGTTCGCATGATTGCGGGTACCAGTGTAGGCGCGCTGATCGGCGCCGCGTATTGCAGCGGAGTCACCATCGCGGAACTGGAAGAAGTCGCCTACAAAGTTCGCTTCACTACCTTCGCGCGCTGGACGCTTTCGCGCTACGGCTTCGCTACGAACGACCGCATGGTTTCGTTCCTGACACGCACTTTGAAGGTGCAGACATTTGAAGAATTGCGTATCCCTCTCGGTGTGACGGCCACTGACTTCAACACCGGAGAAGGAATGGTCTTTACCTCCGGTTCGATCATTGACCCGGTGCGAGCGAGTTGTGCTTATCCGGGGATGTTCCTGCCGGTAGAAATTCGCGGGCGCTGGCTGGTGGACGGCATGCTCTCGAATCCGGTGCCGACGCGTCCTCTGCGAGCAATGGGCGCGGAGCGAGTGCTGGCCGTGCAATTGAAAGGGCAGTGGTCGAAGACGACCGCGCCGCGGCATCTCTTCGATGTGATTGGACAGTCGTTCGCCATTGCGCAGGACATGATGAGTTCTGTTTGGAGAAGCGCGGCCGATCTTGTCATTGAGCCCGATGTCGCGGGCTTTGATTATGACGACTTCAAACGCGCTGGCGAGTTGATCCGTGTAGGCGAGCTGGCGATGCGCCGCGTGCTGCCGGAAGTACGCAAATGGCTCGAGACTCCTGCGGAAGCGCCCGCACCGCTGAAGACGCCCGCGCTGGTCGCAAGGCCAACGCCAATGCCCGCAGACTGACACCGCGAGTCGGCAACTCGCACCACGATTCACTCACACTTCAACCGCCGAATAAGACAAATCTTAAGGTTTAGTCTGAGGCCGGCCGTTTGCTAATTGGCAGACGTGCATCCCGCGGGGATTCTTTCCTCCGGTCGGCCGAACTCGATCAGGTTCTGGGGATGCGCGTCGAAGGAGCCAATGCTCCTCTGCAGAAACTCTTCGAAAAAATATGTGAACCTTGTCGATTTCGCGATCCCTCGCTCGACGCGTAAGTAGAGGCAACAAAGACGCCTTCGAGAGGAGGATATGGCAATGCAGCAAACATTCTTCGGACGTGCTAAATCAATCGCAGGAGCCGCCCTTGTCGGGCTCGGGATTTTTATTTTTCACGGGAATCTGGATCGGGCCGCAACCCAGTGGAGCCACCTCCTCAGCACTACACCCGGGGAGGCGCCAGTACTGGCTGCCGTCATTCTGGCAGCCCCGCGCGTTCTGCAGGCCTATGCCGCCGATCACCAGCGGTTTCTACAGGGTTTCCTTCGACACATATTCTTGTCGTGCTGGCCGCTGCTGCTCGTCATAGTCGGAACGGTATTGTCGCGGGATACCTTCACCGAGGATGTCAACGCTCTTCCCAAGAAAGATTGTGTACTTGTCGATCTGACGGCCAGCCGGCGAGAAAGGTCTATTATCAGAGCGCACTGAGACGATCAGCATGATGATCAGGGTTCGTTTGAGAGATTCCTCTAGTCGTTCTCTGCTGCTTTGTGGTGGGACTTCATGCCTATCGTAAAACTGAAGATCGACATTTCCGGCACTGTCGGCGATGAAGTGTGGCGCAACCTCCGGCAGTTCGAGCAGATTGAACGTGCGTCTATCAGCCGAGGCTTGGGGAGTGGGCGGACTTGCAACCACCCGGCTAATGCGCCGCATTCGAAGGGGGAATGGATCAGCGCCGAGATTCAAGTCAAGACGCCGCTCCTGGCGCAGTATGCCGTGTCGCATTACCTCGAGCAGGAACGTGTACTGGATGCAGATGTAATGGACTGAGCCGCGATATTGGAGGTTCTCTTGCGACCTCACCTGACTCCACGGCTGGTATCTGGCGATCGCTGCAACTACAAACTGAGCCCGAGCTGTCCGCGGTGCCAGCGCTTGGTTGGCGTAAATGATGTCTATTGTCCGTACTGCGGAACTTCGCTACGCAATCAGGCGGCGGCCCCAGGCCTCTAGGCTCTCGACGAAGCTTCCACGATGTGCGTTCGGACCAGCCATTCCATCTCGTACTGGAAAACTTATCCCCTAATGTTCGCTACGTTTTTTTAGTTTCGCAGCTTGTTCGAGTTGCTTCACGGCTGCCATGGTTCGAGCGGTGTAGTCTGCACGCTTAGCCGACTTCGGGCGTCGGTGGCGTTTAGTGACAGAATGTTGGTTTGACATTGGTTCCTTCTTTCTTTGCTGCTTAAATTAAGGCACATGTGGCAATCTATTTCAGAGCTTCAAACCCGCCGCCCACCGCGACTACCTCCTCGAATCCTTGGATTCGAGCGATTCGCTTATCACCCCGTAGAGCGGCATAATCATCCACCGAGAGAACGGTATGAGTAGTTTGTCCTGCGGTTGAAGCCGTATCACACTCCTCTGCGAACCTACACTAGTCTCCGAGCCGCCCTCAGGAATGGTCAATCTTGCACAGGCCGCTTTATGAAATTTCCCAGGGGGCAGCGTGAAACCACAAGCAAGGGACATTTTTAATGTGGTAGGACAACACACTTGAGCTTGTTGACTTGTACAGCCCGGCATCCTAAAATCCACATTCCCTACATAAGGGATACCTTGAGGAACTCAGTGGTTCTCCTGCAAAGTCCGCAGGCCTCGGCTACAGGAGGCAGGAAAATGCTCCACCCTCCGATCTCTGCTTCCAACCATCGCCGTGCTGGTATTTCCACCTTCCTGTTCCTGGTGCTGGTTGGCCTGGCCTGGGCGGGACCTGCCAAAGCCCCTGCGGACAAAACGAAATACCTAGTCGCGATCGGCGACGTTCATGGTGACTTTGACGACTTTGTGACCATTCTTCAACGGGCCGGGCTCATCGACGCTCAGCATCACTGGACCGGCGAACAGACTACTTTGGTTCAAGTCGGGGACCTCTTGGATCGAGGCCCGAAGCCACGTGAGGTAATGGATCTAATGATCTCCCTGGAAAAGGAAGCGCCAAAGGCAGGGGGACGCGTGGTCGCCTTACTGGGCAACCACGAGATGATGAATATCATGGGAGACCTTCGCTACGTCACGGCGGAGAACTACGCCGCTTACGCGGACGGCAATTCTGCGGAGCGCCAGAGATCTGCCTATCAGGAGTACGTGAAATGGCGTACTAGTCACGCGCACCTCTTGGCTGAGCTTCCGCAGCCGATGGAACTAACCGAAGCGGAGTGGATGGCACGGCACCCCGTCGGATTCGTCGAGCAGCGTGAAGCTTTTAGCCCCCGCGGATCCTACGGCAAGTGGCTGCGCGAGCACTCTGCTGTGGCCAAAATTGGCGACGAGATCTTCTTACATGGCGGAATCCATCCCAACCTGGCCCACTTGAAACTTGACACCATCAATTCCCACATCCGCGACGAAATCAAAGCCTTCGACTCGGCCAAACAAGATTTGCTCGACCAGAAAGTGATTCTGCCTTTTTTTACCCTTCAGGAAATTTCTGCCGCGGTCCAAGCGGAACTCACGGCTGAGCGCAAGTCGCTGGTACCCTCGGATCAGCAAAAGCAGGCCCGGCTGGTAGGCTTCCTGGGATATGGGGACTGGCTCAGCGTGCGGGTGGATGGTCCGCTGTGGTTTCGCGGTTACGACCAGTGGAGCGAAGAAGAGGGGGCCGCGCAGATTGGCAAAGTGTTGGAATCCTACAATGCGAAGCGAATTGTTGTAGGGCACACAGTTCAGAAGGGCGGGCGCATGCGGCCCCGCTTTGGCAACAGAGTGTTTCTGATCGACACCGGGATGCTCAGCAGTTACTACCCTGGGGGCAGGGCGTCAGCGTTGGAAATACAGGACGACGCTAAGTTCACGGCCGAATATATGGACCAGCAGATGGTGTTGGTCGAACCTGCCGGGCCATCGCTTCGAAGCAGAGCACCGGAGTAAGCTGCAGGGATTGCTGAGATCCAGCAAAGTCTGCTGTTCCACGAGTCGCCGTTGCCAATCGGCAGGGATAAAAACGGGATTACGGAGGGGCTTCCGCGGATGAAGAGTTGGATTGAACGCTCGCTGAATATTCATCCAGGGGATCTGGGGCGCGGCACTCTTCTCTGTACCTGCCTTTTCCTGGTCATCAGCAGCTACGTAATTGGTAAGGTGGCGGGTGCTGCCCTATTCCTCGCGCGGTTCCCGGCGAAACAGCTTCCCTATGCGGACATTTCCAGTTCCGTGCTGGTAGCTCTTGTCGTAGCGGGCTACGTGCTGGTTGTGCGGCGGGTTCCGTTTCTCAATCTGCTGGTCAGCAGCATGTTGTTCTTCGCCAGCAATTGTGCACTGTTCTGGGGGTTTGCCCACTACCATTACAGTCTGACTTGGCTCGCTCCGGCGTTCTACGTCTGGGTCAAGATTTTTGGAGTGCTGGCACCGACGCAGATCTGGACCCTGGCGAACTATGTCTTGACGACGCGCGAGGCGAAGCGCGTGTTTGGGATGGTGGGTGGGGGCGCCATTGCGGGTTGGATCTTTGCCGGTCTCTTCTCCAAAACCATAGTCAAAACGTTTGGCACAGAAAGCTTGCTGCTGGGCATGGCTCTGTTTCTTTTGATTTGCTCCGGGCTGGTGGTCCTGATCTGGCGCAGCGGACACGTCGCCATCGGCGAAGCGCAGGAAATGGCGAAGGAAAGTGGCCAAACTGGCCCACGGAACTTGAACCAGAGCATGCGGTTGGTGTTCTCCTCGTCATATTTACGGGCAATCGCCGCTGTGATCTGTATTTCTTCTCTTGTGACGACGTTGACGGGCTGGCAATTCCTGGCCATCGCGCAGCAGGTCTTGAAAAACAAAGACGCACTCGCGATCTTTTTTGGAAACTTCAACTTTTATGCAGGAATCATCTCGTTATTGTTCCAGCTGCTGTTGACGACAAGGTTCCTGCGCCGTTTTGGTATCGGGACGTCGCTGTTCGTGCTGCCCGTTACCGTGCTCCTGGGTTCGGCCGGCCTGCTTGTTCTAGGCACGCTGGGCGCAGCACTCGCGCTGAAAGGTTGCGACCAGGTGCTGCGCTATTCCATCGACAAGTCCACCACCGAATTGCTCTATCTTCCGCTTTCTGCGCGGATCAAGTTGCAGGTCAAATGGTTTATCGATACTGTGATCTGGCGCCTGGGCGACGGCCTGGCCGGGCTGGTCGTTCTGATTTTTGCCACCTCCCTGCATCTGCCGGCCCGTCAAATCAGCTGGATTGCGCTGCTGCTGGTCGGCGGCTGGCTGGTGGCAGTCTCGGTTGTGCGGCGGCAATATGTCGCAACGCTGAAGGAAAGTATCGGCCAACACCGAGTCGACGTGGAGCAAACCTCCACAGCGGTCCTGGACCGTTCGACCGCGGACGTGTTAGCCATCAACCTTTCGGCATCCGACCCGAAGGATATCCTCTACGCGCTAAGCCTGTTTGAGGTGGAGCGGCAAAGAGCCGTGCACCCCGGAATCCGGAGCCTGCTCATCCACCCCTCAGCCGAGATCCGGCGGAAAGCAATCACTATTCTTTCGGCATCCAACGACAAGACCGTGCGGCCGGAGATGGAGCGGCTGCTGCGGGACCCCGACCTCGATGTGCGCACCGAGGCTTTGCTTTACCTGACCTACCATACCCATGTGGACCCTCTGGAGCTAATCGAGGGAGTGGGCGACTTTCCCGACTTCTCCGTGCGTTCGGCCATCGTGGCATTTCTGGCGCGGCCCGGCCCAGCGCAGAACCTGGAGACCGCGCAGCAGATTCTGGCTGGCATGGTCTGCGAGCAAGGCGCAGAATGCCAGCGGACCAGACTGGAGGCGGCCCGGCTGCTGGGTTTGCTCCCGGACTCTTTCGACCCGCTACTTTCGACGCTGCTCGCCGATGGTGACACCGCAGTCGCGCGGGAAGCGATCCGGTCTGTGGGAAAACTGCGCAAGCGGCGGCTGGTTCCGGACTTGCTGGATCGGCTGTCCCGTCACGAATTGAGCGGAGAAGCAGCCAAGGCCCTCGGGGAGGTTGGGGACTCCATCGTCGGAGCGTTGCGCGACCATCTCAGCGACTGCTCGGTAGCAATCGCGGCACGAAGAGAAATCCCGGCGATCCTGGTCAAGGTTGGGACACCGGCAGCGGCCAACGTGCTGATGGAGAACCTTATGGAGAGCGACACCACCCTGCGCTTCCGCATTATCAGCTCTCTCAACAAGCTCTGCGGCCTCCACCCTGAGATCGAGACAGACGTCCAAACGTTGGAGACGGTCCTAGCTGCCGAGATTCTGGGGCACTACCGGTCATACCAGATTCTGGACAAGATCAGCGCCAGCGGAGACAGTCAAGATCAGGTAGCCCCCGCATTGACGGAGTCCATCCACCAAGAGTTGGAGCGCATCTTTCGTCTGCTCGGCCTGTTGTATCCTCACCTAGATCTGCACGCTGCCTACCTGGGCTTGCAATCCAAGAGTGTCGCTGTGCACGACAACGCGTTGGAATTCCTCGATAACGTCTTAAAATCCCAGCTCCGTGACATGCTGGTGCCGCTCCTGGATGGCAAGATCACCGTGGGCGAGCGCGCTCGCCTGGCGAATCGGCATGTACATGCCAAGATCGAGAACCGGGAACATGCAGTGGCGGCACTCGTCAACAGCGACGATCCCTGGCTAAAGTCTTGTGGGGCATATGCAATCGGCACGTTCGGACTGAAATCTCTGGAATATGAATTGGATCGATGTCTGAATGATTCGGACCCGCTGTTGCGAGAGACCGCGAGAGCAGCAAAACTGCGCCTGTAGGAATCGGCGGCAAAAGCGTGAACTCGACGCCCTGAATTAAGCGGGACGCTCCCAAGCGGTAATGGCGTATCAAGGCAGTCGCAAACCATCCCGAAAGGTTGGGCACGCGGGAGTTCGCTAGTACCGAGGAGAGAAAATCTCGACTGTGGAAATTCGAGACTGACGGCCATGGCGAATAATTCTAAGTTGCCGGTCTGCGATTTAAGGAGTAGGCTCTGTGGGCATAATTCGGGGAGGTACTCCGATGCACATCCTTCATCGGCAGGGGTCGAAGCTCGCGGCAGCGGCGTTGCTCTGTTTGATTTGCCCGTATTTTGTCAGGGCCGCGGATGAGACTACTTTTAGCAAAGAACAGATCAAGAATTTCCTTCTCACTGCCAAGGTAGTGAAGAGCCAGCGATCCAGCATCGGCATCACCCACCCCTGGCGGCTTACGCTCACCGATGGCACGGTGACACATGACGCCTCTTTCCAGGCTGTTGATGAACATGCAGCGATGAAGCAGCTGTCCACCGGCACCGAAGTAGGGTTTGTCGATTCTTATAAATACAACATCGCCGCCTATCGGTTGGCTGAGCTGCTTGGCCTGGACGATATGCTGCCGGTGTATGTCGAACGCAAGTGGCAAGGCAATCCAGGCTCGATCAGTTGGTGGTTGCCGGTGAAGATGGATGAGGGGGAGCGACGGAGAAAGAATTTGAAAGCACCGGATTTGGACGTCTGGAACAATCAGATGTATAGGATAAGGGTTTTCGACCAGTTGGTCTACGATACAGATGCCAACCTCACTAATGTGTTAATTGGAGAGGATTGGAAGATTTGGCGGATTGATTTCACCCGTGCATTCCGATCTCAAAAGGACCTGAAAGATCCCCAGGCGAACTTGGTGCGCTGCGACCGTCAGTTGCTGGAAAAGCTGAAGACTCTGGATGCAAAGGAAGTGGCGGAACAAACAAAGCACTATCTGGACAAAGATGATGTTAAAGCGGTGATGGCGCGACGGGATAAGATCGTTGAGCACTTCCAGAAGTTGGTCGCTGAAAAAGGTGAGAATGCGGTGCTGTATTGATGCCACTGAAGACCATGGGTGAATGCGCGCCGTCATGCGCCGGGCGTGCGGGATTGGATTCCGGGGCCACGAACGGCTTCCAAGTTTGGATGCGGCTTGCTCTTTATGGGTCGCCCGGTTTATTGTTTCTTGCCGCACAATCTTTGCGATGAAGAAAGAGGAGGTCACCATGGTGAATAAGCTGTTCACTCTGTTGTTCGCGTCTGTACTCGTCTTCCCGCTGTCAACGGCGGTGTTCGCGCAGGAGGCTCCCCAGGAGGCGAAGGCGGCGAAGCCGGCGCGTTGGGAGGGTATTGTAACCAGAGTCAGTAAGGATCACTCTACACTGACCGTTCGTAGCGTGGGTTCGAGCCACGAGAAGACCGTCCAGTACGACAGTTCGACGAAATGGGTCAGCCAGGAGCACGGCAGCAAAAAAGTCAACGACATCGATTCCAGCCAGGTTAAAGACGGTGACAGGGTGATAGCCGAAGGCACTTGGGATAAGGATGGCGTGCTCCATGCCACGCTGATCTCCAAGCGGCTCACAAAACTGTAATTTCGGTGGTCCGAGGCAGCGACGATGGCTGACGAGGGCGCGCGTTCCGGCTCAAGGACGGAATCGTGCATTTGTGGCCAAAGCATCAACGCAACAAGCAGGGTGCAAGGCCTCTAGTACATTTGTCACCACGATTCAGAGGGAGGCTATCCATGCAAACATTTCATCTTCAGCGGCAGAGCCTGTTTCTTGTAGCAGTGGTGTGTCTGATTTTCCCATGCTTGGTCATGGCCGCAGACGAGTCCACCCCCAACAAAGAGCAGATTAAGCATTTCCTTCTCACCGCCAAGGTGGTGGGCAGCAAGCAGTCCGCCAAGGGCGTTACCCAGCCTTGGCGGCTTACGCTGAGTGACGGCACATTGACGCACGATGCCTCGTTCCAGCCCATTGACGAACACAAGCCCACGGTGACGTTGGCCAGCGGCCGAACTGAAATGAACTTCGTAGATTCCTACAAGTACAACATCGCTGCTTATGCGCTGGCTGAGCTGGTCGGCCTGGACGACATGATGCCGGTATATGTAGAGCGCTCGTGGAAAGGCAATCCGGGCTCATTGAGCTGGTGGCTTCCAGTGAAGATGGATGAGGAAGAGCGCGTTAAGCAGAAGCTACAGCCCCCCGATGCGGACGCCTGGGCCAATCAGATGTACAAGATACGAGTCTTCGATCAATTAGTCTACGATGACGATCCCAACCTCACGAACGTGCTGATCGGTGCGGACTGGACGATTTGGAGGGTTGATTTTAGCCGCGCATTTCGGCTTAAGAAAGACCTGCGGAACCCCGGGGACTTAGTACGCTGCGACCGGCAATTGTTCGACAAACTGAAGGCTCTGGACGGGAACGCAGTGGCGGAGAAGACCAAGCACTATCTGACTAAAGATGAGGTGAAGGCCGTGATGGCGCGGCGAGACAAAATCGTTGCCCAGTTTCAGAAGCTGAGCTCAGAAAAGGGTGAGAAGGAAGTGTTCTACTGAATCCTGCGACTCGAGTGCAGCACGGGCGAATCGCCCGGTCTTCAAAAGCTTCGGCGATCCCCGGCCGCGCTCATGCTGTTCCGCTCTGTTCCGCGGATTGGCTTGCTCTTTTCAGTTGCAAGGTTTATTGTGTCATGCCACACATCACAATCTTTCGAGTGAATGGTTAAGGAGGAGGTCAACATGGTGAGAAAGTTATTCGCATTGTTGTTCGCGTCTGTACTTGTGTTAGGGCTCTCAACACCGGTGTTCGCACAGGAGGGCTCGAAACCGGCGGAAGGGAAGGACGTGAAGCAGGACCGTGTGGAGGGTGTTGTCACGAGAAGCAATAAGGATAAGTCTACCCTGGTGGTTCGGAATCGGGGCACGAATGTCGAGAGGACTGTCCAGTACGACAGTTCGACCCAATGGACCAGTCAAGAGCACCACAGTAAGACAGTGAACAATATCGATGCCAGTCAGGTGAAGGACGATGATCGCGTGATCTGCCTGGGTACCTTTGACAAAGACGGCATACTGCACGCCACTTCGATCTCGAAGCGGCTCACTAGGTGAGTTCGTACCCTGTTGCAGGTTGAAATGCTGAGTTCCGCGCGAAACGGCTTCCCCAACGGGAGCCGTTTGCCGTGGCCACCAAATTCTTCCGGGTCGGCTGCGGCTGAGCTTCTCGGCAGTTCCTTCGCGTGCTGGCAGGTGAAGTGGTGCACAAAATTCTCTTTACTATTCCGTAGCGCTGGACTATCCTCTGCGACGAATCCCAACCGGTCGTGAGTCGGATCAGAAGCATTAGCTACCCAACATGGAGGATGCAATGAAGGTTCCTGTAACTTTACTTGCCTTAGTACTTGCGGGATCGGCGTTTGCCGCCATGCCCGCAGCCGCCGCCCAGGAAGCGGCTGAAAAGAAAGATGCACCAGCAGCGAAAAAGGAGACACAGTGGCAGGGCAACGTCATCAGATTTAATAAAGACCAGTCGATGCTGGAAATCCATGGCGGCCCCGCCCCGTCGACCGAACTAAGGAAGGTTGCCTATGACAGCTCGACCCACTGGACGAAGCAAGGAAAGCCGGGGCAGCAGGACGAGGTCAAGGAAGGGTCGTTTGTGATCCTACTGGGCCATGTAGACGATAGCGGTGTGCTGCACGCGACGCGCATCGATCTGCGACGCCCGCGATAACTCTCTTCGAGATTTTCATGGCAGTGGCCCCTGCATGGGGAGCAGAGGTAAGCCTCTCTGTGCGCATCGGGGCTGCCGGGGAACGACGCCCGCCAGGAGCGTCGGCTGCTTGTCACCTTACACCGAGCTGCTTTGAGACTCAGGTTCGGGCAACGGACGAGCAACACCTTCTCTGGCCGGCCTTCGAAACCATAGCGAAACGGCCCGAGAACTTTCTGCTCGGGAGAACCTCCAAACAGAATCCTGTTCCGTCGGTCACGAGGTAGCGCCCTCGCTTGTGCTTCAAAGCTCGATGCCGGTATCCGTCAGTGTCATCTGCCTCTTCCCAGGTACTCCAGTTCTATTTTCGACTGTTGATTTTGCTGGGAGTACCCACATCGCCGTGGCTGCTTGCGTACTCCGCTGGACAGTGTCGGACTTGTATCCATGATTTTCAACGGTTTATCGGTTTATCCAGCGACTTTACATCGGATTGGACCTCGATGGACGGCTACTTTATTTTCCGATGCAGAAGGTGCTGAAGATCAGGTTGAGGATGTCGTCGGTGGTGGTGGCGCCGGTGATTTCGTCGAGCGGACGCAGGGCTCCGTAGAGATCGAGCAGGAGCATCTCGTGGGGGACTCGGGCGACAACGGCGTTGGTCGCGGTGTCGAGCGAGGTGAGCGCGTCGTTGACTAGCTTTTGATGGCGAACGCTCGTTAGGAAGCCGGATTCTTGCGTTGTTGTGGAGTCTCCGGCTACGTGATGGAGGATGGCGGCGCGCAGGGCGGGGATGCCTTCGCCGGTCAGGGCGGAGGTAGGGATGTGCGGCGGAGATGGAGGTTCCGTCGACGAAACCCTGCCGGGCTCTGCCCGGCTGGACAGCCGGGGGCGGCTGTCCCTGCGTGTGGGCTGCAGGTCGGATTTGTTTTCTACTACTATCGCTGGGCGGCCTTCCACCTGGGTTAGTAACTCGCGGTCTTCATCGGAGAGGAGCTGGGTTTTGTCGATTACCACAAGGACTAAGTCGGCGTCGGCGAGGGCCTCCATCGACTTTTTAATGCCGATGCTTTCAGCTTCGTCGAGGGCGCGGCGGATGCCGGCAGTGTCCACCAGTTCCACAGGAATTCCACCGATGGCTACGGTTTCGCTGACCAGATCACGCGTGGTACCGGGCTGGGCGGTGACGATGGCGCGCTCGCGTTCAACCAGGCGATTAAAGAGGCTCGACTTGCCTACGTTCGGACGACCTACTATGGCTAGCGTCAGGCCCTGGTGAACGATCTTGCCGTAAGTAAAGGTGGCGGCTAGTTGCATGAGCGGAGTTTTGACTTGCGCTATGCGGTCGAGGATGGTGGCGTCGGGGGCGATGGAGATATCGTCCTCGGCAAAGTCGATGCCGGCCTCGAGCAGGGCGATCAGGTCGACTAATTTCTGCTTGATGGGCTTGAGGCGATTAGAGAGCGCGCCTTCGAGTTGCTGGGCGGCGACCTTGGCTTGAAACAGGGTTTGCGAGTCGATCAGGTCGCGGACGGCTTCGGCCTGGGTTAGATCGAGACGTCCATTGAGAAAAGCGCGCATGGTGAATTCTCCGGGCTCGGCGAGGCGGGCGCCGCGGGCCAGGGAAAGTTCGACGATATGGCGCAGGACTACCGGGGAGCCGTGGGCGGAGATTTCTACGATGTCGTCGG
>Ga0209736_1000495_pt1 | contig 12567 bp, 8 predicted proteins | sample BlaSpr_A8_Ref_M3_FD_187992 | JGI IMG/M metagenome (GOLD analysis project Ga0209736, IMG submission 187992) | Forest soil microbial communities from Thunder Bay, Ontario, Canada - Black Spruce, Ontario site 2_A8_Ref_M3 (SPAdes) (version 2) | ecosystem: Environmental > Terrestrial > Soil > Boreal... | reverse complement strand
CCTGTCAATCCGAGCAAACCAAAGCCCAACTTCTCTCCCGATCAGTTGGGGTTCAACTATGCGTGATTTTTCCCGGGACAGCCCTGCGCTCGCGGGGAGAGGTCGGATTGCGAAGCAATCCGGGTGAGGGGGAGTCTCAGCGCGCATCTATGCTCGGAAATTGCGGAGGCAGCCCCTCACCCCAACCCTCTCCCCGAAGAGCGGGGAGAGGGAGAAGTGATCGAACGCCGCTGCTACCTCAACCTAAGCTCATCATGATCGAGCTGATCTTGTGTCGCAGGCACCGCCTCAAAAGAAAACGCCCGGCGATGGGCTCACCGGGCGACTTCGCAAGATCGCAAGCCCCGGTCAGCTTTTCTTCACCATCGGGCAGACGCTCTTCTCCAGCGGGATAAAGGCTTCATCCGCCGGAATGGTGGCGACGAGCTTGTAGTAGTCCCACGGATATTTCGACTCCGAAGGCTTCTTCACCTCGAACAGATAGGCCGGGTGAATCTTGCGGCCGTCGGCGCGGATCGAGCCCTTTCCGAACAACGGATCGTCGGTCGGCATTTCCTTCATCTTGGCGACCACCTTGGCGCCGTCGTGCGGGTTGCCGCCGAGGGCCTCGAGTGCCTTGAAGTAGTGGATCAGCGACGAATAGACCCCGGCCTGGACCATGGTCGGCGGATTCTTTTTGAAGCGCTCGTTGAAGCGCTTGGTGAAGGCCCGCGTTTTCTCGTTCATGTCCCAGTAGAACGTCTCGGTGAAGTTCAGGCCCTGCGCGACGTTGAGCCCGAGCGCGTTGACGTCGGTGATGAACATCAGCATGCCCGCGAGTTTCTGCCCGCCGGCGACGATGCCGAACTCTGCCGCCTGCTTGATCGCATTGGTGGTGTCGCCGCCGGCGTTGGCAAGCCCGATGATCTTCGCCTTCGAGCTTTGCGCCTGCAGCAGGAACGAGGAGAAGTCGGCATTGTTCAAGGGATGCTTGACGCCGCCGAGTATCTTGCCGCCATTGGCGGTGACCACGGCGCTGGTGTCGCGCTCCAGCGCTTGCCCGAACGCATAATCCGCGGTCAGGAAGAACCAGGTATCGCCGCCGGATTTGACCAGCGCCTTGCCGGTGCCGTTGGCGAGCATGTAGGTGTCGTAAACCCAATGCACCGTGTTCGGCGAGCATTGCGAGCCGGTCAGATCGGACGACGCCGAACCGGAGTTCAGATTGACGACGTTGCGCTCTTTCGCAAGGTTGGCAACCGCGAGGCCGACGCCGGAACTGGCGAGGTCGACAAACACATCGACCTTCTCGACATCGATCCACTGCTTGCCGATATTGACCCCGACATCAGGCTTGTTCTGGTGATCCGCCGCAATCAGGTCGATCTTCCAGCCCTTGGCCAATAGTCCGGAATCCTCGATCGCCATTTGCGCTGCGACCGTCGAGCCCGGGCCGCCGATATCGGCGTAGAGACCCGATTGGTCGCCAAGACTTCCGACTTTCACGACTTTATCGAGCTTACCCTGTGCGAGTGCGCCTCCGGTAAACACCAGGCCCACGGTCAATACCAAGGCTGCAACAGATCGCTTCATGTCCCCTCCAAATGCTGTTTTTTAAGTTGAATCTCGGAAGTGCTTATGATGGCGAGTATGCCCGGCATTTCGCGCCTTGCCTAGCGGCAGCGCCGTTCCCGCTAGGCGAGTTCAATGTCCAGCCAGCCGAGCGCGTTGACCGTCACCCGGTCGCCCGCATTGACAACGATCGTGGTGGTCTCGGCTTCGATGATCGCTGCACCTTGCAGCGACTGGCCCGGCGCGAGGGATTCGAGCGCATAGACCGGCACCTGGCGCCATTCACCAAAGAACGCCGGACGCGTCGCGCGCGGGACACAAGCCGCTGCCGCCGATGCGGGCTTCAGGTCCTGGCCGCGCGGGGCGACCGCGCCGACCGCCGCCACCCGCGCGTTGACGAACACGACCTCCTGGCCGGGCGAAGCATAGGTGTAGAGTTCTTCGTGGCGACGATGAAACCGGCCTTCGATCTGATCGGCGAGATCAGCCGCATTCCAGTCGAGGTCATTGAGCGCGACGTCGATCTCGAAAATCTGTTCGCCGTAACGCATCTCGGCGGACCGCTCGATGGTCACGGGCTCGGCGAACCAGGAACGAAGCCGGCCCGCCGCCTGCTGCTCCAATTGCGCGAACAGATCCCGCACTTCCGAAGCTGAAATGCGACGGCCTGCCCCGTAATGGGTCCGGCTCACTTCATAGCGCAAGTCGCTGGTCAGCATGCCCCATGCCGACAGCACCGAGGCGGCGGTCGGGACGATGATGCGCTTGATATCGAGTTCGCGCGCGACCTCGACGGCGTGCAAACCCGCAGCACCCCCAAAGCTCAACAGCGCAAACCGCCGGGGATCGACACCGCGCCGCAAGGTCATCAGCCGGATGCCGTCCGCCATCTTCACGTTGATCATCCGGTAGATGCCGGCGGCGGCCTGCAGCCGCGACAGATCGAGCGATGCTGCGACACGATCGATGGCGGCTTCCGCTGCCGCGCGATCAAGCGGCCGCTGTCCGCCCATGAAGGCGGCGGCGTCGAGATAGCCGAGCACGACGTTGGCGTCGGTCACGGTCGCCGCAAGGCCGCCATTGCCATAGCAGGCCGGTCCCGGCACCGACCCCGCACTTTCCGGACCCACCCGCAAGGTACCGCCGGCATCGACGCTGGCGATCGACCCTCCCCCCGCCGCGATACTGGCGATATCGAGGCTGCGCAGGGCAATCCGTTGCCCGGCGAGCATGCCGTCCGCGGAGAGCGCGGCACGGCCCTCCGAAATAAGCGAGATGTCGGTGCTGGTGCCGCCCATGTCGAACGGCACGAGATCGGGGATTCCAAGCAGATCGGCGCAACGCTTGCCGCCCGAAACGCCGCCGGCCGGTCCCGACAGCACCGTGCCCGCCGCCAGGCGCGAGGCTTCCTCGACCGGTGCCATGCCGCCATGCGACAGCACGACGAAAAGGCTGCCTTTGAAACCCGCTTCGATCAGGCGCTGCTGCAGACTGATCAAATAGTGCCGCACCAGCGGCCCGACATAGGCGTTTACGATCGTGGTCGAGACGCGCTCATATTCCTTGATCTGCGGCAGCACGTCGCTCGAGCGCGACACGCTGATGCCGGGAAGCTCTCGTGCCAGCCGCTCGACCGCGGCGATTTCGTGCTCGGGGTTGAGGTAGGAATGCAGAAAGCAAACCGCGACCGAGGTCGCACCCGAGCGGCCGATCGCGGCGATGGCGTCGCCGAGCGATTGATGGTCGAGCGCCGTCGCAACGTCGCCACTGGGCTTGAGCCGCTCCCTCACCCCGAACCGGAGTTCGCGCGGGACCAGCGGTTCAGGCGGCGGCGAACGCAGATCGTAGCGGTCGCCCTTGAGACCTTCGCGCATCTCGATGACATCGCGGTGGCCTTCGGTGGTGAGCAGCGCGACCTTCGCGCCTTTTCGTTCCAGCAAGGCATTGGTCGCGACCGTCGTGCCGTGAACCACCCGGTCCGTCGCGGCGAGCATCTTCGCGCACGTCAATTCCAATCTGCGGGCAAGCTCCTCAAGTCCCGCCATGACGCCGATCGATTGGTCCGAAGGCGTGGACGGCGATTTGGCGAAAACGGTTTTTCCGGTTTCGTCGATGGCTACCAAATCGGTGTAAGTTCCGCCGACGTCGATTCCGATCGTGAACATCGTTAGGAACCCTGCCGCTTGGTATTTTCTTGCAGAAGACCCTGTTCGCTGTCGCGTTGACGGGCGTGCGGCGATCGCCGGCCCGGCGGCCCCCAGCCACCGCCGCCGGAAGAACGTATTTCGAGGCAATCGCCGGGGCGAATCTCGATACCGACTTCCTTGGTGCGCAAGGGACGCGGCGCGCGGCCCGCGGAGACCAGGCGGTAATCGTGAGGGACGCCGTCTTCGCCACCGAGCATGCCGCACGGACCATGGCGTGCGCCGTCGCCCGCGGTGTTTGCAACCGCGGGCTTGGCCGTCTCCAGCACCAGATCGAGCGCGACGCCAAGGCCGCCGCGAAATTGTCCGTCGCCGCCCGAACCGGGACGGTATTCATGGTGGCGGAAATGCAGGGGAAACCGCACCTCGGCGACCTCGATGCTGCCGAACTTGATGCCGCCCACCGAGTGCCATTCGCCGATCGACGACCAGCCGTCGCCGCCCGAAGAGGCGCCGCCGCCGGGACGGGCCTGGAACATATGCCAGATGAAATTTCGCCCGGTGCGCGGATCTTCACCCTGGATCGCAATCCGGAAGCGGCGGCTCCATCCGGCCATGGCGCGGTCCGGGCAGCACGCCGACAGCGCCTTGACGATGGCCTCGACGATCTCGTTCGACGGATGACTGGTGCAGAGGGTCACCGGACGTCCCGGGTCGGCCCAGACAATGGTGCCTTGTTTTGCGATCACCTTGAGCGGCCGCAGCGCACCGTCATTTTTGGGGATGTCGGCGTCGATCAGATAGGCGAAGGCCATCACCACGGCGGCCTGCATGTTGGCATGCGAGGAATTGACGAAGCTGGTCGACTGGGGATCGGAATCGGTGAGATCGACCTCGATATCGCTGCCTGTCTTGGTGACCTTGGCGGCTATCCGGATGTCGGTGCGGCCATGGCCGTCATCATCGAGGAAGGCTTCGCCGTAGAACACGCCGTCTTTCCAGGTCGAGACCACCGCCCGCGCCTGATGCTCGGCAGCGTCGAGGATGGTTTCGATTGCCGCTTCGACCACCGGCGCGCCGAATTCCGCAAACAGCCGCGACAGCCGGCGCTCTCCCAGATGCGCCGCTCCGACCATCGCCGCGAGATCGCCGCGAAACTCGCGGGGGTTACGAATGTTCAACGCCAGCAGGTCGAGCAGGTCGTCGCGCAGCCGCCCGCCTTCGTAGAGTTTGATCGGCGGAACACGCAGTCCCTCCTGCCAGATCTCGGTCGCGGCAGGATTGTAACCGCCATGCGTGGCGCCGCCGATGTCGCTCTGGTGCGCGCGGACGATGGTCCAGAGCAACCGCCGCTCGCCGTCGAAGATCGGCACGAACGCGGTCAGATCCGGCAAATGGCTGCCGCCGTGATAGGGATCGTTGAGAAGAATGACGTCTCCCAGCCGGACATCCTTGAATCGTTCCTCGACGGCGCGCGTCGCCCATGGCAGCGCACCGACATGAACCGGGATGTGCTCGGCCTGCGCGATCAGGCGCCCGCCGGTGTCGCAAATCGCCAGCGAAAAGTCGCGGCTGGAGTTGAGGATCTGCGAATAGGAGGTGCGAAGCATGGCTTCGCCCATTTCCATCACGATCGAACTTAGCCGGTGCTGGACGACGGATCGCGTGATGGGATCGAACTTGATGGACATGTGCAGCTGCCGGGAAAGAGTTTTTCTGATGGGGTAAGGTTAGTCAGGCCGAGGACGACACCTCTCCCAGCGCTTCCGATGCCGCCGCAACGATGATGTCGATATCCGCATCCGTCATCGGCGTCGACAGGGCCATCAATCCGTAGCCCGCGGCCAATACGCCCCGATTGAGCAGCCCCCGATTGAAGACGGCCTGGCGTTGCAGTTCCTGTTCGGTCGGATAGGCCGATCGGTAGTCGCGGACCGGCCGATCGGTAAAATGAATCTTCAGCAGCGATCCGAGCCCGACGGTGCTGCCGGGCACGCCGCTGCGGCGGAAGGCTGCGTCGATGCCGGTGCGGACTGCCTCTCCGATCGCGTCGAGCCGCGCGAACGCCGCCTCGTCGAGCAATTGCATCGCCGCCAGCCCCGCACGCATCGTCACCGGGTTGGCGGAAAAGGTGCCGCCATGCGGCAGCGCCGGCTTGCCGTGTCTGGGATCGAACACCGCCATGAACTCCTTGCGGCCCGCGATCGCGCCGACCGGAAAGCCACCGCCCATGATCTTCCCCAACGTCGTCAGGTCGGGATCGATATCCCACAAGCCCTGCGCGCCGCGATACCCCAGCCGGAACGTGATGACTTCATCGAAAATCAATAACGCCCCGACCTCGCGGGTAACCTGGCGCAGCGCGTCGAGATAGGCCTTGTCGGCCGGCGCCAGGCCGGCGCGGTTCGGCATCGGGTCGACCAACACGCAGGCCAGTTCGCGGCCGTGCTCGCGGATCAGGCTGACCGCGGCCTCGACATCGTTGAACGGGATGGTGACGACATCCGCCAGCACGTTGTCCGGCGTTCCCCGGGCGTAGGCGACCGAAACCGGAGCGTTGCGACCCCACGCCTCGGGTGTCGGATCAAGGCTCACTTCGGCGTAGTCATAGGAGCCATGATAGGCGCCTTCGCATTTTGCGATTTTGGGGCGGCCTGTAAAGGCTCGCGCCGCCTTCAGGGCCATCATCACCGCTTCGGTGCCGGAATTCGCAAACCGAACCTGGTCAACCGATGGCAATCGCGAGGCGAGGAGTTCGGCAAGATCGATCTCGGATTCGGTCGGCAAACCGAACGCCGATCCGATCGCCAACTGCCGCGTTGCGGCTTCGATCAACGCCGGATGCGCATGGCCGTGTATCAATGAGGTAAAATTATTGATGCAATCGATATATGGATTGCCGTCGACATCCCAGATCCGGCACCCCTCACCACGCGCGGCATAGATCGGGTAAGGCTTCATGAAGACGGTGGTGCGCGAATTGCCGCCCGGCAGGCTTGCCAAAGCGCGATCATACAGGGTGTGGGAAACCGATTTTGGATCCGGATACATGGAATTCACTTTTCGGCGGCCTTCAATCCGCAGAGGGTCATGTTGCGACCGCAGCCCGTTGCACAATACGCTCGAGGATTGGCGCGATGTAGCGACGGAACTGCGCCGGATTTTCGCTCATCGGGAAATGCCCGAGCTGTTTCATGATGACGACTTCGGCACCGTCGATAGCAGCTGCCGTGCGCATCGTATCGGCGGGCGTGCAGGAGAAATCATACTCGCCGGTCAACAAGAACAGCGGGCAGCGGCCGGTGTCGATCGCGGCAACCCGCCCGCGCAGATCGCCGTCAACCCTGTAGAAATACAGATCGCCCTGGAAGACGCCCGGCCCACCTTGCTTGTAGCCCCATAATGTTTCCCGCCGCGCGGCGTCCGGGCCTTGCGGCGCGATCAGGCCCGAGACCAGCGCCGCGCAGACTTCGCCGCCGTGAACATCCGGACGGTTCAGCCAGGCGGTGTCGTACCAGGGCGCCTGAAAATCGGCGGCTTCGAGCCCGATCAGCGCCTGGAATTCGGCGGCATGGTCGATGGCAAGATTGAGAACGATGCGGCCGCCGATCGAACATCCCATCACCACCGGCCGGTCCAGCGACAAAGCCCTGCAGAATGCGCGGACGGTCTCGGTGTAGCGAGCCGTGGTCAATCGGTACTCGTCGCCGGTCCAGGTCGCCGGTGGATTGGACTTGCCATGCCAGGGCATGTCGAACGCGATGATGCGAAAATTCCTGGTAAAGTTCTCATCCGCCAGCAGGTGGCGCCACTGCCGCGCATCCGAACCTGCCGTATGCAGACACACCAGCGGAATCCCGCTGCCGTTCTCTTCGAAGTAGATGCGGTTGACCTCGCCTTCGATCTCGACATGGACGTAGCGGCCGACCACGGGCTCGATAAATCCCATCATGCCGCACCTCCGGCCTTGGCGCGCGGCAGCGCGAGCACGTCCTTGAAATACTGCAGATGCGTCATGAAGGGTAACAGGTCGCCCTCCAGCACAGCCTCGCCGCTTTTCGCGAGCGCCAGCAGATCATGCCAGCCGGGCCGTGGCACGGGCTTCCAGAATTCGGCCCAGGCGGCTGGCGAGGCGCGATAGGAAAAGCACCACGACCGCATCAGGATCGGCGCCGGCGCCATCTCGACAATCCGGCCTGCCGCAAACGAGACATGAAACGGATGATCTTTCGGCCCGAGCAGGCAGGCGACGTTCAGGCGGCACCCGCGCGCGACAAGCGCAGCGTCGGCGTCGAGGAGCGCCGGAAGACCGGCGAATGCCGCGATGATCTCAGCTTGGTCGCCGTTCATGAGGTTGAGGCCTTTTCCAACCGGCCGGTCTCGATCGCGTCGATCTGCAACGCGATGAAGCGGGAGTAGATCCGGCATTGCGAGAACGCACCGCCGGTGAACCACAGCCCAGGCTGCCCGGTACGGGTCCACATATTGCGAAGTTCCTGGCTTTCTTTATCGAAACCCCAGATCGGTCCGACCCGCGCGGCCACCGCGGCGCCGAACAGAGAACTGACGATGTGTTCCTGACCTTTATAGCCCGTCGCCAAGACCACCAGATCCGCCTTCCGCGTCGAGCCGTCCCTGAGCTGCAATCCGCTCGCCACGAACGTCTCAATCTCGGTCGACTGGATCAGTGCGATCTTCCGGTCCGCAATCAGCTCGGAACACCCGACATTGAAATAATAGCCGCCACCGCGAGTGCGAAATTTCAACGGCCAGCCGGTGCCGTCCTCGCCGAATTCGAGCCGAAAGCCCGCCTGCTCCAATCGCGATAGAAGAACGGCATCCAATGCGCGGACTTCCTTGGTGATCAACTTGTGCGACGCCTTGAGTACCTCCAGCGGAACGGACGAATTCAAGAGGTCGCGGACGTCGACTGGCGGCCCTTCGCCGAGATAGGTCTTGTCGTAAAGTTGCGCACTCGGGTCGACATTGACGACAAGCGTCGGGCTACGTTGAACCATCGTCACCTCGGCCCCGTTGGCCTGCAGCTCCTGACAGATATCATGGGCGCTGGTGCCGGTCCCCATGACGACGACGGATTTTCCGCGCCATTCGGCGCCGCCGGCGAACTTGCTCGAATGCAGAACCTTTCCGGCAAAATTCTCTAACGTCGCGATGCTCGGAATGTTGGGCGTGCCGCTGACACTGGTCGCCATCACGATATGCTTCGGAGCAAGCGTGCGAACGCTGCCATCGTCGCGGCGAACCTTCGCTCTCCATGATTGCGTCGCCTCGTTGTATTCGGCGCCCTCAAAACTGGTTCGGGTCCAGAAATTGACCTCCATGCTCTCGACATAGGTTTCGAGCCAATTCGCGATCTTGTCCTTGGGGATGTAGTCCGGCCAGGTCGGCGGGAAGGGCATGTAGCGGAGGTGGTTGACGGGAGTCTTGTTGTGGAGTTTGAGACCGTTGTAGCGAAGGCGCCAATTGTCGCCGACGCGTTGCTGCCTGTCGATGACCAGGGTATCGAACCCCATTCGCTTCAACTCGACCGCGGCAGAGATGCCCGCATGTCCGCCGCCGACCACCAGAACATCCGGTTCACGGTTTTCGAACACGACTTCAACCCGGCGCTGATCGAGCCAATTGGTTTCGGCGAAATCCCGATGGTGCGATACAGACGCGCGGTGGCTCGACCTTGCCGCGCTGATTTTTTCCATGTCGAGCAACGTGGATATCGTCCACGCCTTCGTCTCATCGCTCCCATACGAGGGGACAAGTCTGACGACGCCCACTCCCGGGCCGTTCACGGTGTCGAAGCGAAAAATGGCCTCGATGACTTCCACCCCCGCCACGACCGCGCGTCGTGGCGGCAGCAATTCGGAGTCGACTTCAAACCCGCTCGCTCCGACCTCTCGCGCGCGCCGGCATAATTCCTCGGACAATTTTCGGGATCCGCTGAAGGTCGCGATCTGCCAGGAAATGCCGCACAGATTTCGCCAATGGCTATCGGCCTGAAACATCTGGCTGACCGCCGCCGCATCTCCCCCCTTTAGTGAATGACCGAATGCGGAAGTCCACGATCTGGCCTGGGCGTCTGCCGATGTCCGAACCTTCTCCAGCATAAACAGCCCTCTTGTCCCCGCCACCATCGTTCAATTCGCCTGCCGGGGGCGCCCGCCTGGCTCAGCCTGGCTTCGGCGTTCTCGCGCGAGCGATTTTCGATCGAACTTGCGCGATCCGCCGTCGAGACCGAGGAGCCGCCGCCTCCCTGCTCAGAAGAGCTATTCCTACAATACATTCCGCCAAAACGTGAAATCTTTGCCCGCTGCAGCAAGCAAGCCCGCTATGCATTGCGGCCTCCGGCGGTTCTGCGAGCGGTGATCGAAACGGTTCAGGACGCGCTTGCGAGTTACAGATGTCGGCGGCTCTCGTTCCCGTATCGTTTGCCCTGCAACATAAGGATTAGTTGTCAAATCTAATGCCCTGGTTCAGACTACGCTCCAACTGGCATATGCAGCACATACTGCGTGGATCGCCCTCAATGCGGTCACAAAGGCCAAAAGAGACCAGACCATAGGGAGAATGAATTGGCCGACAGCACAATAAGCATTGTGACCCGACGCACGCTGCTGAAGGCCGGCGCCGCGATGCCGTTCCTCGGGATTGCGGCACCCGCCGTATTGGCCCAGGCACCGTTGAAATCCCCGACCAAGATTCTCGATTTCATGACCAACGCCGACGTGGCCAAGGCCGAACAGGAAGGCCAGCTCGTGTTCTATTGTCACGAGAACGAGCCTGGCACCGCCGGCATCATGGAGGGATTTCGCAAGGATTTCCCTAAAATCAACACCAGCTATGTACGGGCGCAGACCGGCGCGCTCTACAACAAGATCCTGTCCGAACGCTCCGCCGGCCGTTTCGACGTCGACGTCATTCAACTGTCCGACCTGGCACCGGCCGTCGATTTCCAGAAGAAGGGCGGCTACGAACAGTACCTCTCCCCCGAGACTTCAGCTTACAAGGCCGACCATTTGAGCACGCCGGCCGGCTCGTTTTTCTGGACCGGCGTCGATCCCGCCGGCATCGCCTACAACTCAACCAAGGTTTCCGCCGCGGACGCACCGAAGACCTGGCAGGATATCCTCAACCCGCGCTGGAAGGGGTCGATGAGCTGCAAGATCTCAGCCTCCGGCTTGCAGTTCGTGCAATGGTACACGCTGCGCAAGCTGTATGGCGCGGGCTTCTGGAAGGAGTTCGCCAAGCAGAATCCGCACGCCTTCGATTCCCGCGTCCAGTTGTTCGACCGGCTTGCCAAAGGCGACGACTTGATCACCGCGATCGGGGAATATCCCGCCTATATCCTGTTCAAGGACAAGGGTGCCAAGGTCGAATTCGTTGCGCCCACCGACGGCTTGCCGGCGACGCCTCTGATCGTCGGCGCCGTCAGCAAGGCGCCGCATCCGGAAGCCGCAAAACTGTTCGTCGACTGGGCGATGTCGAAGCGCGGCCAGGCCTGGTATCAGACCAACCCAAATCTGTATTACGGATCGGTGCGCATCGACGCGCCGCCAATGCCGACCGGGGTGCGGCTGGGTGATCTCAAGCTGCTCTACCCCGCCGACTGGGACGACTACGCGGCGAACCGCGATGTCTTCGCCAAGGAATGGAATGGCATGATCGGGCTGTGAGTGGAGCGGCCGTGCCATCCGCGGGATCGATGATCTCCGCGCAGAAGATCGCCGGGTACGGGGTTGCGGCGGTGGCCGCGGTCCTGGTGCTGTATCCCGTGTTCTTTCTGCTGCAGGCAGCGCTCGATGTCGGCGACCCGCAAATTCGGCCGCCGACCGCGTACGGGTTCGACAATTTCAATTCCATATTGCAATACCCGCAGATCCTGCTCAACACGCTGACGGTGTCGGTTGCCGCCACAGTGATGGCGCTGCTGTTCGGTTTCGTGATGGCGTGGATCCTGACCCGGACCAACGTGCCCGGCCGCCATCTGTTCGAGCAGCTGATGGCGGTGCCCTATTATTTGACGCCGCTACTCGGCGCGCTGGCCTGGAGCCTGCTCGGCGCGCCGGAAAGCGGCTTCATCAACCAGATCTGGCGCGCGCTCGGCGGCAACGGCCATCTCATCGATATCAACACCGCCTACGGAATAGCCTGGGTGATGGCGCTGTTCGAGGGCTCGGTCGCCTTTGTCATGATTGCCGCGGTCATGAAGTCGATGGACCCCGCGCTTGAGGAGGCCTCGCAGATCATGGGGGCGAGCCGGCTGCGCACCATGCTGCGCGTTACCCTGCCCCTGGTCGTGCCCGGCGTGCTCGGCGCCGCCATCTTCGTGTTCGCCGAAATGCTCGGCTCCTTTGCCGCAGCCCTCGTGCTCGGGACGCCGAGCCGCTATTACGTCATCACCACGGCGATCTACCAGCTGGTCCAGCAATATCCGCCGAAGATCCAGGTCGCCGCCGCCATGGGCGTGTCGCTGTTCGCGGTGATGTTCTTCATGCTGTTCCTGTACCGCCGCATCGTGACGGCCGGCAGCTACGTCACCATCACCGGCAAGGCGTTCCGGCCGCGGGTGGCCGACATCGGTCCGTTGCGCTACCTGCTGCTCGGCGTCTGCCTGCTCTATCTGCTCGCCGCGGTCGGCCTGCCGCTGATCACGCTGCTCTATGCGTCGTTGCAGAAGATCGCCGTCGCCTTCCCCACTGCCGGAAACTGGACGCTGGAAAATTTCCGCGTCGCCGTGACCATGAATGCGGTCCGCTCGGCACTTGCTAACAGCCTCCTGCTCGGCTTTGGTACCGCGACGATCGGCGTCGTTCTGATGGGACTACTGGCTTGGCTGATCTACCGCTCGCGGCTGCCC
>Ga0209736_1000494_pt1 | contig 12631 bp, 20 predicted proteins | sample BlaSpr_A8_Ref_M3_FD_187992 | JGI IMG/M metagenome (GOLD analysis project Ga0209736, IMG submission 187992) | Forest soil microbial communities from Thunder Bay, Ontario, Canada - Black Spruce, Ontario site 2_A8_Ref_M3 (SPAdes) (version 2) | ecosystem: Environmental > Terrestrial > Soil > Boreal... | reverse complement strand
TGAGAGAACGGCGGCGCTACTTTCGGTGTCCCATCTCTAGCCCAGTCACCATCGTGAGACGAAACATGCCCGAAGTTCGCTGCCAGAGCGTGAACATCAGCGAAGGGGGAATGGCTGTAAGTACGTCGGTTCCTCTCAACGCCGGAGAACCTGTGCAGGTTCAGTTCAGCATAGCGGATCACAAAGCACCATTCGTGGCAGAATCGACAATCTGCTGGCTGAAAACGGGGCATCTCGGTGTTCGCTTTGTTTCGCTTTCATCGGAACGCAAATCTGAACTACAACAGTGGCTGTCACGAAAGCTGGAAGAGGCACTTCCGGAGTCCATTGCGCGTCAATTCCAGAAGACGGAAAACTCTTCCCTAACGGTCTTGGCGATTGAAAACAGGATTGAGAGGCTGGGTATACCGTCGTCCTAAGTCCGCAATCGTCTTGTGCACCGAGTGCACACTCCGACTACTGGTGTGTTGGAAACCCAATTGGTTGCCCTGAGACTACGATATACGCTCGCTTCCCGAATCCTGCAATGCTCCAGTCGGGGTTCCATCGGGAAGCGTCACTTACGACACCCGCCTAACATCATCACAAACACCAGACCAAGGTCGCTCATCCCTGCCGGAAGACCGTCGCTGTCGCCGGAATGCCGTCAGTCTCCCCGTAGACCCAATGACCGTGGCGGAACTCAACCTTTGTAGAATCACGGGCTTCCGAAATTCCTCAAGTCGGTCTGGAAAATGCATATCAATCGGCACTCGTTTCAGCGAACTCAGGAGAACCTTGACCATTATGAAAGTCAACGGGCACGGGGCCGGAACTATTGTCCTAGATAAATTGGTGCAGGTTTTCACTAGCCTTGCGGCCATGCTTCGCGGTGACAAATCCGATGCGAAAATAGCCGAGGACAGACAAATCCGGCAGCTAGCGGGAGCGATCCCAGAATACGGGCGAATGGGCTCCCAATTCCATTCACATCAACCAGTCGGAGTCGAGGTGGAGGAACTCGCCTTCCGCTTCAGAGAAACACCCCGCGACGTTGTCACCGCCTTACTTCTGCTGGAAAACGAGGGTCGCGCTAGTCGGACTAGGCTTGCGGGATATTGGTCGTTGCGCATACAGCCCCAGAATACCAAGGAGGTGTTCACTGGCCATGAAAACCAACGAAGAGTCTAAGTATGACGAACAGTTGCCCCAGTCGAATAACCCACGGCGGAAGAAGCCCTACGAAGCCCCAAAAATTACCCTTCTAAAATTGGATCGGGCGAAGGCCCAACTGATTGCGAGAGCCTTGGCCGGAGATCGCGATGCCGAAGCCCAGCTAGAAGCTTGGGTGAACGGCCCCTCCGCTTCGGTTTCTTATACAAAGGCATAATAGATTTCCCTCGCGTTGCGATGCTAGGTTCTCTCGTATGGGTGCCGAGAGGACTAGGGCTTCTGGACGTAAGGCCTCAGACTATCCCCTCGCGGTCTGCGTTCCCCCAAATTCCTGAACTTTTTGGGGTCGGTCGGTACCCGATTCCGTTTTGCAAGTGCGGTGCTTTAAAGGGAGAAGAGAACGGTGACGTTTGTGGGCAATGATGTTGTTTTGATTGTTGATGACAGTAAGTTTATTGCGCAAGCATATTCCCGAGTACCGCTGGGCTTGGGTTATCGAGTTCTCATTGCCTGCGACGGCAAAACTGGGCTTTTTGCTGCTGAGAGTTGCAACCCAAGCATAGTCCTTCTCGACATGCTCATGCCCGATATGGATGGCGTAGACGTGCTCCGAACGTTGAAACAGACACAGTCCACGACCGATATTCCAGTGTTGATAATTAGCAGCCTGTCAGAAAAGAATGGCGAGAAGCTCATCCAAGAAGGTGCAGCAGGGTATTTTGAAAAGGGTTCCATGACTCCGGAGAAACTGGAGAACGCCATTTCCGGAATCCTGAAGAAGCGACTCTTGGTTCCCTAATGAGTCAGACGTGACGGAACAGCGAGTCGATCTTTGAGGGCCATCCTGTTCAATCTTTTGCTTCAACGCTTCCGTTCGTCGGAGGTCGCAAAACGCATTACTGATCGGATCATCGAGGAAGCCAAGCATGGAGAGCAGCACGTTCGCGACTACCTACGAAAAAACCTTGAGTTCACCAAGCCCGCAAGCGACGAAATAGCAGAGATTCTGTTCCGTTCCGAGGGCGAGTAAATCGCTGAAGGTCAATCGACCAGGGTGAGGGCGTTTTTCCTTGCTGTCGTCGGACTAGTCCGGATCACTTCGAGACTCAAGGAAGCCGCGTACTCGATTGCGGTCCGCCCGAGGCATCGCGAGAAATTGAATGCCATTGCCAATCTGTGGAAAGCAAGTTACGACTATCGCGTGAATCATCACTTTCTCTGCTCCAAGCCAGAGAGCGACATCCAGATCAGTGCCGACGGGTGCGGTGACCATGGTCTTGACGTAACATCCGCCCAAACTCAAGTCCGAAGTCTGCTTGCGCATCGGCGTGTTTTTGTTACCGACGTGGAGTTCAGTTTGCACGGAGACTTTTGTTCGCGGAAATGCCCGCCGGTCAGCATGGTGTTGAGAAAAATCACTCACAGTGTGCCTCTTCTCGATCCGCTCGATTAGACAATCAGTAAATTCTTCATGTGTCATGGAACTCCTGACAATACGCGTTTTCGCAATGGGTACGAACGAAGGCCGGAGGTTTCAGACTAGCCTCTGTCCAGCATGAATGTATGGTCAGAAGCGACCACTCTTGCGGGAACAGCCGCACGGAGTCGCAATGGAGGATTCCCCTGAAAAACGAAAGCGCCCCAGACTCAATTGAGTCAAGGACGCTCGTTCGAACAGCCCTCCCCCGAAGGCTGCTCCACTGAGATTCTATGTTCTGATCCGCCCCGAGGGACTGGCTCCCACGTGCACGTGCCGACACCTCTGGGCTAGCCCAATCATTTGCTCTAAAAAAGAAGCGGTGCGACTCAACGCGCCTCGGGGAGAGGAGCACGCCGCACCGCCAGAGGAACTCTGCCGAAGCTCTTGTGGGGAGAGACTTGCCCGGCAGCGTCCCCTTTTGACCCTAAGAAGGGTGAAGCATAGCGAAGCCGCACGGCGTGGTCTGTTCAATATTGCACACTTTGAGCATCAGATGGCTTTGCTGTATTCAAGAAGCGGCATCCCATAGAAGCGTCCGATTTTCCCCGTAGGTCGATACCCATTTTTTTCGTAAAAACGAATAGCTCTGTTCAGCGGCTCTGTGGTGTCGAGAGTGATTCGCTTGCATCCAGCCTTGCGGAGTTCGTTTTCGGCTGTTAGAAGGAGAGAGTTGCTCAAGCCGGTTCCGTGCCATGCGGGATGAACTGCCATGCCTCGAAGGTGTCCTTCGCCGCCCTCTAGGACCTTGTAAGCGATGGTGCCAACGACTTCGCCGGAAATGCTCGTCGCCACCACGACCGACATCTCCAATAGGCGATGGCGAAAAGTTTCCGGGGTCAAAACAGTGTCCAAGAACGCCTCGGGCGTGTAGCTCTCGCGATAAGGAGCGAAGGCTGAGCGCAGACATTCGAGGATCGCCGCGCAATCCTCGTAGGCGGTGTTACGAATCGCGAAGGGTTCTTTGATCTGTTCCCTCAATCTTTAGTCCACACCTTCGGAGGGTTGGGCTCAACCCTTGATTCGGTCTCGGTTTTCACTTGCTTAAGAATCGCCTTACGCATGAAGCCAGAAAACGGGCCGACCAAACTCCAATAGACGCGAAACTTCCACAACGCGGATTGTCCGAAACACTTGATTCTCGTCTCCGTCGAAAGAACTGTGCTCCGAGGCGACTCTACCCGCAGTTTGAAATTCCACGCTACCTTTGCGAAGCCGGATCGAGAGAACCCGGCGAAATCCTCTGCATTGATTTCCATGCACCGCCCGCCATCGGGACGCCAGAATCGTCCCGCAACGCCGATAACGATCTCCTCGTTTGGAACTTCTGACAGGATCACGAAGCCCGTGCCTTGGAGCCTCTGGCGTAGATCGCTCGACCTATGATTGCGCGGCATCCGTTTTCCAGTTCTTATACTCATCAGAAGGCGCACCAGCCACAGGTCGTTGAAGTCCGAGCGCAGAAGGCACTCGTACACAACAGAACTCGGGGCGTTGATGGAAAGTTCATAGGCAGCTTTGAAATCGTGATGAGGCAGGAACTCGTCCATCAACGAACGGGCGTCGAGTGATTTAATCGCCATCACCGGAATCCTAAGTTGCGGCTTCACAATTAACAAGGTGAGCCGAAGCGCGGTCGCTGAATCGAGCCGTCGTGGTCCGGCATCGAAAAAGTAATCAATGGAGTTCGGATGATGAACCACCTGAAGAAGCTCGAAGGTGAGGTCTCCGCGTGGCCCAATATCTCGACTCATCCTCACCGTTTCGGAGGAAAGGAATTTCTCTTCGGGAACGCAGAAGTCGGACACATGCATGAGGGCGGTATTGTTGATATCCCGTTTCCTCGGTCGATTCATGATGCGCTCTTGGCGGATGGTTTGGCGGAAGGGCACCGCTGGGTTCCCAACTCAGGCTGGATCACCTTCCGAGTTCGGAGCGAGGATGATCTCAAGCATGCGCTGTGGCTGTTGCGGCTGTCATACATTCGTTCTGCACTCAAGACCGCAGCCGATCCCCGTGGACTGCTGGAGCAGGAGACCGAGGAATTGCATTTGAGCCCGCAGTTCAGGTCTCTGCTTGAAAACTTTGTGCCTAAAACAGCCAACCATTCTGCGACGGAGCCACTCTCAGCAGCATAGAATGATTCTCACGGAGGTCAGAATGGAACCTACTATTTCTACAGAAGACCTAAAAGCCAAGCTAGGCCGAAAAGACCCCGTCAAGATCGTTGAGACGCTAGCGCCTGAACGCTACCGCGAGGCGCACATCCCCGGAGCCTTGAACATCCCTCCGGAACAAATCAAAGAGCTCGCTCCGCAGTTGTTGCCGAACAAGGATGCTGAGATCGTCACCTACTGCACGAGCACGCATCGACACGCCAGCGAATACTCCGCCCGTGAATTGGCGGTCATGGGTTACACCAACGTCGCGCATTATCCAGAGGGCAAGCAAGGATGGATGGAAGCGGGGCTTCCAGTGGAGAAGGCTGCGTAGAGATCGTTAAGCCCTACGCCACTTTCTTCGACAGCCTAAATCGTCCCTGTGGCATCTACTATTCAAGTCCGAGGAGGTAGTCTATGGCTGAGGCCCCGCGAATCGCGGTCGAGGAACTGAAAAGGCGAATGGACGCCGGAGAAGATTTCACGGTGATCGACCTTCGTAATCCTCAGGCTTGGGCAGAATCGGACACCATGCTCCCGGAAGCGATCCGAGTGCCGTTAGACAAGCTCGAAGAAAACCTTTCCCGTATCCCCAAGAACAAACCCGTTGTGGCGTACTGCACTTGACCAAACGAGGGCTCTAGCGCCAGTTTGGCGCAGAAACTTCAGCAGCGTGGATACCAAGACGTGTGGGCTCTTCAGGGCGGATTGCAAGCCTGGCAGAAGGCTGGATTCCCGGTTGAGTCGAAACCAAGAGCGGCATAGCGGACGTTTTACCTTGCGAGAATCGTGATTCCCGCCGAGTGCCCAACCTGCCGCCCTCACGGCGCTCGTTTCTTTTTGTCGCCTGAGATTGGCTGACCCAAGAAGTGCGCGATCTTTTGCCAGCCGTGCAGCCAGCCGGATGCTTCCGTTGGAAACGGACATTTCCTTATCGCAAGCGCCCACAGCCCCTTATATAAGACCCAGAGGGCATCGCTATTCCTCCGGAAGTTTGTCTTCGAGTTCACTGGCCAGCTTATGCACATCTGTCGTTTTACTGAACGACTGAACCTCTTGCTTGGAGGAATCGACGTTCATACCCACGTGCTGGCACAGTTTCTGCAGCATCTGAAGGATGGTGGTCAGTTCTTGTTCAGAAAGCATGCCAACTTGAAGATCGATGTGCGAGCGCCGTTCGGATTGACGCGCCAACCGACTCTGACTGATCAAAACAAAAACTGTTAAGAAGACGCTTTCGGAGGAGACGACAAGCGCGAGGACGCCGAAAGGAAAGGGATCAAATGCTTTGAGTCCGGGAATTACATGGAGATTTAGCAGGCACCAGACAAAGATAAAAATCAATTGCGCGAGCGGGAACCCGATGTTGCCGACAACTTTCATAATTATGTCGCTAGCTCGCTCAGTAAGAGTCCGGCGATTAAGGGCGTCATGCTCCAGCTTGGCGATTGCGTCAATGTTGTATTGCGTAGGATTGGCGGCAACTTGGCGTGGCAATTGATTTTCCATCGGTTAACTCCTAGAACCTCGATTCTAAGGCCTGTAAATTCTAGAATAGCGGTTGTAAACCTTCCGCCACGCAAAATGGCAGGCATGGTTTCGGAAGCCATTGCTGTTCCGACATCGGCGATACGGATGGAATTACCCCAGTGCTGGCGGTGCCGGAATCCAGAGTGCCGGACGGAACTAGAGGATGACGACCACTGGGTTGATATGAAACGGACATTGCTTTCTTGGAGCAGCGGAAAAGACAGTGCATGGAGCCTTCACCTTCTCCGGCAACAAAATGAGTACGACGTTGTTGGGCTGCTAACGACGTTCAATCAGGTGGCGAATCGGGTGGCGATGCATGCGGTGCGTCGTAGCCTCCTCAAAGCGCAGGCGAACGCGGCAGGCATTGCTCTGTGGGATGTGGATTTGCCGTCGCCGTGTTCGAACGCAGAGTACGAGAGCATCATGAGCGAAACGTGCAAATCCGCTGTTCAGTCGGATATCGAATGCATTGCCTTTGGCGATCTTTTCTTAACCGACATACGGGCGTACCGCGAGAAGCAACTGGAAAATTCGGGGTTGCAGGCGATCTTCCGGGTGTGGGGAATGCCCACGCAGGAGCTTGCACTCTCCATGATCAAGTCCGGAGTGCGTGCGAAACTCACCTGTATTGACAGCAAACTCCTAGCACCGGAATTCGTTGGGCGGGAATTCAATGAGCAACTCCTTTCGGATTTGCCGCCAGAGATCGATCCCTGCGGCGAGAACGGGGAATTCCACACGTTTGTGTATGGTGGTCCGATGTTGGAGCGCAACCTGTCGGTAGAGGTCGGAGAAATCGTATCTCGCGACGGGTTTGTGTTTGCTGATCTGAGCCTCAGTCAGGACAAAGCGGACACCGACTGATGGCGGCTTGTTCGATGCTTCGTTCAGAAAGTGGTGACTCATGCATCAGATTGCGGAATTCGTCGCCGTGCTCGCGTGCAGCCTGTTCGCAGGAGCCTCCGTCTACATCAATCTTGTCGAACATCCAGCCAGAATGGAATGCGGAGTGGAGCTAGCCGCGACCGAATTTCCGCCGAGTTATCGCCGAGCCAGCGTCATGCAAGCGACCTTGGCAGCGGTGGGTCTCCTGTCTTCCATTACCGCATGGTTTGCCGGGGCGAGCTTCCTGTGGGTCGTTGGCGGGCTCCTGCTGGGCGCTGTCATCCCATTCACGCTCATCGTAATCCTGCCGACCAACAAGCAGTTGCTCAATCCTGCGCTGGACAAGCATTCGGGACAGACGGGTCAGCTACTTGCTCGCTGGGGCAGATTGCATGCCGTGAGAAGTGCCCTCAGTGGTGCGGCTCTGCTGCTGTTCTTGAACTTGGCGATCTTCGCGAAGTCTTATTGAGAATGTAATGCTGACCGACGTTACACCGCGCAGGGCGAACCGCAGCAGGTCATCGCTGCTGAAATGGGGAGTCGGGCTGGGAAATGTTGGCCGCATAGAATGATCGCCGCCCCCAGATGCGGGCCTCGTGGGCATCCGCAAATAGGATATCCACGACGGAACGAGTCTCAGTTTGCGCCGTGCGGTCAACAAAGCGTGCAAGATGCCTGCGAGCGCGATTTTTCGACATGAGCACAATCGTGTCGTTCAGGTCGGCATGGAGTTGCCGCTCTGCCATCGGTGAGAGTGCTACGTTCAAAACTTGCCCAGCCGGGAGATCGTGCTTGGGCACCACATAGACGCTCCGCGCTGGCGCATTGTTCGAGAAGAGCGGATCGGGGCCGAAATCGTCGGTCAGAGCATAGGCTGTGACTTGAACGCGGGCTTTAGCGGCTTCGAGGAATCCGAGTTTTTGGTTTGCCTCTGACAGACGAACGGTGGCATCGCTAAGCTCGGATTTGGTCTGCTCCAGTTGATCGCTGAGTCGGCGCACAACCGCCGCGTTTCGGACATTTTCGTAACGGCGAAACCCCGCCCCTGCTCCGAGCACGAAAGTAATCAGGAGTGCGGTCGTCAAATTTCGCATTGTCATGGCAGCCTCGCTCTGATGGCATGTTCCGATGCTTGCTGCATGCCATTCCAAGCGACAGGGAACCGCTGTCATCGAATCACGGGCGATAGCCCCCCGTAACGCGCAGTGGGGGCTGAGGTTCAAGCTGATTGTGAGCTACGTTCGGGTGGATCCGGGCTGCTGGCGAACTCCACCCCTTCATAGTCACCTAAAAAGTAACATCGCATAATCTTGCGCAGATATCCGAATCGCTCCGACGCGGCGGTCGCACTGGGTAACTCTCACGGTGGTTACGCACATTCCTCGGCACAGGCTGTTTCCAGAAATAAGTCTGACTCTCGCTGAGAGAACGCTGGGAGCGATCATTATTGTCTACTCACTTCTGACGGCATCTCCAACCGCTTTTCTCCAGTACAGCATTGTTTCGTCGCTGAGTGCGGGTAGTGTTTTGTTCTGCTCGTCTTCGTAAATCTCAGACAGACAGCCGAAGAATGCTTTCGCCTCCGCTTCCAGTCCAAGGACGGTCAAGCACCTCAGGATTCTCGTGATCCTCAGATGATTGTGATTGCCCGGAGAAAGCCAGCCTGTTGCCCTGGCTGCCTTACCGTGATGGTGTTCTTTTTCGTGTTCCATCGAGCGCAGTAGTCGTGATTTTGGCGGGAGCATGGCGGGCTCAGGCGGTTCAGTGGCTACCTAGCGAAAGGGTTCACACGCTTGGGGTCGTACTTGAAATCAACAAGGCCGTCGCGATAGTCCAATTCCACCTCAAGTTGCCTCAGCATGGCAAACCCCAGAAAGCCGGAAAGCTCCGTCCCGGTGTGGCGGCTTATGGTGGAGAGGTCCAGCGTGATAATGTCTAAGTTCGACTGCTGAAAGTGAGCGAAGCGCAAAGTCGCCTTCTCCGAACTGTAGACCTTATTCACCGCGCCATTCACGCCACGAACCCGAACCCTGTCTTCGGAGCTAACCTTGCTGACCTGCCGCCCAGCACGCACCGAAAGAAGATTGCTGAAGGCACCCGTGTCCAGTCCGAATAGCATGGCTTTCGAATCGTTCACGCTGGTCGGCACCAACATGGTGTGTCCAAATCGGAAGACTTTCGTCCAGTCCGCCATCTCGGGTGCAATGTAACGATCTCTGGGCAGGTGTCGTTCTGGTCTCGCTGTCGGCGGGGCAGACTTCTGATCCTTCGGAGTCTTCTCATTGACGCTATCTTCTTTCTGTTCTGAATTCGCCTGCTCCTCTCCCTCGCTGTTCAGCGATGTCGGGGCCACCGTGTCTTCGGGACGCTTGGGCAACGGAGATAGTTTGAGCCGCATTCCCGGAAGATCAATGTCAACTAGATACGTTCCGAAAACATCAGCCCCGATCAATCCGTCTTCATCACCTACCGAGCCCTTGTCGCTTACGGAGATCACACAGTCTTGGAACTCTAGTTCGCCGACTCGGATGTGGTCTGCTACCGCCGTGTAGCCGCTTTGCAACCCTTTGTCGCCGATGCCACCATAGTGCACCGCAGAAATGGAGGTCAATCCCGACTTCTCAGCGAGCTTGCGGTTCACCATGATCCCGCCTGCTCCGGTGTCAAGCAGGAGACGGGCATTCCGGTCGTTGAGCCGGACCGACAGGCCTATACCCCGCATCCGATGTCCATCCGCGCCATACATGGTCTCCAGTTTGGTTTCTGTCTGCTCCACTTTGCTGACCAGCCTGCACGCATGAACGGGCTTGTCTGCTGTAGCTTTCAGAAATCCCAAATACTCGCTCATCCGCTTCGTTTCCTCTTCGTCGTCAGGATGGGGGCCTGCGAGGTAGGCCTCCAAAGCCGCCAGCCTCTCTTTTCGTGGAAGCATCCGTAGCCATGCCCTCTGCACCTCGATGTCGTGAGGAGCAACCTCGTGGGCGCTCTGTAGCAGGTCATAGGCTTTGCGGTATAGGGAGTAGGAGGCGTACAACCGCGCCAGTCCGAGGTAAGCATGCACTTCCTTCGGGTCGAGCTTCCTCGCCGCGAGGTATGACCCCTCGGCATCTGGCATTTCGCCGCGACGAAACTGAACATCACCCTTCGCCGCCAGCAATGCCGCCGCGTTGGGCTGCGGGGACAACGCGGTGTTCACAGCATCCAACGCTTCATCAATCTTCTGTTGCCGCAACATCGCACGCACCAGTCCAACTTGAGCAAGCACCACTTCCGCAGGCACCAGCTTCGAATCGGTCTTGAGTAGCGCCTGATAGCCAGCCTCCGCTTCCGCGAACTTGCCCGCCCGATAAAGCTGCTCGGCAGCCGCAAGTTGCGGATTGACTGCTGGCGGCTTGGTGTCATCACCAAACGCTATGGTTTGCAACGACAACAGCAGAAGAACGGTGACGATGGCGGAGCGCGAAAAAGAGGACATGGAGGCCTTCGGGTAAGCGGAGCAGAGTAGCATGATTCTCAGTCTTCTGCGCAGTCCTTTCCGTCGTCGTGCTTTCACCCGCAGGCTGCGGCAGCGCCAACGGGCCCTCCGGGCTGAGCTGCAGGCGATCACCGACCAAGCGAATGATCGCGCCGCATTCCTGCGTTTAGCAGAAACTCTCGCAGCATTCCTTACTCGCCTGCACAGTGCTGCCGAAAGTCTTAGTGTCATAGAACGCCAAAAAATCGTTCGACTGCTGGTTAAAGAAATTCTGGTCGGCGAGGATATCATCACCATTCGTCACAGCATTCCGATTCCTTCAGCTCCGCCACAAAACGGGGGCTCCGAACCCCTAAACGGTCAAAATTACCTTCTGTGTAAGGGGCGTGAGCACTCCGCCTTGCGGGACTCCTTTCTTCCCCGTCGACTTCAGGATCAGGTTGAGTAGTCTCATCACCTTTGGATCTTGTATCCGTCGAGCCACCTTCTCCAGCAGCAGATAATGCTGAACGCTGTCGAAGTAGGCTCGGAGATCAAGATCGATGACTCGTTTCTTCCCTTCCATGATCGCTTTGTCCACTTGGAGCACCGCTTCATGAGCGGTCCGCTTCGGTCGGTATCCATACGACCCCGATTGAAAATCAGCCTCGAAGATCGGCTCCAGGATGAGCTTGAGTGCTCCCTGGACCACACGGTCACGAATGGCCGGAATAGAAAGAACGCGGACCTTGGTGCCCCCGTCTTTCGGAATTTCCTTTTTCCGCACCCGCATGGGTTGATACGTCTCCTGGACCAGTTCGTCTTGAATCTGTTTCAGAAAACTCTCCTCTCCGCTCTCCTCAATGGCTTCAAACGTCACCCCGTCAATCCCGGCAACCATGCGCATGGTATGGAAGACCGCGCGTGCCTGGGGCTACGTCACGCACAATCCCTTCGAGAAAGGGCTGCTGATACTGCCGCGCCGAGGGCTCACCCGAAAAACTACGCTCACGTCTGAGCAAGCACGCGCCGTGATCCGCTTAGCCGTTGAGCCCTACAGGTCGCTGTTCTGGATCATTGCCGAGACGGGCATACGCGGCGGTGAAGTGTGCGGGCTGTTCACTGAGGACGTAGACCTAGCCCGGCAGTTCATCCACGTGAAGCGGTCAGCGTGGCGGGCACAACTGCAAACTCCGAAGACCGAGGATGCTGTGCGCTCGTTTCCAATTTCCCTGGCGCTGTCAGAACACCTCGCTGTGTTCATCGGTGAGCGCAAGGGCTTGCTCTTCTCAACGCGCACCGGTCACCCGCTGGACAATTACAACGTTGTGACCTGGGCGCTCAAGCCTTTGCTAAAGCAGATTGGGATTGAGGACACAAAGCACATGGGCCTCCATGCCTTCCGCCACTGCAATGCCAGCGCACTGGATAGCCTGGGCGCGCCGATGCGCATTAGAATGGACCGCCTGGGCCACGCACAGCAAGAAACGACAATGGGCTATTCGCACTCGAACATTGGGGACCATCGGAGGATTGCAGCCGAGCTGGGAAGGGTGTTTTGCCCATGAAGATGATGGTTTTTCTTAAGAGCCTACTGGCGGGAGTTGCGGCGGTGGTGCTGGTAGCCATCGCTTTACCGTTCGTCATTGGGCTTTATATGTGGATTAACCGCCCGCCGGACACGGGCGCGGATGTTGGATCAATAGGTTGGGACCCGATCTCTCTAATGAAACCTGCGACCTGGTTCGTCGTGATCGGTATATTTTTGATCGGGTTCGTTTGGGAGTTTTTCCACGCTACTCGAAAGTAGCGATTCTTTACTCAAGTTGACGGCGGATTTTCGTATCTATATATTGAATAAGGGCGTTCTGCCCACGATCCAAGGGCGCTTAACTCAGCGGTAGAGTGCCATCCTCACACGGTCGCCATCCATCCACCGGCGATTGACACTAAAGAGGTTAAATAGGGCTA
>Ga0209736_1000493_pt1 | contig 12642 bp, 8 predicted proteins | sample BlaSpr_A8_Ref_M3_FD_187992 | JGI IMG/M metagenome (GOLD analysis project Ga0209736, IMG submission 187992) | Forest soil microbial communities from Thunder Bay, Ontario, Canada - Black Spruce, Ontario site 2_A8_Ref_M3 (SPAdes) (version 2) | ecosystem: Environmental > Terrestrial > Soil > Boreal... | reverse complement strand
CTTTGTATCCGGGAAATCCGTATGCAAATGCCGGGCTGGCGAAAGAGTACAGCCAGCGGGGTGCGCATGCTCGCGCGATCGAACTGGCGGAGTCGGTTGTAAGGGATCATCCCGAGTATGGCTATGGGCCGCTGGCGCTGGCCGAAGCGTACATCCGCGCGGGTCGATTCGAGGAGGGCCGCGCGTGGCTCGACCGGGTGAATCCGGATTACGCGAAGTCGGAGATGGGGATGGCGGCAGTGGCCGGATTGTATGGACAAATGGGTGACTATGAGCGGGCGTTCGCGCTTTGTTCGGAGATTCTGGAGAAGGAACCAAATCTTTATTCGGCCCTCTACAACTGCGGCAATATTCACTTGATGGATGGTCAGTATCGGGACGCAGAACAATTGTTGGCGCGCGCGGTGCAGTTAGTGCCGGAGCAGGCGGCTCCGAAACATTTTCTGGGGCGCGCGCTTCTGCAGGATGGACGCAACGCGGAGGCGCAACCCTACCTGCTGCAAGCGGTGGTCATGGATCCGAAGGTTTGGGACTACCACTATTGGCTCGCGGTGTCGTTCGAGGGGAGCGGGAATATGTCCGCTGCGCGAGTGGAGTATCAGCGAGCGTTGCAACTGAACCAGGACAGCAAAGAAGCGAAAATGCGGCTGACGGCGCTGGAGGCGAAGTGAAGAAGGAAACGGAGAAGACTTCCGCGAAGTCAAGGTTGCAAGTTGACCCGGCCTCGAGCCCAGGAATGCTGAGCGTAGAAATAAGGGTTCGGGAACAGGGTACGGAGGCATTGGCGGTCAGTCAGAGTGAAGTGGCGGTAATGACCGCTGCCCAGGGCTCGCGTGTTCACTTGATGGTGCTGGGTGCAGTCTTTGCGATCGCGGCAGTTTATGTCGGCGTCCGTATTGGCAGTGGTTGGGTGCCGGCCGACGACGGAATTCTGAGCCAGAGTGCGCTGCGAGTGATGCAGGGGCAACTTCCGCATCGCGATTTCGCGGAGATCTACACGGGTGGCCTGAGCGTGATCCATGCGCTGGCTTTTCGCGTTTTTGGCGTAAGTTTGCTGTCGTTGCGGATATGCGTGTTCCTGTTTTTCCTGGCATGGATTCCTGCCGTCTACTATATTGCGCTGCGTTTTACATCCGCGGTCGCGGCCGGCCTGGTCACACTGATGGTCGTCGCCTGGAGTTTTCCGAATTATCCAGCGGCCATGCCGTCCTGGTACAACCTGTTCTTCGCCACGTTTGGAGCCGCGGCTTTGCTGCGCTACCTGGATGTACGCAGAGCGCGGTGGTTGTTTGTGGCAGGCATATGCGGGGGCATTTCGATCCTGATCAAAGTAATCGGAGCCTACTATATTGCCGGGGTGCTGCTGTTTCTTGCGTTTCTTGAGCAGAGTGATGAGCAGAGCGATCATGAATCGGCCGAGACGGGAAAAAGCGCCGTTCCGTATCGTGTGTTCACCACGAGTGCCCTGCTGCTGTTCCTGGCGGCGGTAGTTTACGTGTTCCACGCGCGACTGGGGAACGGTGAGTTCTACCACTTCGTGCTACCTGCGGCGGTGTTGGTAGCGCTGATCCTGCTTGGCGAGCGGAATGTGCGGGAGGCGGCGACAGGGAAGCGATTTAGCGGCTTGCTGAGACTAGTGATCCCGTTTGGTTGCGGAGTGGTGACCCCGGCGATTGCTTTCCTGGCGCCCTACGCGAGGTCGGGAGCCGTCGGCCAGTTTTTTTCTGGCGTCACGTCAAGTGCGATCGCGCGCTCGGTCGGGCTGGGGGTGCTTCGTCCCGTGTCTATCAAAGAAGCCATATTCGCGCTGGCGTTGGCGGCACTGGTCGCGGGGGCGATGTACCTGCGCGAATTCCAGGGGAAACTCGTGGGCGCGGCCGTCGGCCTGGGGTTGACGGTGGTGCTCGTGAAGGCTGCGACGTCAAGCGGAATCGTTTCCGGAGTGTAGTATTCGGTTGCGACACTGACTCCGCTGGTGGTGTTGCTGGGCGCGGCGGTCGTGCTGGCGGCAGGGAAGTGGGGCGGCCAAACAAAGCTCCAGCAGCAGCGGGTGATGGTGCTCGTCTCCCTGGCGGCGATGTGTGGTTTGGTGCAGTATCCATTTGCCGCGCCGATTTATCTTTGTTATGCCGTGCCACTGACGTTGCTGGCCGCGGTGGCGATTGTGGCGACGGCGAAGAAGCAACCCGGAACCTATGTGCTGGCCGCAGTGACTGGATTTTACTTGCTGTTCGGAGTGGCTATGCTGGTTCCGGATTACATCTATGAATTGACCCACAAAGTTGGGCGAATGGATGAACTGCATCTGAAACGAGCCGGGGGATTACGGATCGAGTATGCCGCGAATTTTGAAGACTTGATTCATCTCCTGCAGCAGCATTCGCCAAATGGATTGATGTATGCCGGCAATGATTGTCCAGAACTGTATTTTCTTGCCGGGCTGAAGAACGTAACGCGCGACGATGGGGGCGCACCGGCAGAGGAAGTATTGAAGGCGCTGCAATCCGACGACCTGAAATTGGTAGTGATCAATGAAGCGCCGTTTTTTCCGTCCGCCACGATGAGCCCAGAGGTAAGGGCGGAAGTGATGCGGAAATTCCCCGAGAGCCAGTTGGTGGGAATATTCCACGTGTTTTGGCGACCGTAGTGGTCAGCATTGAAAAGATGTTAGCGTTGAAAGTGTTAATCTGGTCCGCCGGGATTTTACTTCACGTTGTATTCCACGCAGAAGTCGATGACGAGACAGTCCGTATCGGATGTTGCCGTCCTAATCAGGGTTGCGCCGGGCAGGTCGCCTTCAAGACAGTCACTTCATAGAGTTGGGCTTCTTCGGTGATGCCGCCATAGGTGCCGATTATGTGTAGGTCCGCTCCGTCCATGTCGAGTTTCTTAAGAAGCCACCCCTGAGGATGGTTGTAGGCACCGAGCGCGAGAAAGCGAGGATGTTCGCTGATGAAAGCGCAGTAGGGCTCGACCTTGCCTCGGATGGGGAAGACCTTTTCCAACCGATCATAGTTTTCGAACACGGTATCGTGCGCGATCGAGGCAGCGGCTTGTCTGTCATTGAGGAGATAGAGGCGCTTTGTGAGTTCCGCATCTCCCTGCCGATCGATCTCAAGGAACGTCAAACCAGTATTTGCGACCAGGGGAAGATTGGGGTCGATGAGGTCTAGATTCGAGAGGGGGGGAGCGGTGTCGAGAGCCTTTTGCAGATGAGGAGCGACCCGCGGTTTTACGCGTTCGGTGATAATCGGAGGCAGAGCGAGCGCGTTGAGCGCGTATCGTGCGACTCTAGGCGGAGCGAAATTGCCGAGTTGTTCAATCAGCCAGAGTTTCCCAGAGGTATTGAGGAAGAGTGTGGCGCACAACACGAGCGTGACCGCGACTCCCGCCATCTGGTTCCGCTGGGTGCGAAAGCCGAGGAGGAGCGCCGGAACGAGTGCGATGGGAATCATTACTACGATTCCGTATCGATCGAAAAACGCGGTATCGGTATGGGCGAAAAGAATGCCGACGCCGAGCGGGATCAGGGCGAGACAACAGAGGAGAAATCCCAGCGGACGGAGCAGTGCCGGTAATGGGGCCGGCGGTGTCACTTGCCGTTGATCTTGCGAAGCGGGGCGCCGCAGGATGGGCCATAAGCAGGCGAGGAGCGCAACTAACATCAGAGGAATAGGCAGGAAGCGAATGGACCAGGAGTAAAAACTGACTATCCGCATTGGGGTGGCGTGGTACTCGTCGGTAAACAAAATGCCGGAGTGGGTGCGGATGAGTGGAAGGTAAGTTAGGCCAGAGATGGCTGGGGCGAGAAGAGCGGTCCAGAGGCCCCAGTCGGCTTTACGGCGAATCGAGAACCGTACGAGTTCTGCCGCAAAGAAGGCGGCGTAGGGGAGGACACCTAGAACGTGCGAAAGCAGCAGTCCGAATCCGCCTAGTGTTAAGGTTAGGAGCGCCAAACGGCGGTCGTGTGATATGAAATCGGCGGATACCTCGGCCGCCCGATACCAGCTCACCAGCATGAGCGCGGTAAAGCACAGTAGCAAAGAGTATGGGCGCGCTTCGTCTGCCTGATAGGTGAAAGGGACGCTCCAGAGGAGCAGGACGGAAATGATTCCGTAAAGCGGGGACAGGATACGTTTCGCCAACCAGAACACGAGCGCGACGGTGAAGAAGAACGCGAGCACAGAAGGTAGGCGGCAGGACCATGAACTTACTCCGAAGATCGCGAACGAGGCGCGGATGAGAAGGTAAGAGAGTGGGGGGTGGAGATCTATGGTGCGAGTCAGCGCCAGTAACTGCCTCAGCGTCGGCGCCTGCGCGATGTAAAAAGTGTATAACTCGTCGTGATCAAGATGACGGGAAGCAAGACTGTTCAGGCGGATCCATCCGCAGACACTAGTAACTGCCGCGACTGCGACCCAACCGCGAGTTTCAACGAACCGCGAGATCGCCTGCAGGACCCTAACGGTGACGAACGGACTAGAGTCCGCATGAATCTCAGACTGGGCGCTGATCGTCGGACTTTGCTCAAGTAAACTCATTGAATCAGTTAAATGTCTCCGTTTACGTTCGTTAGTCCGGCGGCCTTTCTGACGTTGTGCGATCTGCGTTGGTTGACAGCTCAGTTTATGCGAAGGGAGATCTGTGCCGTCATTCAGAGGCCAGCGGCTGTGCCCGAAGCGAGAGCGCTGCGCGGAAGCGGTTCCCCGGGCTCGTACTGGAAATTCAACCTTTCGCGTTCGACTACCAGCGGACGGTTGTGCACCTGCGTGTGGATGTTCCCGATGTACTCGCCAATGATGCCCATGAAGAGAAGCTGAAGCGATCCCAGGAAGAACATTCCGATAGCGATGGGTGCGATCCCAAGCGTGAACTGGTGCCAGAACAGCAGTTTGTATGCAAAGTAAGCAATGCCACCGAGCATGGAGAGCAGGGATCCGGCAAAGCCGGAGAACGTGACCAAGCGAAGCGGGACTTTGGAAAGCTTGGTGATGCCGAGCATGGCGAGATCGTAGAGTGTGTAGAAATTGTTTTTGGACTTGCCACTCTTGCGACGCTGCTGCTCGTACTGAACTTCGGTATGGGGAAGGCCGATTTCCGCGATCATGCCGCGGAAATAGGGGTAAGGATCGCCAAACTGGCGCACGAGATCGATGACTTTACGATCATAGAGCCCAAAGCCGGTGAAGTTTTCGTAGGTTTCGATGTCGTCGGAGATGTGGTGAACCAGTCGATAAAACAGTTTCCGAACCAGGAACATCGGCGCCGATTCGTGGCTCTGATGCTTGACGGCAATCACGATGGGAACCCCCTTTTCCCATTGCTCGAGAAGTTGGGCGAGAACTTCAGGTGGGTCCTGCAGGTCGGACATGAGAACAATGACAGCGTCGCCGCGAGTTTGCAGGAGCGCATGCATGGGGGAGCGCACGTGTCCGAAGTTACGCGCGTTGCGGATAACTTTGACATTCGAGTCGGCGGAAGCAATTTCACTGAGGACGGTGAAGGTGGTGTCGCGGGACGCGTTGTCGATGAAGATATGCTCGTAGCGGTATTTTCCGAGGCCCAACATTAGTGTGCGCACGCGTTCGTAGACTTCGCGGATATTGCCTTCTTCGTTAAAGCAGGGCGTAACTATGCTGATGGTTTTCATGACAAAGAACCTTGTGCGTGAGCGCGAACTTTGTTAGGTGGCACAGGCCTTCTGGTCTTGCTGGCTGCAACTTCTAGTTGGCGTTCCGGAGGAACGGCATAACAGACGGCGTCGAGACCATCAGCGCAGTGAGACCGCAGGAACAGTGCCGAGTCGGGGGCCAGGCTCTTGAGGGAAGCCAAAACACGCCAAAGATGATCCGGCTTGTGATAGCCGCAGATGGCGAGCACCGGTCGATCGCGCCAGATGACGCCGTGCGCGCCTTCGAGAGCCTGGAGTTCCGCGCCCTCGATATCCATTTTCAGAAGAGAGACGTGTTCGCGGGCGAGGGCATCGTCCAGGCGGACGCAAGCAACGTCAGTACCCGAAGCGGCGGCGATGCAGCCCCCGCCGATGCCGTTTCCCGCGAAACGGACAACGCCGTTGTGGGCACCTACAGCAGCGTTGTGAAGTATGGCACGGGGGCCAACACCGTTCACGAAAGTCTGGAGTCCGGGCACGACGGCAGGGTCGGCCTCGAAAGCGAGCACCTTGCGAAAGCAGTTGCCGGTCTGGGAAATGAAGGACTGGATCGTGTCTCCGGTGAAGGAGCCGCAATCGACGAAGCACTCGTCGGCGGTCAGAGAGAACAGGCCGGGAAAGTACTGTTCGCCCGCGCATGGGATACCGATGCTGTCAAAGTCCGCGCACAACCGCAGTTGGAGTTGCGCTGCGAACGACTGGCGCGAAGGGTCGTCGTGGAGCAACTCGAAGGCGGCTGCGATGTCATGGCTCTGCTGAAGCAGGTTGTCAGGCAGATCCCAGAAAAAATAGGGAAGGAAAGTGCTGGAGTGGCGCCAAAAGAGCAAAGGGAAAGGGACGGCGCGGCAACCCAAGGTCCGCAATTGATCAAGCAGTGCAGACATGAGTGGCGAGCGGCTCGGATGCCAGACGGCAACGACGAACGCAGCGTCTTGCGAGTGCTTGTTTGCGGCGTCCCGAGGAGAGAGCACGGGAAGTCCATCGGCCACTTTTCCCCAGGTGCTGGGATTGTTGTCCGTGAAGGCAACCGGTTCGAGATCCGTGCCGGAGAGGCCCTGGAGAACCAACCGGCCCAACCGGCCTGCTCCGACAATGACGATCCGGCGCCGGCCGGCAGCCGCCTCGTCGAAGGCATCCCGCTGGCGAACACGGGCCGCCGCCGGCGTCTCACGGAGCAACGATTCGATTTGTTGGCCGGGGCTTTTCATGGAAGAGCGAATCCACTTTCCTCAGTTGTTTCCGCTGGCACCAGCTTTGGCGGCGCGCGCAATCGGAGGGTGCGCAGGCAGACCCCGGTTGTAGATCAGTTCGGTGAGCGATGGGATGTTGGCATAAGGACTGTCGATGGCGTCGATCATGATGGGCTGATCTTTCGGCACAGCTTTCAGGATAACTTCGCCACGCATCAACTCGCGGCAGGAGATCTGTCCCTGCTGAAGCGGAATGGCGAGGTAGACGTCGGCATCCTGCAGAACGTGACCTACGGGAAGATCGCGCTTGGCATAGACTCCGCGGACCAGCGAGTCGAGATAGGTGATTTCCTTTTGCGGAGGCAGACGTTTCTGCGTTCCAGGAGCTCCGCACATTCTCTTGGCGCGATGAAAGGCTTTGAACCAGGTATCAACTTGCTCAGGCACCGAGCAGTACGGAGAAACTGTCATACCCTCAGTTTGAATGTCGACGTGGCGCTCGAAGGTCCGCGCGCCTTTGGCATAAGCCATGAGCATGGACGAAGTCCAGTCGCGGTATTCGTGCGTGGAAAATCCGATGGTGTGATGGGGATAGCGGTTGCGGAGGAAGTCGATCTGATTGAGTTCGATGTCGCAATCCTCAGACGGATAGAGCGAGACGCAGTGGTTAATGGCCAGCGGGATATGACGATTGTCGAAAAACGTGACCAGGTCGTCGATATCCTTGAGCGAAGAGCCGCCGGTAGAGACGATGACTGGCTTTTTCGTCTTCGCCATCTTCTCGATCAGAACCCAGTCGTTGCAATCTGAACTGGCGAGTTTAAGGATGGAGATGCCAAGCTCGCAGCAAAAGTCGACGGAACTCTCGTCGAAGGGAGTTGCCATCGGGATGCAGCTGGCTTCGCGGATTGCTTGCACCATGGTCTCGAAGTCCTCCGGCTGGAGGCGTGTGTCGAGCGTCTTTTTGATGTAGCGGATATCCTCGCGGTGCCGAAAGTCCCGGTGGATAAAGCTGTCAATGTCGCGCAACTGCAGTTTGATGGCGGCGCGCACATTGTTAAAGCGCACGACCTGCGCATAGTTGCTGATGATCTTCAGGCCGCGCTGAAGATCTCCCAAATGGTTATTGGCTACTTCCAGAACGAATAACTCGTCGAATATATCATTGCCAGTCATGATGTTACTCGCCTGCCCAGTTCGTGGTGCCGCGCCGGTCGAGAGGCACGGTTGATTAGTATGGTAATGTCCTTATTCCTTGATGACATTGTCCATTAGTTCAGTCTCATCCAGGAAAGGGTACATGTCCTCTAGATTGGGCGAAACAATACGCCCATCCGGTAACTGCCTGGCGCGCGATCGCGGCTCGAATTCCTGGTTCGGGTCGAGTACAACGTCAATCAATGCTGGCCCATCGGCCGCGAGTGCACGGTCGATCTGAGCGAATTGCGACTGGCGGTCGACTCGAATCGATGGAATGCCATAGGCGCAGGCCACCTTAACCATGTCGGGAAGGGAGGCGCCGCTCGAGGCGCTCTCTCCGGTAAGACGGCCGAAGAATCCGGATTGCGTCATCCGCATGGAAAGATAGCCCGAGTTATTCAGGACAAAGGTCTTGACCGGTAAGCGATGGTGAACGACAGTTTGTAGCTCCTGGATATTCATCTGAATACTGCCGTCTCCGGCAAGGCAAATAACACGCTTTCCGGGGCGGGCAAAAGCCGCGCCAATGGCGGCGGGTAAGTCGTAACCCATGGAAGCGGATCCTGAGTTGGAGATAAGGCGTTGCTGTTTTCGTAACCGCATTGTCTGGAAAGGCACGATGCAGGAGGTTGCGTTACCGCAGACTATGACATCGTCATCGGCAAGTTTGGTCGAGAGTTGCTCTACGAAGAAGTAAGGGTTTAAGGGCGGGCCGGGTTGCCGCTGGCGATCCTGCACCACAGGGTAGCGTTGCACGCGTTCGCGGCACCAGGCGAGCCACGTAGCGTGAACTTCAGGGCGGTAGTTGCCGGCCTCACACTGACGCAGGAGTTCTTGCAGAAACCGCTTGAGGTCGCAGTGGATTGCCAGGTCCGGTTGGATAGTAGGTTTGCGGAACTCGGCGGCGTCGATATCGACCTGGATTTTGAAGGCGCGCGGCGCGAAAGATTTCCAGTTATAGCTGATCTGGCGGATGTTGAGACGCGATCCGAGGATCAGCAAGACGTCGGCATTTTGCACGGTGAAGTTTCCGGCGCGGTCGCCGATGGTGCCTGGGCGTCCGCAAAAGAGCGGGTCGTCGGAGGCGATGAGGTCATGGGTCCAGGCGGTGGTCACGGGCACACCCAGGCGGTGAAAAAGTTCGTCGAATTCAGCGAGCGCATGGGCGGCGCGGATGCCGGTGCCAGCGAGGATCACGGGGCGTTTTGCATTTCTGATGCGGTCGAGGAGTTCACGACAATCGGAATTCAGCCGCGAGGAATCGCGCGCGGCCTTGTCTTGTGCGGGACCATCGTGCGCGGCCTCGTCCTCCGCGGGATCATAGCCGCGAAGGGTGGCGGGATCAATGGACGCGGCCTGTACGTCAACCGGAATATCGAGCCAGCAAGGACCAGGACGTCCACTTTGTGCAAGGTGCCATGCGCGCTCAAGGTGATGTCGGATGGAGAGAGGGTCGTCGATCAGCACCGCGTACTTGGTGATCTTCTCGACCATGGCGACGATATCGGCTTCCTGGTCTCCGAGCTGGCGCAGGCCAGTGATGCCTTGGGCGCGCATGCAGGTTTCGCGCTTGACCTGGCCGGAGACGACGAGCATCGGAATGGAGTCGGTCCAAGCCCCGAAAACTCCGTTGAGGGCGTTGATACCGCCGGGCCCGGTGGTGACGTTGACTATGCCGGGCCGGCCGCTGATGCGGGCGTAGGCTTCGGCGGCCATCGCTGAAGCTTGTTCATGATGATTGCAAACGTACTGAATGCGCGGCTCCTTGCCAATGGAGTCGTTGAGGTGCATGGCGCCCCCGCCCGTGACGAGAAAGATGTGGCGCACGCCCCAATCCGCGAGCCGCCCGACGATGTAGTCCGAAAGCTTCATGAGCGGCGGACCTCGGAGCGGACCTCGGAACAAACCCCGGATTGGAGATCGGAGTTCGAGTGTGGGAGTAGCGAGAGAACGGGATTGCCGAGTCCGAGACGGCGGATTTGGGCGCTGATTTCGCCGGCGTGCAACATGGTAGCGATGATGATCGGTTCACAGGTGCCGGCGATTTCCTGGGGGCCGAGTTCCTTGGGGCCGATGATGGGTGCGCCGGCAATTGTCTTGCCCCGGAGAATGGGATTGTTGTCCACCAGAGCGCGGACTTCAGTTTGAGCGAGACACGGAAGGACGAGGAGCTTCATCGCGAATTGCCCTGCACCCCAAAGGATGACCCGCTGGGTGTTTGCGAGCTGGCCGGCTAAGTGATGGTCGATCCTTTCCATCTGCTCGGCGGAATGCCGTATGTAGGCAGCGATTTTGGAGGGTAACTCCTGGTCGCAAACGACGCGCTCGTCGGCGGTTCCCCCGCAGTCGCGGAAAAGGCCGAAGACAGCGGGGTAGAGCGTGTCTTCCGCCGTCTGGATCACCTTCTGTTCAACCAGGCTGGGCTGGAACCCAAAGCGGCGGGCGGTGTTTTCGAGAGCACACGCCGAATAGTGGTTGATATGCTCGGTATTGAATTCCTGGAAAGGCGCGTAGAGATAGTCGTCGTAACGGCTGGCGTCTGGAGTCTCGATATATATGTAGCCTCCGGGCGCGAGAAGACGGCGAGCTGCGCGGAAGAATGCAGGGATGTCGTAAACGTGTTCGAGCACGTGACTGAACACGACGCAATCGAATTTGGGCATGTGCGCGGGAGCCGAGGCGGCCGATATCGACCCGACGTAGGCTTCAAAGCCACGGTCACGGCACGCGGCTGCGCAGCGCGGTGAAGGATCGAGTCCCGCCACCGCCGTGAATCCCCGGTCGCGGAGTGCAGTGAGCAGGCCGCCCGTGGCGCAGCCGGCGTCGAGGATGCTGGCCGCCCGTGAAGGCAGGGCGCGGGCGATGTCGGAGGCGGTGGTGGCGAGTCGCGCCGCGTCGAATGGGGAAACGCCGCTGCCGGTCGCGGTCTCCGAGTCGACGTACTTGGACCACTCGCAATAGAAACAGTCATAGTCGCGCTGGGTAGCCGCGGGATCGGCGTAGACGAAACCGCAGCGGCGGCAGACGGCAACATCGTATTCGTTGGGCAGAGGATAGCCGTCCGGAACGATGAACCGCTGGTGATGGCAGACCGTGTTTCCGGTTGCACCGCAAGCGCCGCATGCGCGATGAGGCTGAGGACTGAGGGTAGCAGCGCTATGCATGGGTCCCCCGCGCGGCAGCTGCTGGTCTGGAAATTTCCTGTTCGGAAAATGTATTACTCGAAGACGTCCGGCCGGAAAACCAGGCGTGGGTGCGGCAGATAGCTTCGTGCAATGGCACCTCGACGCGAAGGTCCAGTTCTTCGCGCGCTCGCGCCGTGCAGGGTACGTAGCGGTGCGCCGAGGCTCCAACCGTTGCGGTGGAAGCGATGTTGACATCAACTTCCGGTGGCAGAGCGGCGGCGACTTCGCGCGCGAGCGTGGCGATGTTCAGGGCTTTTTCCGAGCCGACGTTATAGGCGCGACGGGATTGTCCGTGGAAGAGGATGGTCCAAAGCCAGACCATCAGATCGGAGGAGTACAGATAAGAACGCACAGGGGAGCCGTCTCCCTGCACGCGAATCGGGCGATCGTGCAGACGATCAGAGATAAAGTTGCCGATGGCGAAATGCGCGTCAAGTTTCATGTAGGGGCCGACGAAAGCGAAGCAGCGCGCGACCGTGGTAGCAAGGCGGGGTGAAGCGGCGAGCGCGCACAGCATTTCTGCGGAGCGCTTACCTTCGGCATAGGCAGAGGCCGGGTTGAGAGGATCGGGTCCACCTTCAAAGGATTCACCAACGAGTGCGAGTTGCGGCGGCTGGGCTCCGTAAACTGCGCCTGAACTGACGAACAGAAATCTGCTGACCGAACTGGCGATGGAGAACTGCAGTGCCCGGCGCGTCCCTTCGACGATGGTGTCGAACATCACAAGTGGCGATTCGGTATTCAGCTTCGAGCTGGCTTCGGTCGCGGCATGGATGACGTGTGAAAATGCGCCTTGAGGAAAATCGCCGTGGCGAACGTCGGCGGCGTGCAAGGTGATCGCCGGATCTTGCGCCAGGTGCGGCGCTATCTCAGCAAGCAGAGCCGGACGCCGAGATAGCCCAACCGCATGAGCGTGGAGATTGAGCCGGCGGTTTGCCCAGACGAAACTTTCGAGCAACCAGCATCCGAAAAATCCCGTGGCACCAGTGATCAGGATGCGCTGGCCGCGCAGCTCCTGCCACAGAGGCTCGGTGCGCGCGATGATGTTGTCGAGATCGTGCGCCAGCCGGTTTGTCGTTTTTGCGTGGGTCATGGTCTTACTCGGTTGCGTGGTTCGTGCTTGCTTGGTTCGTTGCGCCAGTTATGGACCGTGAACAGCGGAGGCGGCCCTTGGAATCTGATGGAAAGTCTCCGCCATGTAATCGATCATCGATTGCGTGATGCCGGGGTAGAGGCCAATCCAGAAAACATTGTTCATTACAAAGTCGGTGTTCCGTAAATCGCCGATTACGCGCCGCTGAATGTCGCGATAGGCGGGCTGACGAAGCAGGTTGCCGCCGAAGAGCAGGCGGGTGGCTATGTTTCGAGATTCCAGGAAGCGCACGATCTGAGTGCG
>Ga0209736_1000492_pt1 | contig 12695 bp, 9 predicted proteins | sample BlaSpr_A8_Ref_M3_FD_187992 | JGI IMG/M metagenome (GOLD analysis project Ga0209736, IMG submission 187992) | Forest soil microbial communities from Thunder Bay, Ontario, Canada - Black Spruce, Ontario site 2_A8_Ref_M3 (SPAdes) (version 2) | ecosystem: Environmental > Terrestrial > Soil > Boreal... | reverse complement strand
TCGCGGCCGCTAAAGCTGCCAAATCTCGTTCGGCTTGGGCTTGCAAATATTGCGCCGCTCGCACATCTTGCTGCCGCTGCATCGCCGATTGGCGCGTATGGAAAGGGCGCGACGCACTCGCCGGGAAAAGATACGACCACCGGACATTGGGAAATGGCGGGTGTTTGGCTGGATCAGGCGTTCCCTACCTATCCGCATGGTTTCCCGCGGGAAGTGATCTCAGAGTTTGAAAAACAGATTGGGCGCGGAACACTTGGGAACAAACCTGCATCGGGCACGGAAATCATTAAGGAACTTGGCGAAGAGCATGTGCGCACGGGCAAGCCGATTGTCTACACTTCGGGAGACAGCGTTTTTCAGATTGCCGCACACGAAGATGTGATTTCAATCGCCGAGCTTTATCGCATGTGCGAGATTGCGCGGAAATTGCTCGACGGTCCGAACCGCGTGGGGCGCGTGATCGCGCGTCCATTTTCAGGAACACCGGGGCATTTTGCGCGGACGACGCGGCGGCATGATTATGCCGTTGATCCGCCTAATCCGATGTTGTTGGATGTGCTCGCCGAGCGCGGCGTGCCGGTGTTTGGGATCGGCAAAATTCATGACATCTACAACGGGCGCGGCGTGGAGAAGTACGTCACAACTACCGGCAACGCGGATGGTATGGCGAAACTCACCGCGGCCTTGCGCGAGCGAAAGAGCGGGTTAATTTTTTGCAACCTCGTGGATTTCGATATGCTCTACGGCCATCGCAAGGATGTCGAAGGCTTCGCGCAATCGCTTGAGGAGTTTGACCTTTTGCTGGAGCCATTTTTGAGGCTTATGAGCGCTTCCGATTTGATGATTATCACTGCGGACCATGGTTGCGATCCGGATTCGCGCTGGCCCACGACGGACCATTCGCGCGAGTACGTGCCGATTCTGGCGTATTCGCCCGGGAGCGGCGCGGGCGTGAATCTGGGCATCCGGCAGACGCTAGCGGACATGGGCCAGACCGTAGCGGAAACTTTTGGGGAAGAAATTCCGCACGGCAAGAGTTTTCTGAGCGAGATTAGCCAGAACAAAGCAACATCTGCGAACTGAAACACACGGGCGGATCGTTTCCTTGTAGGGGCACGGCAAGCCGTGCCCTTCCGCGTAAGCTGCAATCCATGTGCCGTACAGAAACAGAATTGTCAGCGGAAGAGAGCCACTTCCGCATCGCTGCGCGGCTTAGGCACCTGCGCCAGCAACTGGGCGCGCATTTTCGATTTGGCCAGTTGGTCGGGAGTGAGCTGGCGCTCCAGGGCTTGGAGACTTTCGGCGCCACGGGTGTCGCCTTGGAGACTCGCCGCGGAGATCCACGCGTAGGCGGATTGCGGATTTTTTTCGGTGCCGCGGCCCTCCGCATACATCGAACCTAACATGATGCGTGCGCCAGTGTGGCCTTGCTGCGCGGCTTTTTGAAACCATGCAAAGGCAGTATTTTCGTCAAGCGGCACGCCTTCGCCGCGCACATACAAGTCGGCAAGATTGTATTGGGCTTGGGCTACTCCGTTTTCTGCGGCTTTGCGATACCAGACGGCGGCTTGCGTGCGGTCTCGCGCGACGCCGAGACCTTGATCGTAGAGATAGCCGAGATTCATTTGCGCGGCGGAGTCACCTGCGTTCGCACCCTGCTCAAATTGACTGAAAGCTTCATGGTAATCCTGGCGCACACCGCAGCCTTGGAGATAAAGAATGCCCAGGTCGAAATAGGCCAGGGCGTACCCTTGGCGTGCGGCTTCGCGGAGCCAGTACAAGGCAGTCACAGCGTTTTGTGGCGTACCCCAGCCTGCGAGAGAAAGTATAGCGAGATTGACTTGGGCGGGCGCATAGCCCTTGCGTGCACCCTTCTCGAACCAAGTGTGTGCTTCCTGTAGAGTGCGAGCGGTGTCTGGTACCTGGGTGAGTGCGATTCCCTTTTCGTTTTCGCGGGATCCCGTCTTTTGGGAGACGAGTTCGGTGGAAGGACTTACACGAACGGAGTTCCCTTCGCGGGCTAGCAGACGGACCATCGCCGATGACACGCAGGGTTCACCGGCTGCGCCAACATTGGTTTGGGCACTTACTATCGGCAAAACCACCGAGGCGGTAAGGAGTAAAATGCTCGCAATGACAGCGCGATCCCCTGCCGTGTAACTCATTGATTTAGTATGGTTTAAGAAGCTCATGGGTTCCCTTCCTTCGAGATGTACGCGTTCGAGATGCAGGCGGGAGCCACGATAGACGGCCTGTCTACCTGTAGACTACCTACCTATATACCTAGACGAGCTACAGGTCAAAATGTTCCATCGAAAATGTGGGTAGGCCTAAATTATTTGATTATTCGTAATGTAGGGCGGTGACCGGGCTGACGCGAGTGGCGCGCCGGGCGGGAATCCAGCAAGCCAGCAAGCCGATGGCGAGGAGCAGAAGGACGACCGAGACGGCGGAGACAGGATCGTAGGGCGAGACACCCCAAAGCTGGCTAACGACGGAGCGAGAAACCGCAAAGCTGACGAGGATGCCGATGGCGATACCCGGTACGACCAGACCGAGGCCATGCTTCAGAACCATCTTGAGGACATCGGCAGGTGCGGCACCGAGTGCCATGCGAATGCCGATTTCGTGGATGCGGCGCGAAGTCGTGTAGGCGATGACGCTGTACACACCCAGAGTGACGAGCAGTAAGCCAATCGCGGCGAACGTAGAGACAAGAAAGAGGCCGAGGCGCGGCTGGGCGTAGGAAAAAGTGTTGAGCCACTCGGCCAGAGGCTCACCTTCCGCAAACGCCACCGTTGGATCGACACCCCATACCGCCTTGCGGACGGTGGTGTTCATAGAGCCCGGGTCGGCAGTAGTGCGGACAATGAGGCGGCGCATGCCGGAGCCGGTGACGCTGTAAGGAATCCAGACTTCCGGTTCGGTAGGCCTCTCAAGACCAACATTCATGGCGTCCCCTGCTACCCCAATGACCTGAAAGGAGCGATCTGTGACGGCATCGGGAATCTTCTTCAGAACATCAAGAATGACCGTGCGACCGAGGGGATCGCCCTCTCCGAGAAAGCGGCGCTGAAACGCTTGATTGATGACTACGAGCTTTCTTGCGGTTCTCACTTCCTCTTCCGTAAAAGAGCGGCCCGAGAGAAGGGGCTGGCGGACGATCGCGAAGTAGTTCTCGCCGACGAGTTGGATAAGCGACTCCCACTCGCCGGTGTGAGTCTTGCCGGGGATTTCGATATTGCCACCGAATCCTCCGTAGGGAGGAGTCGTACTTACGGGCGAGGCGTCTTCGATACCTGGCGTCGATTTCAGGTTACGGACCAAGGGATCAAAGAAGGAAACGAGTTGCGGTCCGGTTTTGTAATGTTGGGAAGGAAGAGGGATGCGGCCGATGAGGAGGTGGTCCGGCTGCCAGCCGAGCGGAACATTTTGAATCGCAACGAAGCTGCGCATGAAGAGGCCGGCCATGAAGAGAAGAATCAGAGACAAAGCAACTTCGACAACAATGACGGCATTACGCAAGCGGGATTTGGCGACTGTTCCGCCGAGGCCCTTGCCGGCGCCTCGCAGGGCGTCCTGTACGTCGACGCGGGAGGCTTGCAGCGCTGGGAAGAGGCCAAAGACAACGACGGTGGCGATGGCGAGGGCGATGCCGAAGAGAAGGACCCAGCTGTTCATTTCAATGACGGTTTCCGACGGAATGGTGAAGGGAGGCATGGCGGAGGCGAGCTCGCGGATGCCGCCCCAGGCAAAGAGAACGCCAATGACGGCTCCGCCAAGAGCGAGCAGCAAACTTTCCAGAAGGAGCTGGCGCACTAGGCGGGCGCGGCTGGCGCCCAGAGCGGCGCGAACGGCGAATTCCCTGCCCCGTGTGGTGGCGCGTGCGAGTAACAGGCTCGCGACGTTGGCGCAGCCGATTAGCAAGAGTAGGCCGACGGCCGCAAACAAGACAAACAGCGTCCTGCGAAATCCCCGGCCGACGACGGCATGTACGAAGGATTCGACGCCGACATGAAAATGCGTGGGGTAATCCTCGCGGTACGTTGGCGCGATTCGCGGGCCGATGATGTTAATGTCGGCCTCGGCTTCCTGAAGGGTCACGCCCGGCTTGAGATGAGCGACGACGCCCCAGTATTGCGGGAAGGTCCCGCGCGTTACGGCGGCGGTGGTGGCATCCCGCGGCATCCAGAGATTGACGCCTCCCCAGGCAAAACGTAAAGGCATGACCCCGACGAGCGTGCGGCGAACGCCGTTTAGCAAGAAGGTTTTGCCAACGACGCCCGGATCGGAGCCGAACTGGTTTGTCCATGTCGAATAGCGAAGGACGAAGACGGGCGGAGCCCCGGGTTGGTAGTCGGCGGGTTCGAGGCTGCGACCGAGAAGCGGAGCGACGCCGAAGGTCTCAAAGGTGCCTGGTGTAACGTAGTTGGCGGCTAGAAAGCTGTTGTTCTCGCCGGAGTCGTAGACCACGTCGATTTCGCAATTCGCGATGAGTGCGTCGAAGACGCGGTTTTGCTCCATGTAGTCGTGCAGTTCAGGGTAGCTGAGAAGACCGCGGACGTTGCCCTCGCCGTCCCCGCGAGAATCCAAGTCATCGACGCGGAGAGTGATGAGGCGTCCCTGATCCTTGTAGGGAAAGGGAGCGACAAGGGCGTTGTAGATGACGCTGAATATCGCAGTAGACGCGCCGATACCCAGTGCCAGGGCAAGAATCGCCGCTAGGGTGAAACGAGGATTTTTGCGAAGGCCGCGGAACGCGAACTGAATATCGTGGAGCAACAGCTCAAGACGGTTTTCCCAGCGGGCTTCGCGGCACTCTTCTTTGAAGCCTTCAACGCTGCCGAATTCGAGATTGGCGCGGCGGCGGGCCTCGGCGGGTGAGACACCCGAGGCAATGTATTCGGCGATTTGCTGCTCGAGGTGGAAATGCAGCTCAGAGTCGAGCCGTTTTTCGACGAGCGGTTTGTGCCCGAGACGGCGTAACCAGCGCATGGCCATTCCTTAGTCAGCGGTACGAAGAATCAGGGAAACTGCGTCGGAAAGCCGCTCCCATCCCAGGACTTCCACCTCGAGCTGCTTCTTGCCCTTGGAGGTCAAGGTATAAAACTTGGCTTCGCGGCCGGTGCTGGTGTCTTTCCATTCGGCGTCAAGCCATTCGCGCTCTTCGAGACGGTGAAGGGCCGGGTAGAGAGAACCCTGAGGAACTTGAAAGTAATCCTTGGAGATTTGATTGAGACGCTGGGCGATGGCGTAGCCGTGGAGAGGGCCGGAGGCAACGATTTTCAGAATCAGCATGTCGAGCGTACCGCGATGGAGATCGTTTTTTTCAGTGGGCATGATTGACACCTAGCTTGACTACAGGTCCATATTCTACATATAGGGCGGTTGGTGGGAAATGTCAAGACGGAATATGGGGCATATTTTGGCATATCTCAGGGAGGCTTCCTGGTCGGGACGTGGCAGACGCCTAGTTAACAATAGCCGCCTCCCCCCCATGGTTTTCATAAAGTGTTCATTCTAAAAGAACTTAAAGCCGTTTAGTTTGATACAGTTTTGTAGGTGTTGAATATACCGATGTTAGGAGAGTGGGTGTGGGTGGATCGCCTGGACGATGGAGTCGATTTATATCACTCTATCATTCTGTCATAGAATGATAGACTGAACTGGCATTCCAACCATTGAGACCTCCTATTCCTGTTTACGATGCTTGTCTTCCCTTGAAGCTTCGTCGGCGTCAGAGCTAGAGCAAGAGCCGTCGACTTCGGCACAAGAGTCTCTGCCGAAGGGGTGTGGCACGTGCGGCCACTGGCGAACGGGAAAGCACATGACGTGGCCCTCAGACAGAACGATAGACATGTAAGTCGCGAGAAAGAAAGGGTTTGAACTACAGGAAAGTAACGCAGGAGCGAACCGCACTACTCAACAGAGAAGAGAGTACCACAGGTTTAACGGAATGTCAATTACATTGTTAGTTAGAGTGGGTCGGTTTCCGGTTATACGACTTGCCAAGAGTTGGCCTAAGGTTGAGGTATCGCTTCGATGCCGATGCTTCAATCGGACGGAAGGCGTTTTCGCAGCGACTTAAAAACACACTCCTGAACCAAGGGAGCCGCATAGGCTGTCGAAAACAGGAATTATCGCCAGCCAATGGACTCAGTGCCTTATAAACCCGGTTAACCACCGCCCTCAAAGCGTAGGCGGCGAAATCCCCGGTGCTACTCGTGCCGGAGGGCGGCCATTGGATCGATGCGGCTGGCTCTGCGTGCGGGAAGCCAGCAGGCTAGGGTGGCGACGGCTAACAGAATTGTGGGTACGCCGAGGAAAACTGAGAGATTGAGCGGGCTGTTCGGAAAGGCGTGGAGGGAAATGACGAGTGCAAGCAGCCATCCCACGGCTGTGCCACGGGCGATGGCTCCCAAGTTCTCGCGAATGATTTGGAGGACGACGCGGCTGCCAGTGGCTCCGAACGCCAGGCGGACGCCAATTTCTCTGGTGCGCCGGGCTACGGCGTAGGAAACCACGGCGAAAATGCCGACGGCGGCGAGGCCGAGCAAGAGCGGACCGAGCACGGCGAACATGCGGGCGGGAATGCGGCGAAGATAAAGGTTTCGGTCGATGTGCTGGGAGAAGGTGCGCACATCGTAGAGCGGGAGCATGGGGTCAAGTTCGCGGAGAACGCCACGGGCTTCCGCGGTGAGCGCGGCTTCATTGCCGCTGCGCGTCCGCAGGTGAATCTCGCCTTGGTATGATGGACGATCGCGGTAGGAGAAGTACATCGCGGGCTGCGGGGGTTCGCCGAGTGCGTCGTAGGCGGAATTGCGGGCCACGCCGATGATGGTGAAGTTTTGCTTGCGCGCCTGCAGGCTGCGGCCGATGGCATCCGCGCCATTCAGGTAACGGCGGACAAACTCCTCATTGACGATGGCCTGCGGGGGCGCGGCCTTATCCCGCATGTCGGCAAAGTCGGTTCCTTCCAGAAGCGGAATACCCAACACATTGAGGTATCCCGGAGTGACGGTGTTGGAAATGGCGCGATCCTGCCCCGGCTCGGTGCGGACGCGGCCTTGCACAGTGAAAGGCCGCGACGGAATTCCATGCAAGTCCAGCGGAACATTCGTCGCGATGGCGGCGCCCTCGACGTCCGGCAACGAGCGCAGGCGTTCCAGGAGGCGGGCGGCAAATTCGCGATCGGACGCGTCGTCGGGATTCCGTCCGCTTCGGTCGTAGGCGGCTAGCAGGACACCCTCAAGGCGGAAACGCGGATCGGTTTGGCGTGCGTTGCGGAAACTGTCCAAGAAGAGCGCCGCAGCGATGAGGACGACCGAGGCAAGTCCGACTTCCACGCCCATCAAAACTTTGCGCGCGCGGCTGCGGGGCGGAGTGTTCGGGCCGGAGCGAAGACTGTCCTGTGGATCGAGGCGCGCGAGATAGAGTGCGGGGGCCGCGCTGAAAATCAAACCGCAGGCGACGCCGAGCACTATCGCGAAGGCGAGGGTGAAGGCATCCACCTTGGTAGGAAAGAGGATCGGAAATGCGCCAACGATTGGGGCGATACGCAGGGCCGTGGTGCCCCAAACGGCGAAGGCGGCCCCGAGGCCTGCTCCGAGGAAAGCGAGGAGCATGTTTTCGGAGAGCACCAAGCTGGCAATGCGCCAGCGTCCCGCGCCCAGCGCGACGCGGACGGCCATCTCGCGCTGGCGGGTACTGCCACGAGCGAGCATGAGGTTTGCGGTATTCCCGCAGACCGCCAAAAGCAGGAGCAGCATAACGCCTTGCAGAATGGCGAGGCCGCTGATGATCAAGCGCTGCGGACCGCGAGGTGAGTCCCAGAAGGGAAGAACCTCACCGCCCATTCCGGCGCTGGCATCAGGGTAGTCGCGGGCAAGCTGGGCCATGGCCGTGGTGAATTCGGCTTGGGCTTCCTGGGGCTTTGCGCCGGGCTTCAACATGCCGATCAACGAAAAAGCGCGGGAGGTGCGATCTTCGAGGACGCGGACTCCGCCAAGTAGCGCCGGCGTCATGGTGGCAGGAACCCATAGTTCGAACTTTAAGGGGACCATGGTTCCTTGGAAATCCCTGGGCGCTACGCCGATGACGATGAGGTCGCGATCGTTAACGCGAAGTGTTTGTCCCAAAGCAGTTGGGGAGCCACGAAACCGCGTTTGCCAGTAATCGTAGGAAATCACAACGACTGGCTCGGTGCCGGAACGCTCCGCTTCCTCGGGTCGAATAAACCGACCGATCGCGGGCTTCAGTCCAAGGGCGGAAAAGTAATTGCCGGAGACGAGTTGCCCGTGCGTGCGCTCGGTCTTGCCCGGCTCGCCCACGTTGAAGGGCACCATCTGAGATGCCACGACGTCTCGCAGTGCCGGCACTTGCGTCTGCAAGTCGCGATATTCCAGCCAGGAAGCGCCTGGATACCCGGCCGTGTCCGAGCGAGGCTCGACCAGCAGGAAGTTCGATGCACCAGTCACGGCGGGCAACGGTTGGAACAGGATCATCTGAATCCAGGAAAAGATCGTGGTATTGACGCCAATTCCGATGGCAAGCGAAACGATGATCACGGCCGCAAGTCCTGGCATGCGGGAAATCGTTCGCCCTGCGTTTCGCAAATCCCCCAGCAGATTCTCGATAAATAGTATTCCTCGCTCGGCTCGATAGTCTTCTTTCATGGCCTCGACGCCGCCAAACTTCAGCATGGCTTGGCGCCGTGCCTCAATGGTTGATAAACCTGCGCGAAGATTTTCGGCGGTTTGCAGAGCGATATGTTCCGCAATTTCTTCCCTTAATCGTTCTTCCTGTGCCCGCCTCGTCGCTGAGTTGAACACACGGGTGAGAAACCGCTTCACAGATTTCATGGCAAGTCCTCCGCTTTGGCTTCGAAGAACCGACCGATGATCGCTGCCGTTTGCTCCCAATCCTTGGTCTCAACCTGCAACTGCTTACGCCCTTCCTTTGTGAGTCGATAGAAGCGCGCCCGCCGATTATTCTCCGAGGCGCCCCACTCGGAGGCGATCGCGCCTTCTTGCTCCAGCTTTAACAGCACGGGATAGAGAGTGCCTTGATTCACGGCCAGCAGATCTCCGCTGATCTGCTCGATGCGCCGCGCGATTCCATAGCCGTGCAGAGGTCCGAGTACATCGAGAGTCTTGAGGACCATCAACGCTAATGTGCCTTGCAGGACGTCCGTTTTTTGTTTCATAGCACCGTCGTTTTGGTTTCCAACAGGAAGGTTGCCACACTACATTTGGGAAAACAACAGGTAAATCGTCGAGCATTCCCCCGTGTGCGTCATTCCTCGGAAATGGGAGGACTGCGAGCACCCGAAGCGAGGCGGAGATGTGCTAAAAACTACCTATTATGTGCGGGTTAGCGCATTATGACTTCCTAACGTCGTGGCTGGCAAACTAGCAGCGTAGATTTAGGGTGGTTATTTTTGGAGGGAGCGATTGTATGGGTACGTTTAGAAGAGGCGGTGGGGACGCGGAGTTTGAGATGAGGAAGGCCGCGCCGTTTTTGAAGTTAGGGGTAATCGCCATTGGAGTGCTTCTCGTGGTGTTGCTGCTGGGGCTGTTTCTGGTTCGCGTGACGCGGATCGAACCGGGGCACGTGGGCGTGCAGATCAACCTGGCCGGAAACCAGCGCGGAGCGTCCGAAATACCGGTGCGCACGGGCTGGGTGGTGTATTCGCCGCTGAGCACGCAGATTATTGAGTTCCCTACTTACGTGCAGACGGTGAAATGGACGAAAGACACGAACGAAGGGCATCCCATAAATGAAGAGATGGGCTTCAACTCGAAGGAAGGCATGGAAATCTTCGTGGACGTCTCGTTGTCGTATGCCATCGAGCCGACGAAAGTGCCGGACTTTTACGTAAAGTACCGCGTGTCGGACATGGATACGTTTACGCATGGAATTCTGCGAGACGTAGTGCGTAATTCGCTGAATGAGGTGGCGTCCACGTATGTGGTGGAAGACATCTACGGAGAGAAAAAGGCGGAGTTTCTGCACAAGGTACAGTCGCAGATCGAGCTGAAAATGTCGCCGGTGGGCGTGGGCGTGCAGCAATTCGGGTTTATCGGCGCGCCGCGCGTGCCGAGCGTGATTGCAACGGCGATCACGGCGAAAGCGCAGGCGATTCAAAAGGCGGAGCAGGCTAGAAACGAACTGCAGACGACACAAGCCGAAGCGGCAAAGAAAATCGCAGAGGCGGAAGGCGACGCCAAATCTCTAGTGACGCGCGCGCAAGGCGAAGCCGACGCCAACCGCATCCGGCAGAATTCGCTGACGCCGCAGCTACTGGAGCTGCGCCGCATTGAAAACAGCCGAGCGCTTATCGATAAATGGAACGGTCAGTTGCCGACGGTCGAGACGGGGCAAGGCAACGGGATGATCTTGCAACTCCCGAAGCCGCAGTAGGAGACGAAGCGGAATGAGCTACAGCAGGTTGGCAAATTCTTCGACGCTGACTTCAAATCCTAGATGATCCCGCGCAACGTCTTGCGTTTCGATCTAATTGTTCAGAGCTGAATCACGGAACGACCTGGGATTCTTTGGAAATCGCGGAGGTTCAGCGTCGCAACTTCATAGCCGAGATGCAACGCCGTCGCACCGATCAACAAATCCTCAAATGCAAACTGGATGCCCATCGCTTCCTGTTGGCCCTCTATGCGCCCTGCGAGCCGCGCGATGTCAATCGTCACCGGATGCACCGGAACGTCGCTCGACAACCGCTCGATGAATTCCAGTCGTCGTTGCTGTTGCACTTGGGTTTTGGTGCGATAGGCTCCATGCACTAGCTCAGCGATGGTCACGACCGACACACCGATTTCGACCTCGCCCTGAACCGCCTTCACTTGTTCCAGGTTTTCCCGAATAGTATGGCTTCTGCGTTCGGCAGCTATGATGACGCTTGAGTCGAGGACTATTCCCACGCTGGCGGGTTCCACGGCTTGCGGTGGCTGAGAATTTCTTCAACGTCTTCCGCGAAGTCTGGGTCGAGGACCGGGGCCTTGCCGGTTTCTTCTTCGTGCGCTTTTGCCGACGCAATACACTCCGAGATGGTGCGGCGCACCGGCCCGGCGGCATGAAGGACAGCTACGGGCCGCTCGCCATTTTTGATGACGATCTCCGCGCCCGCTCGCACGCGTGCCATCAGCGCAGCAAAGTCGCTCGCCGCCTCCGCCTCCGAGACGTGGATCACATCCTTAGCCATGTGATGATTATACACCGTTCATCCGCGCTATGTTTTTGGCAGGTTCTCCGTTTGCGAAGCCTGAATTCTTACCTAAAGGCGTAGAACCATGAGCAACGGAGCTGAAAAGTCAGAAACCCCGCGCGCAAAATCGGCGCAAGGGTCACCCGGCTGTCCGACCTAGTTTTCTAGGAGACATTTCTAACGACGTCGGCCACGTGATCTTGACGCGAGAGGGCGGCGCGCATATGCTTTTGCGCCAAGATGAAGTTGAAGTCGGAAATCCCCGCTTGATCCAGCAATCAAATTCGCGAGCCTCACGCTGCCGGTTCCGCAAGCTGCAGTTGGCCGTCTTGTTTCTGATGATCTATCTTCCGTGCGCCGCCAGCACGGAAACCTCCAAACTGTACCCACCCAGCAAGGACCAAGCGGGAACGTTGCGCCTCGCACAGGTGATGCAGACCGCCACCCGCGAGGAGATCCTCAAGCTCACCACCCAGCGGCAACATTTGCTTGATTCAGGATTGAAAGACTCCGACTTCCAGGATGGCAGCCTAGCCATGGGCCGCGTCTACTGTTGCCACCCTTCGACCGAAGAAGGGACAGCCCTGTGGTTCTATGTTCCGCCTGACGCGCCAGTGAAGCCGGGCGACATCGTAGTCATCCGCATGGGCCACGAGTCCACCAAGAACAACCCGGGTACCGTGAACAAACTCATCGAAGTCCGCCAGAAGAAAGACGCTCCCGATTCGAACTGTTCCTGGAATCCACCCAATGAGAAACTGTGGCGGAGGGTGCTCTACTGCGACTGGATGCCCGCGGAAGGTTGGACGCTAAAGAAGGGAGCCCACAATACCTGGCTAAAGCCAGCCTCCGACGCCAAGGCTCCCTAGAAGAAATCGGAAGCAAAGCCAAAACCCGCACCCTTTGCTGAACCAAACCCCAAAGAGATGCGGCACCCAAATTCGCCTCAGCACGTTAAGGGCGCTCCACCCGCCCACCCCGGCTTCTAATTCTCCGAGGGCTTCTCGGCACGATCGATGACGAGAAGCTCTACGGGGCCTTGCTGCGTTACTAACTTCAGCCCAAGCTGCTCCTGAAGCGCGGCGAAGATCGAAGGCCCAGAAGACTCCGACAAGTTCGTCCCCTTGTAATGGGGAGCTAGGCTCTCATCTGGTATCCACTTCAAATTGAAATCATAATCGCCCGCCAGGCCGGTCTTGTCCAGAACTAGGCAACCCAGTACGCGCGACAACACCCTCGCCAGAACCGCCACGGGTTCCGCTTGAGCTTTAAACTGGCCGCCCCGTCTCAAGTCCATAAAATGCGGTCCTGCAGGGAGGCCATCCAGTTGAAGTCCGTTCGCGTAAGTGTCACCAGGTTTGGCCTCCTGAAGTTTGGGCCGATTCTCTGCGATGACCAGCGCATATATTGGAAGAACCTTCGCTTCGCGGTGTACTGTTAGCCTGAAGCGATCCGCCAAAAGAGCCTGAAGCAG
>Ga0209736_1000491_pt1 | contig 12712 bp, 9 predicted proteins | sample BlaSpr_A8_Ref_M3_FD_187992 | JGI IMG/M metagenome (GOLD analysis project Ga0209736, IMG submission 187992) | Forest soil microbial communities from Thunder Bay, Ontario, Canada - Black Spruce, Ontario site 2_A8_Ref_M3 (SPAdes) (version 2) | ecosystem: Environmental > Terrestrial > Soil > Boreal... | reverse complement strand
GGACACACCGGGAAAAATGACCATCGCGCACCGGCGGGACAGCTTCTGCGGAAAAATGTCGGCCTGCAACAACCTAATGCAGTACGGCATCCCTTACTCGCTCACGACATTGCATACCGTTTCACTGAGCTCCGGCGAGTTCAAGAACGATCTCGAATGGTTTTCCGGGGTGTGCCGGGTGGTACGCGGCTTGCGCAACTTGCGCATCGGAGCCATAGGCGCGCGCCCCGCGGCGTTCAACACCGTGCGCTACAGCGAAAAACTTTTGGAGCACAACGGCATTTCGGTCGAGACGCTGGACCTTTCCGAAGTGCTCGGGCGCATCGGCCGCATGAAGGACAACGACGAACGCGTGGTGAGCAAGCTGAACAGCATTCAGCGCTACATAGCCAGCAGTGGCATTCCGCAAGCCGCGCTGCTGAAGATGGCCAAGCTCGGCGCGGTGATTGACGACTGGATGAAAGCCGCCGCCGTGCAAATCAGCGCCGTGCAGTGCTGGACCTCGCTCGAGGAAAATCTCGGCGTGGTGCCTTGCACGGTGATGAGCATGATGAGCGAGTCGCTGCTCTCCAGCGCGTGCGAAGTCGATGTTTGCGGCGTGCTGGGCATGCACGCGCTGCAGCTCGCATCCGGCACGCCGAGCGCGCTGCTCGATTGGAACAACAACTACGGCAGCGATCCCAATAAAGCGGTGTGCTTTCATTGCAGCAACCTGCCGAAACATTTTTTCAAAGATGTGAAGATGGATTTTCAGGCCATCATCGCCGGCACTGTGGGCAAGGAAAATACTTTCGGCACCTGCGAGGGACGTGTGAAATCCGGCGTGATGAGCTACGCGCGTTTTTCGACTGACGATCTCGCCGGCAAGATTCGCGGCTATTCCGGGGAAGGTCGCTTCACAGACGATCCGCTTGAAACGTTTGGCGGCGCCGGCGTGGTCGAGATCCCGCACATGCAAAAACTGCTGCGCTACATTTGTGAAAATGGATTCGAGCATCATGTGGCGGCCAATTTCTCGAGCGTCGCGCCCATGGTTCACGAAGCTACTACGCGTTACCTCGGCTGGGAAATGTACGCGCACGGCGAATAATCCCCAGCGCGAGAGAATGCAATCTAACTTGGACCTCAGCTCATGGCCATCGTAGCCGGCGTCGATTTCGGCACGCTGAGCGTGCGCGTCACCATCGTCGATACCGCGGAGGGCCGCCTTGGTTCCGGTTTGGCCGAATATCCGCTGCACCGCAAGAAAGACGACCCGAACTACGCCACGCAAAGTCACGAAGACCACATGCGCGCCCTCGTTGAAGCTACGCGGAACGCCACCGCTGCTGCGAATATTTCCGGCGACAAAGTTGCCGCTCTGGCCATCGACACCACGGGCTCCAGTGTCATTCCCGTCGGCGAAAAACTCGAGCCGCTCGATGAGTATTACCTGTGGTGCGATCACCGCGCTTGGCGCGAAGCGGCGCTCATCACCGAAACAGCGCATCGCAAAAAACTGCAAGCCATCGACTGGTGCGGCGGAATTTATTCGTCAGAGTGGGGATTCTCAAAGCTGCTGCATTGGTTGCGGCACAATCCGGAAAAACGCGCGCGCTTCGCATCCGCGTTCGAGCATTGCGATATGGTCGCGGGGGTTCTTTGCGGGATCAGCGATCCCGCAAAAGTGCAGCGTTCGGTTTGCGCCATGGGCCACAAGTGGATGTGGAACGGATCGCTCGGCGGTCTGCCGCCGGAAGATTTTCTGGTTTCGGTCGATCCGTTGCTGGCCGGTGTTCGCGCAAAACTAGACGGCCCCTACGCGACAAGCGATAAAATCGCCGGCCACCTTGCGCCGGAGTGGGCTAGCAAGCTCGGCCTGCGGACAGGCATTCCTATTCCCGTCGGAGCTTTCGATGCGCACTGGGACGCGATTGGCGCTGGCGCGCGAACCGGCGACGTCGTGAACGTTGTCGGTACGTCCACTTGCATTATCGCCATGAGCGATGACACGCGGCTCATTCCCGGCGTGTGCGGCGTCGTGCCCGGCTCGGTGCACCCGCAAAAAACCGGAGTGGAAGCAGGACTATCGGCGACGGGAGATATTTTTGAAGCGATCGCGCGCCGTGCGGGCACCAGCGTCGCGGCACTTTCTCAGAGACTGGAGTCTTATCGCGCGGGACAGACCGGGCTGCTACGGCTGACGTGGGACAATGGCGATCGAACCGTGCTGGTCAACCCGGAGCTTGGTGGCATCACATTGGGATGGCACCTGGCGCACACGCCGCAAGATGAATTATTCGCAGCGATTGAAGGGACGGCGTTCCATACTCGCGTTATTCTGGAGCGCATGGAGCAGCATGGCGTCCCGATTCGCCGGGTGATCAATGCTGGGGGAATTCCGCAGAAAAACGATGTGCTCAATCGCGTGTACGCCAACGTGCTGAACAAGCCGGTGCTGATTCCGAAAACGGATGTGACCAGCTTGGGCTCGGCGATTTTCGCGGCGCTGGCGGCGGGCGCGTTTCGTTCCCTGGAAGAAGCGCAGAGCGCGCTGTGCCCGGAATATCGCACTGTCGAGCCGGATGCAAACGAAGCGCGCGTGTATGAGGAACTGTACGCGCTCTATCGCCAGCTCTATTTTGGTTTCGGCCGCGCGACTGCTCCAGCGATCGCGGCGGGCGGCGTGCTGCCGGCGCTGCGGCGCGTCGCCGCGGCCGCGCGAGGCCACGCATGATTTTGAAAGCGCTTCGCGAGGAAGTATTGGAAGCCAACCTCGAGTTGGTCCGGCGCGGGCTGGTGCTCTACACCTTCGGAAACGCGAGCGGCATTGCGCGCGAGGAAGGCTTAGTAGTGATCAAGCCCAGCGGCGTGCCTTACGAAAACCTGAAGCCCGAGGACCTCGTTGTTACGGATCTCAACGGCAAGATTGTGGAAGGCTCACTGCGACCTTCCTCCGATCTTCCCACACACCTCGTTCTGTATCGCGCGTTCAACGAGATTGGCGGCATCGCGCATACCCATTCGCGCGCGGCTACCGCCTGGGCGCAAGCGCAGCGCGAGATTCCATGCTTCGGCACTACGCACGCGGACTACTTTCACGGACCGGTTCCGGTGACCAAGCCGCTGTCACCGGCGCAGATTCGCAAGGACTACGAAGCAAACACCGGCCACGCGATTGTGCGTCGATTTGCAAAGCTCGATCCGCTGCGCGCGCCGGCCGTTCTGGTCGCGAGCCACGCGCCCTTCTGCTGGGGCAAGACACCGGCGGAAGCCGCGCATGTCGCGGTCGTAATCGAGGAGATTGCCGCCCTGGCGTTCCAGACCCTCGCCGCAAATCCCAAAGCGCGCGCCATTTCACAGCACCTGCATGACAAACATTTCTTGCGCAAGCACGGTCGCGGCTCCTATTACGGGCAAGACGAATAACTGGGCCTTTCGATATTTTTCTTTGCAGGTTTGCGCGGAGCGATTAGGATTCCACTCCGCTATCTAAACAGTGTATGTGGAGGATACGTTGCGTACGACGATACTCGCGGTTCTATTTGTGTTGGCCATCACGCCGGCTTTGGCACAGAAGAAAAAATCGAAAGCGCCTGCCCCTGCAACGGAAACGAAACAGAGCGCGCAGGCGCCCGTCGCCGCGGCGGCTGCCGCAGGTGCGCAAGACGAGGAAGAAAATAAAGGTCCGTGGAAGGCGCTGACTTATCGGTTAGTCGGACCGTATCGTGGCGGGCGCGTACTCGCCGTTTCCGGCGTGGTCGGCCAGGACAATACGTACTATTTCGGCGGCGTTGCGGGCGGTGTGTGGAAGACCACGGACGGCGGGCTGAATTGGAAGCCGCTCTTTGACAAACAGAAAGACGCATCGCCGTCGATCGGCGCGCTGGCCGTCGCTGAATCCGATCCCAATGTCATTTATGTGGGGACTGGCGAAGCGTGCATTCGCGGCAATATTGTCGGCGGCAACGGCGTATACAAATCGATTGACGCTGGAAAGACGTGGCAATTCGTGGGACTCGCGGATACGCACGCCATTGGCCGGGTGATTGTGAACCCGAAGAATCCCGATGTCGCGTTCGTCGCCGCGCTGGGTCATCCCTTCGGAGAAAATGAGGAGCGCGGAGTGTTCCGGACGCGCGACGGCGGGAAAACATGGGAGAAGGTTCTCTACAAAGACGCTAAGACCGGCGCGATCGATATTACGTTTGATCCCAGCAACGGCAATATTTTGTTTGCCGCGCTTTGGCGAGCGAAGCGCACGCCGTGGAGCATGGACAGCGGCGGGCCCGGCAGCGGTTTGTATCGCTCCGCAGACGGCGGGACGACCTGGAAAGAAATCAAAGCGCATGGGCTACCCGAAACGGTTCTGGGACGTATTGGCGTAACCGTTTCCGGCGCGAACCCGAATCGCATTTGGGCCGTCGTGGAAGCGGAGAAGGGTGGCATTTACCGCTCGGATGACGGGGGCGAGAATTGGCAGTTGCTCACCGACGATCATCGCTTCCGGCAACGCGCGTGGTATTATTCGCACATTTTTGCCGACCCGAAATCGGCGGACACCGTTTACATCTTGAATACCGGCGTGTACCGCTCGAACGATGGCGGCAAGACCTTCAACGTGTTGCGCGTGCCGCACGGGGACAATCATGGACTGTGGATCGATCCCACCAATCCGAAACGCCTGATCAACGGGAACGACGGCGGCGCGACCATCTCCACGGATAATGGGCAAAGTTGGAGCAGCGTTTACAACCAGCCGACCGCGCAATTTTATCACGTGACTACGGATAATCGTTTCCCATATTACATGTATGGCGCGCAGCAGGACAACTCCACGGTGGGCATCGCCAACGCGAGCGTGGAGGGTGGAATCGATCGCACGGATTGGTACGACGTGGGCGGTGGCGAGAGCGGCTATATTGCTCCCGATCCCACCGATCCCGAGATTGTGTACGCGGGTTCGTACGGCGGGGAGATTTCTCGCCTCGATCACCGCACTGGCGAAACACAGGCTATAAATCCTTGGCCGGTGAATCCCATCGGCTGGGCGGCTGCGGATGTGAAGCATCGCTTCCAATGGACCGAGCCTATTCTATTTTCGCCGCACGATCCGAAGACGCTGTACTTTGCCGGTGAAGTTCTATTCAAGACGACGGACGCGGGGATGAGCTGGAGCATCATCAGCCCGGATCTCACGCGCAACGACAAGCAAAAGCAGCAAGCTTCCGGCGGGCCGATTACCAAGGACAATACCGGCGTGGAAGTGTACGACACGATTTTTTCTGTGGTGGAGTCCCCGGTGCAGAAAGATTTGATCTGGGCGGGCACGGACGACGGGTTGGTGCACGTGACGCGCGATGGTGGCCAGCATTGGGACAATGTTACGCCGAAGGCCATGCCGGAGTGGGGCACGGTCAGCATGATCGAGGCTTCCCCGAAAGACGTCGGCACCGCGTACATGGCGGTGGAACGCCACAAGATGGATGATTTCGCGCCCTATGTTTTCAAGACCACGGATTTCGGCAAGAGCTGGAAGGCGCTTGTGAATGGACTGCCCGCGAACGATTATGTGCACGCGGTGCGCGTCGATCCCAAGCATGCAGGCTTGCTCTTTGCGGGCACGGAAGCGGGCGTGTACGTTTCCTTCGACGATGGCGAGCGTTGGCAATCTTTGCAACTGAATCTGCCAGTTTCGCCGGTGAATGATTTGGTGGTGAAAAATAATGATCTGGTGGTGGCCACGCATGGGCGCAGCTTCTGGGTGCTCGACGACGTTACGCCCCTCGAGCAGTACAGCGATGGGGTGACGCAGGAGGCGGCACACTTGTTCGGGCCTGCGGCAGCGAACCACACGCTCTTCCGCGGCTCGTTTTTTGGTGGCGGCGCGAATACCGGGAAGAATCCGCCGGCAGGAGCAGTGATCGATTACTGGCTGAAGACCGCGCTAAAGAAACTGGATGCGGATAAGAAGGATAGCGATAAGAAAGACGCCGAGAAAAAAGATAGCAGTGATTCCGGCGCGAAGACGCCCGGTACGGACGCCAAATCAGAAGCTAGCGCGAAAGCCGAAACGAAGGACGAAACGGAAGCGCCGAAGATTACGCTGGATATTCTCGATGCCTCCGGCAAGGTAATCCGGCGCTTTCCCAAGAAAGAGGAAGAGGGCGACACGGATGAAGGTTTCGGCGCACCGGATCGCAACGCGGGCAAGTTGCCCGGCGAAGCGGGGCTGAATCGATTTGTGTGGGACCTAAATTACGAAGGCGCCAGCAAAGTGCCGCATGCGCCGTTGTGGGGCGGCAGCACATCGGGACCCAGAGCGCTTCCCGGAAAATACGAAGCGCGATTGACGGTATTGGGCAAGCCTTACTCCGCGCCGTTAGAGATTCAGCCGGATCCGCGGCTCAAGGTGACGCAAACTGACTTGCAGAAGCAGTTCGATCTGCTGCTTAAGATTCGCGACAAGCTGACGGAAACCGACGATGCGATCAACCAGATGCGCGACGTGCGGGAGCAGATCGGCATCATTAACAAACGACTGAAGAACGACTCGCGCGCGAAGACCGTGGCCGACGCCGGAAAGGCGCTGGACAAAAAGATGACCGAGGTCGAAGAAGCGCTGATTCAAACGAAGGCCAAGAGCGGGCAAGACGTGCTCAACTTTCCGATCCGCTTGAACAATCAGCTTGCGGCCCTGGGCGGGGTGGTGGGGAGCGCGGATTCGGCGCCGACACAGCAGTCCTATGAAGTGTTTGAGATGCTGAGCAAAGCCATCGATGAGCAAGTGGCGAAATGGAAGAGCATCGTTGCGACGGACGTTAAGGCGTACAACGATCTAGTGAAGCAGCAGGACGTGCCGGCGCTGATGCTGAAGGCGGCGGGCGAAGTTCGCTAGCGGATCCTTCTCGCCGGCGACAAAGTCGCGGGACCTCAGGGGTACCCCCTCCCCCTTTTCTGTAACAGCTCATTCTAAAGGGGTTACGGGCGCGGTTTCTGCAAGTACACAATCTACAGGACTTACGGCGGTACAACTTCGGCTAAAAACCGGCAAAACGCGGCGTTGGCTCGTAAGAGCGCATTCTACAGGACTTATTTTGATTCAGACGGAAGTGCTAGCAAGTGAAGGGACTCTTACATCCATGGAAAGAGTGCAGTCTAAAAAGACGCGGAAATCTACAGGTATTATGATAATGGATTAGTAACCATTTGTCAAGGAAATTCTATTGCGTTTGGATTGATGGAGTTAGTGAGGAGTAGGCCTTTGGCCGACTAGTTTAGCGATGGCGGCGCCAAGGTCGGAGGTGGTGGAGTTGCCGCCTACATCGGGGGTGCGCACTTCGGCTTTTTGGAGAGCCTGGACTATCGCGTTTTCGACGGCGTCGGCGGCTTCGGGGACGCCGAGGTGGCGCAGCATCATGGCGCCGGACCAGATTTGGCCGATGGGGTTGGCGATGCCCTTTCCGGCGATGTCCGGGGCGGAGCCGTGAACGGGCTCGAACATGGAAGGGAATTCGTGCTCGGGATTGAGGTTGGCGGACGGCGCGATGCCGATGGAGCCGACCACGGCGGGGCCGAGGTCGGACAGGATATCGCCAAAGAGGTTGGAGCCAACGACGACATCGAACCAGTCGGGGTGGCGGACGAAATGGGCGGTGAGGATGTCGATGTGAAACTGGTCGGTGCGCACGTCGGGATATTCGGACCCGATGCGATGGAAGCATTCATCCCAGAAGGGCATGGTGAAGATGATGCCGTTGGATTTAGTCGCGGAAGTGAGATGCTTCTTGCGCTTGCGGGCGAGGTCGAAGGCATAACGGAGGACGCGCTCAACGCCGCGGCGGGTGAAGATGGTTTGCTGCACGGCCATTTCGTCGTCGGTGCCTTCGTAGAGGCGGCCGCCGATGTTGGAATATTCGCCTTCGTTGTTTTCACGGACGATGGAGAAATCGATTTGACCGGGCTGCCAGTTTTTCAGCGGAGACTCAATGCCGTGAAAGAGGCGCACCGGACGGAGATTGACGTATTGGCGGAAGGTGCGCCGAATAGGGATCAGCAAGCCCCAAAGGGAAACGTGATCGGGGACGCTGGGATGGCCGACCGCGCCAAGGAAGATGGCGTCGAAGGCGCGAAGTTGCTGGAGGCCGTCAGCGGGCATCATGCGGCCGGTCTGGAGGTAGGTTTGGCAGCTCCAATCGAATTGCTGCCAGCGGCATTCGAAACCAAATCGGCGACCGGCGGCTTCGATGACGCGAATGCCTTCGGGAACGACTTCCTTGCCGATGCCGTCGCCGGCGATGACTGCGATTTTGAAGGATTTCATCGAGCTAAACGTCAGCCTTTCGTGAGAATGGTTAGGTTTAACTGCCTGTAAATGCGAAGCATAGCTTAACGTCAGCGCGCAATCTTGGGATAAACGGAAATTAATTTGAATTCAAGGTAGGGCAGAGTCTTCCGCCCTAACGCTTTCATCGGATGACCTCGGTATGCCGCTCTTCCATCCACTTGGTAATTGCTCGGCCCACTTGGTCGAGTTTGCCTGCGAAGAAATGATCGGCGCCGTCCACTACAACCAATTGGTTTTCTCCCGGGAAGGATTGCACCAGCGCTTTTAGCTTGGCGATGTCGCCGTGCTCGTCTTGGGCGCCGTGCACGAAGAGTTTGGGCTTGGCGCACTTGCAGAGGAACGAGAAGTCGGTGCTGTTGACCGGGGTGCCGAGGCCAATCAAATCGGTGACGCGCGGATGGGCGCAGCCGACGGTTAGACCCATCCAGCAGCCGAAGCTGAAGCCGGCTACCAAGAGCGGGACTTGCGCAAACTCGCGAGCAAGAAAATCGAGCGCAGCACGGACGTCGTCGAGCTCGCCGCGGCCGCGGTCGTGCTTTCCGGCGCTTAGTCCCGCGCCGCGAAAATTAAAACGCAGCACCGGTAGTCCCAGGGCATCGAGCGTTTTGGCTGCTTGATACACCACCTTGTTGTGCATGGTGCCGGCGTAAAGCGGATGTGGATGACAAACCAGCGCGGCCAAAGGCGGCTGCGCATCGGAAGCTGGAGTCCACAAGATCGCTTCCAGACGTCCGGCAGGGCCTTCCAAGAAGAAGTTCCGCGACGCGTGAGCGGCTTTGGTGTTCGTCATTGTGAGCGCAAAACGGTCACGCAGAAACGGTGAGCGCAAGAACGCGAGTGTAGCGCAACGTCCGCGAAACTCCGAATGCGCTTTCACGGCGGCGATCAGGATTGACGGGTGATGGTTACGGCGAGGGCGGAACTTTGCGGAATCGATTCGATGCGCACCACGCGCGACGCCACGTCCGCACCTGTAGGCCACGGCACGGAAGCCAAAGGTTCAAACGAGACCAACAGATTGGCGCCCTGCGCATACTCACGGGTGGTCAAAAAACGCAGGCCTTGCGCGGAAACATCGATGGTCATGGCTTCTTCAAACCAGGGAACATGTTCGAGGCGCACGCGCACTGGAACTGCCAGCGGTCTGCGCGGACTGCCGCGGCGCTCGAGGTCTTTCGCGTGGCCATTGCCGTTGCCCTCCGCATGAAACAAAGGTTGAAACTGTACCGCGATGGCGGCCGCCTGCGAACCGGTCATTGATTTTTCTTTGGTACCAGTCGCCGCGTTCCCGTTGGAACCGTTCAAGCAAGGTGCGACGCGAACTACTTGCGCGAGCATTTCGGGCTGGCCATCACGCAGCGACGGGTCGTACGGAAACGTCACCCACAATGGCACACCGAGAGCGTGGGTCTCGCCGCAGGGCACCAGCAGTCCGCCACGGGAAATGTCTGAGGTCTTGCAAAGCTCGGTTTTCTGACCGAAGGGAGTACTCCAGCGAAGGCGTACCGGAAGGCTGAGTTGCGCGCGGTGATGCTCGCGTCGGTCCATAAGTCCTGTGCTAAGGCGCACTTAGAGCGGGACGTTTTTCAGTATACGCCGATATAAGAGAATTGTTAACTGGTCGTACTAGAACATAATTGTAGATTTTACGGATTGCAGTTTGCGATAGCGAATGTTAGCGTTCGGTTGGGTTTTGATTGATGGAGTGTGAATGACGGGTGAGGCCGAGCGCCGCATAGCGCGGCGGTTCATGATGATGCTTCCGATGCGCGTCCTGCCGGGCGGAACGCAGCATGACGAATTGCGGGCGTTGACCCGAAACGTTAGCTATCGTGGATTGTATTTTGTAGCTGATGGAAAATTCGAAGTGGGCAACGAGTTCGAATTTGTGCTGACCCTTCCGCAGCCCATCTCGAAAACCGGTGATGTGGATATCCTCTGCCGCGGCCAGGTGGTGCGCGTGGAGTCGGGTCCCAACGGGCGCGCTGGTATTGCCGCAAAGATCGAGCGGTACGAATTTGTTCCTGCCGCGGCTAACGCCGCCTGAAAATTCCCCAGGCTAATATTTTTCTCACCGGGACGCGCTAAAGCGCGCCCCTACAACTGCTTGGCTTTTCTTGCGCTCGCGTCCCGCTCCTCTGCGCTAGTACAATAGCGTCGCGCTGCAGCGCACTTGTCTCCGATTCGCGCGGCGCTTACGAGGAAAGTATGTATCACTACGACGCCAAGACCGCGCTCGAGGAATTGCAGGAAGATGCGTTGTTGCCGCACCCCGTCAAGTTGCGCGACATGATTCTGCGCATTCAGCTCGGACCGCAGGAAGCGCAGGCCATGAATCAGGAATTTCAGGATTATCTGACACGCTTTGGGGAGATTCAGCGCGTGGCGCGCGGCATCCTGGAAAAGCTCGCCGCGGGAAAAGCCAAGTCTTGATGATCCGCGTTTGCGGTTTGGACTTGTACCGCATGAAGAGCGAGTCGCGCTGTTTCTTGCTTTCTGAATGGGCCGACGCGGGACACGTACGCGGCGCGCTGGCGCTGGTAAACTGCGCGTGCTTTAAGCGTCTAATATCTAATAAAGGTTAGCGACTGAATGCGCCGCAACACACTGCTGATCGATGCCGACGATACGCTGTGGGAGAACAACGTGTTCTTCGAGAATCTGATCGAGGATTTCATTACGCTGGTGGAATCGTGCGGGTTCACGCGCGCTTATGTGCGGCACATCCTGAACGAAACGGAGCGAAAAAACATCCGGCAGTATGGCTACGGGGTGCGCAGCTTCGGGCGCTCGCTGGAGGAAACGTATTTAAAGCTCGCGGAACACATGGCGAAACGTGAAGTGCTGGCGCAGATTCACACGCGCGTCGTGGACCTGGAGCGGACGCCGCCGAAAATACTTGATGGCGTGCCGGAAACTCTGGCGTATTTGACGGAGCGGCACCGATTGATCTTATTTACGAAGGGCGAACCCGCGGAGCAAGCTGCCAAGGTGGAGCGCTCAGGACTGCAGGGATTCTTCGAGTTCATCGAGATCGTTTCGGAGAAGAGCACGGAAACGTACGGGGCGCTGGTCAAGAAACATAAGATTGTGAAGACGCACGGATGGATGATCGGTAACAGCCCGCGCAGCGACATTAATCCTGCGATGCAGATCGGCTTGAATGCGGTGTACATCCCGCACCAGCACACTTGGCAGCTGGAACACGAGCCGGTGGTGTCTGGTTCTGGCAAGCTGGTGATCTTGCCGGCGTTCCGCGAACTTCGCGCGCACTTCTAGGCACAGATTGGTTCTCTCCTCAGACAAATAGAGGATAAAGCAGACGGCTGTGGGTCAGGGATTTCCTTAGCGGGCGGCGGTGTCGCGGAGGAGTACTGCGTCGGACTCCACATGTCCGCGCTCGATGGCCAGCTTTGCGCCATCTGGCGAAAACCGAAATTGCATGATTTGTTCGGAGGTGAAATGGGTGAGCTGGCGAGAGGGCGAATTATCGAGCGGCTGCTCCCAGAGGTTGTCGATGCCTTTATCGCGAACCAGGTACACCACCGCTTTGGGATCCGGGGCGAACGCCAAAGGCGGGGAAGCTCGCTGGTCGACATCGTGATAGTTCGTTTTCTTGTCCTCGACCGAATCGAATCGCAATACCAGGCGGTGATCAAACTCGCGCACTTCCGTGCTCACAATGGTCTTTCCGTCTGGTGAAACGGCCCAGCCCCAGGGCGCATCCTTGAGCACCGGCTCGGGTTCTCCGCCTTCGACGCTTACGCGCTTGATGGCCTTGTTGTCGCCGCGGTCCACATAAAACACCCATTGACCATCGCGCGCGCAATCGGGCTCGCTCTCGTTGGGGCCAAAGGTAAGCTGCTTCAGGTTCGTTCCGTTGCTGTCCATTCTCCAAAGATTCTGCGCCACCTTTCCGGAGCGCCCCGCGGTGCGAAAGACAAAGTATTTTCCTCCGGCGCACGTCGTCACCTGATCGGAGATGTGCTGCGCGTCCGAGAACAAAACCGATTCGCCTCCCGAGGGATTCACGAGGCGCAGCTCCGGAGTCTGCGGGATCACCAGGCGTCCATCCGCGGCCCAATCCCATCGCCAAATATCTCGGCGCGAAGTCAACGGCACCGGCTGCAGCACATCCGGAGAGCTTGCCGGCGCTACCCCAATTTGAAATTGATAGTGGACCTGGCTTACCGCGATGCTTCTGCCGTCCGCGGAAACGCTGGGATGAAAATAGTCATTCGTGTCGGTGGTCAATTGCCGAAAGTCGCCGGCGGGATAGCTGACCAGGGTCAACTGTCCGTGCAAGTTGGTCATCTGGCTGACCGTTGTCATCACCAGGGCGTTGCCATCGGGGAGCCACTCCGCGGCGTAAAAAATGCGATCGGG
>Ga0209736_1000490_pt1 | contig 12715 bp, 8 predicted proteins | sample BlaSpr_A8_Ref_M3_FD_187992 | JGI IMG/M metagenome (GOLD analysis project Ga0209736, IMG submission 187992) | Forest soil microbial communities from Thunder Bay, Ontario, Canada - Black Spruce, Ontario site 2_A8_Ref_M3 (SPAdes) (version 2) | ecosystem: Environmental > Terrestrial > Soil > Boreal... | reverse complement strand
ATGTCAATCCTGACGCTTCTGGCACTCGTCTCCATCGGAGCGTACGCGCAATCCGATTCCGCAGCGCGACCCCCGGCGCCCGCTGCTGCCGCCGCCGATAAACGTGCCGGCGAGAAGCCTGCGGAGGGCGCGCAGGCCACCCATTCGGACAGTTCTTATGTGATTGGTGCCAATGACGTTCTGGCTATCAATGTGTGGAAAGAACCTGACATTTCGCGTTCAGTTCCGGTTCGTTCCGATGGCAAGATTTCGTTGCCCTTAGTCGGGGAGTTGCAGGCAAGCGGTCAAACGCCGCGGCAACTGGAGCAAGAGATCAGCACGCGGCTGAAGAATTATATTTCCGAGCCTGAAGTCACCGTCATCGTTACCGACAGCAAGAGCCAGAAGATCAACATTATGGGCATGGTAACTCGACCTGGCGCTTATTTGCTTACGAGCTCGACCACCGTGCTCGATTCGATCGCGATGGCGGGCGGGTTCAAAGACTTCGCGAAGCAGAAGTCGATTTACGTTTTGCGACAGAGCGCCGACGGGAAACAAGAACGGCTTTCGTTTAACTATAAAGAAGTGATTAAGGGTAAGAATCCGGAACAGAACATTCGCCTGCAGGCTGGCGATACGGTCGTGGTTCCGTAGCTTGGCGATGAGCATGCGACGCTGGTTGATTCTCGTGTTGGTGGGTGGTGGGATGCAGTTGTTCGCAATAGGTCAAAATCCACCGTCCCAGAACCCGCCGGGCCAGAATTCGGGTGAAGGTAGCGGGAGTGAAAGAACGGCTCCTGCTCCCGCCCTTACGGGAATAGTAGGAATGCAGTCCGAAGGGGAAGCGGAGGACGCGAGTAGTACTCTGCCACAGATTCCGTCGTTTCTGGGAGGGAAGGGAATTAACACGACAGTGCTCTCCAAGATGGACCGATCGAATTACCTGCGAGCCGGACTGAATGTGGGGTCGGCCTATGATGACAACCCCTACCTAGTGTCCAGTGGGGCGACGAGCAACACGAGCGTTTCAATTTTTCCGAGCATACAAATTGAAGAAACATCCTCGCGAATTCGGTGGGATCTTGGGTACGCCGCGGGTCTGACTATCAATCAGAATTTCACGAATCAGAACGATTCATCCCAAAGCCTGACCCTCGACTCCCAGTTCCGGCTGAGTCCGCATGTGAATTTGCGAGTGGCCGAAAACTTTTCCATGACCAGCGGGTTTTTCGATTCAGGCACCGGCACCGGCGTTGTTGGGTCGGGTGGTCCTAATGCCAGCCTGGTGGCTCCGCTCTCAACACAACGCTCAAGCATGACGACCGTCGAGACGAACTATCATTTTGCGCTAAACGATCTGGTTGGAGCCAGCGGGACATTCTATGACCTGCATTTCGCCAATACACCGCAAGGAACTGTGTTAGCGGATTCTCAAACCGCCACTGGAACGGCCTTTTGGATCCACCGGTTGGTTGGCGAGGATTGGGGTGGAATCAGCTATAATTTTGAGCGCATTACGTTCAACCCCGTGGGAGAGACGCGCGTTCACAGCTTTTTGTTTATGGACTCACTGGGTATTTCCAAGCGGTTCACCCTGACCGGCTTTATCGGTCCCCAATATTCAGAGAATAACGGCCTGGTTCCCGGCGTTGGGGGTGAGTCGGTGCAATCCAACGGGTGGTCGCTCGCCGGCGGAGTGGAAGGTGGCTGGAAGAATCAGCACAACAGCGTGTCCGCCGGGTACTCGAGAAGCATCAGCGACGGTGGCGGACTGCTGGGTTCCGTGCGCCTGCAGACGGTGCACGGTACGTTCCGCCATCAGCTGACACCAGGGTGGGCGGCGGCCCTCACTGGAAGCTACGGGAAAAACGACTCACTCTTGGTGCCGTCGGCAAGCACTGCAAGTTCGATTAATTTTACTTCCGTAGGGGTGTCTGCGGAGCGCAGCGTCGGGAAGAGTTTGGGTTTTCGAATTGGTTACTCCCATGATTTCCAGCAGCAGGTTGGCCTGCCTGCTCCTAGCCCAACGTTGGATGCGCATCGCAATCGATTCTTTGTGACCCTGTCGTATCAGTGGGCCAAACCTTTAGGAATGTGAGCATGGAAGAAGAACTACAAGAATCAAGCCAGCTGCCAGATGTTGCCCAGATCAAGGGAATGGTCCGCCGTCGACGGTGGCAATTTCTTGTGCCCTTTTTTTGCGGCTGGTTGCTGGTGTGGGGAGCAAGCTGGGTGATCCCTTCGACCTACCGGTCGGGCACTCTGATTCTGGTGGAACAGCCTTCGGTGCCGGCGAAGTATGTTGAGTCGAACATCGACAGTGACATTCAGCATCAGCTGGATAGCATTACGCAGCAAATCCTGAGTCGCACGCGCCTTGTCCGAATCATTGACGGCCTTGGTCTCTACGCTGAGGAGCGGAAGCACAAGGGCCCGGACGAACTGGTCGAGAAGATGCGCAAGGACATCGAAATCGAACTGACGCACAGCGACGACAGGAAGCTTTCTTCCTTCAATATTTATTATGCGAGTCGCGATCCGAAGATGGCGCAACAGGCAACGAGCGAACTGGCGAACCTGTTCATCACGGAGAATCTCGAAGAGCGGCAAAAGCGCTCGGAGAATACGACCAGCTTTCTCGAAGATCAGCTCGATCAGGCGCGGGCAAAACTGGCCGCCCAGGAAGCGAAATTACGCGTGTTTAAAGATCAGCATCTGGGCGAGCTGCCAACCCAGACGCAGAGTAATTTACAGATTCTAGCTGGCCTGCAGAGTCAGCTGCAGGCGAACCAGGATTCGCTGAACCGGGCCAAGCAGCAAAACACCTATCTGGAATCGCTGATCAATCAGTATCGCGCTATGGGCACCGGTTCCAAGCCAGGCGAGGCCGCTCCATTAGGTTTGACCGACATCGACAAACAGCTGGATCAACTAAAAGCGCAGCTCGCGGATTTGACGTCCCACTATACCGATAAACATCCAGACGTACGCAAGACCAAAGAGCAGATTTCACGGATGGAGGCCACGCGCGCCCGGATCGTCGCCGACATGAACAGTCGACCGAGCAGCTCCAGTTCAGATCCGGCCCCGGTTGCGTCGCTCGATCCGAAAACCGCGCCGATGCTGGAGATGGAAAGTCAGCTAAAGGCCAATCGCCTCGAGATCGCGAACCGGGAAGCGGAGATTAAAGACGAGCAAGGCAAAATCAACCAATATCAGGCACGGCTGAATATGGCCCCGGTCATGGAACAACAGTATGCGGATATCACGCGGGACTATGATCAATCGAAGACCGACTACGAAGCGCTACTGGCCAAGAAGAACCAGTCGGAAATGTCGACTGACCTGGAGAAGACCCAACAGGGCGAACGATTCCGCATGTTGGATCCGCCGAATCTTCCGGTAAGGCCCTTCAAACCGAACCGTTTAATGTTGTGCGGCGCGGGACTGGCATTGGGCCTTGTGCTTGGCGGAGGCTTCGCCATCGGCCAGGAAAAGCTCAGCGGCAGACTCTACAGCGAGGGCGAGATCAAAAGAGTGATTCCGTTCGATGTGATCGCGGAGATTCCGCCGATCGAAAGTGTTGATGAAGAGTTTTCTCACCGGCGCGGTGCCTGGATCGCGGGCGCTGCGGCAGTGGTAGTGGTTGGATTTATCCTGTTAGGATCGGCAGTAACGTATTTGTTCGGCTAGAGATCATGTACAAGCTTTTCTACAATCTGCAGCGAAACCCGTTCGAGATTACACCGGACCCGTCGTTCTTATTTCCCACGACGCGGCACAACGAAGCCCTCGCCTCGTTGTACTACGGAGTGACGGCGCATCGCGGGTTCGTAGTATTGACGGGCGAGGTGGGCACGGGGAAGACGCTCATTCTGCACTCGTTGCTTGGCTTGCTGCAGCGTCGCGATGTAGCCTTCGCTCTGATCTTCAACCCAACGCTGTCGCCTCTGGAATTCATGCGCTATCTCGCGCGCGATTTTGGGTTGCCGGTCGGAGACAAGGCCAAAGACGAACTAATCCATATGCTGAACGGCTTTCTGTTGCAGAGACATCAGAAGGGTCTGACAACGATTCTGGTAGTGGACGAGGCTCATCACTTGTCGCCAGAGATACTCGAAGAAATCCGGCTTTTAACCAACCTGGAAACGTCACAACAAAAGCTGCTCCAAATTGTGCTCGCAGGTCAGCCGGAACTCGATCTGAAACTTGATTCCCACGAACTCCGGCAGCTGAAACAGCGAATTGCTTTACGCTGCCATCTCGACCCACTTAGTCTGAACGAGACCCGCGAGTACATAGGTCGCCGTCTTCGGATTGCGGGGGCGACTGGAGTAGTCCAGATTTTTTCCGGACCTGCGATCGAGGCTGTGTTCCGGCACTCGCGGGGAATTCCGCGGCTCGTCAACACCATCTGCGACAACGCGCTGCTCGCGGGCTATGCCAAGCATGCCGCCACAATCACCTCGGAAATCATCGACGACGTCGCGCGCGATTTGCGGCTCGGGGTAGTGGCGGTAGATCCGAGGAACAGTCCCGCTGCGCGGCTGACGAAGGAACAAGAGCAAAACGAGCTTCTGCAAGCGGTGAAGACATTGCTCGACGTGCGTGAACGCATGCACCAGACTGAGACGAAGGGCCGGTTGCAGTAAGCGCAGGTTGTTCTCATGAGCTATATATTTGAAGCGTTGCAGCGAGCGGAGGCGGAGCGGTCGGGCGGAAGCGTGCCGAAGGACGCCGACTCGGTCGCGGAACTGCTGCAAAAGGTCGAACAGGAAATCGATCGCAGACAAGCTCTCTCCGAATTACCGCTGGCGGCGAGACCGGAGTCACTGGGGGCAGGGACGTTTACTCCCGCGAAGACGCTGTTGCCGGCCCTGGCTGCCGATTCCCGGCTGGTATGTCTGACCGATCAGGGCGGCTTGGCGGCGGAAAAGTTTCGCGTGTTGGGGCTAAAGTTGCGGCACCTGCGCGAACGGCGCAAGCTCAAACGCATCGTGATTACGAGCAGCATTCCAGAAGAAGGCAAGAGTCTGATTGCAGCCAACCTCGCGCTCAATCAATCGCGAAGCAAGGTCCTCAATGCTGTCCTTATTGATGGCGACTTGAGGCGGCCCGAGTTAGGACGCCGTTTCGGTTTTAATCGGAACCTGCCAGGACTCAGCGAGGTTCTCCGCGGCGAACGCGAGCTTTCTGAAGTCGTGTACAAGCTCGAAGGCTCCGGCCTCTGGTTCATCCCCGCGGGCGTGACCCCGGAGAATCCGATTGAGGTCATGCAATCGGGTCGCTTGCAGCAGTTACTCGAACAACTCGAAACATTTTTCGATTGGATCATCATCGATACCCCTCCCGTTCTTCCGCTGGCGGATACGCCGCTCTGGATGAAGCTGGCGGATGGAGTGCTTCTTGTAGCTCGTGAGGGTGTGTGCGAAAAGAAACAGCTGGAGCGGGCGGTGGAAGTTATTGACCGTTCCACAATGCTGGGCGTGATTGTAAATAGTTGTAGCAGCAACGAGCAGAAGTATTATTATTCACGGTACGGCCCGGCAGCGGCCAACTCTGAGGAAGCCTCCCCACCCGCAGCCGAACGCTGAAAACCGGTTTTACCTTCCCCTTCAAAACGTAATCTCCCCCGTCGAATTCAAATCGTATCCGCGACTACGAGGCACTTGTTGCTACCCGTAGCGCGCGAGGAGATGCAGCGTGGCGTCAATATCGGCAAACCCTCAACCCATTAACAGGAAGTCTCAACCTCAGAACCTGCTCGACTCCAACGAAATCCTCTCGGAGGAAGCCTTCCGCCGAATGATCTCGATCGAGCGCAAGCGCAGCGAGCGTTCGCAGCGGCCATTCGTACTTTTGCTCATCGACACCGGGCGCGGTCAGTCGGGTGACAAGCAAGCTCGCGTCCTGCTGGACATGCTTTCTGCGCTGCAAGGAGCGACCCGAGAAACTGACATTACCGGCTGGTACACGACAAACTCGGTGGCGGGAGTGATGTTCACCGAAATCGTTCTGGACAACGACAACAAGGAAGTGCTCAGCACGATCCTTTCCCGGATCGGCGCGCTCCTGCGCGAAAAGCTCGACACCGATCAGTTCAGCCGCGTAAAGTTTTCCTTTCACGTGTTTCCCGATGATTGGGATTCGCAGGACCCCGAGCGTCCCAGCAACCCAACGCTTTATCCGGATCTCGAAAAACGCCAGCAGTCGAACCGGCTGGGCCGCGCCACCAAACGAATGATCGATGTGCTGGGAAGCCTCTCTTTGCTCGCGTTGTTGTCGCCCGTGTTTCTGGCCATCGCGGTGGCGGTCAAGCTGACGTCCGAAGGGCCGGTTCTGTTCCGTCAGAAGCGCATCGGCGAGCACGGGACCCCGTTCACGTTTCTGAAATTCCGTTCGATGTACACGGATAACGATTCCAGCCAACACAAGGAATACGTCCGTCAACTCATTGCCGGACAGGCCGCCAAACAACCGACGGATGGCAACGGGGAAGGAGTCTTCAAGCTCACCAATGATCCCCGAATTACTCCGGTAGGGAGTTTCCTGCGACGCACGAGCCTGGATGAATTGCCCCAATTTCTCAACGTGTTGCGGGGCGAAATGTCATTGGTTGGACCGCGCCCACCGGTGCCGTACGAGGTGGAAGCCTACGCGACCTGGCATCGACGCCGCCTGCTCGAAGCCAAACCGGGAATTACCGGGCTCTGGCAGGTCGAGGGCCGCAGCAGGGTCGGATTTGACGACATGGTTCGACTCGATCTGCGCTACGCGCGCAATTGTTCGCCTTGGCTCGATCTGAAAATTCTGATCCAGACGCCAAAGGCAGTGATCGCCGGCAACGGTGCCTGCTGAGGTTGTAACCTTTCCAACTTCCTCCCCAAAGCTGTTCCTCGTTCAAACAGATCCGTCCTCTAGTTTCTAGTCAGTTCGCTACAGGTGCTCATTAATGGTGCAATCTTATGATTAAGTTTGGTGTCATCGGTTACGGCTACTGGGGGCCCAATATTGTGCGCAATCTGCGCGCTTTGGAAGGTTGCCAGGTCGTCGGGATCTGCGATCAGACTCCCGCCGCCCGCAAACGCATACTGGCGGCGAATCCCGGAATTCCGGTCCATAGCGACGCAAATGAACTGATCAAGTCACCCGACGTGGATGCTATCGCGGTCATCACCCCGGTATGGACCCACTATGAACTTACCAAAGCGGCTCTAGAAAACGGCAAGCATGTGTTCGTGGAGAAGCCGTTTACCAGCACCGGCGCGCAGGCAGAAGAATTGATCAACCTGGCGGAACAGAAGAACCTCAAGATCATGGTGGACCACACGTTCCTGTTTACTGGCGCTGTCCGCAGGATACAGAAACTGCTTAAGGAAGGGGCGCTTGGGAAGCTGTATTATTACGATTCGACCCGAGTGAACCTGGGGCTCTTTCAGCACGATTGCAACGTGATCTGGGATCTCGCGCCCCACGACCTTTCGATCATGAACCACCTGCTGCACAAAGACGCGGAAGCGATCTCGGCCACCGGGCAAGCGCACCTCAATGCGCACGAGGATATCGCATTCATTACGGCTTATTATCCCGACAAAATGATCGCGCACGTCAACGTGAACTGGATATCTCCGGTAAAAGTCCGCACGACACTGATCGGTGGCGAAAAGAAAATGCTGGTGTGGAACGATCTTGAGGCCGACGAGAAGTTGAAGATTTACGACAAAGGCGTGGACGTGAAGAGTCAGGAAGGCGTCTACAACCTTCTGGTCAGCTACCGCTCGGGAGACATGTGGGCCCCCCAGGTCGAACAGGTGGAAGCACTTCGGCTTGAGCTTGGATACTTCGTGGAATGCATTAAGAAAAACGAGTCTCCATTCAACAACGGCTGCGCGGGTTTGAAAGTCGTCCGCATGCTGGAAGCCGCGAGCCAATCACTCGCGAAGCGCGGCGAGCTGGTTTACATATAACCTTCATCATTTTCTTTTGAGGCCGACTGTGCCAGAAGTCTTCTATTTGCGTCCCAACGTCGTCGTGGAACCCCTGGTGCACCACTGGTATGCGTGGTCGCACCTGATTCCGCCCGCGACCGCGGCTCGCAATGAAACCGAGCGCCACCTTCGGATCATGGACTCTTTTATCCGGTCGCCGGAAGCGCATGCCGCCGCGGTGAAGGATCCGAAACTCCTGGGCGGCCCGTTCATGGACCTGTCGAGAGGCCACCTGGATCAGGTGAAGCAGTTGGCGGAAGAGACCCGCAACAGCCCTCTGGCGAAACTATCGAGGGCTATCTGCGAGCTCGACGACATGCTCCGAGCGAACGCGAAGGGCTACTCGCTCGAACCACTATACGCAATGGTGCCCGAGCCTCTTCAGGGATACGTAGAACTGGTGTATGACTTGCACAACAATGCTTCGTTTCGATTGCTTGAACCTCTTTTGTACAAGAGCGAGTTCTACGACTCGAAGCGGCAGAGCATCATGCTCTCGCTCATCACCGGCGATGATCGGCCGTTCGTCCTGAGTACTCCTCGCTTCAAGGAAAAGAACAGCGTCCATCTCTCCATTCCGTTTGCCAGCGAACAAACCGATTTCCTCTTCGGTCTAAAGGACCGGCCGTCGACTTTTCCGGAAATCAAAGAGCGGCTCGGCTTGAACGATGAGGATGACAGTCTGTTTTCAACGCTGCTGGACACGAAGCCAGCCAGAAAGTGCCCGCCCTACGCGGGAGAAGGCGCGCGTTGGAGGTACTTTGGCCATGCCTGCATTCTGCTGGAGGCCGCCGGCGTCAGCATTCTGACCGATCCCGTCCTGAGCTACACCTACGAGAACAACGTCTCGCGCTACACCTACGAAGATTTACCGGACGTGATCGATTGCGTTCTGATTACGCACAATCATCAGGACCACCTACTATTTGAGACTTTGCTGCAACTTCGTTCAAGAATCCGCACGATCGTGGTGCCCAGGAATGCGGGTGGGTCTCTACAGGACCCGTCTATGAAGCTGATCCTCCGGCAGTGCGGATTCAAAAACGTGGTTGAGATGGAAGAGATGGAGGAAGCGCAGTTTGGACCGCTGCATATAAAAACGCTGCCCTTTCTCGGAGAGCACGGCGACCTGGATGTTCGAACGAAACTGGCATACGTGGCTCGCGTGAATGGACATTCTCTGCTATTCGCCGCCGATTCCTGCAACATCAGTCCGGAAATGTACCGGCACGTTCACGACGACGTAGGCGACATCGACGCAGCGTTTATAGGAATGGAGTGCGCGGGCGCGCCTATGTCGTGGATCTACGGACCGCTGCTCACGCAAAGGATGGAACGCGCGCAGGACCAGTCACGGCGGCTGGCAGGCTCAGACTATGAGCGCGCCAATGCCATCGTCGAACAGTTCCGTTGTAAGGAAGTCTACGTTTATGCCATGGGACAAGAACCTTGGCTGAACTACGTCATGAGTGTGAAGTACACCCCGGAATCGCATCCCATTGTTCAGTCGAACCAGTTGATTGAAGGCTGCAAAGCAAAGGGCAAAATTGCAGAACGCCTTTTTGGCGAAAAAGAAATCCTCCTGTCGTAGAGTTTTTCCCGTCCTGAATTCAATCATGCCAACAACGCCTGTCCACGCGGACACCCTCAGCCCTGAAGATCGGGACAAGTTGCTCGTACGCTGGAATAACACAGCCTCGGACTATCCCCGCAATCTGTGTATTCATCAGTTGTTCGAGCAGGAGGCCGCGCGGCGTCCAGATGCGGTGGCGATTCGCTTCGCTGATCAACTGTTGACCTATCGCCAAGTTAACGAGCGCGCCAACCAGATTGCACACAGGTTGCGCAAGCTCGGAGTTGGGCCGGAAGTTATGGTCGGGACACTGCTCGATCGCTCACTGGATCTGGTGGTCGGATTGTTGGGAATTCTAAAAGCTGGCGGCGCTTTCGTCCCGCTCGATCCTAACTACCCAATGGACCGGTTGGAGTTCATGGCAGCCGATATAGGCGCGCCAGTGATGCTGGTGCAAGACTCGGTGGTTCAGCGTATATCCAACCCAGGCTGGTTGCAGGGGAAGAGTTTTTCCTTGGAACAGAATCTCGCTGCCATTGCTCACGAAAGCGTCGAAAATCCGGCCAACCGAACGACCGCAGAAAACCTGGCTTACGTGATGTACACATCCGGTTCTACAGGTAGGCCCAAGGGCGTGATGGTGAACCACCGCGCCGTCGTCCGGCTGGTAGAGAACACTAACTACATCGACCTGAGCGAACGGGAAGTGTTTCTCCAGTTTTCACCGATTTCTTTTGATGCTTCGACCCTGGAGATCTGGGGACCGCTGCTCAACGGGGGATGCCTGGCGATGATGCCTCCCGAAAAGCAGTCACTGAGCGACCTGGGCCTGGCGATTCGGCAATATGGTGTGACTAGCCTTTGGCTCACCGCCGGCCTGTTTAATGTGATGGTGGAGCAGCGTCTTGATGACTTAAAGCCGCTGAAGCAGCTGCTGGCAGGGGGAGACGCGCTCTCCTCGTCCCATGTCCGCAAAGCTCTTGAAGCCTTGCCGGGATGCCGGCTGATCAATGGATACGGACCCACCGAAAGCACCACCTTCACATGTTGCCACACCATTTCGGCCCAGGATGCGCAGGGTACGTCGATTCCAATTGGGCGGCCTATCTCGAACACCCAGGTCTACCTACTCAACTCCGAGAACGAGCTTGTCCGCCCCGGGGAGGCAGGCGAGCTCTGCATTGGCGGAGATGGTCTCGCACGTGGGTATTTGAACCAGCCCGAGCTTACGGCGGCGAAGTTCATACGTAATCCGTTCCGCGATGAGCGCGACGCTCGCCTCTACAAAACCGGCGACCTTGCCAGGCATTGTCCCGACGGCACGATCGAGTTCCTCGGGCGCACGGACAACCAGGTCAAAATCAGCGGCTATCGCATTGAGCTCGGCGAGATCGAGGCGGTAGCGATGCAGCATCCGTCGGTGGGTTCGGCAGTCGTGGTTGCAAGGCAGGAAGCGCCGGGAGAAAAGAAGCTGACCGCCTATGTTGTTCCAAGAGAGCAGGGGTGCTCGATAGCCGATCTGCGTGCCTATCTCCAAAAAAAGCTGCCGCCTTATATGGTGCCGGCCGCATTTGTTTTGATGGACTCGTTGCCCCTGTCGCCGAATGGAAAAGTGGACAGAGCAGCGTTACCGGCGCCGCAAGCCGCAGTGAGCGAGCCTTCTCGGGCCAATTCGGCACAGAGCGAAATGGAGCAGAAGATCGAATCCGCATGGCTGAAGACTCTCTGTTTGCAACAGGTGGGCCCGGACGAGAATTTCTTCGACGTCGGTGGGGATTCGTTGCAGCTGCTTATGGTGCATGCTGAGATTCAAAAGACAATCGAATCCGACTTCCCCTTAACAGACCTCTTCGAATATTCCACCATCCGCTCTCTGGCGCGACATCTGGGCGGCAAGGGTGGAGAGAATGCGGCGATGGCCGAAGTGTTGGAGAGAGCTCGCCAGCAGAAGACGGTTTGGGCGGCGCAGCGACCGAGGGAGAGTCAAGTTCATGAGTAACACGGAACAGAACGGGAACGCTGGCTCGGTGGCGATTGTTGGTTTAGCTGGCCGCTTTCCGGGTGCGAAAGACATCCACCAGTTCTGGAGCAATCTAGCCAACGGGGTGGAATCGATCACGCGCCTGAAAGATGAAGATTTGGAGACCGGGGATGCAGCCCTTTGGAGTCAACCAAACTTCGTTAGGGCGCGCGGCGTCCTGGAAGACGTTGATATGTTCGACGCTAACTTCTGGGGCATGCTTCCAAGGGAAGCCGAAACCACGGACCCTCAGCACAGAGTCTTCATGGAATGCGCCTGGCAGGCCTTGGAAGACGCAGGCTACGATTCAGCGACCTACAAAGGCGCTGTTGGTGTGTTTGCGGGTTGCAGCATGAACACCTACTTCCTGCTGAATCTCTGCAGCGACCGGAAGTTCGTGGATGAGTTTACCCGTACCTATCAGGTCGGTTCCTATCCCACGCTGGTCGGGAACCACATCGATTTCCTCGCCACCAGGATCGCCTACAAGCTGAACCTGCGCGGGCCCGCATACACGATGCAATGCGGCTGCTCGACATCGCTGGTTGCGGTGTGCCAGGCCTGCCAGAGCTTGCTGACCTACCAGTCAGACATGGCGTTGGCCGGCGGCGTATCCGCCAGCTTCCCGCAAAAGCGCGGTTATCTGTACCAGCCGGACGGCATGGCTTCGCCGGACGGACACTGTCGGACGTTCGACGCGCAAGCGCAGGGGACGGTATTCGGAAGTGGCGCCGCTGTGGTGCTGTTGAAGCGGCTGGACGACGCGATTGCGGATGGCGATCACATCTATGCCGTGATCAAGGGCTTCGCTCTGAACAATGATGGTTCGGCAAAGGTTGGCTTCGCAGCGCCAGGCGTCGAGGGTCAAGCCGGAGTGATTGCCATGGCGCAGGCCGCGGCCGGAGTTTCGCCGGAATCCATCAGCTACATCGAAGCGCACGGTACGGGCACGCCGCTGGGCGATCCGATCGAAGTCGCCGCCGCCACGAAGGTGTTCCGCGCCAGCACCAACGCAAAGGGCATCTGCGCCATCGGCACTGCCAAGACCAACGTTGGACATCTGGATATCGCGGCGGGAGCAACTGGTCTGATCAAGACGGTGCTATCTCTAAAGCATGGTCAGCTGCCGCCGACGCTGCACTTTGAGAGACC
>Ga0209736_1000488_pt1 | contig 12745 bp, 14 predicted proteins | sample BlaSpr_A8_Ref_M3_FD_187992 | JGI IMG/M metagenome (GOLD analysis project Ga0209736, IMG submission 187992) | Forest soil microbial communities from Thunder Bay, Ontario, Canada - Black Spruce, Ontario site 2_A8_Ref_M3 (SPAdes) (version 2) | ecosystem: Environmental > Terrestrial > Soil > Boreal... | reverse complement strand
GGTGCCGGTGGTGTTGGCGGCCTGCTTGATCGCGCCGGCGATCCGCGTGCGTGAAGGATCGACACCTGCCGCAGCCGTGGCGTTTGAAGAATCGACCGACATATTCTGGTCCTCGCTCCCCGCGAAATGACCGCCCGGCCTGTTCGAGAGCTCCCACTAACGCTCAAGCCGCCATCACACTGCGGTGATTATGGTTAATGGGGGGTTAAGGGATTTCCGACCTCGCCGCGTCATTCCGGGGCGCGAAAAGCGCGAACCCTCGGATGGGCAATTGCATAGCGGGGAATCCAGAGATTTCGGGTTAGCCTGCGGCGCCGGAATGACGATGGTAGAAATCACTTCCGGTAGACCGCCTTCGGGTCGAACACCCTGTCGGCATCCACGAACGACAATTGCGCCCCGCCCTCGCCCGCCGTCACCTTGCGGTAAAAGCACGAGCGACGGCCGGTATGGCAGGCGGCACCGGTCTGCTCGACGCGGATCCAGATCGCGTCCTGATCGCAATCCATCCGCATCTCGACCACGCGCTGCACATGACCGGAGGTTTCGCCTTTGCGCCACAGCGCCTTGCGGGAGCGGCTGAAGTACCAGGCTTCTCCTGACGCGATGGTTTTGCGCAAGGCTTCATCGTTCATGTGCGCGACCATCAGCACTTCGCCCGTCGCGGCGTCGGTAGCGACGCAGGTCACAAGACCCGACGCGTCGAATTTGGGCCGGAATGCCAGCCCTTCCTCGATGTCGTTGATTTCTGCAGATGTCGACACGGGCAGTCCTCGCAAGCTCCGGGCGAGGTCAGCGCTGCGGCCCTCGCACCATGGACAGGAAACGCGCCTGTTCCGCCGGATTGTCGCGGAACATGCCGGTAAAGCGGCTGGTGAACGTCATCGCGCCATGCTTGGCGACGCCGCGCACCGACATGCAGGTATGCTCCGCCTCGATCATCACTGCAACGCCGCGGGGTTTTAGCACCTCGTCGATGGCGGCGGCGATCTGGGCGGTCAGGTGCTCCTGGGTCTGCAGCCGGCGCGCGAAAATATCGGTCAGCCGTGCCAGTTTCGACAATCCCACCACCCGCTCGACCGGCGTATAGGCGATATGCGCCTTGCCATAGAACGGCATCATGTGATGTTCGCATTGCGACGTGAATTCGATGTCGCGGATCAGCACGAAATCGTCATAGCCAGCGGTTTCACCGAAGGTGCGGTTGAGCACCTCGGCCGGACATTGATGATAGCCCTGATAGAGCTCGTCGAAGGCTTCGACCACCCGGCGCGGGGTATCCAAGAGACCCTCGCGGTCGGGGTTTTCGCCGATGTAGCCAAGCAGGGTGTGCACCGCAGCTTCCGCTTCGGCGCGCGACGGACGCGGCTGGTCGGCCCGGACCGCGGCGGCGAGAAACTCCGAAGGGTCGAGTTCGGCCGGGCGCGCCTCCGGGATTTTCGCGTCGGACGGCTTGATGTCGGAAGTCTTGAGGTCAGAGGGCTTGCCTGGGCGGAGGGATTTAATCAGTGCGTCCATGTCAACTCCGTTCGACCGGTCTCTTATGGACCGGAGTGTCACCGGCAGACGGGGCGGCTTGCCGCCGGACGCCTGAGTCCCACAATCCTAACACCCCGGCGGCCGAATGGCTGCTATTTCGGCCCTGCTCGGGGAAACGGCCGGACTGTATTTCCACCGTTTCGGACCATATATAGGGCTGTGCAACGCGGCCGCCAAGGGCGATCGCACAGCCGGGCCCGGACCTCAATCTTATGCTGAACGACATCTACAACAAGCGGATCATCGAACTGGCCGGCAATATCCCCCGGCTCGGACGGCTGGCCGCCCCCGACGCCAGCGCCACGGCGCATTCCAAACTGTGCGGCTCGACGGTCAAGATCGACCTCAAGATGGACGGACCGGTGGTCAGCGACTTTGCCCATGATGTGAAGGCCTGCGCGCTTGGCCAGGCCTCGTCCTCGATCATGGCGCGCCACGTGGTCGGTTCGACCGCCGGCGAACTGCGCGAACTACGCGAGACCGTGCGCAAGATGCTGAAGGAAAACGGCGAGCCCCCGCAGGGCAAATGGGCCGACATCGCGCTGCTCGAGCCGGTGCGCGACTACAAGGCGCGGCATGCCTCGACGATGCTGACCTTCGATGCCGTGGTCGACGCGATCGGCCAGATCGAAGCAAAGAACAGGCAGCCGGCGTCAGCTCAGGGCTAACCTCTCCTCGTCATTCCGGGCCTGCGCCAAGGGGTGCATCCCCGATGTGCAATTGCACATCGGGGAATGACAGAAATTTGTTGGGTTCGCTCTTGCCGCTTCCGCCGCTACTGCGCCGGCGCCGTCACTGCACCGCCGGTGGGCACGATCGCTTCGGCGGTCTTGGTGGATTTGGGCGACGCAGCCAGCGGCAGTGGCTTCTCGGCGCTGACCGTCTCGCTCGCGAAACGATCCTGGGTCGGCTTGGCCGGCAGTTCGGCGACCGGCCCGTTGGCGTTGTCGGTCGGTGAAAACACCTCGGCAACCGCGTTGGTGGTCACCAGATTGGTCAGCCGCAACTCCTCCGCCGACAATTCGTGCAGATCTTCCCACGGCGGCACGTTCAGCGAGAGCGACAACAGATCGCCGCCGCCGCCCATGTCGAAGGTGTATTTGGCAAGGCGCCCGATGTCGCGTTCCACGATCATCATATCCTGCGCGGTGTAGCTCGCGGCCCGGGCATCATCGGCGCGGTCGCCCATCCAGATCTGATGCACGCGGACATGGGCTGCTTCGGGCACGTAACGCGTCTTGCCGGAGAGCAGCAGGAACACGCACATCGACTCGCAATAGGCTTCGGGCGTAACGCTGGCGCGCGCCCCTTGCGCGGTCTGGGTCTGGACGCTGACGCCGACGGTCGTCAGCGCGCCGAGACTGCGCCAACGCCGTCCGAGTGCAATGGAATCATTGACCGAACCGCCGCTGGAATCCAGCACGATGGTGGCGCCGCCGAGCTGGCGTCCACGCGCGAAGTCGTCGAAATCCCGGGGGCTGTCGGCGGTGACGATGCCGACCGCGCTGACCCAGCCCCGGCAATTCGGCTGGCACGCGACCCACCGGAACTTCATCGGCAATTTGCGTTCTTCGAGGGTGACGCCGGCGTGCGCCGAACCGCCAAGCGCGGCGATGGCGCCAGGCCATGCGACACAGAGGGCGGCGGCGCCCACTAGCACCCAACCGCGGAAATCAAGCGACCTCACAGACCTCAAGATGGTTCCTTCCCCCCAAGCCCCTAATGGACAGTGGTAACGGCCCCGGTTCAGCACAACATGATTCTGTCATATCGGCTTTAAGGAAAAAACTAACCTTACGGCGAAGAAGCGTCTATTAACATTTGCTGCAGTGCCCATCAAAATTGGCGATATTGGGCCACATGTTGCGCAAATATCCGCGACCACCGGTTCCGTGCCCAGGAACTCCGCAAATTTACGCACTGGATTTCGGCATTCCGCCCATGAAGCAGCCAGTACCGCGCCTATTAAATTGTCCCGACTGCGCCGGCGCTGCCCAGCGCCTGCCGCGCAATGCCGGGCGTGCGATGATCTGGATTTACCGGCACACCCTGTCGCCGCTGGTCGGCTACAACTGCCGCCATCTGCCGACCTGCTCGGTCTATGCCGATGAGGCGATCGAACGCTTCGGGCTGTGGGGTGGAGGCTGGATGACGCTGGCGCGGCTATTGCGTTGCCAGCCCTGGGGCACCTCGGGGATCGACAACGTGCCGCTGACAAGACCGCCGGGCGCGCGATGGTATCTGCCGTGGCGGTTCGGGCGGTGGCGCGGCGTCAACGCGCCGTAAAAATTTCGCTGCACCGCTTTCAAGCCAATTGCGCATTGCTGCCGTGCGGGGAACCGCACCCTTACCGCCGCATTGATTTGGTGTCCGCAGGGAGGACACCAACAATGCGCTGGAAAATCAGCCGCCGCGGCCACGATCCCCGACAGATCGACTTGATGGCCGCGCTCGCACTCCTCATCATCATCGTCGCGGCATACCAATATTTCAACCACAGCCCTGAGGCTCCCAGCGCCACGGCCTTCATCGAGCCGAGCCAAAGCGTGCGGTGGTGAAGATCTTTGTTTGAGACGTTATCAGGACGAACGCCAGGCTTGCGCTGGAAGCCGCATCAGCGAAACCAGAAGAAATTTCGGGGTGGCCCGATGGGCGCCGGCGGACGCGGCGCCCGCGGACGCGGCGGTCTGGGGGGCGGAGGCTCGGTTGACGGTGCCGACGACGTGGTGTCGGCGCTGCCCGAACCATCGGAGGGCAGTCTGACCGACAGCAACAAGTTCGACTCGTGCGAGCGCCAACGATAGCCGATGCCGAAATCCATCGGCTGGCTGCGCCTGAACAGCTCGGCATATTCGTCCTGATATTTTCCGGGGAATTCGGCGATCGGGCCGGCATAGCGGCCGAACGGGAAGAAGCGCCATTTCTTCGCGTTGTAATAGACAAGCGGAATTCCGGAATCGTCCTGGATGATGGTGGCGCTGTTGGCGAGCAGGAATTCCCGCACGGTGCTGAAATTGCCGGAGTAAAGAAGATAGGACGCGCTCTTGATCAGGCTGTTGCCGGGCGCCAGCGTCTGGCAGAACTTCAGGAAGCCCGAAACCTTGACCCCGCTGTTGGAAAGATCCGTCGAGAAATAATACAGGGTCTTTTCCGCCCCATCGCTGCCCGCGTATACAATTCGCACGCCGCGCGTGGCGTTCTTGCCGGGATTTTCGTTGGCGAAATACGCAGCGCCCCCGTCGTCGAGCGCGATCGGACTGACATCGCGGATGGTCTTGCCCGAGCGCGCCAGGAACACGTAGAGGATCGGCAGGGTGCCGTTGAGCTGTCCGGCGCGCAGATCGGCCTTCATCATCTTGGTGATGAAGAAGCTGAAACTCAGGATCGAGCTCATCGAGCGCTCGACATCGTACAGCGCGGCCCCGATCGCATCGCGCGGCAATCGCGTGAGGTCCGGCACCGAACCGACCGGCTCGAGCGCGCTCAGCACATAGGTCGTGGCCTTGGAGTAGAACGCGTCCGCGTAAAGGAAATCCGGACCGCTGAACATATAAAACATCGTGGGCTTGGGCGCCGCCAGATTGGTCTCGGCCCACGCCCGGATTTTCGATAGCTGGCGCTGCTCCAGCTGCCCGAATGCGGTGTCGAAAAATCTGGCGTGATGCTGCCACGCCGGATCTTTCGTCAATGGCGTCAGCGGTGAATCGGCCGATGGCGGCATCCCCGCGAGGAACAGGGCGGTATCGTTTGCCGTTACGGTATCGGCGGCGCGTGTCGGCATCGCTGCCGTGAACAACATGGCTGCAGCGACGGCCGCAGTTTTTACGGTTTGAAGCATCTTATTCGCGGCTGGGTGATGAAGTAACTGGGCCCGGATCGGCCCGCCTGCGGAAAACGGCGTAAATCAAAAGGCCCGAAATCATAATCACAACACCGAGGGCCGACTGCAACGGCCGTTCCGTCAACAGATAGTACATCATGAACGCCGTCACGAGCAGGAAAACCACCGGCGTTACCGGGTATCCCCAGGCGCGATAGGGCCTTAGAGCATCGGGCTGGGTGATGCGCAACTTGATGACGCCGGCCACGGTGAAGAACGAGCAGAACAACAGCGCGAACTGGATGAAATCGAGCACCGCCTCGAAACTGCGGGTGAACAGCATCAAATTGGCAACCGCGAGTTGGAACAGGATGGCATAGGCCGGCGCCCCGCTGGTCGATCTGCGCGCGAAGACCCGCAACGACGGGATGTCCTCCCCCATCGTCATCATCACGCGCGGGCCGATCCACATCATGGCGCTGATCGAAGATATCAGCCCGATGCAGATCATGGCGCCGACGATGCGGCCGCCGATATCGCCGAAGATATAGCTGCCGGCGATGCGGGCGACGTCGAGCTGCCCGGACAGCCGGTCGATCGGCGTGGTATGCAGGAACACCGCATTCAGCGCCACATACAGCACCAGCACGATCAGCGTCCCCGCTAGCAGCGCGCGCGGGAGGCTCTGCTGCGGCGTACGCATCTCACCGATGATGTAGGTCGCCGCATTCCACCCCGAAAACGAATACATCACGAACACCAGCCCGATCGCGAACGGCGCGCTGGCGACATGGGCGAAGTCGGAGCTGGAAGGCGCAAACGATACCGGTTGCGGGATGCCGATGACAAATCCCGCAGTCAGGAAGGCGACGATCAGCACCACCTTCAGAATGGTCGAGATCAGTTGAAAGTTGCTGGAGTGCCTGACGCCGCTGAGTTGCACCAGCGACACCAGCCAGACCACGCCGGTGGCCAGCGCCAGCGGCGGGGCGCCGGGAAGCACCGATTTGCCGTATTCCCCGAAAGCCATTGCGGCCAGCGCCACCGGTGCCGCAAAACCAACCGTCGCCGATACCCAGCCGGCCAGAAACCCGAACGCCGGATGAAAGGCGCGGCTGAGGAAATTGTATTCCCCGCTCGAGCGCGGAAACATCGCACCGAGTTCGCTGTAGGAGAACACGCCGCACAGCGCCACGAGGCCGCCCACAGTCCACAGCAACAGGATCGAAAAGCCCGAGGGGATGTCCTTGACCTGAAAGCCGAGGCTGGTGAAGACGCCGACGCCGACCATGTCGGCCACCACGATTGCGGTGGCGACGATGACCGAGACCGTGGACCCGCTGCCAGGAAGCCGGCCGGGCCATGCCGCGCTTCCCGTTTCTGATGCCGCCATGCCGGTCCATGCCTTGGGGGCTGTCACGCCCGCGATTTTTTCATCGTGCAGGCTGCACCCACTCAATTCAAGCAGCGTTAACAATGATTTAAATCTTGGCCGGAATATGGTGTTTTGATACCGTCAAAGCGGCATCGGGGCCCTTGGAGGCAGCTGCGGCGTTGCGAAAAGACGATGTCCGCCCCACAATCGCGACACGATTTCGTGTTCTTTGGGCAGTCCGGGAATGGGGAATTGTTCCCGGGAAGCTTAACGTCACCTAAACGCCAGCGGGCCGATATACGCCGATCGTCGCTGGATATCGGGGTAATGGGTGGATGGTCGGGGCGAAATTCCAGACGCTTGATCGCATAGGCCAAGCGATGTCGGGGGGTGGGGCGCGGCGTGCGCAAGCCCCAGGGCATCGTATGGCTTCCGGTCGATGGCACTGGACCGCCGTGCTGGCAACGTTGCTGCCGCTGTCATTCGTTCTGGTTCAGTGTGGCCGGGCGCCGAGCGCCGGCAACCTCGCCGCCAATGCGCAGGCTTCGTCTGGGGACAATTTCGACGACCGCTTTCCGGCGCCCCAATTCAAGGATCGCTTCCCGACCGCCAGCGAAAGCTTCGAGCAGCGGCAGCCGGCCGACCTCGCTAGCAAACGCACCGCGCAGGCCTTGCCCGCGCCCTACCGGGTGGCATCGTTGGCGCCGACGATCCCCTACCAGCGTCCGGTGCGCGAGGATCAGACCACGCTGGTCAGCCTGAAATCCTCGGCCTTCCCCTATTTCGGCAACAATCCGAGCACCGACGCACCGTTCCTGGACATTTCCAAGGGCGACCGCAAAGGCCACCGCAGTTACGGCGGCCGGGTCTACTGGCAGGACCAGACCTACAACGACAATCGCGTCCTGATGCATGTCCCTGAGAATTTCGACGTCCGCAAACCCGGTGTCATCGTGGTGTTCTTCCACGGCAACGGCGCCACGCTGGCACGCGACGTGCGCGACCGCCAGCTGGTGCCGCAACAAATCACGGATTCCGGCGTCAATGCCGTGCTGCTGGCGCCGCAGCTCGCGGTCGATGCCGCCGATTCCAGCGCCGGCAAGTTCTGGCAGCCCGGCGGGCTGAAACGCTTCGTGGCGGAGTCAGCCGAGCATCTCGCCGAACTCTACGGCGATCCGCGCAGCGCCAAGGCGTTTGCCAACATGCCGATCGTCATCGTCGGGTACAGCGGCGGCTTTGTTCCGACAGCCTGGAGCCTCGAAGTCGGCGGGCTCGGCAATCGCGTCCGCGGCGTGTTCCTGCTCGATGCGGTCTACGGCGAACTGGACAAGTTCGCCTCCTGGATCGAAAACAACCGAACCGGCTTCTTCGTCAGCGCCTATACGCGCTACACCAAGCGGCACGACCAGGAGCTGATCCAGATGCTCAAGCAAAAGGGCATCGCTATCTCGGACGACATGGATGGGCCGCTGCGGCCGGGCAGCGTGGTGTTCGTGCAGACCCCCGACGGCGTGACGCATCGCGATTACGTCACCCATGCGTGGACCGAAAACCCCCTCAAGGAAGTGCTGGTCAAGATGGCGGCAACGCCGGCGCTGACCAGGGTCGCGGCAAGCGGCGCTTCACCCGGGAACCAATAATCCGGTGCGCCTGTGCGCCTTCGCATTGACGGCCCCTCATCATACCGTCGTCGAAATGTGATGTTGATGGCGGCACGATTTCCGGCTCCCGGGATTGTTCGGCGGATGCACGCGCCATACGGTGCGGCCGACGACCTACAACTACCGGGGACATCAATTGCAGGAAGGCCTATACAAGGTTGAGTTTCATACCGTGCATGGCACCGGCAATGGCGTGGTTTACGCCACCAACGGCAAGCTCCGCGGCGGCAATTCCGGTTTTGCATTCATCGGCAACTACACCCGCAAGGGCGACGAAATCCATGTCAAGGTTTCAACCCAGCGCCACAATGCCGACCCCGGGTTCAAACCGCTGTTCGGCACCGACATGATCACGCTGACGCTCAAGGGAACCGCCAACGGCGACATGATCGACTTCGAAGGCACCGCGCTGCAGCTGCCCGGCGTCGCCTTCAGGGCCGTGCTGACGCGGATCGGCGACTAGAAACCCGCTTCGGCAAAATCGAAGCGGGGCTCCAGATTCTTGATTTGACGCGTTTTCTTGGCGCGAACCGGTTTCGGCCCCGCATCACGGGCGGGGGCAGGCTTTCGCTTGAAAACGCTCCGACTAGAATTTGGGTATCTGCTCGACGAACCCGTTAAAACACGTCAGGCGCTCGTCTTCTTCCTTGGTGAATCGGCAATCTGCAACGCCTTTCGCGGCAGGCGCCTTGGGGTTCGGCTTGGGCGGAATGACGCCATCGTAGCAATCCAGCCGGCCTTTGGTGCCGTCGTCGATTTCGAGACAGGCCTGCAACTTGCCGGCGATGGATTTAGGTTTTGCTTTCGGCGCCTCCTTGGGCGGCTTGACCTGAACCAGCGGCTTTCCGCCAACGGTGGGCGGACTGGTTTGAGCAAAGGCTGTACCCGCATACAGGACCAGGACAAGCGCGAACATTGTTCTCATGTCACTTTCACCTTCACTTCCGTTTTCGCCTGTCATGTAGGGCAACTCGAATCCTGAGTCGAGCCGTGGGCGCCCAAGGTCGGATCCTGCCGCAGGTTAAAGCGATCGGCCTCGCGCATCCATATCTGTAGCCACGGCAACAAGCCCCTGCCGGTCCTCCCGTTTGGTTGCGTGAAGCGGATGACCGTTCAACGCCAGGGGCCTTCACAGTGCCGATTTTCTCGGCCATGCCGGCTTGCCCCGCCCGAATCGCCTGCTATACCGCTCGTTCCCGCTTACCTGCGCTCGTTCGCAGGAGTGAGCCACAGGAGACACTTATGCCCGACGACAAGAACAAGCCCGCGTCCGGATTCCAGTACAGCCTGACCAATCTGAAACCGGTCGAATCCAGTAAAGTCGCCCTCACCTTCCCCGACGGCGCGACGCGCGAATTCCCCAAACATACCACCGGCCTCGACATCGCCAAGGGCATTTCGCCGTCGCTGGCCAAGCGCACCGTGGCGATGGCGCTCGACGGCGTGGTCACCGATCTCGCCGATCCGATCGAGCACGATGCCAGAATCGAGTTCGTTGCCCGCGACGATGCCCGTGCGCTGGAATTGATCCGGCACGACGCGGCGCATGTGCTGGCCGAAGCGGTGCAGTCGCTGTGGCCGGGCACGCAGGTCACCATTGGTCCCGTGATCGAGAACGGCTTCTATTACGACTTCTTCCGCAACGAGCCGTTCACGCCGGAAGATTTTTCAGCGATCGAAAAGAAGATGCGCGAGATCATCGCGCGCGACAAACCGTTCACCAAGGACGTGTGGGATCGCGAGAAGACCAAGCAGGTGTTCCGCGACAAAGGCGAAAACTTCAAGGTCGAGCTGGTCGATGCAATTCCCGGCAACGAGCCTATCAAGATCTATTATCAAGGCGACTGGTTCGATCTGTGCCGCGGCCCGCATATGACCTCGACGGGGAAGATCGGCAACGCCTTCAAGCTGATGAAGGTCGCGGGCGCCTACTGGCGCGGCGATTCGAACAATCCGATGCTGACGCGGATCTACGGCACCGCGTTCGCCAAACAGGAAGACCTCGATGCGTACTTGAAGCAGATCGAGGAAGCCGAGAAGCGCGACCACCGCAAGCTGGGGCGCGAGCTCGATTTGTTTCACTTCCAGGAAGAAGGTCCCGGCGTGGTGTTCTGGCACGCCAAGGGCTGGACCATCTTCCAGGCGCTGATTGCCTATATGCGCCGCCGCCTGACCGGCGATTACAGCGAGGTCAACGCGCCTCAGATCCTCGACAAATCGCTGTGGGAGACCTCCGGCCATTGGGACTGGTATCGCGAGAACATGTTCGCCGCGCAATCCGCCGGTGACGAGGCCGAGGACAAGCGCTGGTTCGCGCTAAAGCCGATGAACTGTCCGGGCCACGTGCAGATCTTCAAGCACGGCCTGAAAAGCTACCGCGACCTGCCGTTGCGGCTGGCGGAATTCGGCGTGGTGCATCGCTACGAGCCGTCAGGCGCGATGCATGGCCTGATGCGGGTGCGCGGCTTTACCCAGGATGACGCGCATGTGTTCTGTACCGAGCAGCAGCTCGCCGACGAATGCCTGAAGATCAACGATCTGATTCTGTCGACCTATGCCGATTTCGGTTTTGACGGCGAACTCACGGTAAAGCTCTCGACCCGGCCGGACAAGCGCGTCGGCACCGACGAGATGTGGGATCATGCCGAGCGCGTGATGGCAACGGTGCTCGGGGAGATCAAGGCGAACGGCCATAACCGCATCAAGACCGAGATCAATCCCGGCGAAGGCGCGTTCTACGGCCCGAAATTCGAATATGTGCTGCGCGATGCCATCGGCCGCGACTGGCAGTGCGGCACCACGCAGGTCGATTTTAATCTGCCCGAACGGTTCGGCGCGTTCTACATCGATGCCGACGGTTCGAAGAAGACCCCGGTGATGGTGCATCGGGCGATCTGCGGCTCGATGGAGCGTTTCATCGGCATCCTGATCGAACACTATGCGGGCAATTTTCCGCTCTGGCTGGCGCCGGTGCAGGCAGTCGTCACCACCATCACTTCGGAAGGCGACGAATACGCCAAGGTGGTCGCGGCGGCAGCGAGGCGCGCGGGCCTGCGCGTCGAGCTCGATTTGCGCAACGAGAAGATCAACTACAAGGTCCGCGAGCATTCGCTGGCGAAGATTCCCGCACTTCTCGTGGTCGGCAAGAAGGAAGCCGAGACCCAGTCGGTGTCGATCCGGCGGCTCGGCAGCGAAGGGCAAACCGTGATGCCGACCGAAGAAGCCATCGCCGCGCTGGTCGAGGAAGCGACACCGCCGGATGTGAAGCGCGCGCGGCTGGAAACCTGATGGCCCGCGGACCGACGACCGACGAGCAGGAACTGCCGGCCTATCCGATCCGGGCGTACCAGTTGATCCCGGACCCCAATCAGCCGGCCGTGGTTGCGCTGGCGATCGAAACCGACCAGGGCCACAGCCTGTTTCTGGCGACGCGGGAAATTCTGGAAGATCTCGGAAAAGATCTGCTGGAGCGGGCGGCGAAGATGCCATTGAAGCGGGAGGCCGCGCCTGCCGCCCCCGCGCGGCGCAAGCCGTAGGCGCGCAAAATCGCTCTAAATCCGCGGCAATGGCCTCGTTGGCTTCTTGTTGCCGTGATATCAGATCGTCAATCACTCCCATGAAAGACCACCGCAGTGCCTGACGCCCTTGACCTCCTGAGAATCCGCCGCTCGGTGAAACCGCGCGAGATGAGCGGCCCCGGCCCCTCGCCCGCCGAGATCGAAACCATCCTCACCATCGGCGCGCGGGTGCCCGATCACGGCAAGCTGACGCCGTGGCGTTTTATCATTTTCGAAGGCGATGCGCGGGCGCGCGCGGGCGAAATGATCGCCAAGGTATTCGCGCAGAAAAATCCGAACGCCCAGCCTTCCGATATCGACGTCGAAAAACGCCGGCTCACCGACGCACCATTGGTGATCGGCGTCGTCAGTTTCACAAAACCGCATCCCAAGGTGCCGCCCTGGGAACAGGAATTGTCCGCCGGCGCCAGCGCCATGAATATCGTCACCGCGGCGACCGCGCTCGGCTATGGCGCGTGCTGGCTGACCGGCTGGTTCGCGTTCGACCGCGACGTGCTCGACGGGCTCGGCCTGAAGGCGGACGAGAAGCTTGCCGGCTTTATCCATATCGGCACGCCGACGAAGCCGAGCGAAGACCGCCCGCGGCCGGCGCTCGCCGACATCGTGACGCGGTTCTAGCAAGTGCCCTACGAGACGGCGCAAGCGCGCCTCCTCACCATGAAGGAACCACAACTGAATTTGCCTCGCCGGCCTATGCCGCCTGCGACGCGCGGCGGCCGAACTTTCGCAGCAATTGCTGCACCTCAGCCGCGGGCTTCGCCGCGCTGAACAG
>Ga0209736_1000486_pt1 | contig 12778 bp, 13 predicted proteins | sample BlaSpr_A8_Ref_M3_FD_187992 | JGI IMG/M metagenome (GOLD analysis project Ga0209736, IMG submission 187992) | Forest soil microbial communities from Thunder Bay, Ontario, Canada - Black Spruce, Ontario site 2_A8_Ref_M3 (SPAdes) (version 2) | ecosystem: Environmental > Terrestrial > Soil > Boreal... | reverse complement strand
CACCAATCATCTCATCGACGGCGTCGTGCTCACGCCCGGGATCGTCGCGACGATCCCCGAGCTGCAGCAGGCCGGCTTCCACTACGCGAAATGAGGATCGCCATGCACAAGAGATCATTCCGCACCGCTCTCGCGGCGGCCGCCTTTTTGATGCCAATCCTGGCTGCGCCGACCTTCGCGGCGCAGCCTGCTCCCCACGCCGAAATGTTTCCACCCTGGCAGCACGGCGAGAACAACGATGCCACCAACCGCGGTTTCGAGTTCACGGTTCCAGAGGTCGACGACCTCGCCGATTTCCACGGCAACATCACCGATCCGAAGCTCGTGCTCTACGTTGGCGGCAACTATTTCTTCGCGATGGCGCCGCTGGTTGCGGAGTTCGAGAAGGAACATCCCGACTACAAGGGGCGGATCTATTGGGAGACCATTCCGCCGGGGCTGCTCGTCAAGCAGATCGAGGCGGGTGGCACAATCACTTCGGGGAATATGACCTGGACGGCCAAGCCGGACGCCTATTTGGCTGGCCTCAAGAAGGTCGACGCGCTGATTGGCCAGGGGCTGCTCACCGGGCAGGCGGTGCCTTACGTCACCAATACGCTCACGATCATGGTGCCCAAAGGCAATCCCGCGCACGTGACCGATCTCGCCGATCTTGGGAAGCCTGATATCCGTCTCGCGATGCCCAACCCCGAATTCGAGGGAATCGCAAGGCAGATCCAGGCGTCGCTGAAGAAGGCTGGGGGAGAGGTGCTCGCCGACGCGGTCTACAAGACCAAGGTGGCCGACGGCTCCACCATCCTCACCCATATCCACCATCGTCAGACGCCATTGTTTCTGATGCAAGGGCGTGCCGACGCGGGCGTCACATGGCAATCCGAAGCGATGTTCCAGGAGCAGGCGGGAAACCCGATCACCCATGTCGACATCCCGGCCAGCCAGAACACAACGGCCATCTACGCCGGCGCGGAGGTGAAGGGCGCGGCACACAAGGAGGCCGCCAAGCTCTGGCTTTCCTTCATCCACTCGCCCCAGGCGCTGTCGATCTTCGAGCGCTACGGGTTCAAGCCTTACACCGGCAAGGCGTCAGCCAACTGAATGGCATGACTTCGCAGCACAGGAGATAAACATGAACATGCATGCAACCACCCTTGGGCGAATCGACGGGGATTTGCCCACCATGACCGAGGCACAGCGCAACTGGCGCATTGCCGCCATCGCGTTGCTGTCGACGCGCGTCATCCAGGGCTTCATTTATTGGGGCGGCGGGTCGCGCCGTTTCATCTACGCACCGTCCAAGCTGGACCCAAGCGCACCGACCTGGATGGCGAACAAGTTCCAGACAGCGATGCCGGGAGCCTTGTTTGGCACCGATCATCTGATCAGCTTCATGTTGACGCATTTCTACCTGCTTTACGCCGGCGTCATTCTGTTCAGCGCCGCCGAGCTTATCGTCGGCGCGATGCTCATGACGGGGCTCCTGACCCGCCTTGCGGCACTGTGCTCCATGGGCTTCTCGGTGTTGCTGATGGCGATGTTTGGCTGGCAGGGCGCCACCTGCATCGACGAGTGGACCATGGCGGCCTGTAATCTTGCGATGGGTGCAAGCCTGCTGCTCGCGGGCAGCGGCGCCTATTCGCTCGACAACGTTCTGCTTCATCGTAACCCCGCCCTTGGCGGAAAACAGTGGTTCCGCTGGATGTCGGGCAGCCTCCCGCTGCCGCAGACGGATGGCGGCTTCAGGAAGCTGGCGTTGGCCGTGCTCGCCTTCGTCGTGATCTTCGACGTCGGCACCTACAACTACTATCGAGGCTCGGTATTGACACCTTTCCACGGCGGACCGGTCAGCCCGACCAAGCACCACCTGACATTGAGCCAGGCGGAACTTCTGCCCGACGGCAGCGTGCGCTTCCACGTGTATCTCGATGCCGGCACGCCGGAGGCGCCGGTGCATGTGGTCGCAGCCGAGCTGCTGAACAGCGAAAAGCACCCCGTCGCGAACTGGAATGCAGCCCAACTGTCCAAACTGCCGAAAACCGACTTCGCGAACGACTATGCCTACAACAGGTTCGAGCCGGGCCCGTTTGGGATTCGAGCCAAAATGGGAGCCGCCGCCACCGTGACATTGCCGGTGCCTGCTTCCGGTACAATCGCCAGTGCGAGGTACATACAGCTGACGGATGTAGACGGCCGGACCTTCTCCGCGATACTCGGCGGTAACCCGTGACGGCAGATGCGCGCAGGATGCCGCAGCGCGGCATTCTGCGCATCATTTGGGCCCACGATCACAAACCGCCTTCTTGCCGATCGAATGCGTGTTGCGGGGTCTTATTCGACTGGTGCAGGGCTCGTCCTGCGAGCAGCCGTCAATTCCTCTGTGCCGTCCAATAGCCTGCGCACAGCGCGGCGCCGGAGTGCCCGCTCCAGCGGCCCTGGCCCGTCGTACCCGACAGCCTGCCTGTGCCCGACGCGTACTTGTCCTGAACAGTGACGGACGCGCGCACGGCGCCCGATCTGGCGACATACCCCCTGAACCTCACGAGGTTGGGATGCGTGACGACCCCGTTGGAGATATCGACCGTGAAATTGTAGGTTGCATCGCATGCACCGGATCGCGTGACGAACACGAGATTCCAGGAGCCGTCGTATGCCGAGTAGGCGTTGGCTGCCGTAGCAAGCACCAGGAAGGAACCTGCAATGGCGCAAAGAAGAGCGACTTTTTTCATGGATGGTCTTCTCCTGTATTGCGGCACCTATTCAAAGCCGCTTCATTAGAGCGGGATGACTTTTCTTCGAATCGTCATCCCGCTCTAACTTTTTGATGGAGCATGATCTTTTCGGAAAACCGGCGGCCACTTTTCCGGATCATGCTCTAACGGCTCATGACAGCCAGACAAAAGATTTAGGTTGCCGCCAACGGATTCGAATCCGGATCGCAAGGACGTGAACAAAGGTGAACTCGAGGACAGCGACGGCGCTTGTCAGCCGCGGCGATCGAGAGATGTATTCTGGCCGGATGACACGGTTGCGTTCGCGGGTGCGGGCCCAAGCGTCACGTCGTCGGTCAGCGACGATGACACAGCAGGATGCTGCTGGTCTTGCGTTGTGCGCGCAACCGCAAGTCGGGTGCGTTCGAAAATCGCCTCGACCGAAGGCGTCGAAGAACTCATCTCGTGAACAAGCGCGGTGATCAGCGGACTCTGCGATCCATCCGGGTCATCTGCCACTGCGCCCGGGGGCTCCGAGGTTAGGATAAGCGCGTTTTCATCTGCCCGGATCGGCGCAAGGCCATGCGAGTAGCTCCTGAAGCGCCTCTCATAGGGGTTGCGGCGGGATGCATCGATGACTGCAAGGCGGACATGCGCGCCAGAGCTCTTGAGCCCCGCAAACAGCCAATCGGCGCCGACGCCAACGTGTCGAACATCCCGTTCGTCCCAGATCCTGGCATCGACGGGAATCAGATAGTTTTGTCCACCGGACTGCACGGCGTAGCCTCCGAAGTAAATCATGACGATCGAATCGTGCCGCACTTTCGCTTCCAGGCGCTCGATGGCGCGTTGCATGTCGTTGCGCGTCGCGTTCTGAACGAGGTCGACGTCGAAACCGTCTTTACGAAGCGCGCTCGCCAATGCGCATGCGTCGTTGCCGGTTTGTGCCAGCGGCGTATCGGCGTCAGGATAGTTGAAATTTCCGATCACGAGAGCAACGCGATTGGTATCGGCGTGCGCCGGTTGTTTCACTTCGATCGCCGAACATGTGCTGGAGGCACGGGAATGCGGCTTCTCAAATCTTTGCACCGCGCCAACGCTGGTCGAAACAAAGGCCAACAGGGCCATGGTGGCCAATATCATTCTCCAACCAGTCATTTGTGGCCTCCTACCGTTCTGCCTGGATCCGCGGCGGCAGCACCATCACCCCATCCACATAAAAGCCTGTTCTATGGCCCCGAGAATAGAAACGATAGAAACACATAGTTTCCTAAAGTGAACTACGGTGTGAACCATTCCGGGAGTTCAGCCGCTCGTCGCGACCTGCATGAAAGCTGGTGCGGCTCCGCGCAAGCGCTTCAGGGTTGTCGGAAGCGAAAACCGGCGCGCGGCGGGGCTCAGTGCGCAGCCATCCATTTGCGATATTGGCCGGACCGGCGCGTCACGTCGATGCGTTCGATGATGAAGGCGAGCAACGGCGATACGTCGGGATTCGTCATTCGCCCGAGACTGATGGCCCGCATCTGGTACTTGATGCTTGCCATGTAGGCCCGTGCGGCGAGCAGCTTGTGCCGCCATGTGATCGGCCGAAGCTTTGCTTCCATATGCTTTCCCTTGGCCCATAGCGCCGGAAGTTGCGGTTCGATTGCCAGCGCCGAGGCCATTCCGGCGATCGCGATGCCGCTTGCCAGCACGCGCTCGACGATCTCGATCCGGCGGATGCCGCCGGTCACCATCAGCGGCATGTGCGCGGTCGACAGCATGTCCTTCGCAAAATCCAGGAAGTAGGCTTCACGCGCAAGCGTGCGACCGTCACGGGCGTCGCCTTGCATCGCGGGCGCCTCATAGGTGCCGCCGGAGATCTCCACCAGATCAACGGGGAGCGCGTTGAGCATCTCCAGCACACCACGCGCGTCGGCCGTGTCGAAGCCGCCCCGCTGGAAGTCCGCAGAATTGAGTTTGACGGCGACGCAGAATTCCGGGCGGACTTGAGCCCGCACCGCCGCGATGACGGTCCGCAGCAATCGCGCCCGATTGTCGAGCGATCCGCCCCAGCGGTCGGTCCGCTTGTTGCTCAGCGGCGAGAGGAACTGGTTGATCAGGTAGCCGTGCGCCGCATGTATCTCGACGCCGGTGAAGCCCGCTCGCTCCGCGAGCCCGGCGGTCCGGGCAAACCGCTGCACGACATCGTCGATCTCCTGCCCGGTCATTTCCCTCGGAACGGGAAACATGCGCGATAACGCTCCGAGCTCGAGCGGGATGGCGGAGGGAGCGACCGTCGGCTGGCCGAGGTTCGCAGGAACCTGACGGCCCGGATGATTGATCTGCATCCAGAAGTGAGTTCCCTTGCTGCGTCCAATCCGCGCCCACTCGCTGAATCGGTCGAGGTGCTCGTCATTCTCGAGGACGATGCCGCCGGGTCCGGTGAGGGCGCGCCGATCAATCATGACGTTGCCGGTGAGGATCAGGCCGGCGCCGCCGTCGGCCCAGGCCTGATAGAGGCGAAACAGATCCTCTGACGGAAGGTGTTCGTAGTCGGCCATGTTTTCTTCCATCGACGCCTTTGCGAGGCGATTGGAAATCACGGCGCCATTGGGCAAGACGAGGGGAGTGAAGGGACTCATTTGCAGGGACTCATTTGCAGGGGCTCATTTGCAAGGGGCTACTTGAACGGCTCGGCGGCGCGGCGAAGGCTGGCGAGCGTCTGCCCGCTCAAGTGGGCCTGTTCTCTACTTCTGACATGCGCTATTGTCGGAATTAAGCATCTGACAATGCTTCTTGTCAAGTAGCGGAACAGGCAACATCATGGCGACGGAACGGCAATATGGCGGGCATTCCGCCGAGGAACGGCAGTCGGCACGGCGGGAGCGGCTGGTCGAAGCGGCGATCCGCGTCTATGGCGAGGCCGGCTATCGCAACGCCACCGTGAAGGCGGTGTGCGAGGCAGCAGGGCTTACCGAGCGCTACTTCTACGAGTCGTTCGAAAGCAGTGAAGCGCTGCTGATTGCCGCCTTCGAGACCGTTTCGCATCGCTTGATCGATTGCCTCGACCGCGTCCGGGCGCAACACGCCGGCGCCGCGGACGAGCGGTGCCACGCGATGCTGCGGGCCTATTTTCAGGCTTTGAAGGACGACCCTGTCGGCGCCCGGCTGTTCGTGCTGGAGATTGCCCGCGTGGGGCCGGCCGTCGATGAGGTGGCAGCGGCGTTGCTTCGCGAGTTCGGCGCGTTGTTGTCGCGCACGCTCGCACCCGGCGCAAGCGCAAGGCTGAAGAAGGGGGAACTGGTCCGCGCCGGCGTGGTAGGTGCTGTGGTGGAGATCACGAAAGTGTGGATTCGCAGCGGCTATGCCAAGAGCGTGGATGCGGTCGCAGGCGACGCACTGAAGATCTGCTGCGTGCTGGCGCAGTAAAATCCTTGCCTGTTTCCCCGAGGATCCGCCGGCCCGCATCATAAGATGAAATAACGAAGCAAGCTGGTATAACAATCCCGAGGTTCGATCAGGAGGATTTGATGCAAATGCCGTTGGTCCGGATCGCCGGCCTGCTTGTTGCAACGCTGCTCTTGATCGCGCCCGCGAGAGCGCAAACACCGGATCCCGAGGCGCAGGCGGCCGCCAGGGAACTGATCGACACCATCAAGCTCGGCGATCAATTCAAGGCCATTCTGCCGTCGATCTTCCAGCGCATGAAGCCGGCCATCGTGCAAAACCGGCCCGAGGTCGAGCGCGACTACGATGCCATCGCGCCGATCCTGCAGGACCGGATGGGGGCGCGCATCGGCGAATTGCTGGACGCCGTCGTGCTGGTCTACGCGAACAGTTTCACCGCGGCGGAATTGCGCGACCTGATCGCGTTCTATCATACGCCGACCGGGCAAAAACTGCTGCAGAAGACGCCGCTCATCACCCAGCAGACCATGATCGTCGGCCAGAAGTTCGGGCAATCGGCCGGAGCGGACGTGCAGAAGCAGATGATGGAGGAGCTGCGCAGCAAGGGCCACGCGCTGTAGCGAGCGTGGCCGCCGTACTGCCGACGCAGGACCTTCAGTAAGCCCGCGGACGCCGCCGATATCGTGGTCCCGCCAGCGCGCGCGTTCCGGCAAAATAGGGATTGGTGATGCACTGGGCGGCGCGGCCCGATGCCGTCTGATTGCACTGCGCCAGCGAGGTATAGCCGCATTCGATGGCATTTCCATCGATGCCGTAGGTCTGCAGGCAGACCGGATAGTTCGGGTCATAGGTCTGCGCCCGAACCGGCGCCGCCGTCAAAACCGCTGCAACCGCAAACAGCGGCAAAACCGCACGGCGCATCGATGCCTCCTTCGAAATTGGCGCGGTAGCAGCAGACGGGCGCGGTCGTTCGAAGTCAATTCACGTTTGTGCGTCGGCATCGCAACGGGTTGTGATGCCCGGGCTACTAGCGCGCGCGCAGCGCTCCGACCTTCTCGGCAGTCTTGCTCTCGCCCCCCGTCAACGCCATCACCGACACCGCGACCACGCGCTCGATGATGCCGGCGACGTCGTTGAGGTCGCACATCCCCTCCGACAGTTTTGCAAGGCGTTCGCTGTCGCGGATGGTCTGGTGCGCCATGGCGAGCGCAAAATGCAGGCCCCAGTAGAGATCGACCGCGCTGCGGTCGGGCAGCGAGCGGCGCATCGCGGCGGCGAATTTCCGCAAATGATCGATCTCGCGGTTCTTGATGCGGCGAATCGGCGGCACCGATTCGATCGAAGCGCGGATCATGAAGCGCGCCGCGGTCGAGCGCTCGCGGTCGGGGCCGAGGCAGCCGCGCAAGGTCGGCCCGACCAGCGCGCGCAGGATGGCGTCGATGGAGGCGCGGCCGCCGCCGGCGAACTCGGCCGCCTTCAGCTCGTTGAGCCGCTCGCGGTTGGTGGCGAGGCTGCGGGTGACGAACAGCTCCGCGATCAACTCGTCCTTGGAGCCGAAATGATAGTTCACCGCCGCCAGATTGACGTCGGCCGCGGCCACGATGTCGCGCAGCGTGACGTCGCCGAAGCCGCGATCGGCGTAGAGCCGCTCGGCGGCGGCAAGGATGGCGGAGCGGGTCTGATCGGACGGCATGGCTTCGATCTTTCGTCATTCCGGGGCGCGGCCAACGGGTCCGCGCGAAGCGCGGCCCGATGACAGGCTCCGCAGCGAACTACGGTGCGCCTCGGCGCACCTGAGAATCTCGCGCCACAACCTCTAGATTCCGGGTTCAGCCCTGTAGGCTGCCCCGGAACGACGAGAGGCCCGGTTGCATTTCAAACAATTGTATGAAACTATCGTTTGAAGGACCGGAAATGTCAATGCGCTTGATGGCGCGTCGTGTTTCCGGGCCGAGCGTTTTCGAGCGAAAGCCTGCCCCGCACTTGATGCGGGGTGGAGACCGGATCGCGTCAGGAAAACGCGTCAAACCAGGAGTCTGGAGCCCCGTTTCGATGCAATCGAAACGGACAAGGCTCCAGACACGCCTTCGTCATCATTTGCCGCGCGGCCCGCGATAATGGGCCTTGCGGCGAAGCGGTGGCGGGGAGACAGTGCGGCCAACAATTTCCAAAACCGTAGCGAGGAGCGTCCCAATGGACTTCAATATGTCAGATCGCCAGAAAGAATGGCTCGGCCGGGTGCAGTCGTTCATGCACAAGCATGTCCGCCCCGCGGTGCCGGTCTACAAGCAGCAGGACGCCGAGGGCGAGCGCTGGAAGGTGATCCCGGTGCTGGAAGATCTGAAGAAGAAGGCCCGGGCCGATGGTCTCTGGAACATGTTCATGCCGCCGTCCTCGCACGAAGACGACGAATTCCGCGGCGCGGGACTGAGCAACCTGGAATATGCGCCGCTGGCCGAGGAGATGGGCCACATCGGCTGGGCCTCGGAGGTATTCAACTGCTCGGCGCCGGATACCGGCAACATGGAAGTGCTGATGCGTTACGGCAGCAAAGAGCACAAGAAGAAGTGGCTGCGGCCGCTGATGGACGGCGAAATCCGCTCCGCCTTCCTGATGACCGAGCCGGCGGTGGCGTCATCGGATGCGACCAACATCGAAACCAGCATCATGAAGGACGGCGATCACTACGTCATCAACGGCCGCAAATGGTGGTCGTCCGGCGTCGGCGATCCCCGCTGCAAGCTCGCGATCGTGATGGGCAAGACGGATCCGAAGGCGCCGCGCCACCAGCAGCAGTCGCAGATCCTGGTGCCGCTCGACACCAAGGGCATCAAGGTCGAGAAAATGCTTCCTGTGTTCGGCTTCGACGACGCGCCGCACGGCCACGCCCAGGTCTTGCTCGAGAACGTCCGCGTTCCCGCCAGCAACATCCTGCTCGGCGAGGGCAGGGGCTTTGAGATCGCGCAGGGCCGGCTCGGACCGGGCCGCATCCATCACTGCATGCGCACCATCGGCAAGGCCGAGGAGGCGCTGGAAAAAATGGTGAAGCGGCTGTCGTCGCGCACCGCGTTCGGCAAGAAGATCGTCGAATACTCGATCTGGGAGCAGCGCATCGCCGAGGCCCGCACCGACATCGAGATGAACCGGCTGTTGTGCCTGAAGGCCGCCGACATGATGGACAAGGTCGGCAACAAGACCGCCCAACTCGAAATCGCCATGATCAAGGTGGCGGCGCCCAACATGGCGCTGAAGATCATCGACAACGCGATTCAGGCGTTCGGCGGGGCGGGCGTCTCCGACGAAGCCGGGCTGGCGCGGGACTATGCCTCGATGCGCACGATGCGCCTGGCGGATGGGCCGGACGAGGTACATAACCGCGCCATTGCCAGACTTGAACTTCGGAAGTATGCAAACGCTCCCACTTCGCATTAAGGGGAGCCCGCCCAAAGGCGCTCCCTTCAATAAAATCGAGGGAGCGCCACCGTGGCCGACGGCGTCAGAAAAGACGAGGAATTTTCGGGCACCAAGCCCGTCGAGGAGCGGCATCGGATCGATGAGCCCAGGCTCGCGGCGTGGATGGGCGAACACGTCGAGGGCTTCAAGGGACCGCTGACCGTCCTGCAGTTCAAGGGCGGTCAGTCGAATCCGACCTACCGGCTCGATACCCCTGATAGATCCTATGTGATGCGCCGCAGGCCGTTCGGCAAATTGCTGCCGTCGGCGCATGCGGTCGACCGCGAGTTCCGCGTCATCGCCGCCCTCGGCAAGCAGGGTTTTGCGGTCGCCAAGGCCTATGCGCTGTGCACCGACGATGCGGTGATCGGCGCGGCCTTCTACATCATGTCGATGGAGGAGGGCCGGGTGTTCTGGGATCCGTCGCTGCCGAGCCAGACGCCGCAAGACCGCCGCAAGATATTCACCAGCAAGATCGAGACGCTGGCAAAGCTGCACACCTTCGATCCGCAGGCGATCGGTCTCGGCGACTTCGGCAAGCCCGGCAATTATTTCGCCCGCCAGGTCGATCGCTGGACCAAGCAGTACCGCGCCTCCGAGACCCAGCACATTCCCGAGTTCGAAAAGCTCGCCGAATGGCTGCCCAAAACCGTGCCGCAGCAGGAACGCGTGTCGATCGTGCACGGCGACTATCGCCTCGACAACATGATCTTCCATCCGACCGAGCCGCGGGTGCAGGCGGTGCTGGACTGGGAACTGTCGACGCTCGGCGATCCCATGGCCGACTTCACTTATCTGCTGATGCAATGGACCATGCCGGGCCTCGCGAATGCCGACCTCAAGGCGCTCAACATTCCCAGCATGGAAGAGGCGGCGCAGATCTACTGCAACGTCACCGGCAGCGCGGTACCTGACCTGAACTGGTATTTTGCCTACAACCTGTTCCGTCTCGCCGGCATCACCCAAGGCATCGCCGGCCGCATTCGCGACGGCACCGCCGCGAACGCCAAGGCCATGGAGTCGGCAAAACGCACGGTGCCGCTGTCGAAGGACGCCTGGGCATACGCGCAAAAGGCGGGGGCGACTTAAATAAGATAGGCGCAATCTCGTCGAGGTCGCGCCCTCGAGGACCGCTTGCTCGTTCCCGTCGAATCCTCGCCGGCGAAGAGGCGGACCCTGTTGCGCACGACTTAAAAACATAGCGCCGCTACAATTTCGGCGGAATAATCTCATAGATTTCCTGATCAGCGCCATGTGAGGCGGCCAGATTCATATCCGACAGCCAGGAGCGGATGGTCATGAAGTGTCTCGCAATGTCCTTGGTGGCGGTCATCACGCTTGCGGGAATTGGAGCAAGCGCTGCGGCGGTTCGGATCAGGGAGGACCGTGGCGGCCGGATCGGAGCTTACGTCGACAAGTATAAGGGCCTGCGCAGCTCGGGCGAGATGGTGATCCTCGACGGTTATTGCGTCTCGGCCTGCACCATCGTTCTCGGCTCGGTTCCTCCTGACAGGATATGCGTCACCTCTCGTGCCAGGCTCGGCTTCCACGCCGCCTGGAATCCGGGTTCCAGGGGTCGTCAAATTACCGACGCTGAGGCAACGCAGAACCTGTATTCGATGTATCCATCTGAGGTTCGGCGCTGGATCGACCAGCGCGGAGGGCTTTCCCCACACATGATTTTCCTGAGCGGCCGCGAGCTTGCCGCCATGTATCGCCCGTGCCATCTGGATTCGCGGGCTTCTTCGTATTGACGCTACTCAACCGGATTGCAGCGTACGCCCGTGATGCTCACCTGTAGCGCTGCTGCCTCTCACCTCATCTGCTGTATCGAGGCGCCTCTGGCGCCGCGTATGCGCCCGCCTAAATCGGCTTCCCCGCATACGGCATCGACGCCGTCAGCCCGCCGTCGACCGGGATCGCCTGGCCGTTGACATAGGACGCCTCATCGCTGGCGAGGAACAGCCCCATCGCCGCCAGTTCGTGCGGCTGGCCGGCGCGCTTCAGCGGATTGAGCTGGCCGATCTTGTGGTCGGTGCCGCGCTGTTTGGCGTTGTCGAAGATCGGTTTTGTCATGCCGGTCTCGATCAGGCCGGGGCAGACCGCGTTGATCCGCACGCCGGTGCCGGACAGCGAATAGGCGGTGGTTTGCACCAGGCTGATGACGCCGGCCTTGCTGGCGCCGTAAGGATGGCCGCTGGCGCCGGCCTTCAGGCCCGCGACCGAGGCGGTGCAGACGATCGCGCCCGACTTCTGTTTGATCATGGGCGGCATCGAATGCTTGATCGCCAGGAACGGGCCGATCAGATTGATGCGCAGAACCTCCTGCCAGTGTTCGACGGTCTGGTCGGCGAGCGGCACCAGCCCGCCGCTGATGCCGGCATTGGCCCAGATCGCGTCCAGCCGCCCGAAAACCGACAGCGCCTTGTCGATGAAGCCGATCACGTCCTTTTCCGAACCGGCATCCGCCATGATGGCCTCGGCGGTGCCGCCGGCCTTGCGTACCTGCGCGACCGTTTCCTTGACGCCGTCGGTGCGGTCGACCGCGATCAGTTTGGCGCCCTCTCTGGTGAACAGCAGCGATGCCGCGCGCCCGATGCCGCTGCCGGCGCCGGTGATGATGACGGATTTGCCTTCGAGGCGGCCCATGCGTTTCTCCCTTGTCGCTTGTCGTTTCCGGCGGTTACCGCCTAGCGGAATTTCAAACAAGATTTCAAACGCCAAAGTCACTTGAGGCGAAGCGGGCTCTGACGTAGGACACGCGAACACTATTGAAGGGTTATAGCGATGTCCAATCCGGCAAAACCATCCGGCGAAGTGGTGACGACGCGCTGGTGGTGGGTACGCCACGCGCCGGTGCGCGAGGATAATGGCTGCATCTACGGACAAAAAGACCTCGGCTGCGACACCTCAGACCGCGTGGTGTTCGAAGCGGTCGGCAAAATCCTGCCGCGCCATGCGGTCTGGATTGCGAGCAACCTGAAGCGGACGCATCAAACGGCGGAAGCGATCTGGGCGGCCGGATTTCCAAAACCCGCGGCGATGGCGCACGAGGCCGCTCTCGCCGAGCAGCATCTCGGCGAGTGGCAGGGCATGAACCGCGCCGCGTTTATCGCCAGCCGCCCGGCCGGCAGCCACTGGTTCGCCGATATCGGCGTGCCGGCGCCCGGCGGCGAAAGTTTCATGGATCTCTATAACCGCGTGCGCGGCGCGATAGAGCGGATCAACAG
>Ga0209736_1000484_pt1 | contig 12834 bp, 13 predicted proteins | sample BlaSpr_A8_Ref_M3_FD_187992 | JGI IMG/M metagenome (GOLD analysis project Ga0209736, IMG submission 187992) | Forest soil microbial communities from Thunder Bay, Ontario, Canada - Black Spruce, Ontario site 2_A8_Ref_M3 (SPAdes) (version 2) | ecosystem: Environmental > Terrestrial > Soil > Boreal... | reverse complement strand
CATATCAGCCGTTATGCCCAGCCGAGAAAAACCGATCGTGAAGCTGGCATCCGCGCCCTGTAAGCCCAATCGCTTGGACTGGCTCCCCGTTTGACTTACGTAGGAGTAGCCCAGCCCCATATCCAAAGTCTTGCTCTTGGCCGCCTCGACGGGAGCTTTCCTTATGGGCTTTACGGGCTTAATGGGGGCAGGTGAAGGTTCGGCACTTGCCGCGGCGGCGGTAGCTTCGCCACTTGCGCCCGCGATTGACGATTGCGCTGAAGCAGGCGCAGTGCACAACAGGGAACAAAATAATACGGGGAAGAGGATCCTCATGCGGAAAAGCACCACCCTTCAGTTCCGTGGGGCGGGGGCACAGCGTTTATCATGGGCCTTAGCCGGCAACTTTGTGAAGTGACAAAAACATACACGCGGAGCCGCGCGTCGTGTCGCACAGGCGCTGAACGAACACGGGACAAAGGCGTGGGCGTGGCTGATGACCCAGCTATATTCCCGTGTCCAAGCCCATCACAACAACCGGCCCTTCCACAATCGCGAGTCACGGATGAAGAAATCCCACTAGGCGCCGGCTGACCATCCAGTGCCGCATCCTAAAGGCTCTCCAGGATGCGCGCTGTTCAATTTTGCACAGTCAGCGGAGATGTCTTGCCCGGATGGGGAAGGCGGGTGGTCCCTAAGCCCCGAAGGGAGCGCAGCGAGTCTTGGTGGAGGACATTCGGGCTGCGGGGAGGCACGGACATGTCGTACAATGCGGGGAACGTACGGCGTTTCACCCCAAACGCGCATCGAATAGAAGCGAAAACGGTGGCTCTGTGATGGAGCTTGGGTGCGTGGTTGTGCCAACTTTATTGCGAGACTTTGTTAGCGAGATGGGGGTGAGCGTAATGAAAGAACGGATTTCCCGTGTGGCTGCACTGTTCATGGTTGTGCTGTTGTTGCCTGCTCCGGATTGGGCCACCTGCGGCGGCGGTGGTGGCGGCGGAATGGGAGGGATGAGAAGCGGCGGCCCGAGTAGCGGCCCTGGCGTTGGGGGCAATGAGCAGGTCTACCAAGTTCCCTGGAAACTGATGAAACCGGAAGAGGCGCCTGCGGCGGGCGGACTGGTGGTGTACTGGTTCCCGTCCTCGGCGGTAGAGTTTCAGAAATCCAGTTTGCGCAATTCGCGTTCGCTCTCACTTTATGCCACGCAGTGCGTCACGATGGGAGTAGCTGACGCTGGCACCATGCTGGGGCAAAAGTTCCTGAGTGGAGATAAGCTTCCGGTGGTGGTGCTCGCCAAAGCGGACGGCACGGTTATCAACAAACTGCAGAACGACAACGGATTTCTGAAAGTAGATCGAGTGGAAAAGTTGGTGGAATCCGAGATGAAGCAGCGTGAAGAAGCCGTCAAGGACGAGCTCAAAGCGGCGAAGGAAAAAGCGAAGTCGGGCGACAAAGAAGGCGCCATTCCGCTGTATCGGTCTGTGCTCAACGAAAAGTGCCTCTTTCCTGGCAAGGCGAAGGACGCGGCGAAAGAATTGAAAAAGCTCGGAGTGGATGCGGCTGTGAAACTGTTTGACGCGCCGGTGACGAATCCCGGCAAGAGCGCCAAAATCGAATCCGTCATGAAGCGCGGCCTTGAGGCGGAGATGAACGAGAAATACGAAGAGGCCGAGCGACGCTATAGCGAAGCGCGGCGCATGGACCCCGCTGACCCGGCTCCACTGAGGTATCTCGGGGAACTCTATCGGCATCACCTCGGCGATTGGGATAAGGCGCGCGTGACGTTTCAAGCCATTCTGGACATGCCCGCCGACCCGCTATCGCGGGCGGTGGCGCTGCATGGCATTGGCAAAATGACCATTCACGAAGGAGACTTCCTCAAGGGCTTGCACCTGATGGAAGATTCCGTACGTGAATATCCGCTGGCACTGGCGTACCGCAATTTGGCGGTGTATTGGAATTCGGAAGGGGACGCCGCGAAGACGGACTACTACACGCGCGAAGCGACCAAGCTCGATCCAACTGATCCTTACAATATTGTTTTCGCGGCTGCGTTCCTTGCGGGCAATGGGCATGGCGACGAAGCCCTGAAATTCGCGCGGGAAAACGAAGCGATGCTGCCTGCTTCCTATAACCTGGCGGCCATTTACGCGCAGCTGGGGCAGAAGCAAAAGGCGCTCGACCTGCTTAAGCGGCATTTCTTTCAATATGAGCGCTACGAAGCGGTGCGCTCGAAGGAAATGATGGAAGCGCGCGTCGACGCGGTGTTTGCTTCTCTTCGCGAGGATCCGAAATTCATCGCGCTGACCGGCGCCGCGGACGGCAAACTGCCCGTCCCGCAAAACAGCAAGATGCCTGCGGTTGCTCCAGCGAAAATGTAGGCGGAGGTCGGCCGCGGGCAGGTTATTTACTTGCCGGCGCGGGCGCTTGCGGCGTTTGTTATAACAGGGACGTCTTCACCGAGGGCGGTGGCCAGGGAGATGAGATGGTCTTGTTCGTCCTTGAGGATTTCACGGATAAATTCGGCCATGGCATACTCACCAAGGCTTTCGCATTGACGGACGCGTTCGCGGTAACGACGGATGGTGGCCATCTCGTTCTCGAGATCGAACCGGAGCATTTCTTTGGGCTTCTCTGAGGTGCGAACGGGCTTCGGCTGGACGGCCGGCATGCCGCCGAGGTAGTCAATCTGTTTTGAGATGATCAGCGCGTGGCTCAGTTCTTCGGCGGCGTGCTTCTCGAGTTCGCCGGCAATATTCATGTATTCGGCGCCGCTCAATACTTGCGAATAGACGACGTAGGAGATGATGGCCTGGTATTCGCCCGAGAGATCTTCATTGAGGAACTCGATCAAATCGTTGCGTGTGATTTGATCAGCGGAATGGAGCGCGGTTTCTTCCTTTTCGGCTTTCAAACGTAGCCTCCTTTAATCCTTAGATGCGAGCAGACTCCGACAAGTTCTCCGGTCTGCAACACGGAATCGCCGGACGAAAATCTTAGGCGTCTCTGACGGTGCGGTAGGCTTCCTGGCCGGCTTCAACGGCGCCAGCGACGCTGGCTTTCACGTCGGACACGGTTTCTTGCGCGCGGCGAGTCCAGCGCTTTCCTGTCGAGGCGATATCATCTACACCTTTTTTCACAGTGCTGGAGATATAGTCGCGCGTTTCCTCTCCCGAGGAGGGAGCGAAAAGCAAGGCAAGAAGCGCGCCTACTCCAATCCCCACGGCAAATGTAGTGTATTTGTTGGACCATTTATTGTGGCTCATCGCATTCATCCTTTGTGGCAAATTTTCTAACCGCTGGGTCCCCGATACGTTTCTAAATGTAGCTACCACTAGTTCTCACAACTACCAAACAGCTTCCCATCCCGCTAAATGAAAAAAAATCTATTTGCCGAGGACTTTCTCCGCGTGGCCGACTTTATTCTGAACCTTCCCGGCTGTCTTTTCGGCAAGGCCTTTGCCTTCCAGGTCGGGATTGTTCGTCATTTGGCCCGCTTTTTCCTTAATCTTGCCCTTCACTTCGTGAATTTTTCCCGCGATTTCATTCTTGATGCTTGGCTTCATTTTGTTGACTCCTGTGCTGTGATTCGAATTGATGCTGAGGGCGAGGATGGCTGAGAGCTCATCGTTTCGGGCTGCTTTGAGGCTCCCTTGAGTGCGGGAGACACTGCGGACACCACAATAATCGGAAAGAAGACTGGGGTATGTCCCGTTTCGGACACTCTTGCCGTTTAATTTCATATTCCCGTTGGGGCACACATATGATCAGCCAAACCGGACTCGTCGCGGGGCATTAAGGCTCCGCCGCTTGCCCTGCACCGCGATGGAGGATTCGGGGGTGGTGTAGGATGGTTTGTCGTTATTTGAAGGCGGGCGGCTTACAGGATCATCCTTACCTAGATGAGAGTTCAGGGCCATTTCCGGATTTTGAGCTTTTTTGATATTGGCGAAGCGATCGAATTGGAGCGGCTGCCAACTCTTCTGGATCCGGGAGCGGCGCGGTACGCGCCAGGTTTCGTACACCATACACCGGAGTATGCGCAGGCGCAGAACCTTCCGATACGTGAAGCAGTGGGTTCGATCACGCTCGCGAGCGGAGAAAAGCTGGAAGCGGCGATTAAGTATTACTGGTTCGGCGTGGCCAGCGTCGAACTCAGTACCCCATTCGCGTGTGATTTTGCGTCGTTCTGCCCACAATCCTACCGCTGGATGAATGCAACAGAGGTTGAGACTGCCGCGGAAGAATTGCTGCGCAGTCGAACGGAACAGTTTCGTCCAGCGCTGAGCAAACCGTCGCAGAAATGGGTGGACGAAGACTATCTGGTGATTGACATTCAGTCGGCAAAGGACGCTGACGGGCGCTCAGCGACTGCCGGGGAACTGCTCGAGGCATATGGAGACGAAATCGCGCAACTGGTGAGAGGCGAAGTCGTCGCGCTGTCGAGAACGGAACGCGAAGAGGTGCTGCGGGCGGCGCTTTCGTATTATCCGAATGATCTGGTGGTCGTGGGTTGGGCTGCGGCGCTGGTCTACGACAAGCCCGAGGCGACCTCTGCCGTGATCGATCTATTGGAATACGCAAACACGCAATTGCTCGAGTTTCGTTATTACGACGAGGTTCTTACAACTCTACTATCGAACGTTTACGGCTCGCTCGAAGGGGAGGAAAGCTTTTTATCCCGCTGGAGGTTGCCAAGGCGCGCGGGCCGTTTGAACCGGCTTCGATTGGACATCATGGATTTGGCGGAGAGAACGGAATATGCAGTGAAATTCATCAGCGATACGTATTACGCGCGCGTGTACCGGCTCAGCTCGGGAAAAATCGGGGTGAACGACTACAAGACTCTAGTGGCCGAAAAACTGAAAACGGCCGGTGAGCTTTACGAATTCATGGTGGCGCAGTTCAACGAGAGGCGCATGTTTGCGCTGGAAGTCGTCGTGGCCGTGCTTGTACTTCTCGATGTGATTCTCTTGCTGCGAGGGGGGAAATAGAGAGACGGCACGGAGGCGCGGAGAAAAAGTCAAAGCACCCAGCCTTCGCCGGCGGGGTTCTATCTGCGGCGAGCCATTTTGCCAGCCATTTGGTAAGTAATCCTTCGATTTGGTTCGTCGATCTTGCGCAGCACGCGGCGGAGTTTCTTTACGAAAATTGCGTCTTCGCCGGAGTTGCCCCACGCGGTTTCGCCGGGGGGTTTCCACACTCGAAGAGTCGAAAGTTCAGGGGGCTGGTCGCCTTCGTAGAAGAGCCGGTACATGGGAACTTCGAGAGCTTTGGCCCATTTTTCCAGAGTTTCAATGGACGGGATTGTGTGACCGTTTTCCACGCGAGAGAGATAGGCTCGGAGAAGGCCTGAGCGTTTCTCGATGTCGGTCTGGGACAATTTCTTTTGCTGGCGGAGTTCGCGGAGCCGATCACCAATGATCATTACTAGATTATTTCAATGATAAAGTAATATAGCAAGCAAGGTAACGGGATCGCCCGCTCGGGGTAGAGACGGTCGGCCAAGGGTTTGTGCGAGAACGACTTGCTGTTTGGCCAAACGACTTGCCTAGAGATCTCCTGCCTGCTCGTGCTTTGCGTGCCTCGGGCCGTTACTCGTTGCGGCCTCCGAACAGACGCAGGACGATTCCGGTGGAAGCCCAATAACTGTTTTGATGAGCGTTGGTGCCGAACGAGGTCCTGTAATAGTCGACATCGAACAAACGGATTTCCCAGCGACGGGATGGGCGGATATCGATTCCGCCGCCGACCTTAAACGAAAGGGAGTTTTGGGAAGTCGTGTAGCCGCTACTGCCGCTGACGGTAGTGTCAGAACGCGAGCCGCCGACGAGGGCTTCGGCAAAAGGAGTGATACTCCAGCGATTGCGCGCACGGTAGTAGTAGCGCGGACCGTAGTGATTTCCATAGAGAACATTCTTGGTGCCGCTGACGGTCACGACGCTGTAGCTGGTGTCAGCGATGATTTGCAGCCACGGTTTTGGATTCCAGCCAAAGGAGCCAAGCGCGCCGTTAAAGTTGGTTGACGATCCTCCGCTAACGAGTCGTGCAAAGGCGTAGCCGCCATAGAGTTCAATTAAAGGTGATCTGCGAACGCTGGGGAGAGGTCTCTCCCAGGTGTCATGGGTATCGGCGGGGCGGATGGCTGGTGCCGCCGGTTGAGCCGGCGCGGGTTGAGGTTGTGCAGGGGCAGGCTGGGCGGGCGCGGGCGGATCAGGCTGCGCAACGGTGATGGCGGGATCGGGTTGCGCAACAGGCGCGGGCGTCACCGGTGCATTTGAAGTCGGTGCGGGAGATGCGATTTCGGGCAATGGCGCTGGGGCTGGCTGAGCTGGCGAGGGAGGCTGCACAGTTGCAGGCGGATCAGGCTGGGAGACGGTTGCAGCCGTTTCCGAGGCACTCGAAGGGGAGAGGGACGAAACGGATGCGGGCGATGGGAGTACGGGCGATGCGGTTTCGGGCGCCGCGGCTGTCGCCGGAGTTGGTTGAACGCTTGCGGGTTGAGGTAGCGCAGGAGTGTGAGCCGGTGCGGGAGGATTGGGCTTCAGTTCGGCGACACGAGTACTTGGGATTTTTGATTTTTCGGCGGCCATTTGCATCGAGGGCGTCTGTTGTGCGGCTGTTGCAGAGCGATCGACGGCGATCAGGCTCGAATAGATGTAGCCGATCTGGCCGTCCTTGGTCTGAATGCGGGAGAAGTAAAAGCCATAGACCAAGATCGTGAAGCGCTCGCCGCAAGGCAGAGATGCGACTACTTCGGGAGTCTTTCTGGGCTTTCCGAAGACTTGTGTGCCTTCGGATTGCGTGGAGCAGTCCAGGTACCCGACTTCGTCAGCCCAAGCGGCGGAAGCCGCCAGAAAAGTTACACCCAGCAAAATAAGGAATCGATTGCGCAACATCGCCCCTCCTCGGCCCAAGAACACCCCGAGCCCTAAACAAGGGTAGCGAGGGTGGAGAGGTCTGCGTCAGATGGACTAAGGGTCAGGGCGTTCCAAAACGGCACTGGCCATAGGGGTGGGACCAATGCATGAGGCGACGATGGCGCCGGCGTCAGAAGTGAACGACGGCGCTGATCGAGACGCGCGTACAATTCGTGGTGCCGCCGGAATTGTGGAAGCCCACGTAGTCAAGCTGCGGGCGCAACGCCATGTGGGGAAGAACACCGACATCCACGCCGCCGCCAACGCTATAGGCGAAGTTGGTATCGGAACCGCCGCCGGACCCTGCGGTGAAATGCCCGGCACCTGCCAGGAATTGAACAAACGGAGTGACCTTAGTTGGGTTGCGCATAATGATGCGCGGGCCGAAGAGAAACGTGTAGGTGTTGAGGGAAACGCCCCCGGGAGAGGCGTGATAGGCGCCGAAATCACCCACGATACCGAGGAAGGGGATGGGTTTGTAGGCGACAGAGCCGCTGATGCCGTTCTGGTTGATGCCGCCGGAGTTGCCAAGGCGGAAATAGGAGTAGCCGATGGAGGCGTCGACCGACTGCGCGCGAGACGGAACGGCGAAGATGAACAGTCCCAAACCGAGTAAGAGCAGGCGTTTCATAGGAATGGATCCTTTCGAGCAAGATTGAGAGTTGAAAAGCCTAGCCGGGAGGGCTCGGTGAGGGCAGGGTGGGTGGCCGTCCCCAACGGCAGATACTATTTTGACGCGATATGAGGGGGAATTGGCAAGGGATGGTGGAGAGATTTCTAGGAGCACAATAGGGGACGGGTGAGGAGTGGAACGTAGGACCGCTATGTGGTCACGACGTTTTTCCGAGGAGTTGGCGAGCATAGGCCGGAGCTTTGCCCGCGTCTTCGTGTTTGAGATAGACATACACATCGATGCCTTGGTCGAGCCAAGCGTCGATGCGCTGCCTCCAGGCTTTCAGTTGTTTCGGCGTATAGTCCTCGAGGCGCAGGCGCGCGTAGGTGAAGCGGGCGGTGATTACGTCGGGAGGCGTTTGCTTTTCGGTTTCGGAAAGGCAAAGCGCCGTCTGGTGGCGGCGAAGGACGGCGTAGGTTTCCTCGGTGTACCAGGATGGGTGACGTACTTCGAAGACGAAAAGGAATGCGGGCGGGCGAAGGGCGAGAAAATCTTCGAGCAGGGGACGATCGAATTTGAAAGTGGGCGGGAGTTGCACGAGGATAGGGCCGAGGTGGTCGCCGTCGTTGAGAATGCTGGCGACTTCCAGGAAACGTTTCAGCGAGCTCTCGCAGTCGCGGAGCCTTTTTATGTGCGTGATTTGCTGGTTGGCCTTCATTGCGAAACGAAAACCTTCGGGGACGCTTTTCGCCCAGTTCGAAAGGGCGGACTCGGTGGGCATGCGATAGAAACTGTGATTGATTTCGACCGTGGAGAACTGCTTGGCGTAGAAACTGAGCATCTCCTTGTCCGGTAGCTTCTCCGGGTAAAAATTTCCCTTCCACTCTTTATAGGAGTATCCAGAAGTTCCAACTAGAAGCTTGCCCGTGCCAGGAATGGTGCACCTCCCTGCGGTGAGATTTAATCACACCGGGCGCTTACCTGAAAAGAACCAACGCCTGGGAAATATACTAGAATAGCGAATTAGAGGGTCTGATATGGCGTCTTCCGAACGAGTGCTCTTACCCGAAATTGAGGTTTGGCCTGTGCTCGCCTTCTGTGCGCCCGCTCTGCTCGGGTTCGCGCTGTTCTTCGTTTCGTTTCCGATCGACCGGCAAATTCCCTTCTGGCCACATCTCAACTTGGCCGAGCTTTTTTATGTTGTGGTTCTTTTTCATCACACCCGTTACTAAGGTAAGTGCGGTTGTCACGCTGATTAAGCGCAGGCGTCGGGCTCGGATTTCTTTATTCACTCAGTTTCTTCTGTGGACGACCGTAACGGTTTGCTGGGCTGTAAATGCATTCATGTGGCTTGGATTGTGGGCTTCCACAAGCTAAACGCCAAAGATTACGTCGACGTTCTTCAGCGAGCTTTTTTCGGCTCTCCCTGCATGCGCTCGCTGAGAAGCTCGACGGCGTCTTCTAACCTCTGCCGTTTCTTCCAAAAATCGGCCCAGAGATCGCCTTTTTCTTCTAGACGGGCGGAGATCGTTTTTATGTTCAGGGATTCAGGGTGGAGGCTTGAGCGCAATTCGCGCGGCAGAACTGGAGTGGAAACCGGGGCTTTGGGAAATGCGCGGACCGAATAGGCGGCGGCCAGTGGGCGGCCATGAGCGTTCTGCTGGACGTCGATTAGTACGCGACCGGCGGAACGCTTGGCGACAATACGCTCGCTCGTAACAAGATTGGGGTGCTCAGCGGTTACGGTGCGGGCGACAATCTCCGCAAAAGTTCTTAGTTGCTCGTAGGAGTAGACCGGTTCGACAGGGACGTAGATGTGAAAGCCGGTGGCGCCGGAGGTTTTCAGGAAATGAGCCACGCGCAATTCTTCGAGCGCTTTGTGAAGCGCTTGCGCAATGGTAACCACAACGGAAAATTCCGTGCCGTCGGATGGATCAAGATCGAAGAAGAAATAATCGGGATGATCAAAGTCGTCCGTGCGGTTGGACCAGGGATTGTGGTCGATGCAGCCGAGCCCGGTTAGGAAGAGAAGCGAGGCGCGGTCGTCGGCAGTCGCGTAGTGGATTTCCTTTCCTTTCCCCTCGGAATCCACGGGCACGGTCTTAAACCATTCCGGCAGGCCTTCGCGGACATCTTTTTGAAAGAAAGCCTGGCCTTTGATTCCGTCGGGGTAGCGGCGCAAGACCAAAGGACGGTCGCGGAGAAAAGGCAGGATGAAGTCGGCGACTCGGTAGTAGTAGGCGAGCAGGTTACGTTTGGTGTAGCCGGACTCTGGGAAATAAATTTTGTTCAAGTTGCTCAGCCGCAAGCGTTTTCCGTCGAGTTCGATGGTGACAGTCTCCGCGCGCCCTTCAAACAATTCTTCCTCGACTTGGGCCTTCTTGCTGATCACTCGGCCGACGACTTCAGGGGCGCGAACTACGGCGGGAGCAGCACCGGTGGGAGCCGCACTGACTGGGGCGACCTCGGTCTCCCATTGGCAATCTGCGGGACGGGCGTCTTCACGAAGCGCGATGAAAACGGGGTGGCGCAAAGCATTTTCCTGCGTCCATCCGCTGAACTTTACGCGCGCGACCAGATTCGGAGAGACCCAGGACGGATTTTCGTTCGTTTCCGGGACAACATCAAATGGGCAAGAGGAGGACGCCAGTTTTTTTAGTTTGCCGCTTAGTTCCTGCAACTTCTTGCCGTCAAAACCGGTCCCGACGTGGCCTATGAAACGAAGCTTTTTCCCTTGATACAGGCCCAAAAGGAGCGCGCCAAGAGGGATAGCCGCGGTGCGCGGAGCGGTCCAACCACCGACGACGGCGTCGACGGTCTGGGTTACTTTGAGTTTGACCCAATTCATGCTCCGTTCGGAGACGTACGGACTGTCTAGCCGCTTGGCGACGATGCCTTCCAGTCCGGTGCCTCTTGCCAGCTCGAACAGTTCTTTTCCGTGTTCCAACTGATGATCGGAAAAACGAAATTTCTCGGATGTGTGTAGCAGGCGTTGGAGCAGTTGCTTGCGCTCGATGAGCGGCGACCTGCGGAGGTCATATCCGTCGCAATAGAGCAGATCGAAAGCGAAGAAAACAACGGGTACGCGCGAGATGAGGCTCTCGGCGGGGGCGCGCACGTGCATGCGTTCCTGTAAGAGCCCAAAGTCGCTGAGACCGCGAGCATCAATAGCGGCAATTTCTCCATCAAGAATTGCTTGGCGCGCGGAGACAGCGGCTGGGAGCGCGGCGAGTTCGGGGTAGCGCCCGGTGATTTCGGCGCCGTTGCGTGCTCGCAGCGTCAACGCGCCATCGTCAATCCAAGCGAGCGCGCGGACGCCGTCCCACTTGATCTCGAAGAGCCAGTTGGGATCGGAAAAAGGATGATCGCCAATTGTTGCGAGCATCGGCTCCAAACGGGAGGGCATGGTCGCTTTGTGCGCGTCTTGTAACTCGTCAGGACGAAGAGGGCTTGGGCTCCGCTTGGGAGGCAGCTCTTCCTTAATTTCTTCGATTGTCCTGCCGGTTAAGACGGAGCCGTCGTGTTCGTCAACGTTCCAAGCTGGATCCTCGGCGGCGTCTTTGTGCTTGATCATCAGCCATTCATTGCCCTTGTCGCTTTTCTTGAGCTTCACCAGCACAAAACTTCCGCGCAGCTTTTCTCCGTTTAAGGTGAACTTGATCTCGCCTTTCTTCAATTGTTGTGCTGCGTCGAGATTGCTTCCCGGCGGGTTTTCCACAGCGAACGTTCCGCGGTCCCACACCATGACTGTTCCGGCTCCGTAGCTGCCTTCGGGAATTTTGCCTTCGAAGCCGCCGTACTCGAGTGGGTGATCTTCGGTCTGTACTGCGAGCCGCTTGTCCGCGGAATTCAGCGACGGGCCTTTCGGCACCGCCCAAGAGACTAGCGCGCCGTTGATCGCCAGCCGAAAGTCGTAGTGCAGCCGCGTTGCGCGGTGCTTCTGGACTACAAACGTGTCTCCATGCCTGGCCTCTGCGGGGATTTCCAACAGAGACAGCTTCGGATTTGGCAGGCGCTTGCGCTTTCCCTCTGCCTCCGATTGCGTCGCCTGGTCGGAGCGCTCCGGTTCGCCGGAAGGTTCCGGTGTTCGGTCGAACCTGCGCTTCTTTCTATATTCTTCCAGCTTGGCCATGGGGCGCATTCTATCCCAGGGACGTAGTGGGCAGGTTCCCAACGGTTCCCGAATAGCTGACTAATACACAGAAACCGCAGAATTCGTCTTGCGTCACGCGCCGCTCGACGGCTAATCTTAATCTGGTACGCGGCCCCTAGCTATCGCTTAAGGAGTGTTCACCATGGCCACGAGCGTTTGGAAAGGCCACATCACTTTTGGTTTGATTTCGATCCCTGTGCGGTTGTCTGCCGCGGCACGCGGGGAACGAATCAGTTTCAACCAGCTCCACAAGGTGTGTCATTCGCGGCTTAAGCAGCCGCTGTTTTGCCCGGTTTGCAACCGCAATGTGGAGCGATCCGAGATCGTGAAAGGCTACGAGCACGAAAAGGATCAATACGTTTTGTTCAACGAAGAAGAGTTGGACAAGATAGAACCTCCTTCGGCGCGCGTGATGGAGATCCTGGAGTTCGTGAAGCTGGATGAAATGGATCCACTGTACTTCGACTCCTCGTATTACATTACGCCGGAGGACGCTGGAGTGAAGGCCTATCAACTGCTGATGAAGGCGATGGAAGAATCCGGCTACGGGGCTATCGCCAAGCTCACCATGCATCAGCGGGAACACATCGTGATTATCCGGCCGGGCACAAAGGGCATGACGCTGCACACGATGTTCTATTCCAATGAGATTCGCGCGGCTGAATCCGTTTCGACCGATAAGGTCGAGCTGAAAGATCAGGAAAAGAAGCTCGCGCAGCAACTCATTGAAAGTCTTGCTGCGCCTTTCGATCCGCTGAAGTATCGCGACGAATATATGGAGAATGTGCGTGGAATGATCGACGCCAAGCTCAAGGGCCAGGAAGTGACCGAGGTGGCCCAACCGCACATGGCTCCGGTTATTGACTTGATGGAGGCCCTCAAAAAGAGCCTCGCGGAGAAGCAGGCTCCTGCTGCCTCTTCGGCAGCTCCGGCGGGGAAAAAGCCTCCGACTCGAGCTTTGCAGCCCGTTCCCATGGTCCAGAAAAAGGCGGGGAAAAAGGCCGCCGGCTAATTTCCAATGCGTGCAACGGACAGATTCAGCCCGGAAGACGTCCAGAGGATTGTGGGTCTGACCGGGAAGCAACTAGATTACTGGGACCGCCTGCGCCTCGTTTCCCCTCGAAAAGAAGAAGGAAGCCGCTTTTACGACTTCCGCGATCTGATTG
>Ga0209736_1000482_pt1 | contig 12878 bp, 10 predicted proteins | sample BlaSpr_A8_Ref_M3_FD_187992 | JGI IMG/M metagenome (GOLD analysis project Ga0209736, IMG submission 187992) | Forest soil microbial communities from Thunder Bay, Ontario, Canada - Black Spruce, Ontario site 2_A8_Ref_M3 (SPAdes) (version 2) | ecosystem: Environmental > Terrestrial > Soil > Boreal... | reverse complement strand
CTCAAAGGGTCTCTCGAACCTGGGGAAGGGGTATGAAACTGAAAATACAAATGTGCTGGGGTTGTGCTGCAATTGCTGCCGCTCTTTTCTTCACTCCTTTTTCTGGCGCGCAGCAAAAACAGACAGCGGTTGCGCAAGCCAACATTTCTTACGATTTGATCCGGGAAACCATTCTCCAAGGGACCGTCGTTAGTTTCACCGCCAATTCTCAAATGCCTCCGCTCGGATCGCATGTGACCATTCAAACTGCTTCCGGTCCCGTCGACGTCCATCTCGGCAGCGGAGCCCTGCTCAAGAGCAGCGACATTTTTTTGGCTGCGGGTGATTCCGTCAAGATTGCCGGAGAAAACCAGCAGTATGGCGGAGGAAGCTTTTTCGCTGCGAGAATCTTGCAGAAAGGCAGTCAATCTGTGACGCTTCGGAACTCGAGGGGAGTCCCTCTTTCGCCCAAGCGCACCGTGACGGGATCATCTGCACGGTTGCGCCAGGGGGGCGCCCAATGAAGCGCGGCCTTTTACTTTGCGCGAGCCTCGCCGCTTTATGGGCTTCGGCTTGTAGCGGCGGAGGTACCACTGTCACGCCCCCGCCGCCGACCGGTCCTTTCTCCAACTCAAGTTTGCAGGGACAATATGCATTTTCGATGACGGGATCGGAGATTGCCTCCTCTGGGCTAACCAGCTCGAACCTATTTACCCGGGTCGGATCTTTCACCGCCGATGGAAAAGGTAGCATCACCGGAGGGGTTGAGGACATTAATCTCGTCACGGGAGCCAACCAGTTTGGCTTTACAAGCGGAAGTTACACCGTGAATGGGGATGGCCGTGGCACTCTAAGCTTGGTCGATAGTAGCGGAACGCTCACTTTTAGTATCACGCTGACTTCCTCTTCTAACGGATACATGATTGCCATGCCAACGGACGGGCTCTCGACTGCGAATGGCAGCTTTGTCAAACAAGATTCATCAGCCTTTTTGGTGTCAGGTATTTCCGGCAACTATGCGTTCGATTTGACCGGTCTCGACGCGAGCGCCGTACCCCAACCCGAATCGTTCGTTGGCCAATTCTTCGCGAATAGCGCCGGCCAATTCACCACTGGTCTTGGTGACGACAATGATGGGGCGGTCATCGTCAACGGAGGAAATCAGCCCATTACTGGTACTTATGCGATGGACGGACTGCACCCTAGCGATTTGGCTAATTTTGGCCGGGGTGTTTTCAGCCTGGGCGGCATTCAAGGCGTGTTCTACATTGTGGGCCACAATCAGGTTAAGTTCATGGAGACGACATCTGGAGGCGCGCTTTCCGGAGATGCGTTTACACAGTCCAACATCCCAACGACGACAGCCGGGATAAGCGGCGGTTTCGCCTACGTAATGGGGGGATCGGGCGGTGCTGGCCCTCTTGCGCGTGGAGGAAGGTTTACAGCCACCGGGGGAGCTCTATCGAACATTCTCGTGGACAACAACAACGCCGGGACGCTTTTGAGTTTGAGTGCAAGCACCGGGACCTACACCATCGATTCCGCCGGCAGCGGCAGGGGAACGATTACTTATAATATTTCAGGTCAGAAAAATACGTTCACCTATGTTTTCTACATGATTTCTCCAACGCAAGCTGTTGTTCAGGACCAGAGTATCGGAATCGTGGCGGATGGCTCGCTCCTCGGCCAACCGTCGGCTACCATCAGCGATTCCTCGCTGGGCGGGAAATATGTTGTCAACTGGAGTGGTCTCAGTAGCACAAATCTTACCAGTGACGAAGAAGACTTGGTCGGAGAGACAGTTTTGAGCAGCGGTAGTCTCACCGGCACGATCGATCTGAATGAGTTTGCCTCTGGCAAGCAATTCACAGCTGTTCCCATGACGGGAACTCTTAAGCTCAGTTCAGACCCAACGGGCCATAACGCTCTAACCTTTAATCTAGCGACCAACCCTGCCAACAACGGGATCACATCATTCGCGTACGTCGCGAATAACAACACTGTCCTTTTCATGGGTACCCAGACTGTGCGAATCATAGCTGGCGTCTTGACTCCTCAAACTCAATAGCTGCGAACGCGACTCGTTCGCAACTCCGCCCGGCTGCAATTTGCCGGGCGGTTTTATTTTTGGAGGAGTTTTTCGACGCGGGCGACATCTTCCGGGACGTCCACGCTCACCGCGTCGTGTTCGACTTCGGCCACGCGAATCTTCCAGCCGTTTTCGAGCCAGCGGAGTTGCTCGAGCTGTTCGATGCGCTCTAGTTCGCCTTGCGGCAAGGTGGGGTATTCGAGGAGGGCGTCACGCTGGAAGACGTAAAGGCCGAGATGTTTTAGGTGGCGCACCTGAATCTTGCTCGCCGTGTCGCGCACCCAGGGAATCGGGGCGCGCGAGAAATAAAGTCCATTGTTGTCGAAATCGAGGACCGTCTTCACAACGTTAGGGTCCATGATGTCCGCTGGAGTTTTGATCGCGGTGGCTACCGTGGCGATTTCGGCGGCAGGCTCTTCGAGCAGAGCATTCACCGCAGTGTCGACGGCAACCGGATCCAGCAGCGGTTCATCTCCCTGTACATTCACAAAGACGTCACCCTTTTCGTGTGCTGCGACTTCCGCCACCCGCTCGGTCCCGGTGCGGTGGTCCGGGCGTGTCATGCGGGCTGTGCCGCCGAAGCTTTCCACCGCTTTCAGGATGCGTTCGTCGTCTGTTGCGACAATCACGCGATCGGCGAGCGTGGCCATCTTGGCTCGTTCATATACGCGCTGAATCATCGGCTTGCCAGCCAGCGAAACGAGCGGCTTGCCAGGCAGACGCGTGGAACCAAAGCGCGCGGGAATGACGATGACAACTTCTGGCTTGGCCAAACTCATGCACTCGAGTCTCCCATGGCATTGAGTCTCCCACATTCGGGAATATTTGGGCACTGCCCACAGTCCTTGTCTGATGGACGCAACATTATGTCGACTTACTATGCTGAACATGTCTGGCTGCGAACCTGGCTCAACTTGCGGAATCTATCAAATGGACTCCCAGTACCATCGAGGAGCTAGTACGGGATTTGCCTTGTCTTCGCTTGTGCGAGTGGTAGAATCGCGTGTAGTCCGAGCCGCGCGGCCGTTCTGGGTAACCGGGACGATGGGGGTGCCGTGAAACGCGATAGACCGAGGATTCGCGTTTTTTCCGTTTCAGTTTTAGTCGTGTTATTGGCTTGCCTTGTCGTGTCCCGCACGGCAATTCTCGCAGCTCCTCAATCGCAATCGCCCGCCGATGAAAATAAGCAGAATGAAAACAAGGCAAAGGATGACGTAAAGAAGGACACGCCCGGGCAAAAGCTCAAGGCTGGCCACACTCTGAAAATGGACGTGGACCTCGCGCTCGTCAACGTCACCGTCACGGATCCCTATAATCGACTGGTCACTGGTCTGGAAATGGAAAACTTCCGCGTCTTTGAGGACAACTCCGAGCAGGAAGTGGTGACGTTCTCCGCCGAGGACGTGCCCATCTCCATCGGCGTGATCTTCGATTTCAGCGGCAGCATGGCCAACAAAGTGGGCAAAGCCCGCGAAGCAGCCGTGCAATTCTTTAAAACTGCCAATCCGCAAGATGAATTTTTCCTGGTGAGCTTCAACGAGCGCGCGGAACTGACCAGCGCCTTCACCAACAGCGTCGAAGATCTGCAAAGCAGCCTGATGCTGACCTCCCCAAAGGGGCGCACGGCATTGCTCGACGCCATTTATCTCGGGCTGAGCCAGATGCGAGGTGCACACAACGGCAAACGCGCCTTGCTCATTCTATCCGATGGAGGAGATAATCATAGTCGCTACAACGAAAGCGATATCAAGCGGTTGGTGAAGGAAGCGGACACCCAGCTCTATGCTGTCGGCATCTTTGACCAGCTTGGTTACCGGAACCGGACCCCGGAAGAATTGAACGGTCCGTCGTTGCTTTCGGAAATCACGGAGATGACCGGGGGGCGGGTATTCTCTGTCGAGAAGCTCGAGGACCTTCCGGATATCGCCTCAAAAATAGGCATGGAGCTGCGAAATCAATATGTCCTGGGATATCGACCAAACAACAAGGCGCACGATGCACGGTGGCGGAAAATCAAGATTAAGCTGCGCGCTCCGAGAGGATTGCCGCCGCTCAATGTTTTCGCCAAGACGGGCTACTACGCCCCCAGCCACTGAGTTTTCTTTTCGACGGCTTCGCGCCCTTTGCAACCTCGTTCTACTTTTCTGCGCGATGGCGATTCTTGTATCCCCTTGCCTTGCGCAGCTTCCTATCCCCAATCCGCAGCCCCCTCCTCCAGGGCAAGATCCCAATGCTGGAAAACAAGGCTCGACGATCAAGATCGACGTTGGCCTCGTGGTGCTGCACACCAGCGTGCTCGACGATCGCGGCAAGTTCGCGGACGGTCTGAAGGCCGAAAACTTCCGCATTTTAGAAGATAAAGTCGAGCAGAAGCTCTCGACCTTCAAGCGCGAAGACGTTCCCGTGAGCATGGGTCTGGTGATCGATAACAGCGGCAGCATGCGCGACAAGCGGCCCCGCGTGAACGAGGCCGCGCTCACTCTCGTCGAATCCAGCAACCCGCAGGACGAGGCTTTCGTCGTCAACTTCAACGACGACTTTTATCTCGACCTCGACAAGGATTTCACCAATAGTGTTCCCGAGCTGAAAGAAGCCCTCGAACGCATCGACTCGCGCGGCAGCACGGCGCTCTTCGACGCGATCATCGGCTCGCTCGATCATCTCAAGAAAGCCGCCAAGGACAAGCGCGTGCTGCTCGTGGTCACCGATGGCGAGGACAATTCCAGCCATAACTCGCTCGAAAAAACGCTCCGCGAAATCCAGAAGACGGACACCGTGATTTACACGATCGGCTTGCTCGGCGATGAAAAAAGAAAAGACAAGAATCACGCCATGAAGGCGCTGAAGCAGATTGCCGAAGCGTCGGGCGGGCTGGCCTTTTTTCCGGAAAGCGTCGACGACGTGCACACCATTTGCGAGCAGGTCGCGCACGATATTCGTAACCAATACACCCTGGCCTACTATCCTACGAATACCAGAAAAGACGGCACCTTCCGCGCGGTCAGCGTGCAGGTGATTCCGCCGCACGGCCGCGGCAAGCTTGTGGCCCGCACGCGTAACGGCTACTACGCCCCGGGAAGTCCTGCCTCCGCAGCAGCAGGGAACTAGCCAATCTATCGCAGCATGGACTGTTTGCTAGCAAAGGCATGGCAAGCCCTTCCACAGTTATTCTGAGGTAAGCAGCTCTTCAAGAACGCGAGGCCGTTAGTTGGAGGCAGTACCAATCAAGGAATTGACTACTGCCGAACTTTTTGTGATATATTCTCGGCATCGTGTTGCGCATCAGCTTCCTTAGACGCCTGTTCCCCTGCGCCATTCTGTTCGCGGCTGTTTGCACGTTCGCCGGCACCAGCGCCAAGGAACCTGCTCCCCGATTTAACGCCAGAACTACCGAAGGCGAAAAATTCAGCAATGATTCCATCAAAGGAAAAATCGTTCTGCTGGAGTTCTGGACGACCTGGTGCAAATACTGCATCGATGAAGCTCCGTTTGTGGACAAGATCGGTCACGAGCTTGCCGACAAAGGACTCGTCGTGCTAGCCATCAACGTCGGCGAATCCAAAAAGACCGTCAAGAAGTTCCTCGACCTGCACCCGCGTAATTGCAAGATCGTGCTGATGGAAGATACCAATCTGGCCGCCATGTACCAGGCCACTGTTTATCCCATTTATGTCGTGATTGATCGCGACGGCAACATTGCCGGAACGCAGCGAGGGGCGGGCGGCGAACCAGCCCTTCGCGGACTCATCGCTCGCGCCGGCCTCGACTCGCCAGATTCTCCCGACGACTCCGATTCCGATTAACCATATGCGGCCTGTTCAGGGGACTTCGCTGGGCGGTTTGGCGGGGTTTGGCGTCGCTCGAACCGAAACTCCTGGTCCCTTGATGTAGTGGCTCGCAAATGTCAGGAATGTAGGCCAATTGGGGGATGGAGAATGGCCGTCGCTGTTCTGCCGGTAAGCAAGATCGCCTTCGATGAGCGGAGTTTCGATCTGCGGAAATTCCGCCGTTCCCAAATCCTTTTTCCCTAGAAGCCGATAGACCGGCCCCGCTGCAACTGTTGCCATGAACATTCCGCGTCCGTCCACCCAGCCGTCGCCTTGTGTCGCGCCGACGCCGATGAAGACAGGCCGCGGCGCGCTCAGCGCGATCAGTTCATGCGAATCCACGGGTAAATCGTTCACGGTCAGCGGTCCGTCATACTTCAAGAAATTACCAGCCATCCAATGATATTCGCCTGTTCCCGCGACGTTGCCGATCTGCTCGCCGAAATTCCGCCGGTAGAGAGCGGCTCCGCCTGCGCCGGAAGAGCTAACGTAAGCAATCGCAAAGCGAGGATCGTACGCCATCGTCACCAGCGTCGCTTTTCCGTAGCGCGAATGACCTTCGATACCGATTTGGTGAGCATCGACCGCTTTGTCCGTCTCGAAATAGTCCATCGCACGGCTCGCGCCCCAAGCCCATGCGCGCAACGAGCCCCAATCGTCCATCTTGCGCGGCTGTCCTTTGTTTACGAGGCCGATGATTCCTTCCGTCAGACCATCGCCCTTATCCGCCTGCACACTGGTTGGAATCAAGACGGCATATCCCCAGCCCTTCGCTAAGACCTGCTGCTGCCACGTTGGCCCTTTGCTTGCCGCAGCGGTCATCTCCGGAATGCGCTTTGCAATCGCGGCCATAAACTCCGGGCTGAAGCTCAGTTCCATAATCACAGGCACGGGCCCGAGCGCGTTCGCAGGGGTGGTCAAGGTAAGTTGAATATCCACTTTGATCGGCGGGTACGCCGAATTGTCGACGTGTCCCAACAGCTTCTTCGTGACCACCGGCACATCTCCATTCATCTCCCGAAGCGTGCTCGTCACTTCCCAAACGACCTTCGGCGTGTCTTTCGGCGCGCGGCCATAGATTTCGCGGTCAAAATCCTCCACGATCTCCGGCCGCCGCAGCTCCCACCACTCTTTCGCCGACTTCACTTCCTTCCCGTTCTTCAACGTCAAAGGGTCGGGCAACTTTGTATATGGATTTGCCTTCGCCTCATCATAGTTCGCCGCATAGGGAGACTTCGCGTCGCCATCTGCGCCTCGCCGCAGCGAAGTGATGTGCAGCAAATCCATGATCCGTTGGTGATCTTGTTCTGCGGTCAGATGTGCGGGAGAAGTTGCAGCATTCGGTTCCTGACGCGGTACGCCAGCGCCGCTCTTCACCGGCTGGAGCAGAACTGACAGCACCAGCACGGTGCCAAACCAATGCATGGACAGGCGATTCGCCACGATTGCTTCCTCTGAATCTAGCTAAGGTTCTGCAAAACGCAGCGATGTTAGCGCAGGGTGTTCTGGATGAAAAGAAATTATCGAGACGGCAAGATCAAGCGGTAGCAGCGCGAGCCTTGGCGCGTATTCCGGAGCCGCTCCTGAAATTCCAACGTTTGTGATTAACGCTCACCGAAGCCACTTCGTCAGGCGTAAACGGAATTTCCTTGAACCCGCGGACCTCAATAATGCAGCCCTCGCTGGTGACGACCTGATCGAATGATCTACCGTCCCTGAGTTCCACCGAAACCACCTGATAACCTATGCCTGTCTCTCCGGCCCGCTTCAGACGGTCGACAAACCCACTGGGTATTGGAACTAAGCGCTTCATAACACTCCTTAGGGTTGGGGCGATGCAGACAACCGCATCTTACCTCTTGGGCCGTCCGCTGTCCAATCCATGGGGCGAACTAAAAGCGAATGCGTTCGAAGCCTCCATCGCTCACAGTGCATGCTTGGTTTCATTTCGCTCGAGAGTCTGGACGATGCAACACTGCCCGCAAACCGCACTATCGATTCCTGGTGTCGGATAAACCCGCCACACATCTGCCGGAAGTTCCCCGGAATCTAATTTTATGGATGGAATAACTGACACTTCATCCGCACTTTTCCGGAACGGAACGGAAGAGACTGCCCGCCGAAAAAATATCGCATTTTGTAAGCGACTTTTTAGACAGTTTTGGGTTAGGGTCGCACAACCGAAGTGATGTCCGCGTGTGTCCAGTGGGGAGCTTTCGGGCATTTCTTCCGGTGCAAGCGGCTAGCTCGCCTGGCCGCTGATCGTAGTTGATAGAAGACAGAGAACGACAACCTGGAGGATAACCATGAAACGACTCATCGTCAGTTTGGTGGGTGCGATGGCGCTACTGGTGTCGGCGACAGGGATCCGTGCTCAGGATCAACTGGTGCCGGCCGGTACGCTGCTTCAATGCACAATGAACGAGCCGAATTTCTCTTCGGCGACCGCTGCCGTTGGTGATCCGGTGTTGTGTCACTTGAGAACCATGCAGGAGTTCGGCAGGCCATTGTTCCCCAGAGGCAGCATGCTGGGCGGACATCTGGAAGCCGAAAAGGAGCCGGGGCATTTCGTCGGGAAGGGCTATCTGAGAATTACCTTTGACCGAGTGATCCTTCCGAGCGGGGATCTGCCTGTCCCGGCTAAGGTCATCATGGCCCGCGGCTATAAAGTGGACAAGCAGGGCGACATCGATGGCAAGGGTCACGCGACACGCGATGTAGTGGAGTGGATGTTTCCCCCGCTCTGGCCGTGGAAGGTCATCAGTCTGCCGTTCCGCGGTCCGAGACCAACACTGAAGGGTGAAGAACCGCTGCAACTGCGCTTGATGGACGACATCGTCCTACCGCGGACTCTGACGCAACTAAGTCATCCGGACCGTCCGCCGTACGCATCCTCACGGCCAAGCTCGTACAACGCAACGCCGCGCGCAAACGCCATGCAGTTGACGGTCGAGAAGACCGCGGGTACCGCGAGTGTAACGCCAACGAATGACCGCGCTACGATACTGGTGCTGAAGTCGAACGAGACCTATGAAGTGACCAAGTACCAGAGGGACGGCGACTTGTTGATGTTCCAAGACACCCAAGGCCGCAAGGGCGGCGTGGACGTCAGCGAAGTGGACTGGCGGAGGACGACGGGGATGACAGCGGCCGCGCGGTCGGTGGATAAGCCGTTGCTCTCGCGACAGACGAATTGATGGAACGAACCTGAAGGAGTTTAGAGCAGTTCGACTCAACTGTTGCGATCAGCGGCGGTACGTTGAGGGTGTACTAAGAAAGGAGAGAATTGGGAGGACCGCATCGGCAATCCGAGACAAAACCACCAAAGGCCACTCCCATCCTCTATACTGCTTCCGTAAAAGTCTGCTCGCAGCTTAACCAGACAGTCTATATCTGCCACAACTCGCTGCCTTTGCAGGAGCCGCCATGATGACGCTTGAAGACTGCCGCGCCTTCTACTCCCAAGAGATTCGTTTCACCGCGAACCTGACCACTCCCGGCCTGGTCGAAGCCTTCGCACGCGTCCTGCGCGAGAAGTTCCTCGGTCCTCCACCCTGGCTGCTCGGCTCCGCGGAAGCGCGCGCACTATCCGCCGCGGGCATGGTGCAGATGTCCTATGTAACCGTCGAGGATCCCCGCGATCTGTATCACAACGTTGTCGTGTCCCTCGACCGCTCCAAAGACATCAACAATGGCCAGCCCGGCTCTCTCGCACGCTGGATTGACGCGCTCGCGCTGAAACCCGGCGACCGCGCCTTTCACCTCGGCTGCGGTGTGGGCTATTACACGGCCATCATCGCGGAAGTGATCGGGCCAGACGGCAGTGTCGTTGGTCTCGAGCTAGACCCCGTGCTTGCCGCGCGCGCCAAAGAGAATCTCTCCAATTATGCAAACGTAACCGCGCACGCGGGTGATGGCGCGGTGTTCGATCCCGGTCCGTGCGACGCTATTTTGGTGAATTGCGGCGTGACGCATCCGCAAACCATTTGGCTGGAGCGTTTGCGCGACGGCGGCCGACTCGTCGTGCCCTTCACCATGGCCATGAACTCCACGCTGGGCCAAGGCATCATGACCAAAATCGTGCGCGACTGCACCGCTTACTCCGCCGAAATGGTTTCGCCCGTCGCCATATTTTCCGGCGGCAACCTCCGCGATCCCGCGCTGGAGCCGCTAATGGCGAAAGCATTGAGAAACGGCGGCCTGCTGAATCTGAAGTCCGTCCGGCGTGATGCCCACGAACCCGCTGACGCCTGCGTCCTCCACACCCCGGAAGTGTGTCTCAGCACGGCCGAGCTGTCCGCGACCGCCAGTTCCTAAAACGAAATCTCTCTCTAAAAAGTGTTGCATCTCTACTATTATTGTAGTAGCGTGACACACGCAGGTAGTAGGGGAGCAAATGACCAAGCCTAAATTGACAAAGCTGGAGCTTCAGATCATGGAGGCGCTATGGACCCGCGGTAATGCCTCCATTCGCGAAATTCAAGAAACCTTTCCCGAGAAAGATAGGCCAGCCTACACAACCATTCAGACCACTGTCTATCGCTTGGAAGGGAAGAAAGCCGTGCGCCGCGTCAAGAAGGTCGGCAACTTTCACGTTTTCGAAGCCGCGGTCTCCCGCAATGCGGCGCAGCGTAAGTTGATCGATGACCTGCTCTCGCTGTTTGGCGGGAGCACACAGCCCGTCATGGCGCACCTGATCGAGTCCGGCAAACTTACGCTGGAAGATGTGAAGGAAGCCGAGAAGATTCTGCGGGGGCTCGCCAGAAAGGACAAATCGAAATGATCGCGAACTCTTTGTCTGAGATATGCAAGAGCATTGCCCCAGCGCTGGGCAATCACTTGTGGCAGTCCACGCTATTCGCTATCGCAGCAGGACTGCTGACGCTTAGTTTGCGGAACAACCACGCGCGCACTCGCTATTTGCTCTGGCTGACAGCTTCCGTGAAATTCCTGATTCCTTTCTCGTTGCTGGCTGGCATGGGAAGCCATATCGCATGGTGGCGCGGTCCAGCGGGAGCGAGCCGAGGCGTCTACATCGCGATGGATCAGCTCAGCCAGCCCTTTTCGCCATCGAGGATCTCTCTTCCTGCTGAAGCCACGCCTGCCGTACATTCCGCTGGACTGATTGAGCTTCTTCCGGTGCTTCTGGCAGCGGTGTGGCTATGCGGAATAGCGGTTGTCGTTCTCGCGTGGTACGTGCGGTGGCGTCGCGTGACTGCCGCCATACGTGGAGCTTTGCCAGTGAAGTCTGGACGTGAACTCGAGACGCTGCGCCGTGTTGAGCGAAGTGGAGGAGTCGCAGGGCCGATAGAGCTTATCTTTTCGGAATCTGCACTGGAACCAGGGATTTTCGGTATCAACCACCCCGTTCTGCTGCTGCCAGCAGGCATCTCAGATCGCCTGACTGGTGCGCAATTGGAGGCGATCATCACTCACGAATTGTGTCACGTTCGCCGCCGCGACAATCTCGCCGCCGTCCTTCACATGTCCGTCGAAGCCATCTTTTGGTTTCATCCCTTGGTTTGGTGGATCGGCGCGCGCCTAACTGACGAACGGGAACGCGCCTGCGACGAAGAAGTTCTCAGCCTCGGCAACGACGCGCAGGTTTACGCGGAAGGTATTCTCAAAGTTTGTAAATTCTACATGGAATCGCCGCTTCTCTGCGCGGCAGGGGTAACCGGCTCAAATCTGAAGAAAAGAATCGAGGCAATCATGATGCACCGCGCCGCAATCAATCTCAGTTTCGCAAAAAAGCTATTCTTATCGGCGATGGCCGTGCTCGCGCTCGCAACGCCCGTCATTTTTGGTCCTCTCCACGCAACGGCAAGTCGGGCGGACTACCATCCTCAAAACGCTGCGACCAGCGGGCCCGTGTACGAGACAGCGTTGGTCAAAATCGATGAGGCTGGCACCGCTTCCCTCAAGACGGGAGGAGGTGTCATCAGTCAGCGTCTACGGATCACGGCGGGCACGTTCGCTGCGAAGAACGCTTCGCTACGGGACCTCATTCGATTGGCTTACGGAGTCGAAGACTATCAAATCTTGGGATTTCCGAACTCGCTCAACTCCGATCTATATGATGTCGACGCCAAAGCACAAAAATCTGTCGTCAATGAAATGCAAAGACTTAACAATGACCAGCGCCAACTTCAGAACAGTCACATGTTGCAGGCTTTGCTGGAAGATCGATTCCAGCTTAAAGCTCATCTTGAGACCAGGAACTTGCCGGCTTTTTCGTTAGTCGTAGTTGAACCCGGAAGAATCATCGAGGCGCAAGGCGATTGCGGTCCACATTCCAACCTTCCGACGACCACCATATGGAAGCCTGGAATGCCAGCTCCTCCACCACCCTGCGGCACTCTCCGCGCATTTCTCTGGCAGGGGGGCCTCGGCGGCCGCAAGGCACCCATAAAGGAATTGGTCGCTAACCTTTCGGTCATCACGGGACGCTTGGTGCAGGACAAGACCAATCTCACCGGAAAGTACGATATCGACCTGACTTGGCTTCCCGATCCAGGTGAATTGCCGGCGGAGCCCGCAGGCGCTCTGAAGAATTTCCCCCCGTCCGTAAAGCCAGATCCCAACAGAGCTCCGTTGCTAACCGCCATCGAGCAACAACTAGGCTTGAGACTGGAACCACAAACAGCTCTTGTCGAAGTTCTCGTCATCGATCATGTCGAACAGATCTCCGACACCGGCTTGAGCGAACTCCCGTCCCAAGTCACGCCCGCTTTCGCGGCCGCTTCGATTAAGATAAACGAAACTGGCAATGATAAGCAGAGCAGCATATTGTTCCCGCCAAGCGGGTTCACGGCGACGAACGTAAGTTTGCAGGTGCTGATTCGGGCGGCATACGGGGTCGAGGATGACCGGATCTCAGGGGCACCGTCCTGGCTCAACTCTGTGTACTACGATGTTGACGCGAGGGTTGACAGCTCCGGGGCTGATGAGGTGCGCAAGCCTAGCGAAGATCAACTCAAGTT
>Ga0209736_1000481_pt1 | contig 12880 bp, 11 predicted proteins | sample BlaSpr_A8_Ref_M3_FD_187992 | JGI IMG/M metagenome (GOLD analysis project Ga0209736, IMG submission 187992) | Forest soil microbial communities from Thunder Bay, Ontario, Canada - Black Spruce, Ontario site 2_A8_Ref_M3 (SPAdes) (version 2) | ecosystem: Environmental > Terrestrial > Soil > Boreal... | reverse complement strand
TGAAATGCCCCAGTCGCGCAGGCGGAAATTCACTTGCCGTTCGCCGACCGGCATGTTGCCACGAACTTCACCTTCAAGGCGCTTTGCCACCTCCTCCTTGGCCTGCTCGATGGTCATGCCGTCGAGGAAGCGCGAATTGATCATGCGGCCGTCGCCGTCATAGGCAGTGTCGGTAATGACGAAGCTCTTCGGATCGACGTCCGGCGGGCAGACCACGGGGATATTGCCCAACCCGTATTTGTTGACAAAGTCGAGGTCGCGCTGGTCGTGCGCGGGGCAGCCGAAGATCGCGCCGGTGCCGTATTCCATCAGCACGAAATTGGCGACATAGACCGGCAACTTCCAGTTCGGATCGAACGGGTGGATCGCCTTGATGCCGGTATCGAAACCCATTTTCTCGGCGGTATCGATGATCTCCTGCGCCGTGCCGTGACGCTTCGCCTCGGCGATGAATTCCGAGAGCTTCGGGTCTTTCGCAGCCGCAGCCTGGGCCAGCGGGTGATCCGGCGCGATCGCCATGAATTTTGCGCCGAACAGCGTGTCCTGCCGGGTGGTGAAAATCTTCAATTCGCTTTCGCCGGATGGCGTGGTGGGCGGATCAAGCGCGAAGCGGATCAGCATGCCTTCGGATCGGCCGATCCAGTTGCGCTGCATCAGCCGCACCTTGTCGGGCCAGCGATCCAGCGTATCCAGCGCGTCCAGCAACTCCTGCGCATAGCGGGTGATCTTGAACACCCACTGGTTCATCTCGCGCTGCTCGACCACCGCGCCGGAGCGCCAGCCGCGGCCGTCGATCACCTGCTCGTTGGCGAGCACGGTCATGTCGACCGGATCCCAATTGATCTTGCGCTTCTCGCGCTCGGCCAACCCGGCGCGCAGAAAGTCCAGGAACAGCTTCTGCTGATGCTTGTAATAAGACGGATCGCAGGTGGCGAATTCGCGGGACCAGTCCAGCGACAGCCCGATCGAGCGCAGCTGTTTCCTCATCGCGGCGATATTGTCGTAGGTCCAGGCCTTCGGCGCCACCTTGCGCTCGATCGCGGCGTTTTCGGCCGGCAGCCCGAACGCATCCCAGCCCATCGGGTGCATGACGTTATAGCCCCGCGCGCGCATATACCGCGCCAGCACATCGCCCAGCGTGTAGTTGCGGACGTGCCCGATATGGATGCGCCCGGACGGATAGGGGAACATCTCCAGCACGTAATATTTCGGCCGCGGGTCGTCGTTCTTGGCGACGAAGATCGCCTTCTCGTCCCACTGGCGTTGCCAGCGCGGCTCGGTTTCACGGGCGTTGTAGCGTTCGGAGGTCATGAAATCGCGGGGCTTTTTTGTGGATTAGGGTCCGGCTTGAGGACGGCGGACTAGGCCACAAAAGCGGCTTTGGGGTCAACGCCCAGAGCTTCAAAAGGCTGGCAGCAGACCGCTAGCTCGCCAACGCCATCTCGTCGTCCGCCAGCCGCACAAAGCCATGCTCGACCACGGCGTTGCGGCCGCGGTGCTTGGCGGCGTAGAGGGCGGCGTCGGCGGCCTCGATCAGGTCGCCCGGCTGCTGGCTGTCGTTCGGCTTGGTGCAGGCAACGCCGACGCTGACGGTGACGGTCTGATAGCTGGAGGTGCAATGGGGCACCGCAAGGTCCTGGACCGCTACGCGTACCATCTCGCCGATTTCGCGCGCCCGGACTGAATCCGTGTTCGGCAGCAACAGACAGAATTCCTCGCCGCCATAACGTCCGGCAAAGCCCATGGCCTCGGCGGCAATGCCGGCCAGCGTTTCGCCGAGCCTGGAGAGACAGACGTCGCCTTCGGGGTGGCCATAGGTGTCGTTGAACAGCTTGAAGTGATCGACGTCGATCATCATCAGCGACAGGGCGCTGTCATATTGCTGGGCCTTCAGCCATTCGAAGTCGAGCCGGCTCTGGAAACCGCGGCGGTTGGCGAGCCCGGACAGCATGTCGATCGATGCGATCACGGTCAGCCGGTCATTGGCGGCGACCAGCTCGCGCTCGCGCTGACCGAGCCGTGCCGCCATCGCGTTGAACGCCCGCGCCAGCGGAACAAATTCGGCCGGCAGCCGGCCGCGGGTCGCGCGCACGGACCAGTCGCCCTGGCCGAAGCGTTTGGCCATCGCCGCCATCATCTCGATCGGGTGGATGATGAGCTTCTCCGCGGTGATCAACGCGCCAAGCAGCACGAACAGGCACACGAAGCCGAGTTGCAGATAGGCGGTGCGGATCTCGCGGTTGGTGCTCGCAGCCACCCTCGCTTCGTCGATGCTGACGATCAGGCGCGATCCGGTGCCGGGAATGAGGGTAGAGGTGACGGTGCGCTTCGAGCCGTCAGCGCCGACGAATGAAACCGATCCCTTCGCTTCGTCCGAACCGATCGCCTTGTCGTCGATGGCCGCCAGCAGCGGCAAATTATCCAGTGCACGGCCGATCATGCTGGCCTGGTCGGATGGCGCTGCGAGGACGGTCCCCTCGCGGTCGATCAGAACCGCTGAAACACCCGGCCGACCGCCGAGATCGCCCATGATGTTGGACATCCAGTCCAGATTGATGCCCGCAACGATGACGGCTTCCTCGCCGGGGGCGATCGCAGAAACCGGATAGGCCGCCGTCATGATCGGCAGCTTCACCGCCCTGCCAAACAGATAATCGCTGAAGACGAAACCGTGGGTCTCCACCGCTTTCCTGAAATAGCTGCGGTCGCTGAGACCGACGCCGATAAAGCTGGGAACTGTCGAACATTCGACCCTGCCGTCGCCGGCGACGATCGACAGGCTTCGGATCCAGGGTAACTCGACCTGCATATTCGTGCGCAGAATATCGCAACTTCGGTCGACCCCGCCTGCCGAAGCCCTGATGTAAGCGGCCGATTTCATCATCGTCTCGACCGAAGAGACGACTTCACGCTGAGCCCGTGCGCTATGCCGGGCGATGTTCGAGAATTCCTCGGTGGCGAGCGCAATCTGCTTGGCTCGCGCATCCTCCAGCGAACGGGCGCGCTCCAGCATCAAGGGCGCCACCAGGATCAGCGCCAGCAACGCCAACCGCGCGCGAATTCCAAGAAGCTGCTTGAGTTTCGCTCTTTTGCGGTTGAAACTGATCCGTGACATCTTCGACCCCCGACCCCACATGCAGCGTAGAGGGAAGGGTTCAAGAAGCCTTTCCTGAACTGGGTAAAATTAGAGCTAACCCCGTAAATCTACGCCTCATGGCTGACATGGCCCCTGAAAATCCCTCGCTGATAACCTCGAATTCACCAAACGGGCTTGCCACGGTGGAGCAGGACATTGTGCGCGCGTGCAAGGAAGCGCGGCGAGATCGCGCGTCGGTGACGCTGATCGCGGTCTCCAAAACCTTCGATGCCGGCGCCATTGCGCCTGTGATCGAAGCCGGACAGCACATTTTCGGCGAAAATCGCGTGCAGGAAGCCAAGGCGAAGTGGCCAGGGTTAATGTCGGCCTATCCCGGCATCGCCCTGCACCTGATCGGGCCGTTGCAATCCAACAAGGCGAAGGAGGCCGTCGCGCTGTTCGACGCGGTTCATTCGGTCGACCGTCCCAGCATTTGCGAAGCGTTAGCCAAGGAAATCGATTCTCAACAACGGCGTCCGCAATTGTTCGTCCAGCTCAATACCGGCGAGGAGCCGCAGAAGGCGGGCGTCGCTCCTGGCAACGCCGACGCCTTCATTGCCGCCTGTCGCGAGAAGTACGGCTTGGCGATTTCCGGCCTGATGTGCATTCCGCCGGTCAACGAGGCGCCGGCGCCGCATTTCGCGCTGACCGCGAAAATCGCCGCGCGCAACGGCTTGAAACATCTGTCGATGGGCATGAGCGCCGATTTTGCGATTGCCATCCAGTTCGGCGCGACGCATGTGCGAGTCGGTTCGGCGATTTTCGGGGCGCGGTAGTTTCCTGTTCTTTGACGGAGAGGAAGCGTGCCCCCCGATGCGGCGCAGCGCGCTGCTGATCCGGGGCCCATGCCGACGTTCGGCTTCTTTTGGATTCCGGCTCTGCGGTGCATCGTCAAGAACGCTGCACCGCGTCCGGGACACCATCACTCCCCGATCACAATTTTCGTCCGCGGCCCGAGCCGCCGCAGCAACCGCAGCATCGCCGATGGCGTCATCGACACGCAACCGGCGGTCGGGGCGAAATTCTCGCGCGCCAGATGCAAAAATACCGCGCTGCCGCGGCCCTTGATGCGCGGGGAATGGTTGTGATCGATCTCCACGATGAAATCGTAGAGATGGTCGTCGCGCTGCAGCCGATCGCCGCCGCGATCGCTATTCAGCCGCACCGGGTGGTTGTAGTGTCGGCTTTCAGGATCCTCGCACCAGGCGTCTTCAGGCCCGATCGGGCGCACCGGCAGATAAGTACGCGGTCGCGGATGGCGATCGGCACGCCACCACAATTGCCGCGGCCGGAAGATGCCTTTCGGGGTCCCGCCGTCGCCTTCGCGCTTGTTGGCCTTGATGCCGCCGCGTCCAAGCGCCACCGGTACGGTGTGTCCGGCCGCCGACAGCCAGCCCCGCTGCGGATTGCCTGCGGCGGCGCTGATTCGAACCGTGGAAAGCGGCCGCTCGCTCAAAAAAGTCATATAAGCGACTGAAATAACAGGGCTTTTCATGGGGTCCGCCCATTCACTGAGTGCCGGGCCGCAGGCCAATGTTCTATTTCGTGCCATTACAGGACATTCATCTAAATGCCTGTAAATTCTGGAGTAGACTGCGCTCTGGCTTGTGAAACTGTAACAGTCCCCTACCTGAATACGAACAAGACCTGAGACCAAGACCCACCCCATTCGAGATTCGGCTAAAGGGCTTCCAGTTAGACCCGCCGCCTCCAAGAGGATTGTATTCATGGCCAATGCCCGCAAGATCCTGATCGTGGATGACGATACCGATCTGCGCGACACGCTGGTGGAGCAATTATCGCTGCACGAGGAGTTCGAAGCCTCCGCTGTCGATACCGGCGCCAAGGGTGCCAGTGCCGCAAAAGCCAACGCCCCGGACCTCGTGTTGATGGATGTCGGGCTGCCCGATACCGACGGCCGCGAAGTGGTGCGCTCCTTGCGCAAGGGCGGCTTCAAGGCGCCGATCATCATGCTCACCGGGCACGACACCGATTCGGACACCATTTTGGGCCTCGAATCCGGCGCCAATGACTATGTGGCAAAACCGTTCCGTTTTGCGGTGCTGCTGGCGCGGATCCGGGCGCAGTTGCGCCAGCACGAAGCCAGCGAAGATGCGGTGTTTTCGGTCGGCCCCTATAGTTTCCGGCCCGGCTCCAAGATGCTGACCGGCGCCAATGCCAGAAAGGTCCGGCTGACCGAAAAGGAAACCGCGATCCTGCGGTTTCTTTACCGCGCCGGCCAGTTGCCGGTGTCGCGCGAGACGCTGCTGCAGGAAGTATGGGGCTATAATTCGGGCGTCACCACCCACACCCTGGAAACCCATATTTACCGGCTGCGTCAGAAGATCGAGAAAGATGCGGCCAATCCCGAGATCCTGGTGACGGAAGCCGGTGGCTACAAGCTGGTGCCGTGATACGATTCGGGCAGCGATTCGTATTGATTTGATTGCCCCGATTAGCCCGTTCCGATCACCGGTTCTGCATGTCGATCGAAGATGATGTTGCCCTGCTCGAGCGCGTCCCGACACTGCGCCTGTTGGGGACGACCGCGCTGCGCATGCTGGCGATCGGCTCCGAGCAGCGCGATTTCGCCCGTGGCGATGTGCTGTTCAACGCCGGCGACGATGCCGACGCCGGATTTATCGTTCAGCGCGGCGCATTCCGGATCGAGGACGGCGCCGGCGCCGAAATCGTCGCCGGTCCCGGCGCATTGATCGGCGAACTCGCGCTGGTGGTGGCGATGCAGCGGCCGTCGACCGCGTCCGCACTCGAACATTCCTCGGTGATCCGGGTTGCCCGCAGCCTGTTTCAGCGCGTGCTGGAAAGCGATCCCGCCGCGGCGCGCCGGCTGCGCGATGAATTCGCCAACCGCACCAGCCAGATTGCCAGCGACATTCTGATGGCCGGCGCGAAGCTGAGTATTTGAGTCTCCGTCATATCCACGCGACAACAACTACACTTCCAGCGTCACCGTCACCGGCACATGGTCGGACGGCCGCTCCCAGCCGCGCGCATCGCGGGTGATCCTGAAATCGCTGACGCCCTCCTTCAGGGCGCGCGAGACCCAGATGTGATCGAGCCGTCGGCCGCGATCGGCCAGCGTCCAGTCGGCGGCGCGATAACTCCACCAGGTATAGACTTTTTCCGACATCGGGATGCGCTCGCGCGCGACGTCGATCCATTCGCCCTGCGCCTGCGCCGCCAACAGCTTCTCGCATTCGATCGGGGTATGCGACACGACCTTTAACAGCTGCTTGTGCGACCAGACGTCGTTCTCGTGCGGGGCGACATTGAGGTCGCCGACCAGGATATGGCGATCGTCGCCGCGCGGATGTAACGGCTCGCACGCCTTCATCTCGTCGAGAAATTTCAGCTTGTGTTCGAATTTCGGATTGAGCGCGGGATCCGGAATATCGCCGCCGGCCGGAACATAGAAATTGTGCAATACCAGGGGCTTTGCCAGCTGTGCCTTCTCGCCGAACGCCACCGAGATGTGACGCGAATCGATCTTGTCGCAGAAGGTGCGGATATCGGTGGTCTCGAACGGCAGTTTCGAGATCACGGCGACGCCGTGATAGCCCTTCTGCCCATTCAGCGCGACATGCTCATAGCCCAGCCGCTTGAAACGCTTCAGGGGAAAGGCGTCGTCGATGCATTTTGTCTCTTGCAGGCACAGCACGTCCGGGCGCACGGATTTGAGGAATTTGGCGACGAGATCGATGCGCAGCCGCACCGAATTGATGTTCCAGGTTGTCAGGGAGAAACGCATAAGGACGATGTATCAGGGCGAGACTGGAAAGACACGCCTCCCCAGTCACTTTCCAACCATTTGAAAATGGACTCTGTTTTCCGTCATGGCCGGGACAAGCCCACGGCCATGACGAGGTCTGCGTGAAGGCCCGATTGCGTGGCTGCAGTTTGCGCGAGGCTCTTACGATGAGGTCGGTGCTGCGGCTGCAGGCCAAGTCTAGCCGGGCGGCGTGGCGTAGTTGGTAAAGTCGATCTTGAACAGGCCGGGATCGACCTTCTTGGAGGTATCCAGATTGTAGACCGCAGTCGTGGTGTCGTAGCCCTGCGGGTCGGTTACCGTCCACTGCTTGAGCTGGCCATCCTTGACGCCGACCATCAGCATAAGGCGGCTGGTGCCGATCAGCGCCTGCTTCTCCTCGATGGTGATGCTGATGAAGAGGTCATCGGCGGTGACGCTGACGACATTGGTGTCCTTCAACAGGTCGATGCGGTCTGACAAGAGATAACGCAGCGGCGTCTGCGACAGCGGATAGATGTCCTGGGTCGCCAGCTTGCGGTCGCGCACCGCCACCGACGATCCGTCGGCGATAACATCGATCGGGCTCGGCGGCTCATATTCGAATCGCACCTTGCCCGGCTTCTGGATGTAAAAATCGCCCTTGGTCTTGCTGCCGTCAGGGCCGACCTGGACGAAATTTCCGACCAGCGTCTGCAGCGACGACAGATAGGAACTCACCCTGGCGGCCTGCGCCTTTTGGGTCGCGTCAAAGGTCGCGAAAATATTGGCCGGCAGATTGCGGCGCGGATCGGGAATCACCGGATTGGGCGGTTGCGCCGGAGTTGCGCCGGTTGTCATCGGGCCCTTCTGCGGATCCGACGCGCTCATCTGGAGGCCGCCGCGGCCCTTTGGCGCGGGCTTTGGAATCGGAACGGTCTGCGCCGACGCAGAGTTCACCACGGTGAGCGTCGCGACGCCGACCATGGATGCCGCGATCAGCAACGCCAATCCGCGGCGTATGCCGGTCGTGAAGCGCTCGGCGATTCGAAGTTCTGGATTTCTATGCAACGCGTCGTCCTGCCTGTGTGTCGGCCATTTTATCGCGGTTTCGGCCAAAGGAGGTATCGTTTTTCCGTGAAAATATGATGCGTTCGCCCCGATCATGCTGCTCAAAAGCCGCTTTCTTCTTCTTCGACCAGGATCTCGCGCTTTCCTGCGTGATTCGCCTGGCCGACAATGCCTTCCAGTTCCATCCGCTCCATCAGCGAGGCGGCGCGGTTATATCCGATCTGCAGCCGGCGCTGGATGTAGCTGGTCGAGGCCTTGCGGTCGCGCTTGACGATCGCCACCGCCTGCGAAAACAAGTCGCCGCCGCCCTCGCCGCCCATGCCGGTGGAATCAAACACCGCGCCGTCTTCGTCGGTGGGCTCCTCGGCGGTGACCGCTTCGAGATATTCGGGCTGGCCTTGGGTTTTAAGATGGCGCACCACCTTTTCGACCTCTTCGTCGGAGACGAATGGTCCGTGCACGCGGCTGATGCGGCCGCCGCCGGCCATATAGAGCATGTCGCCCTGGCCGAGCAGTTGCTCGGCGCCCATCTCGCCGAGGATGGTGCGGCTGTCGATTTTCGAGGTGACCTGAAAGGAAATGCGGGTCGGGAAGTTGGCCTTGATGGTGCCGGTGATGACGTCGACCGAGGGCCGTTGGGTAGCGAGCACCACATGCAGGCCGGCAGCGCGCGCCATCTGCGCCAGCCGCTGCACCGCGCCTTCGATATCCTTGCCGGCGACCATCATCAGGTCGGCCATCTCGTCGACGATGATGACGATATAGGGCAGCGGATCGAGATCGAGTTTCTCGTCCTCATAGACCGCCTTGCCGGTTTCCTTGTCGAAGCCGGTATGCACCGTGCGCGTCAGTTCCTCGCCCTTGGATTTGGCTTCCAACAGCCGCGCATTGTAGCCGTCGATGTTGCGCACGCCGAGCTTGGACATCTTCTTGTAGCGCTCTTCCATCTCGCGCACCGCCCATTTCAGCGCGACCACGGCCTTCTTCGGATCGGTCACGACCGGCGTCAGCAGATGCGGGATGCCGTCATAGACCGAAAGTTCGAGCATTTTCGGGTCGACCATGATCAGGCGGCATTGATCGGGGCGCAGCCGGTACAGCAGGCTCAGGATCATGGTGTTGATGGCGACCGATTTGCCGGAGCCGGTGGTGCCGGCGATCAGAAGATGCGGCATGCGCGCCAGATCGACGATGATGGATTCGCCGCCGATATTCTTGCCGAGACACAGCGGCAGTTTTGCCACCGATTCGTTGCCGTCCTTGACCGCCAGCAATTCGCGCAAATAGACCTTTTCGCGATGCGGGTTCGGCAATTCGATGCCGATGGCGTTGCGGCCGGGAACCACGGCGACGCGCGCCGACAGCGCGCTCATCGAACGCGCGATGTCGTCGGCGAGGCCGATGACGCGCGATGATTTGATGCCGGGCGCCGGCTCCAGTTCGTACAGCGTCACCACCGGGCCGGGATGGGCCTTGACGATTTCGCCGCGGACGCCGAAATCGCCGAGCACGCCTTCCAGCGCGCGCGAGTTGGAATCCAGTTCCGACTTGTTGAGCGGCTGGCGGTCCGACGCCTTCGGCGAGGTCAGCACGGAAATCGGCGGTAGCTCGAATTTCTCGGATGATTTGCGCACCGGCGCGCGCGGGGCTGCCTTCTTGCGCGGGGCGCGCGCGGCCGCCGGAATTTCGTCTTCGTCGCCCTCGTCTTCGTCCTCGAGGTCGACTTCGGGCTGCGGGGCCAATGACGGAGCCGCGCCGCCGAGACTGGGCTCCCGACGCTCGAACGAAGCCACGCGCGGCGGCGGCGCGCTCGCGACCAGCCAGCGATAGGCAAAGCTCACCAGCCATGACAGCCGCGCCTTGGCGCTCATCGCGGCATGGAACGCCCATCCCAGCGAAACCGATCCGCCGTCATCTTCTTCCACGAACAGCGCGTCGTCGTCCTCGATCGGGGTCAAGTCGTCGTCCTGCGGGCGCGAGCCCAGGCCGCAAGCGATCAGAAATGTTGCAGCCATGGCGGCGAACAGGATGAACCCGAGCGCCAGCCGATAGACCGCGCCGGGCGGGCCGAACGCCACGGCCGGCGCGCGCACCAGCGCGTCGCCGACCACGCCGCCAAGCCCGGTCGGCAGCGGCCAGGACCCGCCATGCGGCCAGCAGCTGGCAAAACCCGCCGCGATCACGGTGCAGAGGATCCAGCAGGCCATCCGCAGCGCCTCGCGGTCGAAGGTGCGATGGGTCAGCATGCGCCAGCCCCAGACCGCGATGGGCAGGATCAGCATGATGGCGCCGAGGCCGAGAATCTGCATCAACAGATCGGCGCCGATCGCGCCGGGATAGCCGACGATGTTGCGGATCGCACGCGAGGTCGCGTGGCTGAGACTCGGATCCTGCACCGACCATGTCATCAACGCCGCCGCGGCCACGCCGGACAGTGCGATCAGGCTCAAGCCGGCGAGTTCGCGCAGGCGCCGCGCCAGCGCATCGCGGATCGAGGCCGGCAACTGGCCGACCAGGGGAAGGACGCGTTCGATCGCTGGCATGCTCATGGGGCTCTGCGACTGGAATCTGGAACTGTTGATCGAAACACCAGCGGCAACGGAGGTGCGCTCCCTCTCCCTCTGGGAGAGGGTTGGGGTGAGGGGTTACGGTCTACCGAGAGGCCATAACCCCTCACCCGGATCGCAAGTGCGATCCGACCTCTCCCAACGGGAGAGGTGAAGATCATCGTGCGCTCTGTTTCCGAAACCATAAATTTCTAGTCCAGAATTTCGACCAGCCGATGCAACGCCTCGGCTGTGGTTTCACGATCCTGCACCAGCGCAAGCCGAATGTAGCCCGCGCCGGGATTGCTGCCGTCGGGTTGTTGCCGCGCCAGGTAACTTCCCGGCACCACGCGCACGCCGCCGTCCTTGTAGAGTTTTACCGTTGCCGCTTCATCGCCGCCGCGCTCCGATACATCGAGCCAGACGCAGAAGCCGCCGGCCGGACGCTGATAGCCATAGCGATGGCCGAGGATCTGATCGGCAAGATCGAATTTTATCCGGTAGAGCCTTCGATTCTTCTCGACATGGGCCTCGTCGCTGTAGGCCGCGATGGCGACATGCTGCAGCGGCACCGGCACTTGCGGCGCGGCGACATTGCGCAGCTCGTGAAACATGCCGAGGAATTTCCTGTCGCCGGCGGCGAAACCGACCCGCATGCCCGGCAGGTTCGAGCGCTTCGACAGCGACTGAAACGCCACCACATTGGTAAAATCAGGCCCGGCGCATTCCAGCATGCTGCCCGGCGCGTGCTGGGTGTAGATCTCCGAATAGCATTCGTCGCTGAGGATGATAAAGCCGAAACGATCGGCGAGCGTCTTCAGCCGGCTGAAATATTCCCTTGAGGCCACCGCACCTTGCGGATTCGCCGGCGAGGCGATGTAGATCGCAACCGTTCGCGCCAGCGTCGCCTCATCGAGCGCGTCGAGATCGGGCAAGAATCCGTTGCCGAGCGTCGTCGGCAAATAGATCGCCTCGCAGCCGGCGGCGCGGGCGCCGGCGGCATAGGCCGGGTAAAACGGATTCGGGATCAGGATCGCAGGTTGGCCCTTGCGCTCGCCGACATAGCGCCCGGCGGTAAGAGCCGCGAAAAACAGGCCCTCGCGGCTGCCGTTCAGCACCAGAAGCTCGCTCTCGGGATCGATTCCGCGCGGCAGGTCGAACCGGGTGGAAAGCCAGTTCGCGGCCGCGCGCCGGAACGGCTCGATGCCCTTGGCGATCGGATAGCGGCCGAAATCGGCAACATGTTTTGCCAGTACCGGTCCGACGAAGGCTGGAATCGGGTGCTGCGGCTCGCCCAACGACAGCATTATCAATGGCTTACCCGGCTGATACGGGGCCAACAGCTCGGTCAGCCGCGCGAATGGCGAGCGCTCGCTTTCGGGGGCGCCGGCGCCCTGCGGCGCACGGGATGAAGCGGTCAAGGCCATACGTTAAACGCCAGCACATTTGAGGCAGCCGATCGCACGTCGAGACCGGCCTTAAACGGATCAAACCACCATAGATACGGCGAGGTTAAGACGCGATTAACCATCGACAAAACTGGATATTTTGCGTGGTATTACCACATTATATCGAAGTATTACCTCGGAGGGCCACGATGACAAGCACCGTTACGAGCAAGGGTCAGGTAACGATCCCAAAGCCGGTTCGCGATCATTTAGGGATCGTTCCAGGTAGCCAGATCGCATTTCGGCGCGCCGCCGACGGCAGCATCGTCATCGAGAAGGCTGACGGGACCCAGCCGCAGCCCAGCCGGTTTGCCAAAGTCCGAGGCTCCGCAGGGCCGGGCATGACGACCGACGAGCTGATGGCCCTGCTGCGCGGCGAGCCCGAATGACGCTGGTTGATTCAAACGTACTGCTCGACGTCGTAACCGATGGCGAAGCTTGGGCGGATTGGTCTCAAAGTCAGCTTGAACAAGCGGCTCTGCGTGGGCCGCTTGTTATCAATGCGGTGATCTATGCTGAAATTTCGACTCGTTACGCTACGGTTGACGCCGTTGACTCCCTGCTCCTCGATCTGAATATCGACGTAGCGATGACTCCGCGTTCCGCCCTGTTTCTTGCCGGCAAGGCTTATCTTCAATACCGCGCCGCCAGAGGAATGCGCACGGGCGTTCTGGCGGATTTTTTTATCGGTGCCCATGCAGCAGTCGAACAACTACCGCTGTTGACACGGGACTCGCGGCGCTATCGCCACTATTTTCCTACAGTGGTGTTGATCACGCCCGAAAAAGGGAGATAGGCCCCCCGTTTGCGGTCCGCGCTGCCATCTGCCACCTCCCCGCAAAAAGAAAGGGGCTCCAACTTGCGCTGGAGCCCCTCAACGGTCGGGGCATTGCCGGGTATGTGCCCAAACCGTAGTTCTGGGCGCGATCCCTAA